>Ga0105044_10007250_pt1 | contig 15257 bp, 9 predicted proteins | sample MAT01_FD_78092 | JGI IMG/M metagenome (GOLD analysis project Ga0105044, IMG submission 78092) | Freshwater microbial communities from Lake Fryxell liftoff mats and glacier meltwater in Antarctica - MAT-01 | ecosystem: Environmental > Aquatic > Freshwater > Ice > Liftoff microbial mat | place... | reverse complement strand
GGTTACGCCACTCACTTTTCCTGCTTGTTGCAGCAATCCGGTTACCTGACCAATATGAACCTGACCGCCCAGCCGCGTAAATGCCTGAGTGTAAGCGTTAATAGTTTCTCCAAGATGGAGATGTCCATGTTTGATGGTTAATGCACCTGCGATCGCATCAGGATTGAGCAATGGCTCTAAGTCACAGGCTTCTTCTGCGCTGACTAACCGAGGTGGAACCGCAACAGCGGCGTAGGATTGGGCGATCGCCAGCGGATCGGTTTCTAGGGCGATCGTCAGCACCAAATCTATTTCTCGAAATTGGGTGCTTTCTCCTAATTCATCAGACAGGATTGGATGTATGGCGCGTGCCTCAGCACACAGTTGGCGAGTCAAGTCTGTGGTGCCTGCCCAGTAAGCAATTCCTCCATAGCCATAGCGAGAGGAGCCTTGCAGCGTGGCATGTTGCTCTAGCCTTAAGACTGAAAATCCTTGCCGCACAAGCTCGTATGCGATCGCTGCACCTGTGATTCCGGCACCCACCACAATCCAATCAACCGATTTCGTCATGCTAAAGGCTTTCGAGATAGCGAAGTAAATCTGCCATTTCTTGAGGCGATGGCTGAAACTGCGGCATTGGAGGAGTGCGACCGCTCGTCACCTGGTGAATCATGCCCACTTCAGATTTGCGAGAAGAGACATGCCGGAGGCTGGGTCCTACAAGCCCATCTGCAAAGGTGCCATGACATCCAGCGCAATTCATCTGAAAGATAGCATTTCCCTGAGCAATGTCTCCGTGAAGCACTAAAACGCTTTGAATGTAAGGATCAGCCGTGCGAAATTGATGAAACCCTAGCAGCCCCAAAAAGGCGATCGCGATCGCTGCCAAGATACCCAGCGCAGCTTGATAAGGAAAAGTGGCTTTTCTAAGAACTTGATTGTCCAAAAGTTTTTTAAAGAATGTTTTAAGATCCGTAGGCAGTCGATCTCTTACGGATTTCCTTAGTTTAGAGCTTCTTTAGATAACTTTGCAAAAATACAACCTTAAATTGCGAACTTTAATTTGTGTATATAACTTGGCACACTCGTTCATGCGTTTCTAAAAGATCCATTTCGCTACCCTCAATTTTTGAGGCTGAACCCGGTAACATGGGAAAGAAGCTGATTTGTTGGACTTATAAGAACTAGAGGGAGTTTTACAGTGATCGAACCAATTCTTCTGGGTATTGTGCTTGGTTTAGTTCCAATCACCTTGGCTGGCTTATTTGTTGCTGCTTACCTGCAATATCGTCGTGGCAACGAACTGGGTTTATAAGTCAGGTATCTGACTGACAAAATGCCTGTAAATAGAAAGCCCAGTCGGTGACTGGGCTTTCTATTTGTAATCGTATGCGGATGGCGAGACTCGAACTCGCAAGGCAAAGCCACACGCACCTCAAGCGTGCGCGTATACCAATTCCGCCACACCCGCACAAGGAACACTTAGTCTATCACGCTCTACTGCTCTTAATCACGGCGTTCAATCTAAGCTTTGCCAGCATAGCAAAAAGGTGAGATCGCAATACAACGATTCACTTAGGCAATTAGGGACGGTAAAGCCATAGCGGTAGTCCATTGGTAGACAGCTCAAACTCTAGCCAGTTTGCCCCAGCCGCCATACCCGGTAGGTTGATGATTGAGCTAAGCTGGCTTGACTCACGTGACAGCAGCCGACTGACCAAAGGCTTGCGTTCTTCTAACGTGAAGCAGCGAGTTTTTTCAGGATCTAGACCGACTAATTCGGCTGTCCACCGACGAGCATCTTCTTCTGAGCCTAAGCGATCAACTACGCCCAATCCCAACGCTTGCTGCCCACTAAATACCCGCCCATCTGCAAAGGTTTTGACGGTATCCACGGCAAGGTGGCGAGCGTCGGCAATGGTTTGGACAAACTGTTGATAGGTGACATCAATCAGTTCTTGCAAAATATGGCGCTCTGGCTCGGTCATTTCGCGATCGAATGCCAAAATGTCTTTGTAAGGACCTGACTTGATCACCTTAAAAGACACACCGACGCGCTCTAATAAACGCTCCAGGTTATTTCCGCGCAAAATCACTCCAATGCTGCCAGTAATCGTGCCGGGGTTTGCCATGATGTGTTGGGCACCCATGCCGATGTATACACCGCCGGATGCTGAAATATTGCCAAAACTCGCGACAATTTTGATCTTTTCTTGAAGGCGCTTGAGGGCAGTATAGATTTCCTGAGAGTCGCCTACTGTGCCGCCGGGGCTATCTATCCGCAGCAGCAATGCCGGAAATTTGCGCTCCTCAACCGTCTTTAATGCTTCTAAGACGTGCTTGCGAGTTGCCCCCGCGATCGCGCCATTGATTTCAATCCGAGCAATTTGTTTCTTAAATCGAGGCTTAAACGGCCAAACCATGATGCGTGTCATTCACTAAAAGGATTCAACGCTAGACGTATCGCTAAACACGTCTAGCCCTTAACATAAGTATAGAATTAGTTACGATTGGATAGGTTGACGTTAGGTTGCAATCAGTTAATTTGCCTGAGTGCAACTGACGCATCGACTTTCTCTCCTGACATCCCAGCACCCAAAATCCTATGAATACCGAGTCCGCTAGGTCTAAACTCCCATTGTATCCATTGCTGCTGATTGCTCCTTTTTTCTTTTGGGGAACGGCGATGGTTGCGATGAAAGGAGTAATGCCAAACACGACTCCGCTATTTATGGCAGCAGTGCGACTGGTTCCAGCGGGTTTTTTGGTGTTGGCAACTGCAATGATTAGCGGCAAGCCGCAGCCCAAAGGCTGGCAGGCTTGGCTATGGATTGCGCTCTTTGCCTTGATTGATGGCGCGATGTTTCAGGGTTTTTTGGCAGAAGGCTTAGTCAGAACTGGGGCAGGGTTAGGCTCGGTGATGATCGATTCCCAACCGTTAGCTGTAGCGCTGATGGCGTGGCTGTTGTTTGGCGAAACGATTGGGCTGTGGGGTTTGCTGGGGCTAGGCTTTGGCATTGCGGGGATTAGCCTTTTGGGGTTGCCCGATGAGTGGATTGCAAGTTTGCTTCAGGGTCAGGTATCGGTAAGCAGCACTCAGTTGGGAATCGATCTAGTCAATGATTTGTTTCAGAATGGGCAGTGGTTGATGCTATTGGCATCGTTGTCGATGGCGGTGGGAACGGTGCTGATGCGATATGTGAGTCGTTATGCTGATCCGATCGCGGCAACGGGTTGGCACATGATTGTGGGTGGATTGCCGCTGTTTGCTCTCTCGGCTCGGTTTGAAACAGAGCAATTTGTTCATCTAGATGCGGCGAACTGGCTGGCAATGGGCTACTCCACTATCTTTGGTAGCGCGATCGCCTATGGATTATTTTTCTACTTTGCCGCTAGCGGTAGTCTGACTAGCCTCAGTTCTTTAACCTTTCTCACGCCTGTGTTTGCGCTCTTCTTTGGTAATCTGTTTCTGGGTGAAATGCTAAGCCAAATTCAGTGGATAGGCGTTGGGCTAACGCTGGTCAGCATTTATCTGATTAATCAGCGCGATGTGCTGGCTGAGAAATTTCAAACCATGCGGCAAGTTCCCATATCGGAAGTATTGCAACTCGATCAATCGGCGACTCCACCGATTCCAGAATCCGCTCAACTGCCTGTGCCAATAGCAGAGCAGGACTAGACACGCCATGATGGATTCTGTTTCGCCTTTAAAGCTGCTGTTTCTCTCGACCTCGGTGGGTCCGTTGGGTTCTGGGATGGGCGGCGGCGTGGAACTGACGCTAAAAAATATTGCTCAAGCATTGCGCGATCGCAATCACACGATCGAGATCGTTGCTCCAGCAGGCTCGATTCTGCGAGGCTTTCCGGTAATTGAAATTCCGGGTCGGCTGCAAAGTACGGCACAGAGTGAAGGGCGTGATGCTTGGGTAGCGATGCCGCCGGAGTCGGTCTTGGCAAATATGTGGAGCTATGCTCGACAGGTGCAAGCAAACTACGACCTGATTCTTAACTTTGCCTATGACTGGCTGCCCTTTTACCTGACTCCGTTTTTTCAAACACCGATCGCTCATCTAGTCAGCATGGGTTCTCTAACCGATGCGACGGATCAAATCATTGGGCAGATTGCCACTGATTTTCCTGGCACGATCGCCGTTCACAGTCGCGCTCAAGCAGCCACCTTTGAGTTCGGCGATCGCTGCCGCGTGGTGGGCAACGGCTTTGATCTAGCTCAGTACCAGTTTTGCGCTCAGCCTGAGAATGCGCTGGCGTGGGTGGGGCGGCTTGCCCCCGAAAAAGGCTTGGAAGATGCCGTGATTGCTGCACAAGCGACCGGAATTCCCCTGAAAATTTGGGGCTTGTTGCAGGATGTTGCCTACTGGCATGACATTTGCGACCAGTATCCTGATGCGCCTGTGACCTATGAAGGATTTTTATCGACGACGGAGTTGCAGCAAGAATTGGGCAACTGTCGGGCGCTGCTGATGACTCCACGTTGGGTAGAAGCCTTTGGCAATGTGGCGATCGAAGCGCTTGCCTGTGGCGTTCCAGTGATTGCCTACGATCGCGGTGGTCCTGCGGAAATTGTTCAACATGGCAAAACAGGCTGGTTGGTGCCGCCCGATCGCGTCAAGGGATTGGTTGACGCGATCGCCAAAATTGACCAGATCGATCGCCGCACCTGTCGCGAATCTGCTGAACAAGATTATTCTCTTGAAGCAATGGGCGATCGCGTGGAGCAATGGTTCGCCGCAATCCTCCCAAGAAAAATTACCTAAAAAAATTACCTACTTCATCATGCAAAGATTTTTCTCTTTACGCCAAGAAAGACAGCATTCCCTTGGGTTTGACCGTGAGCAACGTGCGACCCTGCAAGCCTTCTTGCTCCAAAATGGCGTTGCTGGCAAGTAAACCGCTGCTAACGGCGCGCTCCATTAATCCGCAGGGGAAGGGCATTTTTACCCAGTCTCCCGCAAACAGGAGGTTGGCGGCAGCAGTTTGGTTAGAGGGGCGATCGCGATAGCTGCCTGGTGGAAATCCGGCAAAGTTCTTCTGATTCACCAATTCGCGATGCAGCATCACGGCATTTTTTAGATCGGGCACGATTTCGTATAGCTCCTGCTCAAACGTGATGAGCAAGTCTGCTTGCGTGGGAAATTCTTTTTCCTTGTAGCAGTAAGCATGGAGTTCTACGACGCTACCGCCAGTTTTCTTTGCCCAAGCAATGTAGTCATCTTGAATCCGATGGTAAAGTGTGATGCTGTCGGTGAGGCGATAGCCAGAAAGCGACGTGAACCAGCTTTGATCCCAGTCAAAGTCGCGATCGAACCAAAGGCGACAGACGGCAAATGGGTCGGCAACGGCAAGCTGTTTCACCTGTTGTTTCACTTGGGCGTGAACCTCGCCCGTCATCCCAGAAAAAAGATTTTGCACGCCCGGAATATCTGCGGCGATCACGTAATAGTCAGCCTGCAAGGTTTCCGGGGGATTCGATTCGGGTGCGGCAGTTTCTACCGCTACAAGCTGAACCGTGTCTTCTGCTTTGCCCATTACTGTGAACTGCGGTAAATCTCGTTGGGCAGGTCCACTCAACACTTTGCCGTTTTGATCAAACACGGCACCATGGCAAGGGCAGTGAAATTCGCCGTTATCTTGAGGATGAACGGTGCAGCCCTGATGAGTGCAGGTGAGCGAAATCGCCGCTTTTTTAGCAGCGTTGATGGCATACACGCGATCGCCCGCTCCATAAAACGCCAGTTCGCTTTGACTTGCAGCATCTAAAGCTGGGTTTGCTTTCACCCAAAAAGGAATGGTCGCGGCTTCATTGCCCTTTTGATAGGTGAGCGATTCAATTTTGCCCTGGTTCCAATGAATATTGCTGACGGAAACCTCGGTTAAAATTTTGCCGCCTTGGTTCACAATTGACTGCGCGATCGGGTCTACCAAGCTGCGCCCCATGTCTTGCTTTGTGCCGTTAAACGCCAAGCCCTCTGGATTGCCAAAGAAATAGAAGTGGAAGAATTGCATCAGTTCCCCAGCACTTAGCATATCCGGCGAGTTGAGGCTAGATTTAGCAAACGGCAAAAAATATAGATCATACAATCCACGGGGAATGCCCTTGTTGACCCATTCTGTAACCGACATATTATCTAAACGCTCGTAGCTATGAGCCGAATTGAACCCCGTGATTTCGCGAAAGACTTGCCAATGTTGAGGGCTAGTCAGGTTTAATCCCCAGCGCAAGCGATTAGTGGAAGATATTGCCAAATCAACAATATTCCAAGGAAAGGCAGAATGACTGGGGCGAAACACTTCTGGCTGATAGCGATCGCCCTTATAAACCACCGAGTAATAGTCGAGCGACTTAAAATTATCGCGAATTTTGATCTCTTCTATCAAACTCCAGAGATTGTAATATTGCGGAAAAAAGCCGTGAAATCCATGTTCCATCATCATCGATTCACCGTTGACGTTAATTTGCCAACTGGCAACTTTGCCGCCTAACTGGGGCGATCGCTCCAGCACTGTCACCTGAAAACCGCGTTGGCTTAACTCGTGAGCAGCCGCAAGCCCAGCCAACCCGCCGCCTACCACAATCACGCTTTTTGGTTTATTGATCCGGTAAGGTAAAGAAAGAATCGCGGGTTGAAACACACTCGGCTGTGGTTTAGAAAATCGAGAATAGCCCACAAACCCGCCAAAGGTGCTAACGCCAGCCAGTTTTAGTAATGCGCGTCGCGAGATTTGACGTTGGAAAGAAGAATCAAACACTGACTTCATGTGAAATGTATAAAACCTATTGAGGCAAACGTTAAGGTTGAGGCAATAGCTTGAGGCGAATGAAACAAGTCGTACCGCATCTTACAGCCGTTTAGCAGGAATTTTCGCAATAATTTCTCTGCCGATGGTCACGACCATACGTCACGCCGAAAATGATGTAATTCGCGTCTTTAAAGAACTATTCAAGTTCATATTGGTATACGCCATTTAGTCTAATCAAGGTTTTAAAAAATAGCTACATCGGAGAAACAGCAGTCATCTCCAGTATTGATAGTCTGAATTTATCGAAAACCGGACAAACTTTGTAATTTCTTCGGAAACACAAAGTTTTAGCCACCTATAAATTTTTGTTGATGTCCAGATTTCCGTAGGGGCGTAGCATTCGGGCATCATTTTAACGATTCAATCGGAGATCGACTGCCGAATGCTACGCCCTTACACAAGATTCTGTAGCGGCTGAATCATAAACCAAGAGTTACAAACCCAGATCAGCCGAAGATTTATAGACAGGCAGCAGCACATTGAATGTGGAGCCTTCCCCGACTCTGCTTTTAACTGAAATCGATCCGCCGCAGTGCAACAGTAATTGCTGCACAATCGTTAGCCCTAATCCAGCGCCGCTAGAGTCATCGGCAGATTGGCGAACCCGATAAAAGCGATCGAAAATTTTAGGGACTTCGCTAGGTGCAATCCCCACACCCGTATCCCGAATTTCTAGCTGCACATAGTCTCCTTGTTGTTTCGCACGAACCGATACCTGCCCTCCAGTCGGAGTGAATTTAATCGCATTGTGCAGGAGATTAATCACAATTTGCTTCAGCCAATTACTCATGCAGGCAACTGGCAAGAGGTCTTCTGGCACTGTGTAGACTAGCTGAATTCCTTTTTCCTCTGCGACAGGCTGATAGGTCGTGACGACACCCGGAACGACATCGCTTAACCGTAATGCTGGCAGCGCCGATTGATCGACCACCTGATCGAGATCAACTAGATTTAGCAGGCTGGTGATTAAAGAACTTTGGCGATCGCACTCCTTCGCAATCAACTCCATATATCGCTGGCGCTGAGGCAGCTTAATCGTGGGCGACCCCAATAGCGACAGCGCCGTTTTAATCGTCGTTAACGGGGTTCGCAATTCCTGCCCTACTGTATTGAGGAATTCATCTTTTAACCGCAACGTATCCAACAACTCCTCATTTTGTAACCGCAGTGAATCTGCCCCTTCTGCCTGTTTGCGATAGGTATTATTCCGTTGCCAAAGGTCTTCTTGTTGCTGCAAAGTTTGACCAAATAATTGCTCTATTACCCTTAAATTTAATTCGTTAGAAGTCAAGGCTAGCCGTTGATTTGTCCAATGGGTCACTAAGTCAGCAGTAAACGTTTGCAAGGTTGCTAATTCATCAGGATGCAGCGCCAATTTATCAGCCATTAGACAAGCAAGCATTTGTTCAAGCCTATGCAAGGCACGTTTAATTAACGTTGCATCCCATGAGCATCGTGCCAAAAGCATCTGTTTGCGATCGCCCGTGTCTAATAGCTGAGAAACCTGCCCGTAGCTGCTGATTGTATCTAAAGCGGCAAGATCGGCAATCTTAGAGGATTGAGCAGACTGAGAGCGACGAGCAAACAGCGCGATAGGAAACTGCGCCGACCAGATCATTAAGAAATACTCTCGCCGCAACGCATTTTCTGGAGCCAACTGCACCGGAAAAATTGGCATCGTGCTTACCCGCTCAGCAATATTAGTCATCGCCGAAATATCAGGTAGCAAGCTGAATCGAGTAGTAGTTGGAGAATCTGGATGAGAAGCTCTGATCGGTTCAAGCTCCTCTCGTCGATGGGCAAAACTGTAAATTGTTTTAGAAATTCCTTCTAGATGGGCATATTGCTCAAGCGCTGTGTGCCACGTCTCTCCTTTAGGAAGTTTTGCCCATACCAAGGCTGGAATTTTTTGCTCAACTAGTAGATTGATTATGGAGTCACTAATGGACTTAAACGAAGTGGGGCTAAGCTGAAGTGCAGGCGGAGAAAACTCATCTTGCAATGCCAACTCATGTAGAGACATTTCTGACGCTGAATTCATGGATTCTAGGAAGAACTAGGGCTGAGTTCAATTAGACGTAACAGAACCTGCAAAATTTGGTGAGACAGCGTTACCTAGCGACTGCATAGGGCAGCTTTTTAAAATGGACTTTGATCAATGCCTACACTTTAAGGCACACTAACCCAACGCGTTAGCGCTTATCTTAGCAAAAAGCCCTTATAAAAAAGACAAAGCAGGAGTGCGGTTTATTAATGCGGGCAAAGATTCGAGATACAGAAATTTATTTTGATGTGGAAGGTGCGGGATTGGTGCCCGATGGCGATCGCATGAGGGAGAAGCCGATCGCCTTTGTAGTGCATGGTGGACCCGGAGCCGACCACACCTCGTTTAAGCCCACTTTCACACCGCTCAGTCAAAAAATGCAGCTTGTGTATTTTGACCATCGGGGGCAGGGGCGATCGCAGCGCGGCAACCCAGCCACCTACACGCTCGACAACAACGTGGAAGACATGGAAGCGCTGCGCCAGCACTTGGGTCTAGGCAAAATCGTTGTGATTGGCGCATCCTATGGCGGCATGGTGGCACTCACCTATGCCAGCCGCTATCCAGCAAACGTGTCGCATCTGATGGCGATCGTGACCGTGGCAGATTCGCGATTTTTGCAGCGGGCGCAGGCGACTCTAGCGAAGAACGGGACGGCATCACAACAGGCGACCGCCGAGCATCTCTGGAACGGCACCTTTCGGGATGAGGCACATCTACAAGAATACTTCCGCATCATGGCACCCCTTTATTCCATCACCTACAACCCCGCCGCTGCTCAACCCAACTTACACCGCGCCATTCTCTCCGCCGATGCGATCAATGTGGCATTTGGCGGCTGGTTGCGAACCTACGATATCCGCGATCAACTGCATCGGATTACCGCTCCAACGCTGGTGATTGCGGGACGACATGACTGGATCTGTCACCCCGAATTTTCAGAGGAAATCGCCCAACTCATTCCTAACGCGGATCTGCGAATTTTTGAAAACAGTGGGCACAGCATTCGAGTCGATGAACCAGAAGCATTACTAGACGCGATCGCGGGCTTCATCGTGTATCAACAATAATTTTGAACCCCAAGCCACAAGTGGAGAAGCGAAGATGAATTTTTGCGCTCCGAACTCTGCGTATTCCACTATCATGCTTCCTGAGAAATTGAAGCTGAGTTTGCCAATGAAACCTTAAAGCGGCAATCGGTCTACAATGCAGCACGAGCGGTAAAAAGCAGGACAGCGACTGCCCTAAAGAAGTAAGGTGTGGTTGTTGATTGGATGAAAAATAAGTTAAATTTAGTTAACAATTCGAGTTCAACGGTAACAGATTCATCTACTGATTGTTGATTAAGCAATTCTAGTAATAGACATTGCTAGCAACGGTAGAGCGAGTTAAAAGCATGGGTGCTGTCGGGTTAGTGAAGGCATAGATGTGCTGTTATTAGGTGGTTAGTTACGGCTGTAGTTAAAGGGCGCGATTTATGAAATTTTCTTGGAGAACGGCTTTACTGTGGGCATTGCCAGCTTTGGTAATTGGCTTTTTCTTGTGGCAGAGTTCATTTGTTACTCCTACGGCAAACGTCAACAGCAAGAATGCAGCAAGTACCCGGATGACCTATGGACGTTTTCTGGAATATCTGGATGCATCACGGGTTGTGAGCGTTGACTTATACGATGAAGGTCGCACGGCGATCGTGGAAGCGGTCGATTCAGAGCTAGATAACCGGGTTCAACGGCTACGGGTCGATTTGCCTGGAAACTCGCCCGAATTAATTTCTCGCTTAAGAAAAGAAAACATTAATTTGGATGTTCACCCTACTCGCAACGATGGCAGTGCCGTTTGGAGCTTGTTGGGCAATTTAATTTTCCCAGTGCTGCTGATTGGGGGCTTGTTTTTCTTATTTCGCCGCTCAGGCAATGTGCCCGGTGGTCCTGGACAGGCAATGAGCTTTGGTAAGTCGAAGGCTCGTTTTCAAATGGATGCTAAAACTGGAGTCATGTTTGATGATGTGGCTGGGATTGAAGAAGCGAAAGAAGAACTGCAAGAGGTTGTTACATTCCTCAAAAAGCCAGAGCGTTTCACCGCAGTAGGCGCGAAGATCCCTAAGGGTGTGCTGCTAGTCGGTCCTCCTGGCACGGGTAAAACGTTACTTGCAAAAGCGATCGCGGGGGAAGCGGGGGTTCCATTCTTCAGCATCTCTGGCTCGGAGTTTGTAGAAATGTTTGTGGGCGTGGGTGCCTCTCGTGTTCGCGATTTGTTTAAGAAAGCGAAAGAAAATGCTCCCTGCATCGTATTCATTGATGAAATTGATGCAGTTGGTCGGCAGCGGGGTGCAGGCATTGGCGGTGGCAATGACGAACGCGAGCAAACCTTAAACCAGTTGCTCACCGAAATGGATGGGTTTGAGGGCAACACCGGGGTGATCATCATCGCGGCAACTAACCGCCCCGATGTACTAGATTCCGCATTGCTTCGCCCAGGGCGATTTGACCGCCAAATTGAAGTCGATGTGCCGGATATCAAGGGACGGTTAGAGGTACTACAGGTTCACGCTCGTGACAAGAAAATAGCAGATGATGTTTCTTTGGATGTGATCGCCCGTCGCACTCCGGGTTTCTCTGGGGCTGACTTGGCAAACCTGTTGAATGAAGCCGCTATCCTCACCGCTCGTCGCCGTAAAGATGCCGTCACTATGTCGGAGATTGATGCTGCGATCGATCGCGTAATTGCAGGCATGGAAGGCACTCCACTAACCGATGGCAAGAGCAAACGACTGATTGGCTACCACGAAATTGGTCATGCGATCATTGGCACTCTGGTGAAAGGTCATGACCCAGTACAGAAAGTCACTCTAGTTCCCCGTGGTCAGGCGCGTGGGTTGACCTGGTTCTCGCCCAGTGATGAACAAAGCTTGATTTCGAGATCGCAAATTTTGGCGCGAATCACTGGAGCCTTGGGCGGTCGTGCGGCTGAGGAAGTGGTGTTTGGCGATGCCGAAGTGACCACAGGCGCAGGCAACGATTTGCAGCAGGTTAGTTCCATGGCGCGCCAAATGGTTACCCGTTATGGCATGTCTGATTTGGGTCCTCTTTCCCTGGAAAGCCAGTCTGGCGAGGTGTTTTTGGGTCGAGATTTGATGACGCGATCGGAATATTCCGAAGAAATTTCGTCTCGGATTGACGCTCAAGTGCGTTCCATTGTGGAGCATTGCTACAACGATGCTCGTCGAATTGTGCGAGAAAATCGCGTGGTCGTCGATCGCCTAGTGGATTTATTAATCGAAAAAGAAACCATTGATGGCGACGAGTTCCGGCAAATCGTGGCTGAGTATACAGATATACCTGAGAAAGAGCAGTACATTCCAGTGATGTAATCTCGAAACTCTCAGTAAGTAGACAAACGGGGATGATGGGTATCATTCCCGTTTTTATTTGTCTATGTATATTTGTCTATGCAATTACCAAAGGAATCGTACATTGAATTCGGGTTTGATTCAGCGACACTGATTCTTGCCAAGAAAGAATCTCCAAGCTTCCACCCATGGAAACCAATAGTTTTTGAGTTAACAATCGGATAAAGCTAAGCGACGGAAACGGCGTAGTCGCCTGCTGCACGATCGCACCTTTCTTTAAGGCATTCTTCAACCCTAACTCCAGTGGTGCGATCGCAGGCGGAAGAAATTCTAGCGGTTGATTCCACACATTGGCTGGTAGCGGCTGGTCAATCCAAAGCTGGATCGAGGCTGAATCCACTGCACCCAGAAACACTGTGATGCTGCCATCCTCTGAATTTGCGATCGCGCCATCCACCAAGTGAATCAATGCCTGCTGCAACCGACGAGGATCAGCCATCACATAAATCGCTTCATTCACCGCCGGAATATATAACTGCAAGTTGCGATTTTGCGCTTGTAAATGGGTCGCAGTATATAGATTGAGCAGCAGCATATTGAGTTGTATCGGTTGAATAGCGAGTTCGCTGGTGCCATGTTCCACTTTGGCAATATCAATCACATCATCCAGCACCTTTACCATGCGTAATGCCGCTGCATTTGCCTGAGTAAGAAAGTCTCGTTCCTCTGCTGGGCTATCGCACAAGTCTGCCAAAATCAACTGCTGCATACCAATCAACCCGCTCATGGGCGATCGCAGTTCATGCGAAGTTCGCGCCAAAAAACCTCCCTTTAAGCGGCTCATCTCTGCCGCCATATGATATGCCAGTTGGAGCGATTGCAGCGACTGAGTGTCTTCTTGATAAGTATCTTCTTGAATAAAGGATACGTTTTGATTACTCAGGTCAGTTGATGCGGTCGTTTCTGATTTAGGCGGGGACGGACGGCGGATTTGCCAGCCCACCACCAAACCACCCAAAATTCCAATCATTAGCCATCCTAAATTCATCAAATTTTCTCTCGTTATGACCTGATGTGGCAGGTGATAGGGAACAGGGAATAGGGAATAGGGGACAGGGAATAGGGGACAGGGAACAGGGAATAGGGGACAGGTATGAAAGAGCTTACAGCGTCCACGCCCATGTCCTAATCTTTGTAGTTACTGCTGTGCAAGTCAACAGCTCCCTGTCGCAAAATCTCCCAGCCAGTGCCATGCCAGCGAATAACGGTAGATGGAATCCCCGAAGATGGAATGTTTGAAGATGGAATGTTTGAAGATGGACTGCTTGAAGATGGACTGCTTGAAGATGGACTGCCTGAAACAATAGGCGGCTGCATTCCTGCAATCTGCTGAATCGCATCGGGTGACAGGGTTAGCACCGTCGGAAATTGGGCTTCGATGTCGGTCATTGCTTGCAGCGGTGGCTGCCCAGAAAGATTTGCGCTAGTAGTTGCGAGGGCACCGGTTTGAGCCAGAATTGCCTGGGCGATCGCATGATTAGGGACACGAATGCCAATGGTTGAACGGTTCTGAGACCTCATGATAGCGGGTACGCGATCGCTAGCAGGTAGCACCAATGTCAACGCCCCTGGAAGATGCTGATTGACAATCAATTCCCACTGATAGCGCTCTGCCTCAGTTCCGTCTACATAATCCCAAATATCCGTCACAGTCGCCACCATCAAAATCAGCGGCTTATCAAAACTGCGTTGTTTTGCAGTAAAAATTAGTGCCGCCTGCTGAGGATGAGCCGCCAAAGCGGGCACCGTATCCGTGGGGAAACTAGCTAAATGCGAACCAAAGGAAACTTGGGTCGTCAATTCATCGAAAGAAACTTGAGGCATGGGAATGAATGAGGTTTGTTTTAAGATGTCATACTCTCAGTGTCTTCTCTCAAACAAATATTCACCAGGTTTCTCTTTAAGATCAGCCTAGATTTGGGCACTCTTAAAATGAACAGCGTTGCTAACTGACCTAATGGGCAACTAAAGTCATTACGTCAGCTAGTACAATTCAGAGCCGATTTAACTTATAGCGCTTTAAGCAAATTTGTTGAGTTTTCTTTTTAGGTTAAACACAGTATGGAATTAATTTTGCATCGTGAAAAGCTGTGAAAACATAGAAAACTTTGATGGCAAGGATAGGGGTTTGAGTTCCATCTCCGACCTGCGCCAATATTGCCGCGATGATGATGCATTTGATCAATTGCAGCAAATACTTTTGTCTGCGGAAGCTGAGCGTTGTCACCTTCAGGCACATTTGAAAACGATTCAGCAGCAACAGCAAACACAATTTGATCAGCTTAGCTTTCAAGCTTCTCTGCTCAAGCAAGTTTGCAATGCAATTATTGCCACCGATTTGCAAGGCTGCATTACCCATTGGAATTTTTATGCTGAAAAGCTTTATCAATGGCAGGCAGCAGAGGTTTTGGGAAAAGAGATTCTGGCTGTGTTAAAGCCTATGCAGGATCAGGCAAAGGGACAAGCGATCGCCCGCCAAATGATCAGTCAGGTGTTTGAGTCAGAATTATGGGAAGGGGAACTAATTCTTCATCGCAAGGATGGTTCTCAATTTTGGGCTGAGGTGAAAAATATGGTGCTGCGAGACGATCGCGATCGCCCGATTGGTTTTGTCGGTATTTCTGTAGATATCACCGAACGCAAGCAAGCCCAAGCTGCACTCGCCCATCAGGCTGTTATTCTGCATTCTCAAGCGAAATATCGCAGCATTTTTGAAAATGCCACTGAAGGAATTTTTCAAACTTCACCGGATGGGCATTACCTCAGCGCTAATCATGCCCTTGCCAGCCTTTATGGGTATGCTTCGCCCAAAGCGTTGATTGCCCAGTTGACGACTATTGAGCATCAGCTTTATGTTGATCCTAATCGACGGGCTGCGTTCCTAGAGATCATGCAGCAGCAAGGATCGGTTTCTGAGTTTGAGTCCCAGGTCTACCGCCATGATCTCTGTGTCATTTGGATTTCAGAGAATGCTCATTGTGTGTATGGCGCAACCGGAGAAATTCT
>Ga0105044_10007249_pt1 | contig 15260 bp, 11 predicted proteins | sample MAT01_FD_78092 | JGI IMG/M metagenome (GOLD analysis project Ga0105044, IMG submission 78092) | Freshwater microbial communities from Lake Fryxell liftoff mats and glacier meltwater in Antarctica - MAT-01 | ecosystem: Environmental > Aquatic > Freshwater > Ice > Liftoff microbial mat | place... | reverse complement strand
CATTTTGGGCAAGTGTGTAAGCTACACACTTGCGGACCAAGGAAAACAGCGCCCAGACTTGTGTCTGGTTTGTCGTTTTATCAACGAATCACAGGTTAAAACCAAAGTACACCCCACTGGCTTCGAACCAGTAACCTTCGGTTCCGTAGACCGATGCTCTATCCAATTGAGCTAGGGGTGCTTTTATGATCTGACTCCTTTTGAACCGCTTCGGTTCGCGTCTTCATTAATAAAGAGTTTATCGGCAGCTTCGTCGACTGCAAGCGGGCCTGGTTTCACGAAGTGCAGAGTTCAGCGAGCGGACGCTGCGGCGGAATGCTCGTAGTACGCGATGCTTTCCCTCAGTCCTTGGTCGACGGTGATCAGCGGCTCGTATCCAAGACATTTGCGGGCTTGCGTAATGTCGGCCAGCGAATCGCGGACATCGCCTGCTCGCGGCGGCTGATGGATCGCTTGAATCGGGCGTCCGAGGATCTCTGACAGCGTATTAAGAAGCTGCAAAAGCGTGGTGCTAGCACCGCAGCCAATGTTGAAGGTTCCACCGGCAGATCCGTTGGCGGTGGCGGCAAGCAGGTTTGCATTGACCACGTTGCGAACGTGGACGAAGTCGCGAGATTGCTGGCCATCGCCGTAAATCACCGGCCGTTGACCCGCTAAGATCATCGAAACAAAACGCGGAATGACGGCACTGTACTCGCTCTGTGGATCTTGCCGGGGGCCAAAGACATTGAAGTAGCGAAGGATGACGGTTTCCAAGCCAAAGCCGCTGTAAAACGCACGGAAATATTGCTCGGATGCTAGTTTCGATGCGGCGTAGGGCGACAACGGGTCGACTTGATCCGACTCGCGTTTCGCGACGAAGGGAGAATTGCCGTAAGCGGCGCTGGTCGAGGCCAAAACCAGTCGCTGGACGCCATGCCGGTGAGCTGCTTCAAGCAAATGCAGTGTCGAAGTCGTTGTCCAGGCATGACAAAGCGCCGGTTCACGCATGCTACGGGGGACGCTGGCCATTGCTGCCTGGTGAAAAACAAAGTTGACACTTTGCATCGCTTCGTCAACCTGGTCTGGGTCCGAAGCGTCGCCACGAATCAACTCCACAGCTCCGTTTCCTGATTGGCCCGCGAGATTGTCAACGAATCCGGTGCTTAAGTTATCCAAAACTCGGACATTGGCACCCGCTTCGACAAGTCCGTCGACGAGGTGCGAGCCAATAAAACCTGCCCCCCCTGTTACGAGGCAAAGGCTACCGGCGAGCGGTGAATTAGTTGCAATGAATTGGGTCTGGGGCATGGCGATAAATCGGTTAGTGAATAAAACAGTCTGTGCGATTTCAACTGTTCTAGCTGAATCGGTCGCAACAAATCCATAGAAATCCATTTTCGCATTCATTGAGCCGCCCGAAGCGTGCCTAAAACGATCGTTTCCACTGATATTCGCGGCAGCATGGTCATGCTGGGATGCGGCACGAGCGTTGGGGTGCCAGCGATCGGATGTGGTTGCGATGTTTGCCAAAGCGGAGATCCGAAAAACAATCGCACCCGCAGTTCGGTCATTTTCGGCTTGCCCGATGGCAATTTACTAGTCGACACGACGCCTGAGCTGCGAATTCAACTTATTCGTGAACAAATCGGGCTTGTGCATGCGGTCGCATACACGCACGAGCATGCGGACCATATTTTCGGGCTCGATGATCTCAGGTTGTTTCCATTCATCATCGGTGGACCGGTACCGCTGTTTTGCCAACCACAGGTCGAGGCGAGAATCCGTCATTCGTTCGATTATGCGTTTTATGAAACACCAGAAACGCACGAGGGTTCACGTCCCCGGTTGATATTTGAAACGATCGACGACGAACCTTTTGAGGTGCTTGGTGCGCGCGTCATTCCGATTCCTCTCCTACACGGACCCGGGACGGACGTCTTTGGTTTTCGTATCGGCGACGTCGCGTATTGCACGGATGTAAAGGAAATTCCTGCGGCAAGTATGCGACTGCTTGCGGGGCTAGAGACGCTGATCCTTGGTGCGCTTCGATACACTTCGCACCCGACACATTTTTGCGTTGATGAAGCAATCGAAGTTGTGGAAACGCTCCGGCCACGACGGGCCTTCCTGACTCACATGGGGCATGACATCGATTACTCGATGGCATCGGACCGTTTGCCCAAAGGGATGGAGCCAGGTTACGACGGATTGAAGATCGAACTGGTGTAAAGACTTTACTATGACGAACGGCACTATCACCGATCGCTTGGCGTCCGCAGCCTCGTCATTGGGTTTTGAGCTGTTTGGAATCGCACCGGCGGTAACGCCTGAGGGTTATCACCATCTACTCGAATGGATTGAGTCTGGTTATGCGGCCGAAATGGACTATTTCCAAAATCGCATTGATGCTTATGGCGATTTGAACCTTGTGCTCAAGGATGTTCGCTCGGTTATCATGCTAGGATTTCCGTATCGAACATCGCATACCGTTGCACCGGAGCGTCATCAAGGTAGAGTCGCTCGGTATGCTTGGGGTACGGCTGACTATCACGACTTAATTCACCCCCGGCTTAAAAAGCTGGACGCGATCATTGCAAACGAATTCCCAGGTGCTGTTTCGCGAGGCGTTGTTGACTCTGCTCCTGTGATGGAAAGAGAGTTCGCGCAGCTTGCCGGACTCGGTTGGGCCGGCAAGAACACGCTGCTGATCAATCCTCGCCAAGGGAGCTATTTCTTTTTGTCGTGCGTGCTCACGACCGTGTTGTTACCAGTCAGTGTGCCCCATACCACCGACCACTGCGGAACATGCCGGCGTTGCTTGGATGCGTGTCCGACGGACGCATTTGTGTCGGCTGGGGTGTTGGACAGCCGCAGGTGCATTAGTTATCAAACGATCGAAAATCGCGGAGTCATTCCGTTGGACCTGCGACATGGTATCGGCGATTGGCTGTTTGGTTGCGATGTATGTCAGGACGTATGTCCGTGGAATCGCTTTAGTGTCGAAGCCAACGATGCGTCCCTGTGGCCCAGCGTGAAATCAAATCCGATTGACTTATTGGAGTTGCTGTCGTTAGACGATGAAGCGTTTCGCGCCCGGTTCCGCAAGACTCCTCTATGGAGACCACGACGCCGAGGGCTGTTACGAAACGCAGCGATTTGTTTAGGAAACGCCAAGGAGAATCGTGCCATAGAACCGCTGATTCGGTTGCTTGCTGACGATGAGCCCGTGGTGCGTGGGGCGGCGGCTTGGGCGCTTGGTCAGATCGGCGGCGAGCTATGCAGGAATGCGATTCTAGAACGAAGTGCGATCGAGCCTGACGCAACTGTCTTGGAAGAGATTCGCAATACGCTGGCCGGGAATGTCAATTGACTGCGCTAGAATTCACAAATCGATGATGCAAGTCAGCGTAGTGCTTGCCCAGGGCGAGTAACTCTTCATGACGGCCTTGTTCGATGATTCGACCGGCGGACATCACCAAGATTTGATCAGCAGCTTGAATTGTGCTCAGGCGATGCGCGATCACCACGCTGGTTCGTCCCGTCAAGAGTCGGTTCAGCGCTCTTTGGATTCTTAGTTCCGTCAAAGTATCGATGGCGCTCGTGGCTTCATCAAGCACCAAGATTCGCGGATTCATGACAAGGGCACGAGCGAAGCAGATCAATTGCCGTTGACCAAGAGACACGCGAGACCCACGCGAACCTGTCTCTGTTTCGAGACCTTGTGGCAAGTCATGGATCAACCTCTCACATCCGAGTTCACGCAATGCCGCCCGCGCGTCTTCGGCTGTTCCGTCGGGCCGTCCGGCGAGAATATTTTCCAGCACCGTACCGCTGAACAGGAAATTCTGCTGAGGCACCACCGAGACGGACTCGGCAAGTGAACGCGAAGTGATACCTCGTATATCCTGGTCGTCGATCAGGACTTGGCCTTGATCGGGCAAGTAGTAACGGGCGATGAGGCTTGCCAGCGTCGATTTCCCGCTGCCTGTTTCACCCACGAGCGCAATCATTTGGCCTGGTTCGGCGACAAAGGAAACTCCGTTTAGAACGGGACGATCAGGTTCGTATGCAAACGTCACGTCGCGAACTTCAATCGCGCCAGAGATCGGCAGACGTAGCGGTTTGGCATCGTCGAGATCGCCCCAGGAAGGCGGTTGGTCGAGCAGACCAAAGACTCGCTCTGCACCCGCCATTGCCGTCAGCGCTTGATTGTATTGCGTTCCAATGGCTTGGATCGGACTGAAGAACAAGCTCGCCAAGAACCAAAATTGTATCAGGTCGCCGACTGGCATTGGGTCGTTTGCAACCAGCGCGCGATAGCCTCCGACGAACAGCACGAGCGCCAGGGCCAATTGACTTGTTAGCTCCAGTAGTGGCATCAAGATTCCGCCTTCGCGAGCCGAGTTCATGTTGTACTCGGCATGGTCGATGGTCAGTTCGCGAAACGAGGCGGCGTTGACTTCTTCACGCGCGAACGCTTGCGTCACACGAATCAGGGAAACCGATTCGGCGAGCGTGGCGGTGACGCGGCTGAAACTTTCTTGGACCTGTCGATACGAAACGCTTAACCTTCGCCGCATAACGCTTCCGATCCACCAAACAAATGGACTCATGGCAAACACGACCAACAACAAAGGTAGATCGTAGTAGCCCATCAAGGCAGCGCTGCCGATCATTTGGCCAAGCTGCACCAATGAGACAAAAAGCACATCTTGCACACCGGTCCGAACCGCGTCGCAATCGCTGGTGATACGACTGATGACGCGTCCTGTTTTGTTCTTTGCGTAGTAGCTCATCGGCATCCCTTGCAGGTGCCGAAACACCGAGTCGCGGAGGTCATGAATCACTAGCTCGCCAAGTTGCAGCGCCCATAACTGGCGATAGATCAGCGTGACTTGAGTAAAGATTGCGAACGCCAGCACACCCAGTGCAGCGAGCAAGATTGAATAGAACGGTGCCTTCGACGATATCGGCCCGTTGATCACGGCACCGATTGACCAGCCGATCAATGGCACTTGCATCGATCGAACGACGACAACAAACAACAGTCGATTTCGTTTATCGCGGTACGGTTCCATTAGCTTCCAAAGACGAACGATCAGCCCCAACGACAATGGTCTTTTTTGGACTTCATCGTCCGGCCCGCGGAGGACTCGGACCATCGGTTGGTCGTGCGTCTGCGGCGCTGTTGTGTCTTCATGGCGCTTCACGTCGACTCCTCTGGACGAAAAACCTGCAAAGAATTTTGTCCTTGGCTTTGAGCGATGTCCCTATAAAAGCCTGGTTCAGCCAACAACTCGTCGTGCGTGCCTTGTTGAACAATCTCGCCTTTGTCTAAGAGAATGATTCGGTCGCAATAGCACAGCGTGCTTAGCCTGCTGGCGACAATCAGTGTCGTTCGCCCGGTCGTCGCGGCGTTCATCGCCGTCAATATCTCGTGTTCCGTTTCGGCATCAATTGCGGAAACCGGGTCATCGAGCAGCAAAATCGCAGGGTCGGTCAACAACGCGCGAGCCAGCGCGAGACGTTGACGCTGACCTCCAGAAAGCGACATCCCGTATTCACCGAGGACGGTGTCGTAGCCGTCAGCAGCGGCTTCGATGAACTCATGTGCGGCTGATAATCTAGCCGCTAAGCGAATCTGCTCGAGAGTTGCATCGGGGCGACCAAACGCAATGTTGGCGGCGATCGTGTTGCTAAGCAGCAGCGGCTCTTGAAGTACTAGGCCGACGCTGCGCCGCAGCGACTTGATATCCCACTGGCGAACATTCACTCCATCGACGGAAATGATTCCGCATTGCGGGTCGTAAAATCTTGGAATGAGGCTGAGCAGAGTCGATTTTCCTTGCCCCACGCCACCAAGAATTCCGATCCGTTCACCGGGCCTGACATGCAGAGAAATATCTCGAAGAATTGGTGTTGAGCTCGTGTAATCGAACCACACGCCTTCCATGCGTACATCTCCGCGAATAGTTCGAGGAAACCACGGATTGGTTGGCTGACGAACCTCTTCTGCAGCGTCGAGGACTTCAAAAACGCGGCGAGCGCCGGTGAGCGATTGCTGAATCGTGCCAGCAAGCCCCGATAAGTTCGCAACTTGGTTGCTAAACTGTTGTAGCAAGCCAGCGAACACAATCATGCCAGTCCCAAGCGGCAGTTGGTCCGTTGCGACTAAACGCCCACCATAAATCAAAAGAACAACGAGGTTAACCTGAGTAAGCAGTTGCACGATCGGTGCAAAGCGGCTGATCTTCACGAACACTAGTTGTTGCTGGTCGCGAAGTCGATCATTGGCAGCCGCGAATTGAGCGATTTCCGTTTCTTGTCTGCCTAAAGATTTTACGACAAGGACTCCATCGGCGGACTCGGCGACACGAAGCACTAAGTCGTCGACTCGTTTCCGCGTGGCGTCATAAAGCGGTCGCACGGATTGTGCGAATCGGATGCTCATCCACCAAACGATTGGCGTTGTGGCTAAGCAAAGTAACGTCAGCGTGACGTTGATCCGAAGCAAAAATGTCAGATAGACGACCAACGCCATGGCGAGCACGGACAACTGAATCAGCACACCGTCGATGAACGTTCGCGTCGCTTGCACATCACCTGTCACTCGATTAATGATCGACCCGGTTGCTTGTTGGTCGTAGAACCGCAAACTCAATCGCTGCAATTTTGCATATACCTCAGTCCTTAGATCGACCACAATTCGGCGATGAACCAAGTCACCTGAAACGAGCGCATACGCCCAGTTGAAAAGTGTCCGCAACATGGCCGTGAGCGTCATCCCAGCGGCGGCGATGGCGACTTGGCTAAGCGGCGTCAACGTATTGGGCAGCGTATACTTGCCGATTAACGCCGGTGGAGCGTCGATTTGGCCAACGTGGAATCGAACGAGGTCAATGCCGAGTCCGCCAAACTGGACCATGGTTACCGATAGGCCCATCAACGCAAACTGCATCGCCAGCAGCAATAAGCAGCTCCAGCGATAGCGCCAGGCGAGCAGTAGCAATCGCCAAACGACCGCTCCGTTGGAAAGACCTTCGATGGGAAGGGGAGTCTTGGCTTGCGTTTCGGAAGTGCGTTGCCCAGGCGGCATGGATCAAAGCGATTACTTGAAGAGACGAATCGTTGCCGACGGACAGCAACGTTAGAGACAAAATTTTAGTCTTGCGATGCCGATTCCGCCATGCGTGAACCGCTTTCAACGAAGGCCTAGTCAGGAGTATCTAGGTAGGGATCCTGCCCGATTTCGCGTTGCATTTTTTTGCGTTCTTTTTCGTGATGCAAAAGAACCATGCGATCGCGAAAATGCTTTTTTTCAACACGTCGCTGTGCTTTTCCGAAGATCGATGCGTAACTGTGGAGATTAGATTTTGTGCTGGAGTCCGCGACCGTTTGGCCCATCGTGCGGAGTTTTTCACTTTTCACGGGACCGAAGCCATTTTTCAAAATGTCATCGTCGAGTGAAAGGTATTGACGGTAAGAACCTCTGTCTCCTTGGCGACCGCAGCGCCCGATCAGCTGGCGATCGATTCGTGCGGCGTCGTGAAGCTCAGTACAAATCACGTGCATGCCGCCCAGCGCTTCGATACTGCGTTCCAACTTAACGTCTGTACCTCGACCTGCCATATTCGTTGCCACGGTAACTTTCCCATGGGAACCCGCTCTGGCAACAATTTCTGCTTCTTCTGCCACTTTGTTGGCATTGAGCACTTCATGGGGAATGCCCGCTTGATCGAGCAACCTAGATAGCACTTCGCTTTTGTCGATCGAGCGGGTACCGATCAAAATCGGGCGACCTGCCGCATGCATCTTGACGACCTCTTCGACAATCGCCTCATACTTTCGCAACGCCGTACCAAAAACATAATCCGGCAATCGTTCACGACGCGGCGGACGATTGGTCGGGACTCGCAAGACCGGCGTGCGATAGATCCGCCGTAACTCGCTGGCGCTTGTCGCTGCGGTCCCCGTCATACCAGCAATGCGTTCATAACGCAGGAATAGATCTTGGACGGTAATGCGAGCCGCTTGTCCCGTCGGAACGCTGATCTCGATCTGCTCTTTGGCTTCGATCGCTTGGTGGATACCGTCTCGCCACTTGCGACCTTCGGCGAGTCGTCCCGTAAACTCATCAACGATCACAATCTCTTGGCCGCCCTTTTCGCTGGGGCGAACCACATACTGGCGATTCAGCGTAAACTCGTGATGTACCTTGATCGATCGCTCGGTGAATTCGTAAAGGTCGACGAGTCCCATCGTGCGAACGAGATCTTGTTTTGGTAGAGCGCGAACCTTTTGACGGCCGCGCGACGTCAGTTCGAATCGCTTGGTTTCGTCATCGATGTAGTAGTGGTCATCGAGGACGAACTGTGGCGCGATTTCTGCGGCCCAACGATAAGCCTGAACGATTTGATCACGCACGTTGTCTTCGATCGAACCGATGATTAGCGGCGTACGGGCTTCGTCAATCAAGATGCTGTCCGCTTCGTCAACGAGGCAGAAGTGCATGCCACGCATGACAACCGCGTCGCCTGATTGATTGAATCCGCCCCCGCCTTCGCCGAGCATTTCCGTTTGGAGTCGATTCTGTGCTCGCATCAGTAATCGATCGCGAAGAAAATCGAAACCGAATTCTTTTGCCGTGCCGTAGGTGACTGCGGCGGCGTAGGCAACACGGCGAGCGTTTTGGTCGTCCGGAGTTTGAATGACACCGACGGATGTGCCGAGCATTTCGTAGATCGGACGCATCCACTCCGCATCGCGTTTGGCGAGGTAATCGTTGACGGTCGCCAAGTGGGCACCTTTGCCAACGAGTGAATTCAAGTACAGCGGCAAGGTTGCGGTGAGCGTCTTTCCTTCGCCGGTTTGCATTTCAGCAATGCAGCCTTCATAAAGTGCAATGCCACCGATCATCTGAACGTCGTAATGCCGCATCGACATCGTCCGGCGACCTGCTTCGCGACAGAGCGCGTAGGCTTCGGGCAAGATCGTCCCTAGTTTTTCGCCCGCCATCGCGCGATATCGAATCGCGAGGCTTCGTTTACGAAGATTGTTGTCATCTTCGTTCATCAAGGTGGGTTCAAAGTCATTGATCTGGCGAACCGTTTTTCGCCAACGTGCCATTCTGAACGACAATCCACTGAGTCCAAAGCTAACGCTTGTGGACGGCTTTACGGCCGCGACAAGGGCCGCTGGCGTTTCCGGTCGCCCGGCGTTCCCGCTCGGTGAGACATTCGCATTTGCGTTCTCTTGGGTCGACAGCGACGAACCCGCCGTTGATTGACTGCCACTGGGCAGTTCGTTGGGCAGTAAGGCCGGATTGAGATCGTTCGGACTTGTGGAAGAGTTTGAAGTGGTCGTCATTTTGGACAAAAATCTGGGTCGTGCGGATAAGTCTCGCTCATTTTAGCGGATCACGTTGCCGACAAGGTCGCGAAAAAACCATCGAAATGCAATAAGCTGACGAAGCTGGGTAAACTTTCACTGCCGTTCCGAAGGTTCTGGATGCAACGGTCGAAACTGTCGATCCAGTTCTCCAGGTCGTAGTAGTATTCCCGGACCTTCGAGAACAAACCATGAAAATCTTTTTGCGCGGGCTGACGATGACGGCGGCTTTGCTGTCAACCACTGCCGCTTATGCCGCTGATCAACAACGTAACACCTTTGTCGGAGACTCAGACGCTGAGTATTACGGCAATCAGTCTTCCGACGCTACCGCTAATAACGCTCAATCTTACGGCAATGAAGGCAGTGTCCTGCAAGCTTCGGCTTCGGCTCATGTCGGCGACGAAGCACCAGTAGCGCCAAGAAGTAGCGTTCGCTCCGCTTCGATGCAGGCACCAGCACCCTACCATGCCGCTGGATTTCGCCAAGCACATTCGCCCCACGTGGCGATGTCAGCACCACGCGTTACCGGTTGCGACGGTAGTTGCGATGGCCGATGTGATGGTGGCTGCCAGACCCGCAGCCGCATGACAAAGATGATGTGCGGAAAGAACCCTGAGATGTGGTTGCAAGCGGAAACGCTGTTGTGGTTTCCACAAGCGAGAACCAATCCAGCACTGGCCGTATTAGCTCCGGCCGGTGGATTTCCTTCTCAGAACATATTAGATGCTCCTGTGACGCCAATTGGCGAGCAGTTTGGCAACAATCTATCGCCCGGAATGCGACTGGACGCGGGCCGTTACTTTGGTGACGGAACCTTCGGTATCGGCGGACGCTTCTGGATTCTTTCTGAAGACGATGACACGTTTAGTCTGAGTGGCGACGGAACGAACCAGTCCATTGGTCGTCCGTTCTTCAACGCATCGCCAGGCGCAGGCTTTGAAGACGCGGTTCAAGTCGCATTCGAAGACGGTGGCCTCAATACGTTTGCCGGGTCCGTGAGTGCTGATGCATCATTGACCGTGATGGCTGCTGAAGCTTACGGTCGGTTTGCCCTTTCAAGCGGCAAAGACTATCATACGGATCTACTTGGTGGTTACTCGTACTTCGGCATTGATGATGACCTATCGATCACTAGCCAGTCGATCGACAAGCAGGACGGTGGCGTAACTCGGTTCAACGATGTGTTCAACACATCGAATGATTTCCACGGTGGCCAGTTGGGTTCGGAGACTATCCTTCGTCGTGGACGCTGGGTCGCTCGCTCGCTGACTAAAGTACACTTGGGTAACATGAATCAGCAGGTTGCAATTGCCGGTACCGGTACAGTGCAGGCTACTGATGTTAGCCCTGTGCTACCCTTCGGCACCGGCCTCTTGGCTGGTGGTGCTAACGGAGTTTTCACGCGTGATGCATTTGCCTTCGCTCCAGAAATGAACTTGAAACTCGGTTATCGCTTCCGTGACCACATCACGTTCAGCGTTGGGTACAGTTTCATCTACTGGAGTCAAGTTGCGTTGGCCGGTCAGCAGATCGATCGTAACTTGAGCATAGATCCAGTTACGGGGGTTCAACCACGATCCCTGCCATACTCGATCAGGAGCACCGGATTCTGGGCTCAAGGCGTTGACTTAGGTACGACGATCGAGTTCTAAGTGATGATTGAATCACGGCAACAGGTGCCGGGAATCATCACTGCCGTGATCAACTAAAATCAAGAAGCGTGCCCTCCCAAGGGCACGCTTTTTTCGTTTCTTTGCGGTGAGGATCGCCGGCAACAAACTGGCATTGGCCATCAATTACTGGTCGAAACTTGAATCAGAGTTTGGCCAACGCAATTTTTTATGAAGAATTTCTAGATTGATGCATCCGATCAACCAGTTCCTACGAAGACGATCGTAATCCGCTAGCACTGGAGTTCGCGGTTTGCAATCACAGACAGGAATTGAAGATGAAATCGTATTGGAAAAGCATGGTTGGTTTAGTGTTTGGTGCCGTTTTCGCAAGCCCGCTACTTGCTGCTGACAAGGACATTGTCGACACTGCTGTAGGGGCTGGTTCCTTCAAGACTCTCGCCGCAGCACTGACGGCTGCTGATCTTGTCGGTGCATTGAAAGGCCCAGGTCCATTTACGGTCTTCGCGCCGTCGGACGCGGCGTTTGCGAAACTACCTGCGGGTACCGTGGACAGCTTGGTGAAGCCGGAGAACAAGGCGCTCTTGACGAGCATTCTGACTTATCATGTCGTTTCGGGAAACGTCATGGCGGGTGATGTTGTCAAGCTGAAGCAGGCCACAACGCTCAACGGCCAACGAGTGGATATCAAGGTCGTCGATGGTTCAGTATCGATCGACGGGGCCAAGGTTGTCACGACAGACATTGCCTGTTCAAACGGTGTCATCCACGTCATTGATGCCGTCATCATGCCTGTCAGCGACAACATTCCCGCAGTGGCAACCAAGGCAGGAACGTTTAGCACGCTGCTTGCGGCTGCCAAGGCTGCTGGTTTGGTAGGAGCTCTCAGTGGCGAAGACATGCTGACCGTGTTCGCACCGACCGACGAAGCTTTTGCAAAGCTACCTGCGGGAACCGTTGCTTCGCTGCTTAAGCCAGAAAACAAGGCAAAACTTGCCGAAATCCTGACCTATCACGTCGTCAAAGGGCGGGTATATTCGGATCAAGCTCTTGCTGCCAAGCAAGCCACAACGCTGCAAGGCGATACGGTCGACATCGCAGTGGTGGGCACCGTTGCAAAGGTAAACGGAGCGAAATTAGTCGCCACGGATATCGAAGCATCTAACGGAGTGATCCATGTGATTGACACCGTCTTGATGCCGCCCGTTAAAGGTGCGTTCATGAAGCCTGCTGCTCCGGTTCAAGTCATGGTCTCACATACTGTCGCTCAACCTGTTGTCAGTACCTGTCCAAGCAAACGCCACAAGTAGGTTGTTTTGGGGCTTACGTGGATGACGCCTGACCAAGCTTAAGGGAGCGGGGCGGTCTATGGCTAGACAGCCACCTATCGTATCAGGCCAAGAAAACTTTGGTTGAGCAACGTAGGATCAATAACTGGCGTAGTGGATCTTGTTAAAGATCCCTTCAGCACCGGATCTTTAACAAGATCCACTACGATAAGTCCGTCACTTATTGATCCCGCGATACTAAAAAACTGGAAATCCATGACTCATCGTGCGACCAATATTGAAACCGGTGATGGTGGTTGGAACCACCGTCCCCAGTTGTCTGGAATGGGACAAGTGGCAATTGACGAGACGGGGGATTTGGAGTCGTCGATTCTTGAACGTCTCGGTCGCGGCGACCAGAGCGCGGTGTCCGAGTGCGTAGAACACTATGGACCATTGATCTGGTCCATCGCACGTAAGCTCTCGCCAACCCTATCAGACGCAGAAGATGCAGTGCAGGAAATTTTCGTTGATCTGTGGCAGACAGCTAGTCAATATCGTTCTGAAATCGCGAGTGAAACAACGTTTATCGCGATGATTGCGAGAAGGCGATTGATTGATCGCCACAGACGCCGAGGCAACTCTTTGAATACGAGCAGTCTCGGCAACGACAACGCTGTTGCTCGCGATGTGCCGCCGGAGGCGCAGTTCGAAATGAGAGATGAAGCCGCCAAAGCAGCCCGTTGCCTCGACCGCCTTCCCGAAGAATCTCGACAAGTGGTCAGACTGTCCATTCAACAGGGAGTTTCGCAAGCGAGAATCGCTGAGCAAATGCGGTTACCATTGGGAAGCGTTAAATCAATTTCACGACGAAGTTTGATTCGACTTCGAGAATGTATGAATCTAAAGTCGGTTGTGAGCGCTGATGGAGGTGTACGATGAGTGATTCGTCACCTCAAGGCGATCAACGAATGCTAGAGTTATTGGCAGGTCAGACGCTTAACAATCTAAGTCTAGACGAGCAGCAAGAAATGTCTGAATTACCGCTCGATTCGGTCACTTCGCTTCAAGCGGAGTTCGATCGAGTCGCCGCTGCGGTGCTATTGGCAGATTCTAACGAACAGCATTTGCAACCATTGCCAGCGCAGCTTGCCAAAAAAATTATTGAGGACGCACCAAGCCACTTGTCGGCGACTGGCAAGGTAAATGCGGTCGCAAGCGAAGGCTATGCACGCCAATCTGCCCCGGCGGTAGAGTCCCGAGTGAGACGACGAGAGCTGGTCGCATGGTTGTGCGCTGCGGCGTCGATCTGTGGTCTGCTGGGTCAATGGTTTTGGAACGACAGTTCGGGAACAGAGCTTTCTCCGTCAAGCCTCTTGGCAGAGCGTTCGCGTTTGCTGGAAGAGGGTACCAGCGTGATGCAAGTCAGTTGGGCTCCAGGGAGCACACCATTTCCGGAAACGGTGGGTGGCAATGTCATCTGGAGTAAAGCGACTCAAACGGGATTCCTAAGATTCGTAAACATGCCGATCAACGATCCAATGGTCGAACAGTATCAGTTGTGGATTATCGATCCCGAACGCGACGATGAACCGATCGATGGTGGCGTGTTCGATATCATTAAAAACGGTGAAGTGGTAATTCCAATCGACGCGAAGTTGCGTGTGCTCGCGCCCATCGCTTTTGCAATTACGATTGAAAAACCAGGAGGCGTTGTTGTCTCCACGCAAGCCCGCCTACCGTTGATAGCGGCTGTTAAGTCGTAGTGCGACTGTACTAGATCCGATTCGAGCCCCCCAGCCAGTTCGTCTGGTTAATGAAAAAGTTTTGCCAGAGCAGACCAACTGAGAATTCCGGGGTTACTCTTCGAGTCGACCGGCGGCCCAGAGCGTGCCACGAACGAGAACACGAAGGAAATCTTTGTCTTGGAAGGTATCGTTCGAGTGACCGAATGTTGTGCCGAATACTTTGGCTTTTCCGTATTGGTTCGTCCAGAACACGGGATGCGCCGAACCATCCTTTTCGCTTTTCGAAGTTGCCAAAACGGTTGTTGCAGGCCACGTTTTTTCGATGATGTAAAGTTCATCCATGGCGGAGACATGATCGCCCGGAAAGCCGTCAAGAATCGGATGTTCAAATCGAACGACATCGATTTTGTAGTGGCTTTGGTGGTCGTGCCGACGGCTGGTTACGCCAAGAAACTCTCGCCAGTCATCGATTTCAGCATTGCGATAAGTATGCATGGCACAATGGATCACGACCGCATTCGTGCCGGCTTTGTGGGCTGACGTGATCTTGCGAATGTAGGCGGTATCTTTCGTGTCCGCGAAACATTCGTTGTGAATCACTACATCGTACCCGTCGGACCACTTGGGATTGCTGTAGAGGTCAATCTGCGCGTCGGTACCGTTTCCACCTTCATTGACAATCGTCCACTGGGCCTCGACGCCAGCGTCTTTCATGGCTTGCTGCATCGCTTCGGCTTGGAATCGGTAGTCGTGGCAGCAACCTCCCGTTACCAACAAAATTTTGACCGCAGTCAAATTGGTTGCTGTCTTCGCCGCTTCATCCGCAAAAACATGTCCGAAGGCAATTGCAACGATGAACAAGCCAATGAATGGGTAACGACGGTAAAACATAGCGATATTTTCCTTGAAAGCAGCTCAAGAGGTTTTTAGAGAAAAGGGCAGGTGAAGAGACAGGTCTACACAACAGCAACCAGTTTAGCAGCTTTCACGTTTTGCAAGCAACAATCGCGAAGCTGGTAGGACGAAGTTGTTCTACTCCACTGAATTGGCCGTTTGGGCGTTAGCCCACTGCCATCTACTTTGGGCTCGCTACTTGTTGGTCGGCAGTAGGAGCTCTGGGTAATGTTTGCGGATCAGGGCCTGGTCGTCGTCGGCTAGCTCGGAGATCGCGACGGGCACATCTTGCGGGCGGGTCCCTTTCTGGTTGATGCGATTCATTAGGCTCCAGTTGCGTGATTGCT
>Ga0105044_10007247_pt1 | contig 15263 bp, 11 predicted proteins | sample MAT01_FD_78092 | JGI IMG/M metagenome (GOLD analysis project Ga0105044, IMG submission 78092) | Freshwater microbial communities from Lake Fryxell liftoff mats and glacier meltwater in Antarctica - MAT-01 | ecosystem: Environmental > Aquatic > Freshwater > Ice > Liftoff microbial mat | place... | reverse complement strand
GAAGGTAATCTGGCTTCGCAATCTGACGGCGGAACACTGGCAACCCTGGGCCGATTTCCTCGTCGAGTACGCCCACGAGGTGCGGGCCAAGCCGCTGTACGAACGGTGCGTGTTCGTCGCGCCTTTGATCGCGCCGCCCGCGAACTTGGCTCCTCCTCCCACGGATGGCGCGCTGGCCGTTCACCGTTGGACTGGTGCCGTGGAACCGCTCGATCAGATGCTTTTCGCTTCAAGGGCCGTGCGAGAAGCCAAGACGCCGCGACTCCGGAAGGACGTGGCCGTCGCGGTTGCCGCCAGCTTGGCGCTTTGGGACGCGGCCGCTTGCGATAGCCTGGTTCGCATGGAGTTGGGCGTCCTGAAGCCGCAACTCGTGCTGGCTGATCGGGGAACCCGACTGGGCTGGGACACGATCCCAGACGACCCGCATGGCCGGTGGGCGGAGGGAATCGAGGACCAGTACGGCGGTAGCATTCGGTTGCATTCCGCTGCGCTGGCCATGCAAGCCAGGCAAGGCAAGACAGCGGCCGGCGCGGAACTGGAACGGCGAATCTGGGAAGCGCAGGTGGGCGTGCTGTTCCCGTTCGTCGAGCAGGCGCGGCGTTCGCTCGTGGAGGAACTCGACAAAGAAATGGGAGGGCCGTTTCAGTTGGGTAACGGTCAAGAAGTGAAGGACATCCGCGATCTCGAAATTGGCCAACTGCATTACATACTGATCGGCCGGCGACGGCGTGTGCCCCTGGGTCTGGAACTGCTCAGGAGCATCCACAACGACCTCGCGCACCTTCAAACCGTGAGCGCCGAGACGCTGCGAAATCCCGATCTGGAACGCATCCGGGGACGCTGATAACTTCATAGAACCCCCGGCTTGCCGGGGGTTCTTGAGTATAGCCCCCGGCTTGCCGGGGGCTATATGTAGGAAGTGGTGAGATGAAGAGGACTCAGCCCACTCGTGCGGCAGCAGTTGAGGCGGCTGGCACGGGGGCGGCAGGGGCCATCGGGACGGACGGAACCCCGCCTACCTGTGGTGAACCTGTCCCAGGAGGAGCAATACCGCCGACTGGCGATACAACTGCGGGTGGGTTTGCCGCCGCGGTATTCTGGATGGTGGCTTCGGCCTGGACAATTTCCGCCGGCGGCATTTCGGCCTGCCGTGCGGCTCGCCCAATTGGGCCGAGTGCGAAGCCGAGAACCACGAACGTCATCCCCGTCAGGAACAGGCCCGAAAGCCAGAACCAGTCCGACTGCGTCATGGCGGTTTCGCGGGTGAAGTACCAGACCAGCGTCCACACGTCGAGCAGGGTTCCGCAGGTAATGTAGGCCAGCGCGGTTTTGGGGCCGAACGCTGGTTGGCTGAGAATGGGCATGATTAATCTCCGTTAGGTTGGGCCGCGGCCCAGGGACTTCGCCCAGGCAGTTTCGCACTTACTGTGCCAACTCGATGCGCCGTTATTTCAGTTTCTTGAGAAACCCAATGACGGCGGCGTTAAAGGCATCTGGGTTCTCGATATTGCTAAGATGCCCCGCTTTGGGAATGTGGTGCAGTTCGCTGTCCCGAATGGAGCCGGCGAGGCGAGCGGCGTTGAGTGGGGGCGTGAGTTCGTCGTGCTCGCCGACCAACACCAGCGTGGGAACGGTGATGTTCGCCAACTCAGGGGCGGCATCAGGCCGATCCCGGAGGGCGAGCAGTACGGCGATGACACCCGCTTCGGACTGGCGAATCGCGATGCTCTCCGCGAGATCCTTCGCCGGGTGGTTTCCGGTGCGGGTCTCTTCGCATAGCACTTTCGGAAGCATTGTCACGGCGACAGTGTTGGGGCCGTCTGTTTTCACGATTGCGATCATCTTATCTCGGCCCTCGCGTGCCGCTTCATCGTCGGGGGCAGCTCGTGTGTCGGCCAAGATCAGCGCGATAAGTTTGCCCGCGTGCCGCCGGGCGAACGCCATCGCCACATAGCCACCGAGCGACAATCCGCCAACCACGGCCCAAGCGATGCCAAGCGAATCGAGGAACTCAGCGACGAGGTCACTTGCACCATCAATGGAAAATGGTTTGTCGCCGGGAAGCGAGTTGCCGAAGCCGGGGAAGTCGGGAGCGAGGACACGGAACCCGGCCAGGGGAATCGCCGCCAGTTGCGGTTGCCACATACCCCGGTCGAATGGGAAGGCGTGAAGCAGCACGACGGGAATGCCGGTGCCCGCGTCGTCGTAGGCCAAGGTGACGCCGCTTTTCTTGAGGTGAAGAGTCTTCACATGAAACTCCGGGGGGGTGGAGAAACTCACAAACGCAACGAACCCCGGAAGCCGTTGCGGGCGTCCGGGGCCAGTCGCGGCTCGTTATTACCGAGCTATTTCTTGAGCGCCTTGGCGGCGTCCTTAGCCTTTGTGGCGGCCTCTTTTGCCTTGTCGGCGGCATAGTCGGCAGCATCCTTAGCGGTGGCTTCGGCCTTCTTCGCGGCGTCCTTGGCGGCAGCGGCGGCATCGTCGGCAGCGTCCTTGGCGGCGTCCGCAACGTCCTCGGCTTTATCCTTGCCTTTGCCCGCGAGGTCTTTGGCCTTATCCCACACCGCGCCGGCGGCATCACTTACCTTCTCGGCGGCCGTTTGAACGCCATCCTTCACGGCGTCCATACCCTTCTTGGCGGTATCCTTGATCTTGTCCACTGTATCCGACATGGCTCGTTCCTTGTCCGGGTTGTGTCGGGCAATGTGTCCCGCAGATAGAATATTAGCAGAAATCGTGCCGAAATGCGGTTTACGGCACGTCGATTGCAAAACACTTGTTTGAACCACATCTGAAGAGGAGTTTGCCATGAGCGCACCACACGAGAGCGAACCCACCCAAAATCAAGAGCTACCGATGATGCAAGCCGCGTTGGGGCTTATCGGATCGAAGGACGGCAAGGGAATCGGTGACGTCGCTGACCCGGAAACCGTGGCGGCGTGGGTCCGCGATTACTTGGCCGGGCAGGACGCGAGCGTTGACCCGATACAGACGGCAGCGGCCTTCCCATTTGGCGTGCGGGCCGAGAGCCGCTATGCCGGTCAGTCCTTCGTGGAAGCGGAAGCGGAGATTCGTTCCGAGTGGTCGTCCGAGAAGAACCGCAAGCCTTGGGACACCGTGCGCGAGATGGTCTGGGCGGGCTTCGACCGCGCCCGCGACAAGCGCGTGTGAATAGCTGGAACGCCTTCACGGTTTGAAACGCGCTTCGAGCTTCTCCACTTCGGCGTCTTTCTTTTGCGCTTTCAGGGCGGTGAGAAGTATCTCGCGGGCGTCGGCGTTGCTCACATCCGTGAAGAGCGCTTCGCGTGCCCAGTATTCGGCCTTGGCGTGTGCGCCAGAGGTTTGGTGCTGCTTCGCCAATTGGAGGCGAACTGCGGTGTTGTCGGCTGAGCGGGCCGCGAGTTCCGCCAGAATGGGGCCTACCTTCACGGGGTTGTCGGCGTAGAGTTTCGCCAGTGCGTCGAGAAGTTCCGTTTCGGGTGGGCACAACTTCCGGGCGGCTTCCAGTGCTTCAATCGCCGCTGCCGTGTCCTTGAGTTCCACGAGAAGCCTTCCCAGCGCGGTCAAGATACGCACATCGGCGGGATTCTCCTTGGCGGCGGCTTCCAGAACGGTTCTCGCGCCGGCAGCGTCCTTATCCACCAAGAGGAAGCGGGCCTTTACGAGCGACGCGGCGGGGTGGCCCTTCTCGCGTTCAAGTGCGGCATCGACCAGTTTGCGGGCCTCCATTGGCTTCTTGCGGCGCATGTACTCGGCCGCGAGTTTGGCAGCGACATCGGCGTCGGTGGCGTCCCGTTTGTGAGCGGCTTCCAGTTCGGTGAAGGTCATGGTCTTCTCGGCGCGGGGAAGCCCCTTTACCTGATCTCGCAGGAACACCGAGTAGCCTTTCTCGAACGTCGCCTTCTCGATGCCACACGCCCGGCGGATGGCGTCCCCGGTGTCGAGGCCGAGTTTGTAGGCTTCGAGCAGTTTCCCAACCGTTTCCTCGCCGTACTGTTGCTCGATGTACTCGACGTAAAGCAAACCCTGGTGATACGCGAGGATCACATCCGCGTGGTTACCGAAGTTGTGGTAGCCCCGGCCGATGGTGTCGAGATCGAACGTCGTGCCTTCGGCGAGGCGGTCGCGCAGCAGGGGAAGCGTGCTGTCGAAGCGCCGCGAACGCTCGGCCCGCACGGCCAGCCCCTCCGTGAGCCAAATGGGGACGAGGAAGCCCGTTTGGGTCAGGTTGAAGGCGTGCGTGAGTTCGTGGCGCGCGATCACGGACCAGTTGTAAAGCCGGTTCGCGCCATCGGCTCGCGGCGACGGCAACGCGATGAGTGGCCCCGTGCTCGCGCCCTGTGCCGCTCCAGGCAACCCCGGCAGCGACAACACGCGGCCGCTGAACATCTCGCGGGTGGCGAAGACTTCCACGAGGATCTTGCCCGGCGGCGAGAAGCCGTACCGCTTGGCGTACTCCGCGTGCCATTCTTCGAGGGAATCGAGCAAGAACGCCGCGAAGACTTTGTCCACCTTCGCATCGTACTTGATGACGAAATGGGCGGTCTCGGTGGTCTCGTAACCCTCCAGATGCTTGAGAACCTTGAGCGAATTGGAGACGCGGGTGTGGAACGGGTCGGCTTTGTAGGCCGCTTCGAGTTGCAGTTTCGCTTCCGGTTCGCGGCCGAGTTGCATGAGCAATAAGCCCAAACCGGATTTCGGGCTGCTCAGATCGGGGCGGAGTTCGGCGGCCTTCTTGTAGCACTCTTCGGCGAACGTGTACTGCTTGCGAGCGGCGAGCGCTTCGGCTAAATCGACGTAGAACACGCCGGGTTTCGCACAGAACGCCAGCACTTCCTTCTCCACAGCGGCGAGGGCTGCGGGCTTGCGGGCGAGGTAATGAATCGCGGCCAACCGGGCGAGCGTGGATTCTTCGCGCGGATTGACGAGTTTAGCGGCGAGCAGCAAGCGTTCCGCGCTGGCGGAGTCGCCTTCGGCGAGCCGAACGTCCGCTTTGAGCCGCAGGGCGTCCGGGTGCTTGGGGTTCACTTTCAGCGCAGAGTCGGCGGCACGACCAGCCGCGGCGGTGTCGAGGTCTTCGAGGGCGAGAAGCCCCTTGCCGACGAGGGCTTCGACGGCCTTGGGGTTAATGGCAATGGCTTTGTCGAACGCGGTGGCGGCGTCGGCGCGATTGTGCTTCTCGGCGAGCAGGCGACCCGCGAGGGCTTCGGCCATCCAGCAATCGGGATCGTGCTTCAGCGCGTCCTTGTAAACCTCGTTCAGGATGAACCCGAACTGCTGTGGCTTGTTGTTCCAGCGGGCGTTCTCTGCCCCGGCTTGCCCGACGAGGAGCAGTAATTCCGGGTCGGTGATTTCTTTCTCGGCAGCGCTGGCGTCGGAATACGCCTTCACGAACCAGCGCACTTCCTTGTCGGCCGCCGTCAGGTCGCCTTTGTCGCGCAGGATGCGTGCCCGCACCCAGCGAGCGAGGAAGTTCGCTTCCTGTTTCTTGATGGCGGCCTCGGCGTCTTTTGAAGCGTCGTCCCATTTGCCGAGCGTGAAGAGCAGATCGGCGCGATGGGCGAGCAACACAGGATCGTCGGGCAACGCCTTCAGGCCGGCATCGAGAACTTCGAGAGCCTGCGTGTATTCGCCCTCGGCGCGGTGGCACGCGGCTAATCCCACGAAGGCCGCTACAGCGGGCTTTTCCTCTTTGAGAAGCGCCTCGTAGCCCGTGCGAGCCTCGGCGTAGTTGCCTCGCTGAAGCCGTTGCTTGAGCGCGGGGAAGTCGGTCTTGGGTTGGGCGATGAACACGAACGTGAGCAGGAGCAACATGGGCAATACCTCGCTTGTAGTTTCACGGTATCGGACAGGTGAAACGACCGCAAGCGGCGGGTGCCATGTTCCCGTAACAACTCGATTGCGCCGTCCGAGATTGCTTCGGAAGCCGCAAGACGCGATAATGGGGTTGTGAGGGTTCCTCCAGCGGCAGGAAACGCGAGCCACTTTATGAAGCGAATCATCCTCCTCGGTGTGGTCGTCGGATGGCTCGCGGACGCGCGTACCGCACAGGCGCAGTTCGGTGGCGGCTTCGGTGGTGCCGGCTTCGGCGGTGGGTTCGCTTCCCGAAGCAGCTTCTCATACGGTCGTGGGTTCTCGTACCACCGCAGCGGATTCCGCGTGGCAGGCTTCGCGAGTGGGTATTATTCGCGCTCCGTGTTCGCGGTTCCTGTGGGTCCGTTCGGCTTTGGCCCAAACTTTGGCCCTGGTTACGGCTCCGGCTTCTGGGGTGTTGGTTCGGGGTTCTGGGGCGGCCCGCCGACGGTGATTGTGATTCCGCCACCGATTATCCTCGCGGGCAACGGCTTCGACCCGAACGCGCCGGGTGTCACGGCGGCAGGTGGGGCGTTCCCCGCCAGGGTTGCCGAAGAGCCGAGGCCACTTGGGGCGAAGCCCGGCGACTTCCTCGTGTTCGCACCGAAACGCGAGTTCCCACTACCTGGGCAGATTGTTCCCGATGTGGCCCGCGTGGCCGTGCCGCAACCCGCGCCGGGTATCGCCTTCGACCCATTCGCTCCGCGTGTGCAGGTGTTGGTCGATAGGCGAGAAGCAGACCCGCTGAAGGAAGCCGCCCGGCTGCTGAAACTGGGGCGAGAAGCGTTCGCGGTCGGGGAGTTTGGCAAGGCCGGCGACCTGTTCGAGCGTGCCGGCGTGGCGAATCCGAGGGCGGCGGAACCACACTTCTTGAAGGCCCACGCGGCCTTCGCATCCGGTGGGTTCGCCGATGCTGTGGCCGAGATTCGCGCCGGGTTGTTGCTCGATCCCGAATGGCCCGCGGGCACATTCGACCCCAAGGAGCCTTACGGGGTGAACGCCGCTGGGTTCGCAGTCCACCTCGCGGAGTTGAGGCGGGTCGTGGCGGCGAACCCAGGCGAGGCGGCGCTCGAATTCCTGCTCGGTTACGAATTGTGGTTCATCGGTGAACGAGTCGAGGCGAAGAAGTGGTTCGACGCCGCCGAGAAACGCCTTGACGCACCTGGGCCGATTGCTCTGTTCAAGTGACAAAAGCGATCAGCTATCAGGTTTCAGTTATCAGCCAAACCGGCAAAATGAGAAACACCCGACTATACTTCGCGCAGTCGAGATTGGGACAATTGGCAGCTTTGAGTTGGGACGAGGTGCTCTGTTGCGTGTCTCTGGACGCCTCACGCCAGGGGTTGCGCGAATCGCTCCACCCCTGGCGCGTATCCGACGCCCATCCGGGCTAAAGAGGGTGAATCAACCTCGTCTTTGCAGCCCGAAGGGCGACCGGCGTGTAGCCAGGGGTGAAGTGGAGCGAAGCGCAACGAAACCCCTGGCGGGCGAACGGAGAATCTCGCGACGCCACACCCTTTGGGGCAACAATGTGTCAATCCTGGCTGTGTAAAGAATAACACCTAAACTCCGAGCGGATCGCCGACTGCTTTATCTTGCTGATAGCTGATAGCTGTTAGCTACCTAACCAACCTGAGGCCGGGCCAACACACCTGGCAACACACTCCATGCACATTCTCTTCGACCAGCGGTTGACCAATCCGACCGAAGCCGCCCTCGCGAGCGCGCTTTTGGAGGTTTGTGCGGCTGTCAATGGAAAACGACAGGTCGGCATCCTGACCATCCTGGAAACCGCCACGAAATTTCTGACCAAGCCCATCATGGCACAGCCTGAAGGGCACCACGACAAACGCGGCACGCAATCCGAGGAAGACACCACCCGAATCGTCGTCGCGTGGTGGACGGCCGCCGGCTCGCGGAAACTCGTCCGCATCCGGGGTTGGCGCGAGCCGTGGCGCGAATATCAGGCCGACTACAGCAACCCGCTTCGCGTCGCCATGCGCGACCACGATGGTCGCCCGCCCGTCTGGCACCTGGACCCGGAACGCATCACGCTCGCCGGCACGGGCGAGACGACGCAGTGCGTCGCGGTGTGTGGTTGCGGCGCGGTCGGTTCGCCCGAAACGCTCGCCTGGGCAGGCGGCATGTGTGGCGCGTGCCACGACAAGATCGAGAAGTCCGGCCCTAAATCCGTAACGCACGACAGCGGACTTCTCACCACACCCGACTTCGTCCCCGATGGCGTGGCGTTCACCAACGATGCCAAGCAGGTCATCGGCGTCGGACCGACCGAATACCACGTCTGGAACCGCATCAACGGGGACATTCTCAAAAGCGGCAAGTGTTCTGGCCCACGCGCCGCCGGGCTGAGGCCCGCAGTCAGCCCCGATGGCCGATTCGCCTTCCTGGGCAGCAATTCCACGGGATTGCTCGCGATAGACCTTGCACACGCCTCGAAGGAACTGGCCGCCAATGTCGTTGACCCGGAATTTGTCATCCAATCCGCGCACTGGACAGGCCGGCCGGGCGAATTGCTCATCGGTACGCTGCTCACCACAGCCACCACCCCCGTCGGCGATGAACGGGCACTCGCATTGGTCACGCTTCCCGATTTCAGCATCGTAAAATCCGCAATGCCGGGCACCTCGACCCGGTTGCACACCATCGCCGCCGACGCCAAGCACCCACAGGCGGTCTTCAGCGATGGCGGAAATATCGTGGTGTGCGAGATCGACCGCAAGGGCAAACTCGGCGAGCAACAAAAGTTCCGGCTCGGCACCGGGCAGCACGACCGCTCGGGGAACTGGACTTCGGGGCCGGACATCGTCCGCTTCTCGGCGGATGGCGAACGGGTTCTCTTCGTGTTCCGCAACGAGATGGAACTCTGGAACCCGCGGAAGCCGAAGGCGCTCGTGCAAGCCACCTTCCCAATGCGGATCAGCGATTGCCAGTTCTCGCCCGACGGCGAGCGCCTTTATGTCGTGAGCGAAGACGGTACGCTGTTCGTATGCCACCCCGGACTGCTGACGCACGTCCGGGTGCGGCTGCGCTGGCACGTTGGCGCGGTCGCGGGTCTCACGGTTTCAAACGATGGGAAAACCCTCGCAACCGCGGGTGCCGAGGGCGTGAAGCTCTGGCCAATTGATCGGCTTCTGGAGGTGCTGTAATGGCCAGTATCGTGGACGTGCGACTCATCGACCCGACCGAGGCAGAACTCGCGGCGACCCTGAAGAAGGCGCATGCCGCGGCGAATCGAGGCGTCGGCGCACGCAGCACGAAACTGGACCGCGACGCGGACTTCTGGAGCCGATTCGCCCGCGACTGTCTGCGGGAGCCGGCGGGCCGGCGGCGGTCGTGCAAGGCTGGCCCACAAACGCCGGAGGTGATCGCCGGGTGGTGGACCGACCCCGCCAACCGCCGGCACTTCCGCGTGATTGGTCGCCTTCGGAGTCGCTACGGCCGGATGCGGGGTGAAGGCGAACTCCGCGACCTGCCGCCGTGGTGGCAAGTGTACCCCGAATCGGTACTCGCTGTTCGTCGAGCCGACCAAGGGGAAGATGAAGAGTCGTACATGGCGTGTTGCCGGTGCGGCGCGACCGGCTCACCGGAATCGCTTGGCTGGATGGGCGACACCTGCGGGCCGTGCTTCGACCGCAAAGCCGATGGCGGAGTCGCGGCCGGTGGCTTCGGGCACTTTAGCGGTTGGGGCGGCTGGCAACCCCGCGTGGGCTTCTCGGCCGATGGCACCCAACTTGTTGGCTCGAATCGCACGAACAAACTGCGGATGGTGGCTCGCGCCGACGGGGCCGAAATCGTCGGGAAGAGCGTTAGCCCGGCGGTTGCGGTTGTCGTTGGAACGGGAGAAGGATTCGTCTGCGCTTCCGGGGAAGGGTCCGTCTCCATCTGGGATGGCACGGAATCCGCCGCTCGCCGAGTCCTTGCGAAACCGCGTGTCTACGGTCGCGTCTTGCTTGACCCCACCGGCCGCCGCGTCGTGACCTTGAGCCACAACTTTGGGTTCACCGCGGACCTGGCGGATGCGGAACCAGCGTACCACCGTGTCGAAGGATTGCGGGGGTACGCAACACTTCGGTTCGCTGCCGACGGAAGCCGCCTGTTCGCGCTGATGCCGTCGGGCCAACTCGTTTCGCTCGACCCCGAAACACTTGCCGAAACCGTCCTCCGCGAGAACATCTTCGAGGCGAGCAATCGGTACGGGGCGCTGCACGATCTTATTACTGCCCCGGACAGTTCCGCCGTCGCCGTGGTGCGGGAAATCCATTACCCGTCCTTGGACACGGTTCGCATCATCCCCTTGCACGCCAGCGAACCGATGTACGACTTGCCGTTGCCGAGATGGTTCAAGCCGAGGGTCGCCGCGTTCGCGCCAGATAGCAAGCACATTGCCGTCGCGGACCCGCAAACCGGCTGGGTCGGGTTCTGGAAACTCCCCTCGGTGAAGTCGCTCGGGTTTGTCCGTGCGGTGCCGGAAGACCCGAGTTATCGCGGCGGGCAACTCCTCTTCTCGCCGGATGGTCACAGCGTCGCCATGATGTACTGCGGCTCGCACCCGGAACGCGGCTCAACGGTTGTCGTATGGCCTTGGCCCGATGTGACACGCTTCACCATCTGATTTCATCTCGAATTGCATGTAGCGGGCGGTTTACCGCCCGTTCTTCCTCAAGACGGGCGGTAAACGCCCGCTATGTGAAACTCGATAGGGAGTCATTTCGGTTTCTTCCCGAGCCAATCGCCTAATGCACCCAGCGCAACCGAGGCCACGTTGCCGAGTTGGTCGAACACCTTGCCGACCGGACGCTCACCAGCACCCGCCTCGAACGCCTTGAGAATGGCCGCGCCGCGGGCGTGATCCAACCGCGAGGCGACAGCCGGGACCACGCCATCCACAAGGCCAAACGTTTCGTCGGCGTGGGCACACACGGGTATCACGTCTTCGGCCCGCGTTCCGAGTTGCTCGCGCACAACCTGAACGCATTCCCGGATGTTCATTTCTTTCAGCCGCGACCCGGTTTGCCAGTCGTAAGGCGGCTTCCACTCGGATTTCGGCGACAGTAAATCGACATGGCTCACAACGGCGACAACCGGTGGCATGCGAAGATGTGGCTTGCCGCCGAACCACAGTTTTAGCCTGTCGAGCAAGTCCACATCAGGGGCGCGACCAGGGTTGGTCGCGCCGGTGACGAGCAGGATCATGTCGGCGTCGCGGGATGCTTCCACGGCGGCGGCGAAGTCCGCGTCGTTCACGCCGTCGGCACCGTAACCCGATGTGTCGAGTAGGCTAACAGGTTGGCCGCCCGTAAGCGTGAGATCGTAGCGGATGCCAGCCGACACGGGGAGGCGGTCCACGGTCGCGGCCTGCCTTCCCAACAAGGCGTTCACGAGGCTCGACTTGCCGGCCTTCACCGAGCCGAGAACGGCAATCGTGATGGGCTTCACGGGCGAACCGCTGGCGAGGGCGGACGGCTCGCTTGCGGTCTCGGTTGCCGCCGCCGCGCCGGTGGGTGGCTCCTGATGCGCCGCGAGGATTTCGCGGTAACGCTTCACACCGACCTTGAGCCGACCGCTGTTGAGTTCGATGAGGTAGCGGCCGAGTTGATGGATGAACGCGGTGTGGAACCACAGGAGAAGGTTCCCCTGAATGCGGTCCATGAGCGTGCCAAGCCCGGCACTGGAAGCGAGGTAGCGAAGGCCAGTCGAAATGGGATCGAAGACCGCCGCCCCGGCCCAGTACACGTTCTGGGTCTTCTTGTACCAGACGTGGGCTTTCTTGGCGCGCTTGGCGTCGCGGATTCGGAGCAGGTGAACGCCGGGAATATACTTCTGCACCATCCCATTGAGGTCGGCCGCGGCCAATTCGACGCAGGCCAACACCTCCGGCAGGGTGAGCGTGTCGAACAGGTCTTCGGAGCCGGGGTTGTAAACGCCGCCGACTTCGGTGGCGAGCGAGAGCGACAACTCCATGTAGTGTTTCGCGTTGGAAATCTGGTCGAGCGTGACCGTCTCGAACGAGTTCGCCTTCGCGTCCACCTTGTCCCAGGCGATCTTGTCGCGGTCCGTCCAGTATTGCGGCGGCGGCGCGTCGGTCGGTGGCAGAATGCCTTTGCGGCGTGTCCAGCGCCACGCCAGGAAGTAGGCCAGCGCGAAACACGCGAGCAGCGGCCACCACACCCAGAGGTAACCGGTATCCCACAGGTGGTAACTGCCCACGCCAAACAGCACGATGAACGGCGAGAAGAACAGGGCAGCCAGCGCGATTAGGCGAAATCGGGTCATCGGGGGTTCTCGTGGTTCACTCAGAGGAGTTACGCGGTTGGCGTTGCGAGGGTTCCCAGGACGTGCGCCCTGGGGGCAAACCGCGCAGATACCCTTCCCCAAAAAATACCAACTGCGTAACTTCTATCTCATATAGTCCTGGGCTTGCCCAGGGTCTTGTATTTGTTTGAGAAAGAACCCTGGGCTTGCCCAGGGCTATGTGTTGTGTTTCACCCTTTCCACTTCGCTTCGGCAGCGGTGTACTGCTCCTGATAATACGCCTTGAGCGAGGCCGCCTCCGGGACGTGGCCCTCGCAAATGGCCTGGAAGTAGTAGCACAGCGCGCGGCCGAGGGCGTAGGTCGAAGCGCCACCGACGGCCGCGCCAATCGCCGATCCGACCACGGGGATGAACTTCGTTGCCTGCCGGACCAGACCGCGTGTCACAAGTCCCGCCCCGACAACGGCGGCAATTTCCTTGAAGCGGTCGTTATTCATCGGCTGGCCGTAGAGTTTCGCCAAGTGTTGAGCCATGCGAGCCTGGACGCCGGGAATGACGATCATGTCCACGAATGGAATGGGAATCGCGCCGGCGGTCGCGGCCATCGTGGCGTAGCCGAGGAGGACGGGTTCGGCGTGCCGCAGATGCACATCCTTGAGCGTGTCAGTCGCTTCCTTCAGCCGCAACAGCGTTTGGCGATACGCGCCGGGCAGCAGGCGGAGGAGGGTAACTTTGAGGTGTTCGCCACCGTAATTCGGCTCCGTGAAACCGTCCTCGGGTTTCGTGAAGTCAATGGGCACCAACACATCGTAAAGCCCCTCAAAGGCCCGACCGTGTTCCTCAATGGATCGCCAAAGGTCGTCGGAGATCGCCGCGACTACGGCGCTCTCTTGCCGGGCATCGGGCTTCGCCGCTCCGAGTTCCGCGAACGGGTACGGTGTCGGGTGTGGCTGGCGCGGGATGGATTCGTGCAGGCAGGTTACGCACAGCACCACAGGGCGTGCGGGGTTGGCTCGGCGAATGGGTTCGAGGGCGGCCCGCACGTTTCCCTGGGCTAAGTCAGTGGCTTTCGCCGTGACGATGACAAGGTGAGCCTGGGAGTCGAGCGCGGCGATGTCGGAGGCGGGGTTGTAGCCGGGTTCGTCGAGGCCGCGAGTGTCGAGGAACGCGAGTAGTGGGGCGTCGGCGGTGGGAAAGTCGAAGCGGCGGGTGGTTTTCGTCGTGGGGCGGAACCCCGCACCGATCACGGCATCGTCGGCACCCGTGAGGAACTTCACGGTGGAGGTCTTGCCCGATTGTGTCTTCCCGATGAGCCAGAACACCGGCGTGGGCGTCTTGGTGCGAAGCTCGTTAAGAGTCGCGTCAAGGTCCGGGCGGTCGTTGTCGCCGCCGTGGAATATCCGCCGCAGCGTGCCCAGTAATCGGCTCATGGTTTCTCCGTGCGTGATTCGGCCTGGTCTCAATGGAGACGCCAAAGAGAGTTTTCGTTTAGCGTCGTCCCCAACAGGGAGGGCGTTTGCAAGCGAGTGCCCCGCTTGGGACGACGCGAAACGAAATGCGGACTCAAACATCTCAGTTCAAGCCGCCCGATCCCCGTCATATCGCTCTTGACCGCTCACAACCCCCACGATATTCGCAGCGATCATTCTACCAGGGTTCGTTCATGGACGCGGTGCGGGTCAACCTGAAGTTATACACCGGGGAACGGGATTCCTCCGAAGATGCCCTCGCGCACGTTTCCGAGGACACGACAACGCCGTTTCCCGTGCAGCCAACGATGCCCGATCCAGCAGCGTTGACGAGCCGAGAACTGATACGGCCGCTGCGTTCTCGCCGGTCAGCCACGGACCTGACGCCGTTCTCGGCCGCGTGGTTCGATGAGTTGGAGCAAAAGCGATACCAACGGCACGGAACTTGGCTGACAACGGCGCTGGAGTTCGGCCGGCACCCCGGCGAATCCCTCCTGCTCCTCGGCCCAGGATTGGGCACCGACGCGGTTCATTACATGCGTACCGGAACGCCCGTGACCGTCGGCGTGACGACCCGCGACCACCCCGGACTCATCCGGGCGAACCTCGCACGGCACGCCTTGCCGGCCCGAATCGTGGACACCAGCGCTTCCGTTCTGCCCTTCGCGGACGGCACGTTCGACGTGGTAACCTGGAACGCTCTCGACGCCGACGCTCCGCTAGACCCCGTTCGGGTTCCGGAACTGTTCCGCGTTCTGAAGGCAGGCGGCAAAGTGATCGGGTTATTTCCCGCTCATTACGATGCGGGTTACTGGCAAGACTTGCTCCTCCCGCTCCAGCACTGGTACTGGCGACGGCCTGCCGATCCCGTGATCGGAACGAAAGCCACCTCCCGCTCGCTCCGTAGTGCGTTCCTGGGCTTCACGAGTTTCAAAGTCAGCAAGCGTCACCTGCGCCGCTCGGAACTGCCGCACATTTGGCGCGTGCTGCCGCTGGTGTTGCTCGAAAGGCTCATTGGCCGCGTGCTGGTCTTCAAAGCGCTGAAGCCACTGACCACCCGGACCATCAACGCGGTGAAACTCGCCGCGTGAAGCCTCAACTTGGGCAAGATATTCTCGGCGGCCTCGGCGAAACTGCCCAAGGCACCCGCCAAGGCAACGGCTTGTGTCGCCCCTGGACTCAACTCGCCGGTGGTCAGTCCGAGTTGCAGTGGTAATAGGCGCGACTGACTCGCACGCAACCCAGTACGCTCACCACACATTTGGGTCGCCATCGTTGGAATCGGGCGACTTCACTGCCCAGCGGGGCGAGCGCTGCCAACGGAGCCCCCGTTGAGGCCTCCGCTAAACGGAAACCAGTTTGACTGCCCGCCTCGACCCAGGCCGGCGTTCGCGGTACAACGTGTCCAACAAGGAGGGGCGGATGCGTTATTTCAGCCTGTTCGCGCTGGGTGTGGCGGTCATTGTCGGGTGCGCTCCAAACAAAGAGATGCCCGAGACGCTACCCACAATCACCATCGAAACGCCAGCCCCCAACGGGACTCCACCCGCCACATCGGAGCCGGCCGCGAAAGCCATTATTGAGCGCGCGGTCAAGGCCATCGGCGAGAACGTGCCGGGTGGGATCGCGCGGACAAAAGTCTGTACCTGCATCTTGAAGGGGAAAGTG
>Ga0105044_10007246_pt1 | contig 15265 bp, 19 predicted proteins | sample MAT01_FD_78092 | JGI IMG/M metagenome (GOLD analysis project Ga0105044, IMG submission 78092) | Freshwater microbial communities from Lake Fryxell liftoff mats and glacier meltwater in Antarctica - MAT-01 | ecosystem: Environmental > Aquatic > Freshwater > Ice > Liftoff microbial mat | place... | reverse complement strand
CCGGTTTATATACCGGTTTAGACCGGAATAAACAACCGATTGTGTACCTGATTGGACCGGAATCAGGCGCTGATTCGGCAAGTAAACAACGACCCGTCCATGAAAGCGGGCCAACTCCAGTCAATTCATTAACCACCCGGTTGACGCCGAACTCGAGCAAACATTCTGAGGAGCGGCCACCCGCAGGTTTAGGGCGACCTTGGGAGCGCGATGTGTAGCCAGCTCGGCTAGGCTTTCGGTCAAGCTTCACGGGGTTCGTTGCCGAATTCCCAGCGGTGCTTGAAGGTGCATTCACGACTTCAAAAGCCCTTTATACGACGCAAAAACAATTACGCGTCATATAAATCGCTTTATATGTCGCATAAGTCCTTTTAGCGACATATAATCCACCGCATGCCGAAGCAGATCCCCGATCAAGAGCTTGACGCCATCCTGGCTGTCGTTATGGCGCATCCTGCGGGCGTGCCGGTCAGCACCATCCGCGCGGGGTTGCCATACGGGATGCCGTCGCGAATGCTGCAGCGTCGCCTCGCCCTGCTGGTCCAGAAGCAGCGGCTGATCGCCGAAGGAACGGGCAAGGGGCGTCGCTATCGTGCGCCCGTCACTATCACCGGCACGGCAAGTCTGCGGGTTAGCGCGACCGTCGAGGCGCGCGGTGAGGCGTACGTACCCATTTCGCCCGAGGCAGAAGCGATCAAACAGTCGGTCCGGGCACCAATCCAAGACCGGCGGCCGGTCGGCTACCAGCGCGCGTTCTTGGATGATTACCGACCCAATGAAACCTATTACCTGCCGGCGAAAACGCGCCAGCGTCTACTCGAAGTGGGTCGCCCGCGCGATGGCCAGCGTGCGGCGGGAACCTATGCCCGGACAATCTATAGCCGGCTGCTCATCGACCTGTCCTGGAACTCCAGCCGCCTGGAAGGCAACACCTACTCCCTGCTGGAGACCGAGCGCCTGCTCGAATTGGGCGAAGCCGCCGAGGGGAAGAATGCGCGCGAAGCGCAGATGATCCTGAACCACAAAGCAGCCATTGAGCTGCTGGTCGACCGGGCCGACGAAATCAGTTTCAACCGGTACACCCTCCTAAACCTGCACGCTCTGCTTGCGGACAACCTGCTTGCCGATCCGCAGGCCGGCGGCCGCCTGAGGCGTATCGCGGTGGGCATCGACAGGACGGTCTACCATCCACTCGAGGTACCGCAGCTCATCGACGAGTGCTTCGAGCTCGTTCTGAATACAGCGGCCAAGATAACCGACCCTTACGAGCAGGCCTTCTTCGCCCTCGTGCACCTCCCGTACCTGCAGGCCTTCGAGGACGTCAACAAGCGGGTATCCCGGCTTGCAGCAAATATCCCGATGATCCGCGGAAACCTGTGCCCCCTGTCCTTCGTGGACGTCCCGGAGCGCGCCTACATCGATGGCGTGCTGGGCGTCTATGAGCTAAATCGCGTCGAGTTGTTGCGCGACGTTTTCGTCTGGGCCTACGAGCGCTCGAGCGCGCGGTACTCGGCGGTGCGCCAGTCGCTGGGAGAACCCGACCCGCTCCGCTTGAGCCACCGGACGCTGGTTGCAGAGTTGATTGCGGCGGTGGTGCGGGACGGAATGGACAAGCAAGCTGCGACGGCACTCGCGCGTCAACGCGCCGCGGAGCAAGTACCCCCAGCCAACCAGGCACGATTTGTTGAAGTCGTGGAGACCGAGATCATGAGCCTGCACGAAGGCAACATCGCGCGCTACCGACTGCGACCAGCCGAATACCAGAAGTGGCGGCAAGGCTGGCGATGACGTGCACGTTCCACGGAACGCCAGACACCGCCGCCAAACTAGGCCAAGGCGCAACGACGGCACGACTATGGCCGTCCTGCAGCGGCGCGCAATTCAGCGGGTAACGGTACGCGCAACCGTTCTCAACAGGAAGCATGCGCGCAGAACGACGTCGCGTGTACTCACCGCAAGCCTCGCGGCTACCAAATCGTAAGCGTCCCGCTCACGGAGCAGCAACCAAATGCCGCTTGATCCAGTCGCCGAACTGCACTTCGTCCATGCTTCCCGCGGCCAGCGCGAGCATCGCGTCGATGGCATCGACCGGCGTCGTCGACAAACGATGTGCGTTTATTGCCAGAAACACGCCGACGGCCAGGAACGCCATCCGCTTGTTGCCGTCGACGAAAGGATGTTTGCGCGCGAGGCCAAACCCGTAAGCCGACTCCAGCAGGCTCTCGTCGCGCAGACCGCTGACGCCACCGAACTGCGCCAGAGTTTCCGTGTGAAGAAGCATCAAAGCACGCTTGTCGATCCAGACCGGCACTTCGCTTACTTCGCGAGGACTTTGAAACTGTCGCGGTACTCCTTCATGAACTCGCGTCCGGCTTTGAGCTGCGCCTCTACAGCAGGGTCGAACGGCGTAAGCAGATACCCTTCCGGGGTCTCGACCACATGCAGAGTGTCACCCCGTTCCACGCGCATGTGCGTCAGCATCTCAGGGATCACGACACCGGTGGATGTGCCGACTGCGGTGAGTTTGAGCGTCGCCAACAGAAAAGGCAGCAAGGCTTCACCCTCGACCGGCAGACCGTGCGCAGTGTCTTCAGGGCTGTTCAACGCGATCGCTGCCCCCACCCGCCGGACTCGCCGGCTCTGATCAGACTCCGGCAATTGCCGATCGCGCAGATGACGGATCACCCAGGTGGATAGGCCATTCTGGGCACGTCGCATGGACTCGCGCTGGTTGACGACAATTAGAAATGCCGGCGCATTGCCTCAGAAACTATCGGACCCGCCGGGGGTCGTTGCCTCATAAAGTTCCTTACCGATTGGCGGCAGGAGATGCAGGCAACCATGAGCAAGATTGCGGGTGCGGTACGACGCGAGCTGGTGCGGGTATTGCGCGAGCGGTATCAGATAGAGTGCCGGCGAGGAGCGCAAGATGCTGCTCGAGGAGCTGGTGCGCCTCAGTGGCTACCATCGCAAGTACGCGATCACTGTGCTGAACGGACGCCGCCGTCGCTTGCCGGCCACCGATAGCGGCGGGAAGCGACTGAAGGCGGCTTTCCCGTTGCTGGTCCCTGCGCTGGAAGCCCATGGCCATCTACATCTCGATGCGGCGATACGGTGGCGGGCCGCTTTGTGCACACATTGACATTGACCGACATCGCCAGCGGCTGGACCGAGTGTGTGCCGCTGCCCGTGCGTGGGTGCGCGCAGGTGACCGAAGCGATCGAGGCGCTGCGGCCGTTGATGCCGTTTCCGCTACGCGCGCTGGACACCGACAACGGGAGCGAGTTTCTCAACGACAGGCTGATCGAATATTGCCACGAGCGCAACATTGAGTTCACCCACTCACGACCCTATCGCAAGAACGACCAGGCCTGGGTCGAACAAAAAAACGGCGCTGTGGTGCGTCGACTCGTCGGCTATCGGCGGCTCGAGGGATGGCCGGCCGCGGAGGCGCTCTCTCGGCTCTATTCCGCATCGAGACTGTTCGTCAACTTCTTTCAGCCTTCCTTCAAACTTGCGGCAAAGATTCGAGTCGGTGCGCACATTCGCAAACGCTACCATCCCCGGCAAACGCCTTGCCAGCGCCTCCTGGCCTCGGATGCGATCCCGGCGGAAATCAAGGTCAAGCTCAGCCAGAGCAGCTCGCAGCTGGATCCATTGCGACTGCTCGAAGATATTCGCCGCATGCAAAGTGACCTGGTCGCACTCGTCGATCAAGGCGAGGCCTACACGCCATCGCCCGCGAACCGCGATCTCGCCAGCGCTCACGACATTGAGCTCGCGCAACTCGTCACCGATCTGACGCGCGGCAAACTGACGGCCGATCATCCGTGCCACCTCGACCCGGACCTCGAAGCACGCACGTTGCCGCGCCCACCCGGCTGGCGCGGCGCACTCGGGCAGGTGAGCGCCGCGCAGAGCCACCTCGCGAACAACCGCATTGCGCCCGGCGACCTCTTTCTGTTCTGGGGTCTGTTCCAACCGGTCACGAAAAATAAATCGCGACGTTGGCAATTCACCGGTCACGCCGAACACCGCCTCTTCGGCTGGCTGCAGATCGACGAGATTGTCCACGTCGGCACCGACCCGACCGCAGCACTTGCCGCCCACCCCTGGCTCGCCTCCCACCCGCACCTCGCCACCGGCTGGAGCGCAAACAATACGGTCTATCTGGCACGCGACACACTCGCGTTGCCCGGACTGTCGCAAAGCCTGCCCGGCTGCGGACTGATGAAGACCGGCGTGCGACTGACCAAGGCCGGCAGCCCACAGCCCTCGACCTGGACCGCACCCGCTTGGCTAGACCCCCTGCACGGCGGCACCGGACTCACCTACCATCCGCCCGAACGCTAAAGAGCGGGCCATCAGCTGCGCGCCGCCGCCCGTGGCCAGGAATTCATCGCCGACATCGGCGAACGCAAAGATGCACTCGACTGGCTGACCGAGATCCTCGACGCTGAGAGCTGAGATGCTAGTCCACACGTACGTAATTGCCGTGAATTAAGGTGCCGCCCCAAACTACGACGCACCGATGGTCGCACTCGCGGTCTGCAAGCCGCGCATCCGCCGTAAAGCCAACATCAGCGAACTCGTGCTTGCGTTCGCAGGACAGAAGATCAATCCCTACGAGCCACACACCGTCGTCTGGGCCGGCCTCGTAAAAGAGAAGATGACCTTCGCCGCCTACTGGAACGACGCACGCTTCCAGACGAAGAAAGCTGACCGCTCACCGACGGCCGACAACTTCTATCGCCCGACCGAAGGCGGCGGACTGATGTGGATGGAAAATCCGGTTCACGGTCCCGAAGCCGCACAACACGACCTGAACGGACATTTGGTGCTCGCCTTCAAGCCCGCCTGGCGCTTCGGCGCCAACGGTCCACCGCTGCCCGCTAGCTTCGGCCTGCGCATGACCCACGGCCGCCGCGGCGAACGCCTCACCGACCTGACCGACGCCGAATGGCGTCGGCTCGAAGCCTGGCTCAACAATCAAACGACGATCAAGACCACGCGCACCCGCGCATCAGCCGGCCGCTGCCAACCGGTAAAGCGCACCCGCACGCCGAAGCTCACGCAGCCGACACGGTCCGGCCGCTGCTGATTGCACTCCGTTGACAAGTCACGAACGACGTATCGGCCACCGGTCCCCATCGACCGATGGCCGACCCGTTCGCTGCTGCACCAACCCTTGAACACGCGGCCGCCACTGGCGTAGCTTTGAGAGCGTTGCGCGTTAATAGCAATCGTCCGTACAGGGATACAGGACATGGCAATCAAGAAGAAGGCAGCAAAGAAGAAATCACCAGCTCGCCCGCTGCTGACATTTCCAATCGTTGTGAAGGTCGATAATGGTCGCGTGCTGCTCGAGGCCGAGGACGGCGGCAACCTCTTTGCCAGTCCGGGCGACACCGTCAGCTTCACCTGCGCCGGAAACACGGTCCCACCGTTCACACTCTCGGTGATCGAATTCAAAAAGGGGTCTTCCGGTAATCGAGTGGGCGCTTTAGGGGCCTGAGCGGCCGTTTGAGGCTTTGTTTCTCGGGGTTTTCGCTGCACCATGAGGTCGTCAGATTTGGCATCATTTGCGGATGGCCAAGACATCGAGACCCCGACGGCTGTGGGACGCGTACGCGTTTCCGGGCTGTCGCCCTGAGCCCACGACCCGTGGCGTGTTCGGCGATCCGCGAGCGCGAGTCATCGTGCTGCGGCGGCGGTCAAAAAAACGACCTGCGGCGGCTGCGGACGGATCCAGCGTGGTTGGTACGACCGCCGGAAACGCCGGATCCGGGACCTTGCCAGTGGTCCGTTTCGGATCTATCTGCAGTTCGACGTTCGGCGGCTCGATTGTCGCCGCTGCGGCTTCGTGAAGCGCGAAGGGCTCGATTGGCTCGCGAGCAACCCTTTCTATACCCGTCGCTTTGCGACCGACGTCGGACGGCGCTGCCGCTCGCAGACGATCAAGGACGTGGCGATGGAACTTGCCCTCGACTGGGACACGGTCAATGAACTCGACAAGCAGTACATGCGGGCGCAGCTGAAGCGCGCCGGCACGCCTGGACCGAAGGCGATCGGCATCGACGAGATCTCGATCCGCAAGGGCCATACGTATCGGATCGTGGTCAGCGATCTCGAACGTCGTCGACCCATCTGGTTCGACGGCAAGGATCGCTCGGAAGCCAGCATGGACGAGTTCTTTCGATTTCTCGGGGAAAAGGAAGGCTCGCAGGATCCGCCTGGCCGTCATGGACATGTGGAGGCCGTTTCGAACCTCGACCACCGGGCATGCGCCGCAGGCGGCGATCCTGTTCGACAAGTTCCACGTCATGCGTCATCTCGGAGAGGCGCTCGACAAGGTCCGCAAGCACGAGTACGCCCGGCTCGATGGCAGATCCAGAGCGTTCATCAAGGGGCAGAAGTACGCGTTGCTCTCTCACCCGCAAAACCTCAAAGGTCCAGCTCGCGAGAACCTCAAGCTGCTGCTCGCCGCCAACAAGCGGCTCAACACCGCCTACGTGCTGAAAGAGTCCTTCGGACAACTGTGGGACTACTCGAGCGAGGCCTGGGCACGAAAGTTCTTCGACAACTGGCGCGCCCAGCTCAAATGGCAACGGCTCGCGCCATACGAGCGCTTCGCCGCCATGATCGAGCGTCACTGGGATGGTCTCGCCGCCTACTGCCGACCCGAGAACAAAGCCTCCCTCGGCTTCGTCGAAGGATTGAACAACAAGATCCGCGTGCTTCAACGCCGTGCCTACGGGTTGCGCGACGAGGAATACCTTCGGCTGAAGGTACTCACCTGCATGCTGCCCAGGCTCTGATCGAAAAACGTCAATTTCGACCCACTCGGTTTCCTGATGACCCATAAATAAAGGCCTATGCGCAGTTGTTCATCGTCGGGCTTGGGTAATCCTCAACTATTGCTGGCCTTTTCCCAGGCTGCGACCTCGGGTCATGCAGCACGGACCCGAGAGCCCCGAATCAGACGGCAAACACGGTCACGCTATCGGTGGCCGCTTGCCGATGGCTTCCGCCGCTTGACATCGTGCTGTACGGTCTGTACAGTTTGTATCTGAGGTCATGATCGTGAACAAAGTCGTCCATCGCGGCTCGGAAGAAGCCCGCAATGAACTACCCAGCCTCATCGAGGCGGCAGAAGGCGGCTCCGCGACCATCATCACCCGACGGGGGCGGCCGGTAGCGGCTTTGGTCCCTCTCGAGCAGTACCGCGGCCGGCGCAACCAGCAGTCGATTCTCTCGCTGGAAGGATCAGGTCGGAGACTGTGGGGCAAGAACAGTCGACGCACACTCGAAAAATTGCGCGACGAGTGGGATCGCTGAATCTCAAAGAGATCCCCGAGAATGCGCTGCTGCTTCTGGATTCAGCGCCGATCATCTATTTTCTCGAGAGCCACCCTCGGCTTTCGGCCCTTTTCAAGCCCCTCTTCATTGCTCACGCTGAGGGGCGCGTCCGATTTGCGGTGACGACCATCACCCTCGCAGAGGTCCTGACGGGTCCGCTTCGGGACGGTGATGAGGCACTGACCGAGCGCTATCGCGCCATCCTCGAGTCCTGGCAGATCGTCGAGTTGACGGCGGACATCGCCACCAGCGCGGCCCGCCTTCGCGCATCGCTGCGGCTCAAGCTTCCCGATGCGGTGCAGGCTGCCAGCGCGATCGCAATCAACGCCTACGCATTGGTCACGCACGACCGCGATTTCTCACGCGTTCGCTCTCTGCGCGTTCTGCCATAGCGCCGGCCCAGAGTCGTCCTCGGTCGGCGCCGTTTAGCGATCGATGCGCCGGCCGCGAAACACAAACAACTGGCCCGAGAACGGATCCTCGCTCAGCTGCGTCTGGATCAATCCCGCCAGGCCATCGAAGCCGTTGCGCAGATCCGTCACCCCGCAGGCGATCCAGATCCGCGTGCCACTCGGCAGGTTAATCATCGCACCGCGGCCAGCACCTCGCGCAGCATCGCCCCATCGACGATCCCGCGTATCCGTACACAGCCACCAGCCCGGCGCCAAAGCGGTCAGGGTGCCCACGGTGCCCAGGGCCCAGGCCCTGGCGGGCGTCACCGGCGAATGGCCTCGAACTCGATGATCAAGTCCACGTCGTCGCCGACCCAGCCATTGGCCACGGCGTAGTTCATGCCGAAACTGCTGCGCTTGAAGCTGCCGCGTGCTGACACGCCCATCACATAAGGCTTGCGCCCGATGCCGCCCATGGGGGACTCGGCACTCTTGTTCCACGTGGCCAGCAGCGTCAGCGGCAGCGTCTTGCCCAGCAACTGCAACTGACCCTTGATCTCGAAAGTTCGATCACCCGTTCGCTGGGCGGTAGCGGCAGTAAACACCATGCGCGGGAACTGGGCGCTGTTCAGAAAGTCGGCGCCTTTCAGGTGATCGTCGCGTTTGCGCTGGTTGCTGAACACGCTGTCGGTCTGCACTTCGATGCGCACATCGGTCAGCGTCTTGCTGGCCTCATCGAAGTTGTAGCTGCCGCGCGCGGCGCGGAACATGCCCAAGGTTTTGGCGTAGCCGATGTGGTCGACCAAAAAAGCGACCGTCAGATGATCGGGGTCGAGCTCGTAGCGTGCGCCTTGGCTGGTTGCTTGCGCCTGCACGAGCGCTGGCGCTGCGAATGCCGTCAACAAGGCAGCCCCAAGGTACAGCGCAGTGCGGCGTGTTGGTTGGGGTTGGGTTTGAGTTTGGCCAGTTTCGGTACGCATGTTCAGCACTCCTTGTTATGCCCCTTGCAGGGGGCGGCGCTGTTGCGCCAGCTGACGAATATCCACGGCAAAGGACAAACAAAGCAGAGCAAGGCTACACCCCGCCAAGGCTGTGGCCAGCGGCTGCGGCACGATCGGCCCCAGACAGACGATCAGGGTCGTGATCTGCACCACGCACACCGTCTGGCGGCGACGGCTGGGCGCCAGCGGTGCCGCCAGCCAGGTCCAGCGCCAGGCGGCAGCCAGGAAGGCGTAGCGCATCAGCCCGGCGGCCAGTATCCAAGCCCCGGCCTGGCCGCTTTGCCAGACCAGAGCGCACAGCACCAGGATCAGCGCAGCATCGGTTTCCATGTCGAAACGCCCGCCAAAGGCGCTGCTCAAACCACTGCGCCGCGCCAGTGCGCCATCGACTGCGTCCAGCAGCGCGGTCACGGTCGCCAGCACGACGATGCCCCAGGTCAGCGGTGTGGCTTGCATCGGCGGGTGCAGCAGGCTTTCTCCGATCAACGCCGCCAGCAGCGCCACCAGCATCAGGCGCAGCGTGGTGACGCGGTTGGCAGGCCCCCAACGCGGGAACGGGTGCGTGCCGCCGCGCGACGCGCGCCAGGCCAGGGTGGCCGCTGCGGTGTACAGCAGCATGGCCTTGACGACGTAGTCAGCGCCCAGGCCAGCGGCCCCGCTGGCGACAAGGGCCAGCAGCAGCAGGCCGACAGCAAAAGCCAGCAATTCGCGGCGCTCAGATTGGCGCAATGCGGGCTGGAATGCGCCTGCGCCTGTGCACGGCCCGGCCTGGGTTGGCGCAGCAAAGGGGCGATGCAGGTTCATGGCGTCAACCGTAACATCAGCGCAGCCAGCGCGTGTATCCGCAGGGTTTCACTGCGCCAGCTTGCGCGCCCAAGCTGCCTTGCCCCCTAATGCCGCCGATTATCCCCAACTGCCCCCCACGCCAAATCAAGCGCTTTGACTTTGACTGCTCCCGACCATTCAACACCCCCCAGCGGCCCCACAGCACAGTCCTGCTGGGTGGCGGCCCCCGGCCACGCCGAGTTGCGCAGCGAAGTGCTGCCGCCGCTGGCTGAAGGCGAGGTGCGCGTACGCACCCTGCACAGCGCCATCAGTCGCGGTACTGAAAGCCTGGTCTGGCGCGGCGAAGTGCCTGCCAGCGAGTTCGAACGCATGCGCGCGCCCTTTCAGGTTGGCGACTTTCCTGGGCCGGTGAAGTACGGCTATGTGAATGTGGGCGTGGTGGAAGCTGGGCCACCTACGCTGTTGGGCCGCACCGTGTTCTGCCTGTATCCGCACCAAACGCTGTTTCAGGTGCCTGCTGATGCCGTGCTGCCGCTGCCGCCAGGCGTGCCCGCCGCGCGGGCGGTGCTGGCAGCACTGCTGGAAACCGCGATCAATGCGCTGTGGGACGCGCCGCCGCGCGTCGGTAGCCGCGTCGTGGTGGTGGGCGCTGGCACGCTGGGGTTGCTGATGGCCTGGCTGGCTGCGCGCGTGCCCGGCTGCCAGGTGCAGGTGGTGGACACGCAAGCGGCACGCGCCGCACCAGCCCGTGCGCTGGGCGCCCAGTTTGTGTTGCCTGATGCTGCCCAGCCCGACGCCGACCTTGTCATCCACACCAGCGGCCAGGCGGCAGGTTTGGCCACAGCGCTGGCATTGGCCGGTTTCGAGGCCACGGTGCTAGAGCTCAGTTGGTACGGCAGCCGCAACGTGTCGGTGCCACTGGGCCAGGCATTCCATTCCCGCCGTTTGGTGCTGAAAAGCTCGCAAGTGGGCACAGTAGCCAATGCCCAGCGCGCACGTTGGACCCACCGCCGCCGCTTGGCGTTGGCCTTGAGCCTGCTGACCGACCCCGCGCTGGACATACTGATCACCCACACCGCACCTTTTGCAGAATTGCCCGATGTGCTGGCGGGCTTGGCGGGCCATGCCCATGCCGACGTCTTGTGCCACCGCATCGACTACCCCCAGGCTGACACCTGAGACCCACAACCCCGAACCCAGAACACAGCAGCGATGTACACCGTCAACGTCAGAGACCATTTCATGATCGCCCACAGCTTCCGCGGTGAAGTCTTCGGGCCAGCGCAACGCCTGCATGGCGCCACCTACGTCGTCGACCTGGAACTGCGCCGCACGGCGCTGGACGCCGACGGCATCGTCGTCGACATCGGCCTGGCCACGCAGGTGTTGAAGGAAGAACTGGCGGCGTTGAACTTTCGCAACCTCGACGAACTGCCGGAATTTGCCGGCCAAAACACCACGACGGAATTCATGGCGCGCGTCATCTACGACCGCATTGCCGCACGCATTGCCGATGGCGCATTGGGGCCGCACGCGTTGCCCGCTGCTGGCCAGTCTGGGTTGGCGTGGATGCGCGTGACGCTGAACGAATCGCATGTGGCTTGGGCGGCCTACGAGGGCGCCTTGCCGCCGGTTTGAACATCGCTGATGAGTAACCCACGCTCGTTCACGCTGCTGATACCCGGCGACTGGGCCACACCCACTGGCGGCTACCGCTACCTGCGCGCGATGGCCCAGGCCATGGGCGAGTCCGGCTGGGACGTGACGGTGCTGCGCATCGACGCCGACTGGCCTGCGCCCGACACAGCGTCGTTGGCACGTGCAGCAGCGCAGATCGGCGCGCTGGCAGACGACACGCTGGTGGTGGCAGACGGCCTGGCCTTCGGCGTGCTGGCTGAGGTCGTGGCAGCACATGCACAGCGGCTGCGCTGGGTGGCGTTGCTGCACCACCCTTTGCACATGGAAACAGGGTTGGGTGCAGTGCAGAAAGCACAATTGCTGCACAGCGAAACGCAAGCCCTCGCGCTGGCGCGGCAGACCATCGTCACCAGTGCCAGCACACAGCAAGATGTGGTGGCGATGGGGGTTGCGCTGTCGCGCGTGGCGGTTGTCGAGCCTGGAACCGAGCGTCATCTGGGGTTTTCGACTTCAAGCGCGGCCAGCGGGGGTGGCGGTGTAGACAAGCCAACCGATTCCGAGCGCCCGGTGCAACTGCTGTGCGTGGCCACCGTCACGCCGCGCAAGGGCCACGGCTTGCTGTTGGATGCCCTGGCGGGTCTGAGCACGCTGAACTGGACGCTGCACTGCGTAGGCAGCATGACGCGAGACACCGCAACGGCTGCCGCAGTGCTGGCCCAAAGCCAGCAGCCCCGTCTGCGTGGGCGTGTGCAGTGGCATGGCGAAGTCAGCCCTGCCGCGCTGCAAGCGCATTACGCAGCCGCCGACCTGCTGGTGATGCCGTCTTGGCATGAAGGCTACGGAATGGCCGTGGCAGAAGCGCTGGCTGCTGGCCTGCCGGTGCTGGCCAGCCGTGCCGGTGCGCTGGCGCAGACCTTGCCGCCGCAAGCCGGCTTGCAGGTGCCCACAGGCGACGTACCGGCCTTGCAAGCAGCGTTGCAAATGCTGGTGTCAGACCCGGCGCTGCGTTCGCGGCTGGCCGCAGGTGCGAAGGCCGCCGGGCAGCAACTGCCGACCTGGCAGCAACAGGCGGCGCTTTTTGCTGCCGTGCTGCAGGGGGTGGAATGAAGGTGGCGACAAAAAAAGTGGCAACAGGGGCAACAGGGGCAACAGCGGCAGTGGCGTCATCAGCACAACCACGCAGCAGCTTTGACGTGGCGGGCTTCAGCGCCGACTGGCTTGGGCAGCGCGAACCCTTCGATGCAGCGGCACGTGACGCTGCTGCGTCTGATCTGGGCCTGGACGCCAGGCTGGCGGCACTGCGGCCCAAAGGCACGAATTCAGCCGCGGCAGCCACCGAGCCCTGGCGCGTCATCGACCTGGCTTGCGGCACCGGCGCCAACATGCGTTGGCTGGCGCCGCGCCTGGGCGGGCGGCAGCAGTGGTTGGTGGCGGACCATGACCCTGAGTTGTTGCAAAGCTGGCCTGAGCATCTGGCCCGCGTGGGCACGGCCGCAACGCGGCGCGTTGCCAAGAAATCAGCGTTGGCTGAAACCCTGCACCACAGCAGCCCGCATTTCCAGGCCGCCATCGTGCGCCAGCAAGTCGACCTGGCTGCGTCGTTGGCCCAATTGCCCTGGGCGTCGGCGCATCTGGTCACCGCTTCAGCCTTGCTCGACCTGGTCAGCGCGGCCTGGTTGCAGCAGCTGGTGCAGCACGCCGCTGCTGCGCGCGTGGCGCTGCTGCTGGCGCTCAGCGTGGACGGTCGACATGGCTGGTCTGTACCCGACAAGCTTGACGACACCGTTGCTGCCCTGTTTGCCGCGCATCAACAGCGCGACAAGGGTTTCGCTGGCCCGGCGCAGGGAGCAGCCGCCGCACCCGCCCTGGCGCTAGCGCTGCGGGCGGTGGGCTACCGCGTCTTCAGTGCGCGCAGCGACTGGCATCTGGACGGCAGCGCAAATGCCCAGTCGCTGGCCTTGCAGCGTGCGTTGATAGCCGGCATGGGCGCAGTGGCCTGTGAACAGCAGCCAGCCGCCTGCGCTGCGGTGCAGGCCTGGCAGCAGCGGCGGCACGCACTGGCCGCGCGCAGCACGCTGGTGGTGGGCCACATCGACTTGCTGGCTCTACCACCACGCTTGACACCTGGCGCGGACTTGCGGCAGCGCCAAAGGCGTCAACTGAAGGTCTCCGCCTTCAAGTCCGCCTTCAAGTCCGCTGTTAAATCCAGATCCCACAACATGTCCTCACCCAGCGCCAGGCGGCGCGCCGGTGGGCGCGGGCAGTCGGCCATGCGCGTGGCGCCTGGCCATTGCAAGCCAGGGCGGCCGTTGCCAATCAGCACCGGCGCAATGACCAGATGCAAGCGGTCCAGCATCCCGGCCGCCAAGCAGCGCGACACGGTGACCCCACCACCTTCGACGAACAGCAAGCGCAGCCCGCGTGCGGCCAGGGCCGCCCATACACGCGCCGGGTTGAAGCCCTTCGCGGGGTCATCGGCGTTCAGCAGGTCTTCCACTGCCAGCACCTCAGCCGCGCTCTGACCCACCCCTGTTGCCATTGGCGCCTGCAACCTGGAACGTGCCACTGCCGCATGGCGGCTGTCGCACACCCACAGGCTGGGTGCAGCCCCGTCACACAGCACCCGCGCGCTGCCGTCCAGCCGCGCTGCCGGGTCCAGCACCACGCGCACGGGCTGCGGGCCGGGCACGCGCCGGGTCGTCAGTTGCGGGTTGTCGGCAGCCACCGTGCCTGCGCCTACCATCACCGCGTCGCACAAAGCGCGCAGGCGATGCAGGTGCAGCAAGCTCTCTGGGCCGGTCACGAAATACGAATCACCCGAGGCCGTGGCCACGCAGCCGTCCAGGCTTTGCCCCAGTTGCGCCAGCGCCCAGGTGAGGGCTGGCGAGTGCTGAATACGCCCAGCCTGCGCCAGCCGGGCGTCCAGCAGCGGCTTGTATATATTGAACAACGCGCGGCTGGCAACAGACCAACTGTCGCCCAGCTGCCAGCCGTGAACGGCATCAGCGCGCAAAAGCTCTGGCTGGGTGGCCTCAGCCTGGGATTTGTGCAGCCCCTGGCGCGCTTGCAGCAGCAACCGCCACAGTTGCGGCCAGTCTGTCAGCGGGTCGGCAGGTTGGTCGGTAAGCTCAATAGATGGCATGAGCGCGATCATCGCAGCCACAGTCCGTTGGCTCAAATTAAAGACTCACATCCACAGCGCAGGCCGCTGCGCGGCTATCCTGTCCAGCATGATCCAAGCCTTGCCCGCACTCATTCACTTGCAGCCGACCCCGGTAACGCCCTGATGAACCGCCCTTCGCCTTCACTTGCACACCTGCTGGGCGCCGATGCGGCGCCCATTGACCGTTTTGCGCCTGGCGCTGCTGCCATCCGCGTCGACCGCGCCTGCACCGAGCTGCGCCGCGGCCGCCCCCTGCTGCTGTCCATGGGCGATGAGTCCGTGCCCAACACGCCAACCGCCTGGCTGCTGGCTGTTGCCGTCGAGTCCCTGCATGAACCACTTTTGCGTACGCTGACAGCCAGCGGCCGTGCGCCGCAGTTGCTGCTGAGCATGCAGCGCTTGCATGCATTGGGCTGGCCCCATGCGTCCACGCCCCGGGCTTTCGATCTGCTGCCTGACGTGAGCCTGCTGCAATTGCAGCAACTGGCTGCCGTGACCCCTGGCCCAGGCGACATCGCGCTGCTCGGCGCACCCACCGCTGCCGGCGCAGACCAGCCTGCACTACTGGCGCTGCTGTCGCTGTGCAAGCGTGCGCGTTTGGTGCCAGCCTTGCTGCTGTTGCAGCTGGACGCGCCCTTGGCGGTTGATGCTGAAGACGCCAAAAACGCCGAACACGCCAAAGACGCTGCAAACGCAGCGCCACTGCTGCAATTCGACCCCGCCGACATTGCGCTGATGGCGCCGCCTGGTGCGGCGGCCTTGCGTCAGATCAGCGACGCCCACGTGCCGCTGGACGCAGCAGAAGACTGTCGCGTGGTGCTGTTCCGTGAAGTCGATGGCGACGCTGAACATGTGGCGGTGGTGGTGGGCCGGCCGGCTGCTGACATGCCGGTGCCGGTGCGTTTGCATTCGACCTGCCTAACGGG
>Ga0105044_10007243_pt1 | contig 15271 bp, 10 predicted proteins | sample MAT01_FD_78092 | JGI IMG/M metagenome (GOLD analysis project Ga0105044, IMG submission 78092) | Freshwater microbial communities from Lake Fryxell liftoff mats and glacier meltwater in Antarctica - MAT-01 | ecosystem: Environmental > Aquatic > Freshwater > Ice > Liftoff microbial mat | place... | reverse complement strand
TGTTCTCTGTTTTGTTTTAATTTTTGTCATCCGCAAAGTTCAGTTTTGTGCGCATTATCTTTGACACACTTTTTTAAACAGTCTCACGCGTCAATCAAATATAATCTAAAGCATTGCATCGAAATCCCCCACGCCAAAAAAAACAGCCTGCCCCGACAAAACGTCCGAGCAGGCTGTGCTATATACTTGAAGATTCTAAAATCTAAGACCCCCCACTTTTCTTTCCAGGCCCCTCTACCATCTTACGCCACCCCGCCTCATCCAACACCTTCAAAGGCAACAACCCTTCCTTCTCCAAGCCCTTATTCAACTTTCCCAGCGTCTTCGTAATCATCGCATCAGATTTCACCTGCGCCGCTTTCAATTCCTCCTGCACCATCGGCGTACCATCCTGAATCGACTTCGTCACCATATTATCGCTCATTTCACCGTACACATACTGCCGACCCAACTTAGCGCGCAATTGCTGCTCGCCTGTGATGCCTTTTGACTCTATGGTTTCGGTCAGGGTTTTGCGGAAATCTTCGAGCTCTTTGCTGAATGCGGTGAGTTGATCCACCAGCTTTTTGTTCATGGCGACCTTGATGCGCTGGTCGGTGCTGTCCTTTAAGTTGCGCACCTGCGCTTCCAGCAAGCCGAGCTCTTCTACCAGCTTAAACACCTGGCTGGAAATTTCGCGGCGCTTGGCGTAGTTGAGTTCCGGTTGCAGCGGATCGGGCACCAGGGTAAGGGTGCTTTTATCGTAGTAATCGCCCGCTTTTACCACAACGGTGTAGTTTCCCGGCTCCACCAACTGGCCAATGAACCCGGCATACACCCCAAATTCACCTTGTACCATCACGCCTTGAGCGGCTTTGGGCGGCGCGGAACGCATGTCCCAGCGCACGAAGTTGATACCTTTGCGCTTGGTGCCGGGAAAGGTCGCGACCAGTTTTCCGGCGGGATCATAAATTTCCACGGAAGCTTCGCCGGTGCTGAGGCGGTCTTTCAAGTAGTATTGTACCACGGCCATTTCGGTCGCATTGGGGCCTGCATAGGAGTCGGTGTTCGGGAAACCTTGTCCGTAGTGGCCGCTGGTGACGGCTACCGGGCGTGTCGGCAGCGCAGCGATGTCTTTATCCAGCATTTCGGGCGTCAGGCGGCGCAGGGCTGAAATATCGTCGACGATAAAAATGCCGCGGCCGTGGGTGGCCAGCACCAGGTCGTTGGTTTGGGGCTGAATCACGATGTCGTGCACGCCCACGTATTCGGGCACATTGGATTTGTAAAGTACCCAGTGCGCGCCGCCGTCGTTGGTGACGTAAAGGCCAAATTCAGTGCCGAGGAACAGCAGGTCGCGGTTCTCCAGGTCTTCCACAATGACGTGGGCGTATCCCTGTAGCACCTTGTCGTTGCTGATGAGGCTCCAGCTTTTACCGCCGTTGACAGATTTCGCTACATACGTCTTCATGTCGCCATAAGCGTGGTTATCAAAGGACGCATACACAACATTGCGGTCGAAGCGGCTGGGTGTCACGCGGCTCACCCAGACGCCCGCGGGAACGCCTTCTATGTTTTTGGAAATCAACTCCCAGTTTTTGCCGCCATCGTGGGTGACTTGAATATTGCCATCGTCGGTGCCGACAAAAATCAAGTTTTCATCCAGCGGCGAGGTACCGATGCTGAAAATGGTGCAGTGGTTCTCCGCAGAAGTATTATCCACGGTAACGCCGCCGCTCTCGGCTTGCTTTTGTTTGATGGGGTCGTTGGTGGTCAGGTCGGGCGAGATGCGCTGCCAACTATAACCTCGGTCGTCCGATTTGAACAGGTATTGAGCGCCCATGTACAGGGTCTTTGGATTTTTCTCACCCTTTACAATCGGCGTATTCCAGTTCCAGCGGTACTTGTCTTCCCCTTTCACCTTTTGAGGCTGTACCATTTGACTTTGGTTGGTACGCATATTCATTTTGGACACCAAGCCGCCCTGGCTTTCACTGAATATAATGCTGGGGTCTTCCGCATCGGGCTGCACCCAAAAGCCGTCACCGCCGCCCACGCTTTCCCAGTCGCGGTTTTCGATGCCGCCGGAACTCTGGGAAGGGCCGCGCCAGGAACCGTTGTCCTGCAAGCCACCGTAGACGTTGTACGGTGATTGATTGTCTACCTGAACATGATAGAATTGCGAAATGGGCAAGGTGTTGAGGTGCGACCAGGTAACCCCCTGATCGAGGCTCATGTACACGCCGCCATCGGTGCCGAGGTACATGTGGTTGGTGGAGTTGGGGTTGATCCACAGCGCATGGTGGTCGGAGTGCACCCAGCCGCCTGCATTGGAAGCCTCGCTGAAGGAATAGCCTCCGTCGGTGCTGTAGGAAAAAACAAAAGCCGGGCGGTACACGCGTTTTGGGTCTTTTGGATCCACGACGATGGTGCTGAAATAAAATGGCCGCGCGGTTACATTGGAATTGGCGCTTTGGTATTTCCAGCTTTCTCCACCATCGGCAGAGATTAGCAGGCTCGTTTTGTCGCTTTCTACAATGGCCAGCATGTTGTCGGGTGCGCTGGGCGCGAGCGCGAGCGCGATGCGGCCAATCTCCCCTGCGGGCAATCCATTGTCGGCATTGAGCTTGCGCCAGTTTTTACCGCCATCGGTGCTTTTATACAGGGCGCTGCCGGGGCCGCCGGAAACAAAAGAATAGGGGGTGCGGCGGAATTGCCACATGGATGCCAGCAGTACCTCTGGGTTGCGGGGATTCATGATGATGTCGGCGCAGCCTGTTTTTTCGTCGGTGTAGAGGATCTTGTCCCAGGTTTTGCCACCGTCGCTGCTTTTGTACAGTCCGCGGTCGGGACTGTCACTCCAGAGCTTGCCGGGCACGGCGACATAGATGATTTTGGAGTCGTTGGGGTGCAGCACGATTTTGGAAATGTGCTCGGAATTTTCGAGTCCGACGCGGCTCCAGTTGCGGCCAGCATCGGTGCTTTTGTACAGGCCCAGGCCGACGGCTACGCTGTTGCGCATGTTGCTTTCGCCCGTGCCGACCCATATTGTTTCTGGATTTTTTTGGTCAATGGTGAGACAGCCAATGCTTTGTGGATGTTTGTCAAAAACAGGCTCGAAGGTCATGCCCGCTGTGGTAGATTTCCACACGCCGCCGCCAGCCGTGCCGACATAAATGGTTTTTGGGTTGCTGACCACTCCGTCAATGGCCGTGGTGCGCCCGCCCATTAATGCCGGGCCAATGCTCCGCGCTTCAATGGCGCCAAAGGTGGAGGAGCTGATTTTTGTTTGGGCGAAAAGGCTGAGGGAATAAAAGGGTAGCAATAGGAAGAGGAGATGCTTCATTGAGTTGTTTTTGTAAAATTGATTGATTTCTGGCAAAGGGGTATGGTATTCGAATGTATCCTCGGAACGGTGCAATCACGTGGAAGATACCGTTCCGATGGAACGGGCGCAATCTGCATGGGCATTGCTACAAAGGTGTGGCCCCGATGGGACTAGGAACACGCTACTGTATTTTTAACACAGATGACACAACGACCACAACGTGCTGGCAATAAGGTAACTAAGTGCGTGTACGTTGTGGTCATCGTGTCATCCTGTGAAATAAAATGTACAGTACCGTGGATAATGAGACGACAATTGCTCTGGTTTGACAACGGGGTCATTTCACAACGCCATAATTATCAAATTATCACATTATCACATTAATTATTTAGTGGGCATTTCAAATATCTTGTTGTCCACCGCTGGGTTAAAAGTCAGGGTGCTCATGGTGATGGTAGAATTGCCCATCGCGCCGCCGGCTTGCTGCAAGGAGAAAGGCATGGTGATGCCATCTTGGGTTTTGAAGTTGGAGAAAAACGTGGCGCTTTCTATTGCTTTACCATCTACTTCTTCTACGTCGACACGTTTGATTTCGTAGTAGGTTGTTGGATCAAAGAAGGAGTATTCCGTCTTTTTGCCTTTGTTAACCTTGATTTTGATGGCTTCAACACCTTCTACGTCTTCGGTACCGACGTATTCAAGTGTGTAACCGTTTGCTTTGTAGCCCACCAAGGTGCCGTCAATATCGGTCATGTCTTTCATGGACTCAACTGCGTCTGGCGTCAGCGGCTCAGGGTCGTTTTGGCCAGCGAATGGGTTGGTCGACCAACCTTTGTCGCCGTCAATGACAACAACCTGGCTCATGCCCATTACAGACACGTCCATACGGGCGGCTTTGTCGCGGCTAGCGGTCATTTTCCAGCCGATGCTCATGCCAGCGGCGGCATCAGAAGCGATGGTCGCTTCCATGGAAATGGTATTGACAGTAGCCCATTTCTCGGCGCCCGTGGCTGAAAGGTGCTTTGCGACGATTTCTTCGGCGTTTTGTGCTTGTACAAATGCCGCAGAGATAAGGAATGCTACAAAAAAGAGTGCTTTTTTCATGTTCGTGAATTTGATTTGGAATGTTTTATTGCCAAAAGCGACACCGCTTTCATGGCACAAAGGAACGCTATGGCTGGACATTATTGCAGAAAATTCGATTAGAATATACTAATCAAGGACAAATAAAGCATATTTAACCGCATAGGTAAAGTCCAATTGCCGAGCAGCTTTTGCATCTTTGCGGGTCTCAAGCCCAAAACTAATTACCGCATGCCCCATGAAACTGCAGGATGGGCAGTCCAACAAGATTACCATTACCAGGGTGAGATGCGCGATTTCAAAGGCACAACTTACCCGCTGGACATCGCTTTTAACAAATACGGCTTCAGGAAATGGGGCGATCCAAATTCCAGCAAGAACAGTTTTTACGCGATTTGTGCGGTTCTGTAGCTTATTTCTTCGATTTATGAAGATTGAACTAGTTTCCAGCTTGGTGCTTTTTGTTGAAAACGAAAGGGCTGGTTGCCGAATTAATTTGTCGGCTTTTCGGTTGATTGAAAACTAGACCTGAACGCACGCCAACTTCTTCAATCCTACATCGGCAATCGGCAATCAAATAAAATTCTGTATGATGAAATACCTCCTGAGTTCTACAGTCCTTATCGTCCTCGCACTCGTTTTTACCCAACAAAAAACAAGTGAAAACCCTGATCAGAAACAAGCGCCACAGCAACCTGTGCCGCAAAAAGGCAACAAAATAAATGGCCTGACATTCGTCGCCCCACCCGAGCCATTTCCAGAAAACCCGATGCCTTCCATCAACAGTCTTGGCGCCAATTGGATCGCCGTCATTCCTTATGCTTTTACCCGCGCGGGCGTGCCGGATGTACGTTTTAAAGAAAATGAAGGGCATTGGTGGGGCGAACGGCCCGTTGGCGTGCGCGAAAGCATCCGACTGGCGCATGAGGCAGGCATTAAAGTGATGGTTAAGCCGCAGGTTTGGATCCCAGGGGGCTGGACGGGCAGCCTGGACTTTCCCAGCGACAGCGCCTGGACGTTGTGGGAAGCTGGCTACGAGCGCTACATCCTGCGCTTTGCCGGATTGGCCGATTCTACAGGAGCTGATATGTTTTGTTTGGGAACGGAATTTGGTAAGGCCGTTGAGCGTCGGCCAGAATTTTGGAAAGCGTTGATCCACAAAATAAAAGGCGTGTACCATGGCAAATTAACCTATTCCTCCAATTGGGACGATTGGGAAAAGGTACCGTTTTGGGAAGAATTGGACTATATCGGGCTCAGTGGTTATTTTCCGTTGGTGAAAAGCGACTCGCCCAGTGTTGAGGAGCTAAAAGAAGCCTGGAAACCAATATGCAAGCGCTTAAAAGCTTGTAGCCAGACCCATGAAAAGCCCATATTATTCACGGAATGGGGCTATCTCAGCGTTGATGGCTGCGGCTGGCGCAACTGGGAACTGGAACAAGACATCAAAAGCCGAAACATCAACCAGCAAGCGCAAGCGAATTGTATGGAAGCCATGCTCGCTACATTTCAACAAGAGGACTGCTGGGCCGGCAGTTTCCTTTGGAAATGGTTTCCGAACATGCGCGGGCATGAGGGATATCCGGAGCGGGATTATACGCCGCAAGGGAAATTGGCGGAGGAGGTGCTCCGGAGCTGGTATAAGTGAGTTTCTCGCTGTAAAAACCTCGCAGGTTAAATCTTTATGGCGGACGGCAAGGTCTAAAACCTCCAAGCGTATGTACATAAGTCAAAACCCAGCTAAGGTCAATTGGCAAAGCAGTTGTTCCAATTTTTCCTATGCTGAATACCAAGCAGTTGTGTTCATTCCGAGCGAAGATGTGTACATAAGCTAGGCCCTAACATGAATCATTCAGGATTTGCTTGTGTTTTTAGCTTAATAGGGCCATAAAGGGCTGTATTTGTCCTTGCTTATTCGTCAGGCCACGAAATGTGGTCGGACGAGGGCCATTTGGTCTGACGATTTTTCATCGTCCGACCAATAAGTATAAACAAATGCCCTAATTTACCTCGGTTTCCCTTCCAAGAAAAATAAGGGATGACTCCTGTTAAGACCTACGAGGTCGTGTAACAGCCTCATCGTTGGTAATGAGGTAATAACGGTCGGCGCGCCAGCTGTTATCTACGGTGGCTGGCAACAGAATTTCACGGTACTCCCCTTTTTCCGGGAGCCCCTCCATCCTTTCCCCCGTTTCCGTGATTTTTCCAAACTCACCCATTCCGGGGTTGCCTCCCTTTCCTAGAACCAGCACCTTTGTGTCATGCTTGTAGGAAATACATTCTACAAGCAATTCATTTCACAAACGACAAACCACTTTTAGTATGAAAGCTCAATCATTACTTCCGATCAGTGCGCTGTTTTCAGCTATCCTGCTATTCCAAAGTTGCGCCATCAACAGCACCCTCATCGATACCCAACAAGTCACGGTGACCCACGAACACCGGGTAGAGCTGCCGGCAGCGATGTATACGCCAGGAGCCAGCAACCTTCCCATGTTCGAGAAAAAAGGCGATGTTTCTCTTGCTGTCAGCATGACTAACAGCGGAAAAAACACCAATAACGACTCCAATCCGGAAGGCGATCCGACCAAAGTCAGCGGCAAAACCACCCACCAAAACATCTCCAAAACCAGAACCTATACCGTCAATGCCGGCTATGCCTTAACGGATGAAATTGGCTTGACTGCCAGTTTCACCACCGGAAAAGACCGGGAGGAATACCGGCCCTACATTGAAAGCTGGAACCTGACACAGGATGTGTACAGCACAGAGTATTGGGTCGGTTTTCCACTCACCTGGGACAATTGGGTACAGGGAAGCTGGCAGTCAAACAACCAGATCCAAACCATTAATGACTACCAAAAAGTGAGTAAAAACATTGTAAGAAGCTATAAGTATTACGACGGCGAGCTTGCAATTGGCAAATACAAAAAGCATAACAATTTGAAAACAGGTATGTACGGCGGACTTGGATTTGCCAAAAACGAATTTAAAGGCCACTTGACGCGCAACTATCACCGCGATATCTATAGCCAACACGATGCTTCCTTTTTCAAGCTGTTTGTGTTGCCTTCAGCTGCCTACAGCCAAGGATGGATAGAGCTCGGCGCGGCCGTCAAAGGTTCCTTCCTTCGCTATAATTTGAAAAGCATGGAAAACAATGACCGCCAATATAGCGCGGAAGTCAAAAACATTTTCTTCGTAGAACCCACGGTTTTCCTGCGCATCGGCCCAAAAGCATTCCGGGTGCAGGTAGAACAAAAATGGCTGAAAGGCTTGGGTAAGTCGCCATTCTCAACAAACAATTCGTTTACATCTGTTGGCGTCATCAGTATGTTAAGCATGCGATAGTAAAAATTAACCGCTAATTTTGGGTGGCATTTACCGGAGAAAAGGCAAATGCCACCCGCTCTTCAAAACAATAAAAATCGACAAATATGAAAACTCTTTCCACTTCCATCCTCGCATTATTATTGTGCGCAACTATTTCTGTGTCGGCTCAAATCGGCTCCCCATTTATCAATGACGTATGCAACGACATGCTTTTTTCCCAGGACGGAACCTTCATCACTTGCGGCTCAAAAGGCCCAAATGGCTCCGTATACAAAACCGACTGTTCAGGCGCTATTGTCGCACAAATTGAAAAAGGCTACCTAACGGGCTGGACGAGCTTCTGGGCTGCCGTAGAATTGGCCGATGGCAGCATTGTGGCGGTAGGATCGGCATTTATTGGCAGTGCCACAGATACCGTTGAAGAAGTATTGGTTTTAAAAACCGATGCCAATCTGGTCGAAATTGCTTCCGCTCATTTCAAAATCTTGAATAAAGCGGCAGTAGCAAAGTCGCTTACCCTGAGCAAAACAGGTCACCTGCTGCTCATTGGAGAAGTCACCGGGCTTTCCATCGACTTCACAGATGTGTTCTTCCAACGGGTTAGCCCCGTCACACTTCAGCCTACATCCGCGCCGGTAATTTTTAACAATGGCGTCGATCTGGCGGCGAAAATCACGCCTTTGGCCGATGAATATTTCCTGATATCTGGAAGCAGTTTTTTGGGCAACATATTTAATCCCATTGCGCCCATCACCAACAGATTGATGGCCATAAAAGTGGACGACAACGGCAGTACGCTGTGGAGCTACAAATACGAGAAAATATTCCCCGCTACCTTTGGCGTGGCAACAAGCGGCGGCGCTGCCCAAAATCCAATTTCGGGCAATATCTTGCTCTGCGGCAATACAGAAGGTGACAGCACGGGCCTGGACCCGATTTTTATCTTAATCGACAATAATGGCATGGCGCTGGATACCGTTGTGGGCGCGGCGCCTCAAAAACAAACCCTATTTAACATCATTTCACACAGCCTGCTGCCCAACTTTTATACTTCGGTCGGCAATAGTTTAAATCCCGCTGCTGGCACACCAAACCTTTTTGCCTTTCAGGCTTATGAACTGAACAACGCTGTTGTTCAAACAAACCTCGTTAACAACCTCAGCATTTTGGCATCTGTTCCTGATGTGGTCGAATACCAACCCGATCGTTTCACTTTTGCTATTTCGGTTCCCGACAACGCCATTGTGCTGGGTTCAAAAGATTATTTTCTCGTCGTTCCTGAGTTGGGCGTAGATGCGCTCTATGAAAACTGTGTGCTGTATGCGATTGACCCTGAAAATGGGCCGGAGCTCACACCTGGCTTGCAATATGAATGGCACCTCAATGGAACTGCTGTTCCCAACAGTAACAGCGAACAGTTTTTACCAGATGGCTCTGGAGACTATTACGTCGTGGTGACCGATGCGGCAGGCTGCTTTGCGGCTTCCAATGTTGTTTCTGTAAGTTATTTGAGCGCAGCGTTTAGCTATACGGGCAACAACCTGTCATATTCATTTACCAATACTTCCAACGAAGCCGATACTTATCTCTGGAATTTTGGCGACGGCGGAAGCAGCCTGCAGGTTAATCCCAGCCATACCTACAGCATCCCTGGCGTGTACACCGTGACCTTAACTGCGACCAACGATTGCGGTTCCGAAACCTTCACACAAGTTATATCGACCACAAGCGCAGCAGCAGAACCCTCCTGGTTGACGAGTTTTCAATTGTCGCCAAATCCCAGCAGAGGCTTGGTCAATATTGATATGAGTGGCTATCCACAAGAATCCCTAATGATGGCACTTTTTAGTCCCGGCGGACAAAAAGTATTCAGCGAATCCTTTGATTTTCAAAGTGGTGTGTTGAAAGAGCACCTCAACTTCAGTGCAATGCCAGCTGGGATGTACATACTGCAAGTACAAGCCCAAAACGAAGTAAAGTATGTCAGGGTATTGATTGCGCACTAAAAGACCTTTGCTCTAAAACCTCGTAGGTCTAAAACCTCAGAACCCTCTTAAAAAACTGAGGTTTTTTAAGAGGGTTCTGAGGTTTTAGACCTACGAGGTTTGGAAACGAAATACATGTCCACCATGCCCTTATTGTGTACCTCTATTTTGCCCCGGTATGCTGTTTCGAAACGGTGTTTGATAGCCTCTGCGGTGGCACTGGAAACGTTGATTTTTCCCGATTCGCCATGCGCCTCCAGCCGTGCGGCCAGGTTGACGGCATCGCCCCAGATATCATAGGCGAATTTATTTTTACCCACAACGCCCGCTACAACAGGGCCTGTATGTATGCCCACACGCATGGTGTTCAACAGTGCCTTTGGATTGTACTGCTGGCGTGTCGATAACCATTGTACCATTTCCAAGGCTGCTTCCACGGCATCGGTGGCATGGGTATCGTTGGGAACAGGTAGCCCTCCCGCGCACATGTACGCATCCCCGATGGTCTTGATTTTTTCCAGGCCGTGGCGGTCGCAAATTTCATCGAAAGCAAGAAAGCAGGCATTGAGCTCATCGATCAGTTGGTCGGGCGTAAGCTGGCTGGAGAGTCTTGTAAAGTTGATAAAATCGGTAAACAAAACCGTTGCTAAATCATAGTGCCGGGGCGTTGCTTTGCCGCTGGCTTTGAGCTCCTGTGCGATTTCTTCCGGCAAAATATTGAGCAGCAGCAGGTCACTTTTCCGGCGTTCTTCCTCAATAAGTTGGTTTTGAGTCTGAATTTTGAGGTTTTGGGCTTTCAAGCGGCGGCTTGCCCGGCGGGCAAGCCATAAAAAAATGCCCAACATGGCGAGAATAAGCGTCAGGAGTCCGCCCAGCCAGGTGACAAATGAACGGAAGTTTTCCTCCCGCTGCTGCTGGAATCCCTGCGCCTGCTGCACGCGAAACAACTCTTGGGCCCTGCGGGTGCTATCGGCGTTGTTTTGGGCGCGTTCAATCGCTTCTGTTTGTTTGAGCTCGGTGATGAGGCGTCCCTGTTTCTCTGTATCGAGGTTTTGGGCTGCCAACCGAAGCTCCTGGCGGGTGCGCAAAGCTTCCAAGGCTTGTTCCCGTAGTTTTGCCTGGTCGGCATCTTTTTCAGCTTCGAGCAAACGCAGTTCATCCTCTTTCCGGCGAGATTCCAATTCCAGGTTTTTGTTCATCAACTCCAGCCGCTCCCGCTCGAATTGCACTTGTGAAAGCTCCAAATCTTTAAAATTCTGGCGGGCAATGAGGAATTTTATCTGTCCCTCGGCTTCCGAGAGCAGGGCGCGTTGCTGGTTGAGGCGTTCCACTTTGGCATTTTCCTCCTTCTGCACGGAGTTAAGGACGTTCAAATAAGCCTTGTAGTTTTCAAAAGCCTTTTCAAAATCGTAGAGGTCGTGGTAGAGGTCGGCAGCGGTTTTGTAGGCTTCGGCGAGGATGCGCGGCTGATTGCTTTCGAGCGCAAATTTTATGGCCGAATCGTTGTGCGACAGCGCGTTGTACAGGTCGTTATTGCTAAAATAAACACCCGCCAGCAGGTGCTCGAGGTTGGCCAGCGCGGCAATATCCTTTCGGTTGGCCAGCAGGGTGCGGGCTTTGAGCAGGTATAAGATGCCTTCCTTGGTATTGCCGGTGTTGTGCAGTGCAATGCCGATATTGGCCCACAATACTTCCGGGTAATCGCAGGGAATGTACTTGCATTGCAACTCGCTTTTTCGGAAATACTCCAGGGCTTTATTGTAATCCTGCAATGCGGCGTACTGCCTGCCGAGGTTGTTGTACAGCAGCGATTGCTCTTGCGTGGTGCCCGATTTTTCAATGATGTCCTGAATGGGCAGGTAGTAGTAGAGACTTTTGCCGGCATCGCCATTTTCGTCATAAGCGCGGGCCAGCTTTTGGTAAATTTTCACCAATCGCGGGTAATTCCCCTCCGCTTTATATTTGATTATCAGACTTTTGTAAAATATTTCAGCGCTATCAAAGCGCATGTCGTACAGGCTGGCATCGGCTGCTTTTTCCTTGGTAATATAATCCTGTGGTTTCAAGCGCAACACTTCATCGTAGTAGCGGCGGGCGGTGCTGTACAGTTTTTCCCGGAAAAAAATATCGCCCAGCGCGGATCGGATGTTCAGCAAGGCGGCCCGGTTTCCCGAAGCCTCTACTTTTGCTTCTGCTTCCAAATAGTGTTGCAGTGCTTCCGAGGTTTTGCCCGAACGGGCGTAAATTTCACCCAACATGATGGAGGCCCGAACAATACCGCCGTCGTAGCGCAGACTGCGGGCCAAGGAGAGGCTTTGTGTGGCCAGCGCTTCCTTTTCTGTATCTCCGTCAGCTTGCCTGGCACGCTCCAAAGTATTGTCTACTTCTTCGGTGTTTCGCTCAATGTCATCAGCATGCTGGCTTAGCAGCGGACTGAAAGCAAAGAGCAAAAGGACAGGGAGGAAAAGGTATTTTTTCAAGGTATATTGGCTGTCTTAAAGCCAAAGAACGGGAGAATTTTGGAACTATTTTCCACAAACGGTAGACGGTGGACGGTGGACGGTGTGGACGGTTTGGACATCATCCACATATTTGCTTAGGATTGAGTTTCAGCACGTGAACCCAGAAGCAATTCAATTAATATTGGCTTAGGTGCTGAAAAACAAGGCAAAGCGAAAGTATAAATGGTGTGCAACCGTCAACCGTCCACCGCCTAAAGCATCACCCAAAAAACCCATCGTAAGGGTTCTCGTTTTTTTTGGCTTTTGGCTTTTCCTGTTTTCCAGGAGCTTCTAATATCTCAGGCTCCGGAGCTTTCCCCAGGGGTGTGCTTTCGATTTCTTCAAAATCTACAAATTCATCCTTGGGTGGTTCTGCTTGACCATATTCCCGTTTCATTTTTTCCAGTTTTCGGTAGCCCAGTGCTTTCAGGAAAAGCCAGAGCGTGAAAAAAGGGAAAGCAAGCACCGCAAATGCTGCCATAACAAGGCCACCGATTGGGTTGGTCTGCATGGATTTGAGCCAGCTTTTCAACGTGTCGGGGATTACCCGCCAATTAACGATGAGGGTAAGTACCACCAAGGCAGGCGCCGCCCAATACAGCACGTAATACAATCCTGTTAAGGCATAATAAGCGCCAAAAAGAAGCAGGGCAAAAGCTAGAAAGCAACCAAGGCTACCGCCGGGAACACGCCCCATAGATCCGCCTTGTGAAGAATATTTGTACATCATAGGTTCAAAGTTCGGTCTCTCCGAGGGCAAGTAGGGTGGAAAATTCGGCAGAAGTGACCGGCATTACCGACAAACGTCCGTTTCGCACGAGCAAAAGCTCCTGTAAATCGGGGTTTGCCTTGATTTCTGAGAGCGGTACCGCCCGAACGAAGGGCTTTCGCGGTTCCAATTCTACTGCCGACCAATCGCCCTTTTCCGCAGTAGGGTCGGGAAAATGTTCTTTGGACACCCGCGCAATACCCACCACCGATAAGCCGATGTTGGAGTGGTAGTACAGGCAAATATCGCCCTGCTGCATGGCACGCAGGTTGTTGCGGGCTTGGTAATTGCGCACGCCATCCCAACGGGTGCTGCCATCTGCGACCAGTTGATCGTAGCTATAAACGTCGGGTTCTGATTTTACGAGCCAATAGTTCACGGTGATTTTTTCATTATTTTTGTTTCGCGTTTACAAAGGTACCGTTCCGATGGAACGGGTGCAATATGATTTGGTGTTGCGACGAAGCAAAGTACAAAGTTGTCAACTTTTTAAAAGTTGACAACTTTTCGCCCTACCCAAACCAATGAGTATTTGGAGTCAAAATATCGATTTGCCGCTAAGCTTACTTATGAGACAGCCAATTTTGTTGGCACCTTATGACAACAGGGAAATAATGGACAAGTTTTCTGATGGCCCTTAAATTCCGAATACCCTTACAATGCAGCAGTGGCAAAATGGTTCAATGCTAACCGATACCCATCCAAACCCAAGCCAACGATAGAGCCTGCGCACTTGGCGGCAATAAATGAATGCTGCCTAAATGCCTCCCGCGCATCAATATTGCTGATATGCACTTCAATCACAGGCGTTTTGATGGCAGCTACCGCATCGGCCAGCGCTATGGACGTGTGGGTATAAGCCCCGGCATTCAGCACAATGCCGTCCAGGGAAAAACCGACCTCGTGCAGTTTGTCGATCAAAGCACCTTCGTGGTTGCTTTGGAAATACGTCAGCGTTAGTTCCGGAAACATTGCCTGCAATGCCGCGAAGTAATCTTCAAACGTCTGATGACCATAAATTTCAGGCTCCCGCTTACCTAAAAGGTTAAGGTTTGGGCCATTGATGATTAGGATTTTCATGGGGACAAAATTATGCTTTTTATACGGATTTCGGTGGACGGGGGACGGTGGACGGTGGACGGGGCACAACATTCGTTTTTTTTCATAAATTGGGTGTTTCAGCACTTCAAGCCTTAATATTCCGAGTTTAAGTGCTAGAAAATGATGCCATAGTATCCAGACTGCTGTGCCCCGTCAACCTTCTACCGTCAACCTTCTACCGATGCCATTGTACTTTTGGCAAGGTATTGATCGTTTTAATACTTTCAAAACCTAAAGTCAACAGAGCCTGTTTAGAGGAATATACAATGTGTTTAGCGTTCAATTTTCTGAACCAAATACCACATTTCTCGCAGGCATTTACTTTTAAGTGCTTAAAAGCAATACCTTTAGTATCCAAACCGTCCACACCGTCCACACCGTCTACCGTCCACCGTCTACCGTCAATAGCATTTCTCGCAAGTCCGAACTTTAAGTGCTGAAAAACTATGCCACTAGTATCTACAACGATGTGCCCGTCCACTGTCTACCGTCAATTGCATTTCTCGCAAGTCCGAACTTTAAGTGCTGAAAAACTATGCCACTAGTATCTACAACGATGTGCCCGTCTACCGTCCACCGTCTACCGTCTACCGTCATCCGTCTACCGTCCACCGTCATCCTTCTTTTTGCCTTTTTCGCACTCTATTCCACTCTTCTGAGTGGACAAACAGCCACCATTTCTGAGCCGCTTACCATCCGCAACGATTATGGCTACGAGTTGATTGGCAGGATGCGCGATCGTATCCTGTTGTTTCGCGACAAATTTACCCAGTTTGAAGTGCAGGCTTACGACAACCAGATGCAGCTTTCCTGGAGCCGGGAGCTGGACGATCTCGACCGTCGGGGCATTCAAATAGTGGCGGTTATCCCTGGCCGAAATGATTTTACCGTGGTGCATAAATTGCGTCGGCGTGGGTTCAATTTTTTGCGCATTCACAAATATGACCCTGGTGCCAACCTGATCGACAGCATGACTGTCAAGGCCTATGGCGAACGCATCTTCACCCCGCCTTCACTGGACATCATCCAAAGTGACGATCGCAACTGCATTGTCGTGTACAATTTGGCAGAAAAGGAAAAAATAGAGCTCACTTGTTTCAGGCTGGATAAAATGCAGGTACTCTGGGACAAGGTAATCGGCCTGGATCCGTCGGATCGCTTTGAGCCAGAGCCGCACCAAATGGTCGTGAGT
>Ga0105044_10007239_pt1 | contig 15274 bp, 12 predicted proteins | sample MAT01_FD_78092 | JGI IMG/M metagenome (GOLD analysis project Ga0105044, IMG submission 78092) | Freshwater microbial communities from Lake Fryxell liftoff mats and glacier meltwater in Antarctica - MAT-01 | ecosystem: Environmental > Aquatic > Freshwater > Ice > Liftoff microbial mat | place... | reverse complement strand
TCTGCTTCATCGCACCTGCCTCTACCCTCAAGGAGTTTATGGTCTTACGGTCGCTCCACAGACTATCCCCGCTAGCCCAGCGGTTCTTATGTGTCGATATTTGTAAGGAAATATCTATGTATTTTGTTGATTCAAGGGATGTTCACCATTGCCCTGTCAGCTTTTCCCGGTCTACCGATTTTTCTGCGCCGCCAGCACAAGGCTGAACTTCGATCGTATAGGCTGTCTGATCCATCGTCACGGGTGGGCCGTTGACCAGTACTACTATACCAAAAAACAATGTAAAGCCGTGCTAAAAGCACGGGATTTCTACCCAATTTTTCGATGAACCTTGACTTCTTTTCTGGGAAGACCCCCGAAATTCTGGTTGCAGACGATACCCTCGAATCCCTCAGGATGCTGTCTGATGCGCTGGCTAACTACGGCTATGAGGTGCGGAGTGTGGCAAGCGGCACCTTGGCGCTGGCCTCCATACGAGCCTCCCAGCCTGATTTAATTTTGCTAGATATCAAAATGCCCGATCTGTCGGGTTATGAAGTGTGCGCGAGGCTCAAGGCTGACTCGCGCACCCAAGATATTCCGGTGATATTTATTAGTGCCCTCAATGAAACCTTTGACAAGGTGCAAGCCTTTGCGGTGGGCGGGGTAGACTACATCCCCAAACCGTTTCAGATCGATGAAGTCTTAGCGCGTATCCATAGCCAATTGGCGCTTCGGTTTTCGATGAACCAGATTCATCAACTCAATGCAGAGTTAGAAAAACGGGTTCAAGACCGAACGACGCAGTTGCAACAGACGAATCAATCTCTACAACAAGAAATCACGGAACGGACGCAAATTGAGGCGAGCTTACGAGAAAGTGAGACAAAGTTTCGGCAGCTTTCTGAGCATATCCAGCAGGTGTTTTGGCTAACAGATTTTGATCCGAAGCAGGGCAACCCTGTGGCGGTCAAATATGTTAGCCCCGCCTTTGAACTGATTTGGGGGCGTTCTGCCCAGCAGTTGTATAACAGACCTTGGGAGTGGAGTACGGCGATTCATCCAGAGGATCGCGATCGCATTTGGCAGGCCGTGCTGACTCAGATGCTCGTGGGCACCTATGACGAAGAATACCGGGTAGTCCACCCCAATGGCTCGATTCGCTGGATTCATGATCGCGGCTTTCCGCTGCCTCACACGGATGGCTTGGTTCATCGGGTCGCTGGGATTGCGGAAGATATTACGGAGCGAAAACAAGCAGAGTTAGAGCGCGATCGCTTTTTTAACCTGTCTCTTGATCTCCTTTTTATTGCAGATTATCGGGGGCGCTTCAAGCGCCTTAGCCCAGCCTGGACGCACTTATTGGGTTATTCCCTAGACTCGTTAATTGGGCAGTCATTCTGGCACCTCATTCATCCAGATGATCGCCCTATTGCCCATCGGATCATCCAACTCTTAAGACGGGGTGAGGATGTCACAACCCTAGAAATGCGCTGTCGTTGTGATAACGGATTGTACCTGTGGACGGCGTGGAATGCGGTGCCTTTTTTACAGGAAAAGTTGATTTATGGGGCGGGTCGTAATATCTCCCAACGCAAAGCCTCGGAAGCCCGCCTCATCTATGAAACCCTGCATGATTCCCTCACAGGGTTAGCCAATCGGGTTTGTTTTATGGATCGATTAGAACTAGCTGTCAGTAAATCACTGCGGCAAAGTGATTTGAATTTTGCGGTGTTATTTATTGATTTAGATGGCTTTAAAAGTATTAACGATACCCTGGGGCATTTAGTCGGTGATCAGTTACTGATTTGCATCGCTAAAATTTTAGATGATTCGGTGCGTGAAATTGATTCGGTTGCTCGGTTTGGGGGCGACGAATTTACAATTTTGCTCGAAGATGTGCAAGGGTTATGGGAGATTTTAGAAGTCTCAGAACGGATTCAAAGTAAGCTCAAGCCATCGTTTCAATTGCCACAGCATGAGGTCTTTACGAGTGCTAGCATTGGCATTGTTTTTAGCAATGGCAACTATCAAAATGCCGCTGATATTGTCCGCGATGCGGATATTGCAATGTATCGGGCAAAGGCGAAGGGAAAAGCTTGCTATGAAGTGTTTGATCAAGCCATGTATGCCCAAACCCTTTATCAGGTGGAGCTAGAAACTCATTTGCGAGGGGCGATCGCCAACCAAGAACTTCAGGCTTACTACCAACCCATTGTAGATTTGCAAGATAATTTGAAATTACAAGGATTTGAGGTCTTGCTGCGCTGGAATCATCCTCAAAGAGGCATGATTCCAGCCCATGAGTTTATTCCGATCGCCGAACATACAGGCTTAATTATGGAGTTTGGAGAATGGGTTTTAAAAGCAGCCTGCCAACAGCTAAGTCAATGGCGATCGCAATGGCCTAGATTTGAAAAAATCTATCTCAGTGTCAATATTTCAGGGCGTCAACTGCGAGAAATTTCTTTACTTGAAACCCTAGATCAAGCCCTAGAAGTAAATCATATCCCGCCCTATTGCTTAAAGCTCGAAATTACAGAAAGCAGCTTGATTGAAAATACTCAAGTAGCGACCCATATTCTACAGGGTTTTCAAGATCGAGGCATTCAAGTTAGTTTAGATGATTTTGGAACAGGCTTTTCATCTCTACGATACTTACATCAATTCCCTATTAATATTATTAAAATCGATCAATCATTTGTTGAAATGATGCAACAGGGAGCGCGGGAATATAGTATTGTTCATTCTATTATTACGTTGGCAGGGGCACTGGGGTTTGCCACCGTAGCGGAGGGCATTGAATCCTGCTCACAGTTAGACCAACTTAAACAGTTAGGCTGTCAATCAGGGCAAGGTTTTCTGTTCTCAAAGCCGATGCCCGCTGACCAGGTAGAGGTATTTTTGCAAGAGAGTCATGGGGGAATGTTGGCCTTATCTTTAGAATCCTAAGTCCTAAGCCTTTTTCATCGCCATGAATGAGTGGTTAAATGTTGTTTTCGTGTTGGGGGTTTTGCTGGCATTAATGGTGGGGCTGCGGGTGTGGCAGCGGCGGCGATCGCCCCATGCTGAGTTAGTGCGCAAGTTGGTGCATATCCCCATGGGGCTAATGACGCTGGCCTTTCCGTGGCTGTTTCAAAATCCTTGGGCTGTGACGCTGCTGGGTGGCTTGGCGATCGCCTTTCTCCTAGCCCTGCGCTTACTCCCAGCGCTATCGACGCGGTTGGGGTCAGTGTTGGGGGGGGTAAAACGGCGATCGCTCGGTGAAGTATACTTTTCTCTTTCGATTGTGTCGGTGTTTTGGTTGGCAGATGGGCAACCCCTGCTGTTTGTGATCCCCATGTTGATTTTGACCCTAGCCGACGCGGTGGCCGCGCTGATTGGGGTGCGCTATGGGCAAATTCACTACAGCACCGATGAAGGCTTCAAAAGTGCCGAAGGTTCCCTCGCCTTTTTTATGGCGGCGTTTTTTAGTGTGCATATCCCTTTGCTGCTATTTAGCACCACCGGACGAGCCGAAACCTTACTGATCGCCATCATCATGGGCTTATTAGTGATGCTGCTAGAGGCGATCGCTTGGCGCGGCATCGACAATCTATTTATTCCCCTCGGTAGTTTTTTGCTGCTGCAATCTCATCTGACGATGCCCCTGGTGGGTCTTGGGATTCGGCTGGTTGCGACCGTGGCGTTAGTGCTGCTGGTGATCCTCTGGCGCAGCCGCACCACCCTCAACGACAGCGCCGTATTAGGGGCGGCATTAATGGGTTATTTTGCCTGGTCATTGGGCGGCATCCTGTGGCTCGTGCCGCCGCTGATTGTCTTTTTGGCCTATCCCCTCTTTGTCCCTTGGATTATGTCACCGGAAGATCCCCTGGCCCGGCGCTGGTTTTTATCAGAATGGGGGCCTCAGCCGGGCATGACCCACACGGTGCTAACGGTGCTGAGTGTCTGCGCGGGTGGGGTGCTATGGCTGGTATGGTTTGGGGTGACGGATACCGCAACGTTGCTCTACCCCTATACCTTGGCCTTCGCGGGAAATTTAGTGGTGATTGGGGTCGCAGGGATTTTGCCCGAAGGTTATTGGGGCGTTGATCGGGGGTGGGCGATCGCCCGTCACTGCCTCACCGCGTGGCTTTTGGTGCCGCTTCCCATGCTCTGCCTAGGAACGCTGCTGGCGGGGGAGCTTCAGAGTTTGGCGATCGTTGAGACCCTGCTCGCCCTGCCAGCCATGGGAATTATGGCGATCGCCTTCTATCTGATCCAACCTTGGATTCGGCGTCAAACCAGCGAGGGGCTATCCTATACCGGACGGGCGATCGTGACGATCTTGGGATCTAGCCTCGCTTGGCTTCCAGTGCTGCTTACCCCCGCCCTCGGATAGTCCAAACCCATTAGGTCAAAATTGCTTGGAGAGCAGGTTGGATGGTTTCGTATTGATAGGTAAAGCCACTGGCTTGGGTGCGTTTAGGAAGAACCTGTTGGCCTTGGAGAACCACTTGGGCGGCATCTCCAAGCAGGGCTTCGAGGGCGATCGCCGGAACAGGGAGCCACGAGGGGCGGTTGAGCACTTGGCCGAGGGTGTGGGCAAAGTCAACCATTTTAACCGGGTTAGGGGCGGTGCCATTGAACACGCCTTCCATCTGCGGTTGGGTCAGAGCCGCGATCATCAGATTCACTAAATCATCGCGGTGGATCCAAGAAAACCATTGCCGACCACTGCCGATGGGGCCTCCGGCAAATAGCTTGAAGGGGGGCAGCATTTTTTCGATCGCCCCGCCCATGGCTAACACAATGCCTGTGCGGATAATCACAAGGCGAGTGCCGCTGGCGCTCACCTTCTGGGCTTCGGCCTCCCATTCTTGGCAAATGTGGGCGAGGAAGTCGTTGCCGCTGCTGCTAGTTTCGTCGAAGCTGTCGGTTTCGCTCGCGCCATAATAGCCGATGGCCGAGGAACTGACCAAGACCGAGGGCTTGGTGGGGTTGGCTTGGGCGATCGCCTCTACCAGTTTTTGGGTGCCAATCACCCGGCTCTCCACAATTTCTTGCTTGCGTTGCGGCGTCCAGCGGCTTTCGGCTAGGGGTGCCCCCGCCAAGTTGACCACGCCATCACAAGGGGCGATCGCCCCTTGCCATGCCCCTGAAACGAGGGGCGTGTAGCCCACAACCTCGACCTTGGGAAACGCCGACTCTGGAAACACACGCCGCCCTCGCGCCGCATCCCGTGTTAGCACGACCACCGTGTGCCCTTCCGCTTGAAGCCGCTCAACCAAGCGCGTGCCCACAAAGCCAGTCGCCCCAGTAACCGCAATTTTCATAGTGCTTGCCGCAATCCAAAACGCTACATCCTACCGATCAAAAACTTAACGCGTTTTGGGGGCACTTCGCCGGGGGATCTCCGACCAGCCGCACCTCAGCCTAGGCTTCCCCAGCTTCCATCCCATGGCCGCTGCATAACGACGCATCAAGCACACAAACCGTTACCAGTGGTCTTCGTAGTTCATGTCGATGCGATATTTTATAGCCATAGTCACGCTGGTTAGGACATCAAGAAATGCTTAAAACCTTCCAACCCCCCAACCTTCCAACCTTCCAACCTTAAAACCTTAAAACCTTAAAACCTTAAAACCCCCCAACCGTTCTAGGGCTTTGCTTACCTGACTCGTAGAAGACCCTGATGAATGCCTCCGCCTCTATCCATCCAGAAACCCGTTAAGATGCCAAGAGCACCTCCTAGAATTGGTTGTGCAGATTGCGGACGGTGGCAGGAGACCTGAAACAGGATGGGTAAAACGGGTGGAATGGCTTGAAGTGGGTGCATCCTTAGCGCTGTGGCAGAAACTCGCCTTGGCGAGCGGCTGGGTTGTGGCGGTGATTGGGCTGGCCGAAAGCCTCAATCGGCTACAGGTCATCAATGCCGAGGGGGTGCGAAAAATCGTCCATATTGGCATTGGCAATGTGATTGTGTTGGCTTGGTGGCTCCAAATCCCCACTTGGCTGGGGATTGGTGCCTCGCTATTGTTTAGCGGGGTAACGCTGCTGTCTTATCGGTTCCCCATTTTGCCAGGGATCAATAGCGTCGGTCGCCAGAGCCTAGGCACGTTTTTCTATACCGTGAGCTTTGGGGTTTTGATTGCTTTATTTTGGCCGATGCAGCCTCAGTTTGCGGTTTTGGGGATTTTGATTATGGCCTGGGGCGATGGCTTGGCGGCGTTGGTGGGGCAAGCCTGGGGGAAAAATCGGTATTTTATTTGGGGCATGAAAAAAAGCTGGGAAGGCTCCTTAGCGATGTTGATCGTGAGTCACCTAATCGCCAGTGGGGTGCTATTTTCCCAGGGCTATAGCGGGTTTTGGTGGATGGGGTTGGGTGTGGCGATCGCCGCTACAGCCCTCGAATCATTCTCCAAATATGGCATCGATAACCTGACCGTGCCCTTGGGCAGTGGGGCGATCGCCTTTTTTCTCTCCCAAAACCTCTAGACCGTTTGCGTTTAAGGGCGAGAGCATTTTTTGCGTTTAAGCATTAGAAGATTCTGTGTCACCCGTAGCTGGGTCTAAAGATGACCCGCTTGGGGATGACCCGCTGGACGATGGTCTAGAGCGTTGGGAGCGCGTTTGAGCTGGGTTGATTGCAGCCTCCCAAGACTCATCCAATGGCTGATCAGCCTCCTCTGCGTACTTGGAATAGTCATCGGCGGAATAGTCATCGGCGGGATATTCGTCGGCAGAGAGAGCTGGGGCTTCGTCTAGATCGCCACGGGGATCATAGGGGTCGAAGTGGGCAGACCCAGATGTATTGGCAGGGAGTTGGTCATAGGGGCGTGGTTCGGCAAAATCTGAAGGGCGATCGCCCTCAGGCCGGGTAAAGGCTCTCCACGCCGCCCTTACCCCTACAGCAAGGCTAGACCCCGCATTCCGGGCTTTACGCGCTTGATGGCGCATCGAATCGATACTCTGATCGACCCGCTGCACCACCTGGCTAGCACTTTGCACACCTTGGCTCACATCGTCGGTGAGATCCGTAATCTCTAGCCCCGTTAGACGAATGGCTTCGAGGGTGGGCGGCAGTTCACGGCTAAGGGTATCAAACAGCTTCTCAGCACTGCGGGCAGCACGCGCCAACTCTCGGAGCGCGGGCAACGCCGCCACCAAAACTGCCGTCAGAGAGACCGCAACCAATAAGAGGGATAGTCCCAGCCAAAAAAGGGGATCAGCCACAATCTCGCAAAAAGGGGTTTGCCAAGGGAGTAAGGCAGATGGAAGCGCTCAGGATGCTGTCACCCTAGGGCGTCTTATCCTACCAACTCGGTCGAATCACAGACAAATTAGGCCGAATCACGGGTGCTACTGTGGGCTTCGGGCGGTTGAGCTGGTTGGCGATCGCGCTGACTAGCCTCCACCCCAGCGACGACAGAGCGCCTGAGCCGCGTCAGGGTGCCATCCCAATTGCGCAACGCCCGCCCAGAAATCCGATCGGCCTGAATCTGCACTGTTGTTGATAAATCTTCCGCCAATTCGGGCAGGGCATCTGCTGATTTTTTGAGCAACCGTCGAGTTTCTTGGCCAGAGCGAGGAGCCAATAACAGCCCGGTCACTGCACCTGCCGCTGCACCCAACAACGCCCCAACCAAAAATGCGCCCGTTGCTCCAGAACGATTGTCTGCCATGCTTACCTGATCTACTCCGTTCAGCGTGATAGGAACCCCAACGTTAGCAAACGTTAGCAAAACATTAGCAAAACGTTATAAGTAGGGGGCGATCGCCCCACTCGTCTAAAATTGTGACCCTTGAGATAAAGTTCTTTTTAAGACTACCCCAGAGTCCCTGCTCAATCCTATTTTTATCAGATCGCAGATCCAATCCTTGCTCAAGTCTTGGAGGTCAAAAACAGTCTTGCAACGGCCATTCATTATGCGGCTACGAACCCCAGAACCATGGCGCTTTAAGCTTAGCACTCCCTGACTCTGGATGATGGCGTCGAGTTCCTTCTTGGATAGTTAGGTCGTTGATAGTTAGGTCGTTGGCATCTGCTGCGCTACCCCAGACTCAATTATTTTGGGTACTAATGAAATTCACAACTTAACTTCATAGCCGAAATTCACAAGCCTTAAGAACGTTTCTGGCGTTTGGCTTTGGCCGTCGCCACCCAGTTTTCCCTAGTGCTGCGCCCGCGCTTTGACCAGCGCCCCTGCCACAGCGACAGCCCCATGCCCAGCACCGCCAATGCCTGCTTCACCTGCCGAAACTGGGGCGTCAACTGCTCGGTGTAGAGATAGCGCCACTGCATAACGCCCAGTTGCCCACGAGCAATAGCTTGTGGAGCTTCTCTCAAAACCCGATAGGTGCTCTCCTCAGCCTGGGTCAATACATCGGCTGCCCGCGCCAACACCCGGCTGTAGCACCACACCCGCCATGCTCCATAAAAACAGCCCACCGTAACCAGCCCATTGGCAACCAGCACAAACATCAGGACTGGGGCACCCATGACACCGATAACGCTTGGAAACATTGGCACCGCCGTTAGCACATGATTTTCCACTGAAATGTTAGGACTCCCCGAAGATTCCTCGTAATCAAGGCGTTTCTAGGAATGGAGGGCACCACTTAGAACCGTTTAGCTAAAACCGTTTGGCTAGGCAGGATCTATCTCCATTGTCTTATGCTAGATATGAATCATCGATTCAAAACACAGCCTTTGCAAAACATAGCAGTAGTGCGGCGCAACATGGCAGAATTTAGATACCTTTTGTCATGATTGATAGAGTTCTGATCCAATTCTGATCCAATAGAGTTCTAGTACATTAGTTCTAGCATTCTGGTTCATGGATTCAGGCTAGTCCCTATCAATATCAATCCTGCTTCAAAATCCTGTTTGCTTACAATCTTGGGCAGTTAGAATCCTGATTTGTATTGATCACTCCTGATCAAACAGAATCTGACATAGGATCTGCCCCTGATTTCAGATCTATCTAATGAATCAGGGTATTTCATCCATATCCTGCACCTTTGCTTCTTTATTCCCAAGGCGTTGCCAACGAATCTCGTTCCAATATTTTGTTTGTATTGTGTTTGAGATCGGTGCGCGGCTCTGAGATCTTCCTTGGTTTCAGAGATCTTCCCTGTTCTATAGTTGAGTTGCATTCCAAGCGAGCTTCTGATGACGGCAACCATTCCCACCCTCCCCAGCCAGTACAATCCTGCCGAAACCGAAGGCAAGTGGCAGCAGTTCTGGGAAGAACATCAAGTCTTCAAGGCAGACCCCACTGCTGCCGGAGATCCCTATTGTGTCGTCATCCCGCCCCCCAACGTGACGGGCAGTTTGCACATGGGGCACGCCTTCGAGAACGCCCTGATCGATACCCTCGTGCGCTACCACCGCATGACGGGGCGCAACACCCTCTGGCTACCGGGCACTGACCACGCCAGCATCGCCGTTCAAACCATCCTAGAAAAGGAACTCCGGAGCCAGGGAAAGACCCGCGATGATGTGGGTCGCGAAGCCTTCCTTGAGCGCGCTTGGGAATGGAAAGAAGAATCAGGCAGCACCATTGTCAATCAACTGCGGCGGTTGGGGGTGTCTGCAGACTGGAGCCGCGAACGCTTCACCCTCGATGAGGGGTTGTCCCGTGCGGTACTCCACGCCTTTAATCAGCTTTACCAAGAAAAGCTGATCTACCGAGGCAAGTACTTGGTTAACTGGTGCCCCGCCAGCCAGTCAGCGGTGTCTGACCTAGAGGTCGAAAACCGCGAAGTGGATGGCAATCTCTGGCACTTCCGCTACCCCCTCACCGATGGCTCTGGCTATGTGGAAGTGGCCACCACCCGCCCCGAAACAATGCTGGGAGATACGGCTGTGGCGGTGAACCCAGCCGATGAGCGCTACCAATCGTTGGTGGGTAAAACCCTAATGCTGCCGATTATGCAGCGAGAGATCCCCATCATTGCGGATGACTATGTAGATGCCAGCTTTGGAACCGGTTGTGTCAAGGTCACCCCGGCTCATGACCCTAACGATTTTGAGATGGGCAAGCGCCATGATCTGCCCATGATCAACATTCTGAATAAGGATGGCAGCCTCAACACCGCTGTTGACCCAGAGTTTCAGGGGTTAGATCGGTTTGTTGCCCGCAAAAAAGTGGTAGAGCGATTAGCCGCCGATGGCTTTTTGGTGCGGGTGGAAGATTATAAACACACGGTTCCCTATAGCGAACGTGGCAAGGTCGCCGTTGAGCCGCTCCTGTCTACCCAATGGTTCGTCAAAATTCGCCCTCTTGCTGACAATGCCCTCGATTTTCTAGACAATCGTGATGACCCGATGTTCGTGCCCGAACGCTGGACGAAGGTGTATCGCGACTGGCTCGTCAACCTGCGAGATTGGTGTATTTCCCGTCAACTGTGGTGGGGGCACCAAATTCCGGCTTGGTATGCCGTTAGCGAGACGGGGGGTGAAATTACCGACACGACTCCCTTTGTCGTGGCGATGAACGAAACCGATGCCCAAGCGCAGCTATCGGCTCAGTTTGGGGAGTCTGTGATGATCCAACAAGATCCGGATGTTTTAGATACCTGGTTCTCGTCGGGGTTGTGGCCTTTCTCGACGATGGGCTGGCCGGAGCAAACCGCTGACTTGGATCGGTATTATCCAACAACGACCCTCGTGACTGGGTTTGACATCATTTTCTTCTGGGTGGCGCGGATGACGATGATGGCGGGGCACTTCACCGGTAAGATGCCTTTCAAAACCGTCTATATCCACGGATTGGTGCGGGATGAAAATAATAAGAAGATGTCGAAGTCGTCAAATAACGGCATCGATCCGCTGATTTTGATCAAGAAGTACGGTACCGATGCCTTGCGCTACACCCTGATTCGGGAAGTGGCCGGAGCGGGGCAGGATGTTCGGTTAGCCTACAATCGCAAAACTGACGAGTCGGAATCGGTCGAGGCGTCTCGTAATTTCACTAATAAGCTGTGGAATGCCTCGCGGTTTGTGTTGATGAACCTGGATGGCCAAACACCGGAACAGTTGAACACCCCGACGGTGACGGAGTTAGAACTAGCTGATCAGTGGATCTTGTCGCGGTATCACCAAATTGTGAAGCAAACCCGGCATGAGCTAGACAACTTTGGCATGGGAGAAGCTGCCAAGAACTTGTATGAGTTTATCTGGGGGGATTTTTGTGATTGGTATATCGAGCTGGTGAAGTCGCGGTTACAGCAAAAGGGCACGCCCTCTCGCCTAGTGGCACAGCAAACCCTCGCCTACGTGCTAGAAGGAACCCTGCGACTGCTGCACCCCTTCATGCCCCACATTACTGAAGAGTTGTGGCAGACATTGACCCAGGCAGATGCCCAGAAGGTGTTGGCCACCCAGTTATACCCAGAGGCTAACCTAGGGCTGATCAATCCAGACTTAGAAGCCCAGTTTGATTTGATTATTGGGACGATTCGCACGATTCGGAATCTGCGGGCAGAGGCGGATGTTAAGCCGGGGGCGAAGATTCGCACTATTCTGCGGAGTGAGGATCTAACGGAACGGCTCATTTTGGCGACAGGGCAAACCTATATCCAAGATTTGGCGCGGATCGAGCACTTGGTGATTGAAGCCGCAGAACCCAGTGTTAGCGCAGGTGTCATAGAAAAGACCAATGTTTTGCAATCAGTGAAACATTGGTTTGATGACATTCCTTGGGCTAACCTCCGCAAGCTGCGGAAGGCGGCGGTGACTCTGGGGCTGATTTACCTCTCGGTGATGGGGGTGAAGATCACCTTCGTGGTGCTGGAGGTATTGCGCCATATGGTCATTATTACGCCGGTGTTGGAATTGATTGGGGTTGTCTATACGCTGTGGTTTACGCTGCGCTATTTGGTGTTTTCAGAGGGGCGCAAAACCCTGGCAACGGCGATGGAGAAGTGGGGGCGATCGCCCAATCCCCAACCTGTGGCCTTATTGACGGCGGCTGACTCTGATGCCGAAACCAGCGCGGAAACCGATCAAATGTTTGGTGGGGTCGTGGGCACAGTGCAGGTGTTGATCCCGTTGGCTGGGGTGGTAGATTTGGCGGCGCTACAAAGCAAGCTAGCGCGGGATTTGGCGAAGGTGGAAGCGGAGGCGAAGTCGTTGGGCGATCGCCTCTCTAACGAAAACTTTGTCAAGCGTGCCCCATCTGAGGTGGTGCAGGGAGCCAAAGACGCGATGACCGAAGCTGAAAAGCAGGCTGAGATTTTGCGCGATCGCCTCCAGCGGTTGCAATAGGCTGCCGGTTGCAATAGGCTGCCGCTAGCAATAGGCTGCCGCCAGCATCCAGTTGCGGCTCTGAGCGCCATGTACGGATGGATGAGGGGATCAGTTGAGGTGCTGCCAGGGTCAAATCTAAGAGGCCAAAGTAAAATGTCAGAGTGCGCGTGACATCGAAAAGGGGGGCATCCACCATGCACAGATTTACCATTCTCCGCTAATGTAAATGCGGGCTGTTGTTTTGCATCTGGGTCTTAACCTAGCAAGACTGTTGGGTAACCTCGGCTGATTTCCTTGGGCGACCAAGGGCTAAACGGTTCTAAGGGTTGGGCGATCGCGCTCAAAATCATCTCTCGCGAAACCAGACAGTTAGATATCACATTCGTTAAATCTTCATAGAAACAAGACATTGATCGTCAACTTCCGCTTAGAAGTCAGCGATATACTTTACGTTTAGAGCCTCTTGACTCATCAGTTGCACCAGGATGTTATATCTGGCTCAGGTTACTATAAAAGACCTCGAAGGAACGGCGAAGCTTCAACTGCTCGCCTCCCAAAAGGCTGAGCATAACTGGGTTAAAATGGTTGAGGAAGCCTATATCTTTTCAGAAGGCGATATCCCATTTAACGAAGGGACAATGGTTTTAATTCAGTTATCGAGTACCCAAAAGGTTCAGAGCATTGAAAATGCGCGAGACTGGATCCTAGATTCTCTGGAGCAGTATTTAGTAGCTGGCATTTCGCCCGCCCAACTTCAAGAAGAAGCAGAGCGAGCCGAGCAATGGCGGCAGTCTCTCACATTGCAGAGCCAAGAACTGGCACGGCGATCGCTCGAAATGGAAGCGCGCCAAGATCAAATTCAACAACTCGAAGAAAATCTCAAACGTGAGAAAAAACAGCTTGAAATTTGGGCGGCAGAGCTGAAGCCCAACACCGAAAAGCTAGAACACAACCTCAATACACCGAGCTAAGGCCACACCTAGCTGAAATAATGCCTATCCGGCTGTTAAAATCACTCAAGCTTCGTGACTGTGGCCATACCTCAAAAGCCGCATCGTAAGACGAGTTCAGCGGATCAATCCACTAAGTCGATGAAACTGTGCCAGTTTTTCGATGCAGTTTTTCGCTATTGTTAGATTCTCAGGCAAGTTTTTCAGCTCATTTTCTAGACGCTTTTTCAGAAAATTTTCTACGTTTGCATGGTCTAGGTTTGCGTGGTCTAGGTTGCACGGTTTAAATTTGTACCGTCTAAACTTGTACAGTCTAAATTTGTGCCGTCTAAATTTGCTTATTTTTCAGAGCCGTATTGGGCAAATTCGTGTGCAAGTTGGTGCTGGGTTCTCTCTGGGTTCTCAGATCTGCGGTTAATGCGATGCCTGAAAGAGCGCAGTCGTTCATCGAGATCGGTTAACTATGTTTTCAGTTCTTAGGAGAACGCCCCACCCAGCCCCTCTTCTCACAACCCTATTTCCTTAATTCCTTTACCTTTTGTTTTCGCATGTCCCTGTTTGATTGGTTTGCAAATCGGCGGAAGACTGGCCCTATCAGCCAAGAGCGCCAAGAACGTGAAATTGCCGATGGTCTCTGGAGCAAGTGCAAGGCCTGTAGCGTCTTGACCTACACCAAAGACCTTCGCGCCAATGCGATGGTGTGCCCTGAGTGTGGCCATCATAACCGCGTTGACAGTGACGAGCGGATTGAGCAACTGATCGATCCCAGAACCTGGCAACCCCTAGATGAAGCGCTGAAGCCTAGTGACCCGCTCAAGTTTCGCGATCGCAAGTCCTATGGCGATCGCCTCCGAGAAACCCAAGAAAAAACAGGGCTAAACGATGGCACCCTCACGGGGATCGGTCAACTGGATCAGCTTCCAGTTGCTTTGGGTGTGATGGATTTTCGGTTTATGGGCGGCAGCATGGGGTCTGTGGTAGGCGAAAAGCTAACCCGCATGATAGAACGCGCAACGGGCGATCGCCATCCGGTTATCATCGTCTGTGCCTCTGGCGGTGCCCGGATGCAAGAAGGAATGCTCAGCCTCATGCAAATGGCTAAGGTTTCTGCGGCACTACAACGGCACCAAGAAGCTGGGTTGCTCTATGTCCCTGTGTTGTCACACCCCACGACAGGCGGCGTCACGGCTAGCTTTGCGATGCTAGGTGATATTATTATCGCCGAACCCCAGGCCACCATTGCCTTTGCCGGACGGCGCGTGGTGGAACAAACCCTGCGGGAAAAACTTCCTGATGATTTCCAAACCGCCGAATACCTGCTATCTCACGGATTTGTTGATCTCATTGTGCCGCGCCCACAACTCAAGGAAACCCTAGCGCAACTCATCCGCTTACATCAGCAACCTGAGCCCAGCCCCAGCCATGCGGTTGTTCAAGGAGCTTTGCACATCCCTGCGCGCTTACCTCTACCGACCCCCATGGGCGACTGATGATGCCGATCATGCCGCCGCTCATGCCATGGAACGGTGCGCCGAACTCTGTAGATTCAGTTGCCCGTTTCAAAGGGTAAATTCCAAATGGCGGGGTCTAATCCGTCAAAACCCAAGCCACAGACCTTCAAGCGGTCTTCATCGGCGAGAATAAGGAGAAGTCGGCAACCCTGCCCGTTTTTCCGAAGTCTAGGTCTATCACGTTCTATCCTTTAGCCTTCCATGTCAGCCATTGCCGCCCTTCAAGTGCTGTTCCAGGCTCCACCGATTCCCTACGAAGCGCAGAAGCACACGCTGAAAATGTGGGCCAAGTACTGTCTCCAGATTCAGGGGTATCGAGTGGTCTACACAGATAAAGCCGATTTTGCGGTGGAATTGGGCGATCGCACCAAACTCTATTGCAACGTCACTACCCACTCCACCGACCTCGACCCCACAGCCACCTGGATCATCTGGAACACCGATACCCAATCGGCCACCATTCAACCGGCCAGCATCTAATCAGCCAGCATCTAATCAACTAGCATCTAATCAACTAGCATCTAATCAACTAGCATCTAATCAACTAGCATCTAATCAACTAGCATCTAATCAACTAGAATCTAACCGCCCATACCCTA
>Ga0105044_10007237_pt1 | contig 15276 bp, 19 predicted proteins | sample MAT01_FD_78092 | JGI IMG/M metagenome (GOLD analysis project Ga0105044, IMG submission 78092) | Freshwater microbial communities from Lake Fryxell liftoff mats and glacier meltwater in Antarctica - MAT-01 | ecosystem: Environmental > Aquatic > Freshwater > Ice > Liftoff microbial mat | place... | reverse complement strand
GCCGCATGGCCGGAATGCAGCTGTGGGCGAATGCAGGCAATTCCATCGGCGCACGAACGCGTGATAAGGGACCTGAATGGATGCTGAAGCCATGCCGACGATCGCCATCGCCTGCGACCACGCCGGGCCCGCGCTGAAGCGCGCGCTGGCCGATGCCTTGCGTGCGGCCGGGCACGAGGTGCTGGATCTCGGTACCCATGACGAGGCCCGAGTCGACTATCCCGATTTTGCCCACGCCGTATGCGAGGCGGTCGAAGACGGGCGGGCCCTGCGCGGCGTGCTGATCTGCGGCACCGGCCAGGGCATGGCGATGGCCGCCAACCGCCACGCGGGCATTCGCTGTGCAGTGGCCGGCGAGGCCGAGACTGCTCGGCTCTGCCGCGAGCACAACGACGCCAACGTGATCGCGCTGGGCGCACGGCTGATCGACGAGGCCCGGGCGCATGAGATCCTGCGGGTGTTCCTCGCCACGCCGTTCGAGGGTGGGCGGCATGTGCAGCGGCTGGCCCGGCTGGCGCCCGCCAAGACCCTCGCGGAGCGTGGCGTTACCGTCTAGAACCCGGGTCTTTCCCCGCGATCCCAAGGAGTGGGCATGAACGACCGTGCCGACCATGCCGCGTTGCAGCGTTTCTTCGGTGCCAGCCTGGCCGAGACCGACCCGGAACTGGCCGCCGCCATCGGCCGCGAACTGGTGCGCCAGCAGGACGGCATCGAACTGATAGCCAGCGAGAACATCGTCTCGGCCGCCGTGATGGAGGCGCAGGGCTCGGTGCTGACCAACAAGTATGCCGAGGGCTATCCCGGACGGCGCTATTATGGTGGTTGCGTCGAGGTCGATGTCGCCGAAACGCTGGCGATCGAGCGCGCCAAGCAGTTGTTCGGCTGTACCTACGCCAACGTGCAGCCGCACTCGGGCGCGCAGGCGAACCAGGCGGTATTCCTCGCTTTGGTCAAGCCCGGCGACACGATTCTGGGCATGAGCCTGGATGCCGGCGGCCACCTGACGCATGGCGCGGCGCCCAACCTGTCGGGCAAGTGGTTCCGCGCCGTGCAGTATGGCGTGCGCGTGGATGACGGCACGCTGGATTACGACCAGCTGGAAGCGCTGGCGCGGGCGGAAAAGCCCAAGCTGATCATCGCTGGCGGCAGCGCCTATCCGCGCACCATCGACTTCGCGCGCATTCGTCGTGTGGCCGATGAGGTCGGGGCGTTCTTCATGGTGGATATGGCGCATTTCGCCGGGCTGGTCGCAGCCGGGGTGTTCCCCAGCCCACTGCCGCATGCCCATGTGGTGACCACCACCACCCACAAAACGCTGCGTGGACCGCGCGGCGGCATGATCCTGAGCAACGACGAGGGGCTCGGCAAAAGGTTCAACGCGGCCGTGTTTCCCGGCTTGCAGGGTGGCCCGCTGATGCATGTGATCGCCGGCAAGGCGGCGGCCTTCGGCGAGGCGCTAAGGCCAGAATTCAAGGCCTATCAACAGGCAGTGGTCGACAATGCCCGCGCGCTATCCGCCAGCCTGGTGGAACAGGGGTTGGCGATTGTCACCGGCGGCACCGATTGCCACCTGTTGCTGGTCGATTTGCGACCCAAGCGCGTCACCGGCAAGGCCGCCGAAGCGACGCTGGAACGCGCCCACATGACCGCCAACAAGAATGCCATCCCGTTCGACACGGAGAAGCCGGCGGTCACCTCGGGCGTGCGGCTGGGGACGCCTGCGGGCACCACGCGCGGCTTCGGGGTGGCCGAGTTCCAGGAGGTCGGCCGCATGATCGGCGAGGTGCTGGACGGGCTGGCGGCCAGCAACGATGGCAGCAACGCGGTGGTCGAGGCGGCGGTGGGCGCGCGGGTGCAAGCCATGTGCGCGCGCTTCCCGATCTACGCAAAATAGGCGCGGCCGATGCGCTGTCCCTTCTGCGGCCACGACGAGAGCCAGGTGAAGGACAGCCGGCCGAGCGAGGATGGCATGACCATCCGCCGCCGGCGCTTCTGCCCCGGCTGCACCCAGCGTTTCACCACCATCGAGCGGGTGCAGCTGCGGGAGCTGACAGTGGTGAAGTCCGATGCCCGCCGTGTGCCGTTCGACCGCGACAAACTTGCCCGCTCGGTGCGCGTGGCAGTGCGCAAGCGACCGGTCAGCGAGGAGCGGGTGGAGCGCATCGTCAACGGCATCGTGCGCCAGCTCGAAGCGTCCGGCGAGAGCGACATCGACTCCAAGCTGATCGGCGAGGCGGTTATGGAGGCGCTGCGCGAGGTCGACGAGGTGGCCTATGTGCGCTTTGCCTCGGTCTATCGGAATTTCCGCGAAGCCAAGGATTTCGAAGTGTTCCTGGGCAAACTCGGCGAAGAGGGCGAGGTTCCCCCTGGGTCGGACGCGCCGCAATGACGGCGCCACCGGATGATGTGGCGCACATGCGCGCCGCCCTCGCACTCGCCCGGCGCGGCAATGGCCAGACCTGGCCGAACCCGTCGGTTGGTTGCGTCATCGTCAAGGACGGACGCGTGGTCGGCCGCGCCACCACCGCCCAGGGCGGGCGCCCGCATGCCGAGCCGCAGGCCCTGGCCATGGCGGGGGCGGCGGCGCGCGGTGCCACCGCCTATGTTACGCTGGAGCCCTGTTGCTTCCATGGCCGCACGCCGCCCTGCACCGATGCGTTGATCGCCGCCGGCGTGGCCCGCGTGGTGGTTGGCGTGCGCGACCCTGACCCGCGGGTGAATGGCGCCGGGCTCGCCCGCCTGCGCGGCGCCGGGATTGTGGTGGACGAGGGCGTGCTGGAAGCCGAGGCCGAGGATGTGGTGGCCGGGTTCTTCAGCCGGGTGCGCCAGGGCCGCCCCATGGTCACGCTCAAGCTCGCCTCCACGCTGGACGGCCGCATCGCCACGCGCGGCGGCGAGAGCCAGTGGATCACCGGCGAGCCGGCACGGCGCACCGCCCACGCCCTGCGCGGCCAGCACGACGCGATCCTGGTGGGTGTCGGCACTGTGCTGGCCGACAACCCCGACCTCACGTGCCGCATTCCTGGCTTCAAGCCGATGCCGATGGTGCGGGTGGTCGCCGACAGCCATTTGCGAATGCCGCTGACCGCGCGGCTGGTGGCCACCGCGGCTGTGGAGCCGACCTGGGTAATGACGCGGGACCGCGTTGACCCACACCGGGTTGCCGCATTGGAGTCGGCTGGAGTCGTGGTGATTCGGGCGGGCGATTCGCCGGCCGGCGTCGACCTCGGTGCCGCGTTGCGGGCGCTGGCTGAGCGCGGGATCACCCGCTTGCTGGCGGAGGGCGGCGCCCAGCTTGCCGCGGCGCTGCTGCGCGATGACCTGGTGGACCGCCTTGCCTGGTTCCACGCCCCCAGCGTGATGGGCGGCGACGGCTGGCCAGCCGCCCAAGCCTTCGGCACCGAGTGGTTGGCACAGATGCCCCGCTTCCGCCGGATCGCCATGCGCAGTGTGGGCGATGACCTGCTGAGCGAGTATATTCGCGCATCCGACCCAGACGGGTCCGCCAAGGGAGAGCCAGGCTGATGTTCACCGGCATTGTCACCGGGCTGGGCGACGTGCGCGCGATCACACCGATCGGCGGCGGGCAGGACATGCGGCTGGTGATCGGCGTACCCGCCGGCTGGGCCGATATGGCGCGCATTCCGATCGGCGCCTCGATCGCGTGTTCCGGCTGCTGCCTGACGGCGGTCGCGGTGGGGGCAGATTGGTTTGCCGTCTCAGTCTCGGCGGAATCCCTGTCCAAGACCACGCTGGGTGGCTGGGCGCCCGGCACGCGCGTGAACCTCGAACGCCCGCTGCGGGTTGGCGACGAGTTGGGCGGGCACATCGTCGCCGGCCACGTCGACGGGCTGGGCGAGGTGGTGTCGGCGGTGCCCGACCAGGGATCGACCCGGTGGACTTTTCGCGTCGCTCCTGCCGTTGCCCGTTTCATAGCTCCGAAGGGCTCGGTCGCCATCGACGGCGTGTCGCTGACCGTGAACGAGGTCAGCGGCGAGGAGTTCGGCGTGAACATCATCCCGCACACGGCAGAGGTGACGAGCTTCGGCCTTCTCAACCCGGGCGACAGGGTCAATATCGAGATCGACACCGTGGCGCGCTATGTCGCCCGCCTCACCGAATACGCGCCCGAGGGGCCCCGATGAGCCAGATCCTGACGAAATCGCTGTCCCAGTACCTGGCCTCGGCCGAGGAGATTATCGAGGAAGCGCGTGCTGGACGCATGTTCATTCTGGTCGACGACGAGGATCGCGAGAACGAGGGCGACCTGGTGATCCCGGCGCAGTTCGCCACGCCCGATGCGGTGAACTTCATGGCGCGCCATGCCCGCGGCCTGATCTGCCTGGCGATGACCCGCCAGCGAGTGGAGCAACTCGGCCTGCCGCTGATGAGCCAGTCGAACGGTACGCGGCACACCACCGCCTTCACCGTGTCGATCGAGGCGCGCGACGGAGTTACCACCGGCATTTCTGCCCATGACCGCGCCCACACCATCGCGGTGGCAACCAACCCCGAGCGCGGGCCCACCGACATCGTCACGCCGGGCCATGTGTTCCCGCTGATGGCGCGCGAGGGCGGCACGCTGGTGCGCGCCGGCCATACCGAGGCGGCGGTGGACATCGCCCGGCTGGCCGGGCTGAGCCCCGCTGGCGTGATCTGCGAAATCATGAACGACGACGGCACCATGGCCCGGCTGCCGGACCTCGTGACCTTCGCCCAGCACCACAACCTCAAGCTGGGCACAATCGCCGACCTGATAGCCCATCGCCGGCGCACCGAGCGGCTGGTCAAACGGGTGACAGAATCCACCCTGAACCATGCCGTGGGCGGCGAGTGGAAGCTGATCGTCTACGTCAACACCATCGAGCACGCGGAGCATCTGGTGCTGGTGAAGGGCGACCTCGCCGCCCCCGGCCCGGTTCCGGTGCGCATGCATGCTGTGGACCTGCTGAACGACCTGCTGGGCGAGACCACCCGCGGCGCGCTGACCAAATCGATGGCGATGATCGCGCGCGAGGGCCGGGGCGCAGTGGTGCTGCTGCGCGAAATGCGCGCCACCATATTGTCGGAGCGGGTGCGCCAGTTGGCCACCCGCGAACGCCCGGGCGGCACGCTGCGCGACTACGGCATCGGCGCGCAGATCCTGCTCGACCTTGGCGTGCGCGACATGATCCTGTTGTCGAACACCCAACGCAGCATCATCGGCATCGAGGGCTATGGCCTGAACGTGGTCGATACCCGCCCGCTCGACGATTTGTGAGACGAAGGCAGCTGACATGAGCACGGTCGACGCCAAGCTTCCCGCCGCGCCGAAGATCGAGGGCCGCCCGCCGCGCCTGTTGGTGGTGCGCGCGCCATACTACACGGCAATCGTCGACGGCCTGCGTGACGGCGCGGTGCGCATCATCGCCGAGGCCGGCGGCACCTGCGATGTGCTCGACGTGGCCGGGGCGCTGGAACTGGCGACGGCAATCCAGTTCGCGGTGAAGGGCGATCGTGCCTATGACGGCTTCGTGGCGCTCGGCTGCGTGATCAAGGGTGAGACCGACCACTACGAGCATGTTTGCCGCGAGGCCATGCAGGCGCTGACCCGGGTGGCGCTGGACCACACGCTGTGCCTGGGCAACGGCCTTCTGACGGTGGCCACCGAAGCCCAGGCGATCGCCCGCGCGGGCGCCGACGGCCACAACAAGGGTGCCGAGGCCGCCGCGGCCGCGCTCATCCAGATCAACGCCGCCCGCCGTTTGGGAGCGGCCACCTGATCATGGCCAAATCCGGATCATCCGCCACAGGCGCCCGGCCGCGCACCTCGGCCCGGGTCGCCGCGGTGCAGGCACTGTTCCAGGCCGAGCAGGCGCAAACCCCGACCGAACGGGTGATCGACGAGTTTGTGCGCCATCGCCTGGGGGCGGCGCCTGGCAGCGGCTTCGAGGATGGCCGCGCGCCCGATGCCGATGTGCCGCTGTTCGGCCGGATCGTGCGCGCCGCCACCGCCCAGCAAGACGCGCTCGACGCGCTGCTGGCCGCCACACTTACCGCCGACTGGCCAATGGAACGGCTCGACCCGGTGCTGCGTGCCCTGTTGCGGGCTGGGTGCGCCGAGCTGTGGATGCCCGACGGCCCGCCGGCCCGGGTGGTGATCAACGAGTATCTCGACATCGCGCACGGGTTTTTCGACGGCGAAATCCCCAACATGGCCAACGGCGTGCTCGATCGACTGGCCCGACGGCTGCGGCCACAGGATTTTCCGGGCGAGGCGGCCGTCTGACGGCCACGCCGCCGGCGCTGCCGAGGGGTATATGATGACATCAATCCCCGCCGAATTCTCCCTGATCTATAAGCATTTTCGACCGCTCGCCGGCCCCGGCGCGCTCGATCTTGGCGACGACGCGGCGGTGTTCCTGCCGCCGCCAGGCAGCGAACTGGTGGTCGCGGTGGACGCGATGGTGGCGGGCGTGCATTTCCTGCCCGATGACCCGGCCGATCTGGTCGCGCGCAAGCTACTGCGCACCAATCTGTCCGACCTTGCCGCCATGGGAGCTGCCCCGCTCGGCTACCTGCTGACGGTCTCGGTGCGGCGCGACACACCGGATGCCTGGTTCGCCGGGTTCGCCGCTGGCTTGGCGGCCGACCAGGCGGAGTTCGGCCTCACGCTGCTCGGCGGCGACACAACCTCGACAGCGGGACCGGTCAGCCTCTCGCTGACCATTCTGGGCACGGTGGCGCCCGGCACCGCGTTGCGCCGCACCGGTGCGTGCGCAGGGCACGGGGTTTGGGTGACAGGCACCATCGGCGACGGCGCGCTCGGCCTGCTGGCGGCCACCGGCCAGCTTGGCGACCCCGGCGGCTTTCTGGCCGGCCGCTACCGCCTGCCCCAGCCGCGCGTGGCACTCGGCCAACGTCTTGTCGGTGTTGCGTCCGCGGCGATGGATGTATCGGATGGGCTGGTGCAGGACCTCGGTCATCTGTGCCGCGGCGGCGGTGTTGCGGCCGAGATTGACGCCGCGCTGGTGCCGCTGTCGGCCGCTGCCCGTGCGGCGGTTGCGGCGGAGCCGGCGCTGCTGGTGCGCTGCTTGTCTGGTGGTGACGATTACGAATTGTTGCTGGCGGTGCCCAATGCACAGGCCGCGGCGCTGCGCGCGGCTGCTGCGGCCTGTGGCGTGAAGGTCACCCGAATCGGGCAATTTACATCCGGCGCGGCGGAAGTACGCGTGCGCGGGCTCGACGGGGTGCCAATGGTACTGGGCGACGAAGGGTGGAGCCATTTCGCCTGAGAGCCGGGCGACGCCCTATCCTAGCGCAATGATAGCCATTCCCGGTGGTGGACGGGCTCAGTAGTTGCTGCGCGGTGTCGTGCCGCTCGTTGGTCCGCCCGCACTGAACCGTCCGACGTTGCCCAGCAACTGTTGCAAGAAGTTGCTTTCGTTGCCCGGCGACGGTGTTGTGCGCGTGACCACGTTGACCGGCACGGCGTCGTCCATTCCCTTTTTGTCGACCTGGCGCAGAACTCCACGCTGATCGAACACCAGGGTGATCGCCTGTTGGTCGTAGACTGTGTTAGTCGCGCCGATTACCGGCTTGGTCAGCTCGGAAATATACAGCCACGTATTGTCGTCGAAAGTAGCGCGCGCGGTGGGAGAGCCCAACAGTGCCATTGCGTCGCCGCGTGTCGAGGTTCCCGGCACAAGTTGGGCGAGTTGGTCGGAATCCACCCGGTTGCCGCGCGCCTGGATCGGATGACTCAGGAAGCCCGACGTGTCGAAGCTGCACCCACCCAGCGGCAGGCTGGCCAGCAACACGAGAACGAGCAGGGCGCGTGCCGTGGCACGGCGGCGGGTAACCGGGCAGGATGGCGGCATGGATGGCAGCACGGGGTGGTCCTTGGACTGGTCGGGCAGATGCTGGGGCGCAGACAGGTTTGCGCACCGCGCAGCCGTGCTAGCATGCTCGGCACGCGCACGCCATCGCGGCCGCGGTTTGTAATGCGAGGGATTGGGCAGTGCTGGGGTTTCTGCGACGCCGCCGCCACGAGAGGAAGGGCTACGAGCTCTATGGTGCGGCCGTGGCCGCTGCGCGCCAGCCATGGTTCTATCGCGACCTCGGGGTGCCCGACACGCTGGATGGCCGATTCGACCTCGTTGGCCTGCATGCGTTCCTGGTGATCCGCCGCCTCGCGGCCCTGCCGCCCCCAGGGCCTGACGTGGCCCAGGCTGTGTTCGATGCCATGTTCTCAGACATGGACACCAACCTGCGCGAGATGGGTGTCAGCGACCTGGCGGTGGGAAAGCGCGTGAAAACCATGTGGGAGGCGTTCCACGGCCGCTCCGCCGCGTACGAATCGGCACTGGGAGTAGACGACGCAGCGCTGGCGGATGCGCTGCTGCGCAACGTCTGGCGCGGCGCCCAGCCCCCCGGCGATGCGCCGCAACACCTCGCACGTCTGGTGCGCCGCCACGTGGCCGCGCTTGCCGCCATGCCGAACGACGCCCTGCTGGCCGGCCGCCTGACCTTCCCCGCCGCCGAGGAAGTGCGGGCATGACCAAACCCGACTCGCCCCCCCCGGAGTTACCCCGCACGCTGGCAGTGGCTCAACTTGGCGCCGGCGGGCTCAGCCACACTATTTCGGCCACCACCGACGAATGCGCCGCCATCGCCGTGCGTCTGCAAATTCCGGCCGTCGGCGCGCTGACGTGCCACTTCCACCTCGCCGCCGCGCGTGGCGGGGTGGTGGTGGCGCAAGGCTCGCTGTCGGCTCAAGTCACCCGCGACTGCGTTGTCACGCTGGAACCGTTCGAGGCGGCACTGCGCGAGGATTTTCGCATCCGTTTCGTGTTGGCCGAGCGGTTGGCCGATGACGACGACCTGCTCGATCTCGAAGCCGATGACGAGTTGCCTTATAACGGCGTCCATATCGAGCTGGGCGAGGCGGCGGTTGAGCAGCTTGCGCTGGCGCTGGACCCCTATCCGCGCATGCCGGGTGCCGAACTGGCCCAGGGTGATGTGCTAGTGGCGCGCGTGCCCGCGGCGGGAGCCGAAGACGCGAGCGCCACGGTCTCACCATTCGCGGCGCTCGCGCGCCGGTTCCGGCAAGCGTAGGATGCAAGCCATGTCGCACCGCGACTTGCGGGGGGCTGGCGCCTCTGCTAGTTGGCCCCCCTCGTCGTATCGTACTTATGTGAACGCATCCGCCGGATCGGCACCTTGGCTGTGCCCGACCCTCTCCCATCTCGCCGGGGTGGGTTCGGCCGCTTTGACTGTCGGGGCCGATCGGATCGTCACGCTGACCGGAGCTGCGTCGTCCCATGGCCGTACCCAAGAAGAAATCCTCTCCCTCGCGCATGGGCATGCGGCGCAGCCATCATGCGCTGACCGCCTCGGCCCACGCCGAATGCGCCAATTGCGGCGAGTTGAAGCGCCCGCATCACGTATGCAGCCATTGTGGCCACTACGACGGTCGCGAGGTCGCGGTTGCCGGCAAGGCCTTGAAGGGCATCGTCCGCGTCTGAGACCGCCATTGGCCGCCCTGGCGAGACGCGGACCGGGTTCGGTGCGGCAGGTCCGGCACGGTGGTCCGCCGCGGGTTCTGGCCAGCCGAATGGACCCGACGGCATGAGCAACCACTTCACCTTGGCCGTCGACGCGATGGGGGGCGACAACGCGCCTGAGATCGTGGTCGAGGGGTTGGACATTTCCGCCGAGCGCCACCCCGGCGCGCGCTTCCTGCTGGTGGGCGACGAGGCTCGGTTGGCGCCGTTGCTGGCGCGCTACCGGCGCGCCGGTGCCAGCTGCACGGTGCGCCATGCGCCGAATACGATCAGCGGTGATATGAAGCCGACGGCGGCGCTGCGCCTGCGCGGCACCTCCATGCGGGTGGCCATCGATGCGGTCGCCGGAAATGAGGCCGCAGGCGTGGTGTCGGCCGGCAATACTGGCGCCTTGTTGACGCTGGCCAAGATTGTCATCAAGGCGCTGCCTGGAATTGACCGGCCCGCCATGGCCGCCATCGGTCCGTCGGCGCGCGGTGACATGGTGATGCTTGACCTGGGCGCCAACGTGGTGTGCGACACCCGCAACCTGGTTGAATTTGCGGTCATGGGCGATGTTTTTGCCCGCACGGTGCTGGGCCTCACAGCGCCAACGATCGGCCTGTTGAACGTCGGCTCGGAGGAGTTGAAGGGTAGTGACACGCTGCGCCTGGCCGCCGAGACGCTGCGCACCAGCCATTTGGGCGCGCAGTTCCACGGCTTTGTCGAGGGGCACGACATCGCGGCGGGAACCACCGACATCGTCGTGACCGACGGCTTCACCGGCAACGTGGCGCTGAAAACCGGCGAGGGCGCGCTGAAGCTGATGGGACAGATGTTGCGCGAGGTGTTCGCGTCTTCGATCAGCGCCAAGCTGGGCTATCTGCTGGTGCGCCCGGGGCTGGAGCGGCTGCGCGAGTGGCTGGACCCGCGACGCTATAATGGCGCGGTCATGCTTGGATTAGGCGGCGTTGTGGTGAAATCGCACGGCGGTGCCGACGCGCAGGGCTTCGCACACGCGATGGACGTTGCCATGGACATGGTGGTGCACCGCTTCAACGACGGCATTCGCGACGGTCTCGGCCGCCTGGCCGGGCTCGTCCCGCACCCCGCGACGACCGGGCCGGGCACGACAGGAAACGGAAGCGGACATGGATCAGCAGACCCCGCCGGCGCCGGGACAGGCGCGCCCCGTATCGACGGCGGACCGCGCCTCGCCACGGCAAGCTGACGTGGCGGCAGGGGCCGGGGGCATGCGCCCCCGCACCCAGCTTGTTGGGATCGGCGCCTATCTGCCGGCCCGCGTGGTGACCAACGAGGAGTTGGCCCAGCGCGTGGACACCTCCGATGACTGGATCCGCGAGCGCACCGGCATCCGCCAGCGCCACATTGCCGCCCCGCATGAGACCTGTGCCTTCATGGCCACCGAGGCGGCGCGCGCGGCTTTGGCAGATGCCGGCGTTGCGGCCAGCGAGGTCGACGGCATCATCGTGGCCACTGCCACGCCCGACCAGGCCTTCCCGGCGGCAGCCGTGCGGGTACAGGCGGCGCTGGGGGCAGGAGGGTTCGGCTTCGACCTGTCTGCTGCCTGCAGCGGCTTCATCTACGCCCTGGCGGTGGCCGACGGCATGATCCGCGCCGGCCAGGCGCGCACCATGCTGGTAATCGGCTCCGAGGTCTATTCGCGCATCATGAACTGGGCCGACCGCGGAACCTGCGTGCTGTTCGGTGATGGCGCGGGCGCCGTACTGCTGCGTGCCGGCGCGATCGGGCCAGGTGGGAGCACTGGGACGGCCGGCGAGCCCGGTATCCTGTCCACCCATCTGCACGCCCAGGGCGATCTGGGCGATATCCTCTATGTCGATGGCGCCGTCGGCCAGCCCGACAAGCCCGGCCATCTGGTAATGAAAGGCAACGAGGTGTTCCGCCACGCCGTCGGCAAGCTCGCCGGCGCGATCACTGAGGCGCTGACCGCCAATGGCCTCACCCACGATGACGTCGACTGGCTGGTGCCGCACCAGGCCAACCTGCGCATTATCGAGGCGATCGGCAAGCGGCTTGGCCTGAACCCCGCCCGCGTTGTGGTGACGGTCGACATGCACGCTAATACCTCCGCGGCCTCGATCCCGCTGGCGTTGGCCCAGGCCTATGGCGATGGCCGCATCAAGCGCGGCGACCTGGTGCTGATGGAAGCACTGGGCGGCGGACTCACCTGGGGCAGCGCACTGGTTCGGCTGTAGCGTGCGATCGCTGCCGTTGCCTGGGCGGATAAGGCACGTAGCATCGCTTGCGATCCCTGGCGATCGTGCCGATCCAAGGGATTGATTACAGAGTATTCTTGACGTCGCGGCGCAGTCTGCATAGCGTGCCGGAATGAACACTGTCACGCGCGCGCACCTGACCGAGACGATCTATACCCAGGTCGGTCTCTCCCGCAACGAATCGGCCGACCTGCTCGAGGTCGTCCTGGCAAGGATGAGCCTGGCGCTTGAGGCCGGAGAATCCGTTAAAATCAGCGGATTCGGAACCTTCTCGGTGCGCCAAAAGGGTCGCCGGATCGGCCGCAATCCAAAAACCGGAGTCGAGGTGCCAATCCTGCCGCGCCGCGTGCTGGTGTTCCGTCCCAGCCAGGTGCTGCGGGCCCATGTCAACCACATGGCGCCCCCGATTGGTGGAGACGATGAATGAGTGGCCGTGCTGCCGCCGCGCGGCCCCCACCGGCGTCCGATGACGCCGATGATGGCGCCGAAGGCGGCCGCGGCAAGCCGAAGAAAGCGCCCAATGCTTTTCGCACCATCAGCGAAGTAGCCGACGAACTGCATATCCCGCAGCATGTGCTACGCTTTTGGGAAACTAAGTTTCCCCAGGTGAAGCCGCTCAAGCGCGGTGGCGGGCGGCGCTATTACCGCCCGGACGACATCACCCTGCTGCGTCGCGTCTCCGACCTGCTCTACATCCAGGGCTACACCATCAAGGGCGTGCAGCGGCTGTTGCGCGAAGGCGGCGGCAGGTTGTCCGACGACATCCCGCCGGCCTCGCCCGAGGAGCGGGCCGAGCTCGATCTCGACACCCCGCCCTCCCTGGCGCAAGGCGATGCCCCGGAATTACCGATGCCTGGCCTGACCCCCGCGGTGCTGCCGCCCGCAGGTGCTACTGGGCGCAGACCCGTGGGCCGCCTCGGCAAGATCGAGGAAGCACGCGGCGGCGACATGCGCGGCGCCGAGGCTGCCGCAGAAGCGGCGCGACTGCGTGATGTCCTGTCGGATACGCTACGGGAGCTGGAAGCGCTGCGCGCCCTGTTGCCCTGATAGCCTGCCTGCGCCCCGCCGCGCTGCTCCTAAGGCACCAAGATAAGGAGGCCTGGGCTGTGCCGAGACCAGACAGGTCCGGAGCGCGTATTCGCGCGACGGGCCAAGCTGGTGGACCTTATTTTGTAAAGAAGCTCAAAATTTCAATAGGATGAGGCTCTTCCAGAACTCCTTCCTTGTTGAGGTTGAGATTGTCCTCTGACGCTGATTACTGTTTGGTTTTGTCTGTGTCTCTTCGCCCCTGCGGGGGCGGCCACGCCGGAATTTGGCAGTCAACGGCGGCTTTGGTTTGGCCGCCGGCTTCTCGCGTGCCTCAATGGAGGTGCTGTCGCGCGAGATGGCAGACCAGCCAATCGCCGTGGATCACTTTGATAAGCGCTTCATACAGCCGGGACGGCAGCGCGCTCTTGGCGAAGCCGGCAAACGCGCGCGAAAAGGTGGCTTCGCTCAGCAGCTCGGCCAGCCGCTGTCAGCCACACAGTTGACGCAGCGTCTTGTCGGCGCCCGGCATCTCAATCAGCATGATCGTGATGGGGAAGTTGAACACCGCTTTGGCGACAAATGCCCGTGCCAGCGCCGCGCGTTCGCTTACTGGGCGGCCAACCAGGCCAGAAAAACGCGGCACCAGCGCCTCGATCCGAGCCAAGCCGAGCACGCCAAACAGTTGCAGGTGGCGCGGCCCCAACGGACCCAACGCCTCGTCCAGCCAGGGAAGAAGTTCGTGTTGAACACGCAGCCAGTATGTGGATAGGATGTCCTTAAGCGAAAGCATCCACTTCCTTCCTTTTGGGTTACGCATATCTGGTTGTTGTAGATGCAGAGTACCGGTAATTGCTCACCTCCTGTTCAGGCTGCCTAGAAAATGGTCTTTCCAGCGAGAGCGGCGGATTGGGCGGCGAGGACGGTCGTTGCATACATCCTCCCCGTGGCGATGACGGTGGCTGCGGCGGCGTAAACCTTGGCGCCCCACTCGGCGCGAAATCCGTCGGTCACCTTGCGGAAGATCATTGAAGGCCGCAGCGCCCGCTCGCAGGCATTGTTGGTATAGGGCAGGTCGCGCCGGGTGATGAAGCGGAACAGGTCGTCGCGATCCCGCCGCATCGCACGGAACAACCGGCGTGAAGCGGCGTGCTTCGGTGTTTGCCCGCACAGCAGGCGGTCCAGGCGTTGTTCGAGATCAGCGCGGTACTGGGCCAGGGTGGCGTCCTTGAGCCGGTCTCGCCGCTGGCCGATTGCCACAGCACACAACAGCAACCGTCGAAAGCTCGGCGCAAAGCCGTCGTCACCCTCCTCGATGGCATACTTGGCATCGCGCAGCAGATGCGCCAAGCAGACCTGCCGGACCTCACCATGGCCCGACTGCCCGCCATAGCGATCGGCCACCCAGATCTGCGGCCTGGCGCCTTCCATGAACGCGCTCACCACCGACGCTGCCCGGGTGTCGGCGATAACATGGCAGATCGCGGTTGAACTGAGCAGCACCCACTGCCACCAGGTTTTGCCGCCGACCCGCGTCGAGGTCTCGTCGGAGGCGACCACCGGGCTTTCTCGCACGGCCGCCGCGATCGGTTGCACTGCGGCCAGCAGCGGCGCCTCGGCGCGGGCCAGGATGTTGGCGATGGCGCCCTCGCTCAGGCTCACGCCGAACACCTCAGCCATCACCCGTACCAGGCGCTCAAAGCTGATCGCCCGGGTGATATGCAGGTGGATGATCAGCGCGCACAACGCCGGCCCGAACGGCGAGCCGGGGGCAAACCCCTCCGGCGCCGCGGCGGCGACGCGCTTGCGGCAGCAGGGACAGATGCCACGATGGCAGTTGATGCGTGTGACAATCGGGCTATCGGCGGCAACTCGATGTGGTCGTAGGCGTGGATCTCGGCTCGGTCGGCGGGGCTGAGCGCATGGGCCCAGGGCAAAGGCCTAAGCCATAGGCGAGTGCGGGCAGGCCGCCAGCCGCGCCTCGATGACCCGGTCGGGATGTTCGGCCAGCGCGCGGGTAATACCAGGGCGGCCGGGCCGGCGCTTCTTGGCGGGCGGCGCCAGGATGGGATTCTGCCCCTTTGACGGCGCAGGTGAGAACTGTCCGGCGTCTTGCCCGGGGCGTTGAGCTTGGCCTCCTACGCGGCAACACGCGCGCTGAGCAGCCTGAACTGCGCCTTCAACGCCTCGATCTGCACCTGCTGCGCCAGGATCAAGGCGATCAGATCTGTCCGTGGATAGACGGAGGAGGGATTTGCGGTTCACGGATACGGTGAATCGCGAGCGCCGTTACCGCGTCTAGGTGTCAGTTCCGGGGAACTGAAACTCGCTACCACCCTGCCAGGGGGGGGTGAGCAATTACAGTCGAGCGTTGCTTTATCCGCTTCATTCCAGATGAAAAAGTGTTTTCCCCTCGTTATGAGGAAGGAAAGTTTAGGGATTAAGTGTAGGTTCAAACTTCATGG
>Ga0105044_10007236_pt1 | contig 15277 bp, 7 predicted proteins | sample MAT01_FD_78092 | JGI IMG/M metagenome (GOLD analysis project Ga0105044, IMG submission 78092) | Freshwater microbial communities from Lake Fryxell liftoff mats and glacier meltwater in Antarctica - MAT-01 | ecosystem: Environmental > Aquatic > Freshwater > Ice > Liftoff microbial mat | place... | reverse complement strand
TCAACTCTTCAAAAGAGCTGGCCGATTTTTAAACCATTAGACGCAAATAAGTTAATTACAAAAATCATGGCACAAATTTGACATGTAGGAATAGTCAAACCATCGAAGTTATTGAATCAATCGAACGAGCAGAATCGCACCGCAATACAATCGCTTATACTTAGACCGAGGGCACTTGATACGTTTTCGTGCCAGCCCGCAGCGCAAGCAAGGTGCGCTTTCTCCGTTCGAGGCACAGCATGGAGTTTTCCGAGGGTTCGCCTTGCTTGCGCTGCGGGCTGGCACGATGTCCCATTCTCGACCGCGAGAAGTATAATCGACATCAAAAAGGACGGTTACGCGATCGAGAACTTCAACGCATTGACCGCGCCCGTGAAGACGTTCATATGCCCGGTGCGATGCAAACCCGTACGGGTCGCACGGACTACGCGGCCCCGAGTGGCAGCGACGGCAGTTGGGTCGACGCGAACATAGGGCCCTAAAACCGTGTTTTGGGGCGTTTTTTCACTTTTGACTGCCCCGGCCTTCACGTGCCTACTCCTGGGTCGCGAGTGCGACCGCGAGTCGGCAACCGGCTTCGAACTCTTTCAAGTCGACGTACTCTTTTACCGTGTGAATTTCGTTTTGACCGGCCCCGATGGTGATCGTTGGGATGCCGTGCTTGACCATCCAGTTGGCATCGAGACCGCCGTTGGTCACGCGTAACGTCGGCTTGAGTTTGATCGATTTCGCGGCCAATTGTGCGCGTTTGACAACGGGGGCATCGTCGGGTAAACGGAACGGGACGTAATCGAGGCGGCTCACGAACTGCACCTTCGCGGGCTTGCCGCGATGGTCTTTGACCTTCTTGGCGGCGTTGTCGAAGGCACGTTTGAACGCCGCGCTAATCTCGCGCACAAACTTGGCATCGTGGCTACGGCTCTCGCCTTTAATGTGTACGAAATCGGTCACCACGTTCGTTGCGTTCCCCGCACTCTTGCCCTCGGCATCGCCGAACTGACCGACGTTGCTCGTGCCTTCTTTGCCGTTCTTAATAACCTTGCCGAACCAACCTTCGGCGAACACATCGGCGAGCGCGAGCGATGCGACCATACTCGCCGAGATGCCGTGCTCGGGATACACACCCGCGTGCGATGCCTTCCCCTGAATGTTCACTTCCCAACGGTCGGCCCCAATCGCCCCGATGGTAATATCGGCCGCGGCGCGGCCATCGATGTTGAAGCCCATCGACACGTCGCCGAGGTCGATCGGGTTGACGTGCTTCGCTCCGAACAGCCCGCTTTCTTCGCGCACCGTAAAGAGCATCGTAATCGGCGGGTGCGGGAGTTTCTGGCGGATGAGTTCGGCGGCCAGCGTCACGAGTGCGGCACACCCCGTGCGGTTGTCGCCCCCGAGTGCGGTGTTCGCGGTGTTGGTGATGCGGTGCGCCGACTGAACTGGCTTCGCCCCGGCACAGAGCGGCACCGTGTCCATGTGCGTCATAAACAATATCGGCTTCGCATCTTTACGCGTGCCGGGCAAGTTGACGATCAAGTTACCCGTCTGCGTCGGTGCGGGGATTCGCGTGTTGGCATCGTCGAAGCGCATCGCCGAGGCCGGCACGCCCGACTCCTTCAGTGCCGTCTGGATCACCTTCGCGATGGCCGCTTCCTGCCCGGTAATGCCTTCGATACCCAGGAATCGCATCAGTCGTTGAATTGCAATTGGGGCGTCAATCGTAATCGGCGGCATAAGCGATCTCGTTAAGGAAGGACAGAATCTCGCGTGTTTTTACCAATCTTACTCATCTTACAATTCGCCACAGCATTGTCGTTATGTCGCATCTCGTACATCTCGCGCATTCCTTTCAACCAACACCTGCCCGCTAAGAGATTCGGAAGTTCGGGGTCGGATGGACTGCGTGGGCCGGGTATATTGGCGAGGTGAGGTTTGATGGGCGGCTTTGCATCATCCGGGGCTTTCTGTGTTCTTTCGCTACCCTTTTTCGGCGTTCTCCAGGCACCTGTTCGGTGTCGCGTTGCTGTTTGCGCTGATCGTTGTGTGTTCTGCCCAAGAGCCGAAAAAACCGGCGGAACCGGCGAAGGGCGGCGCGTTCCGGTTGCCCGATGGCACCGTCGTACTGTTCACGAAGAACCCCGACGAGCTAAACCCCAAAGTCGATGGCGTATTGCTCTCGCCGAAGGAATATCAGACGCTCCTCGACCAAGCCGAATTGGGCAAGAAGGCGAAGGACGCGACGAAGCCGGTGTCTCCGAGTGCCTGCCATGTGCGTGGGAAAGTCGAGAAGCGTAACGAGCGCCAGGTAGCCGTGCTGACGATTGCATATTCGTTCCGCACAACGGTGCCAAACGCGCAAGTATTGCTCGGCTGTCAGCGGGCGTTTCCCGTGGCGGCGACGATGGGCGACGGCAAACTCGCGGTGCTGGAAATCTCCCCGGATGGCCTCGCAGTGCTGGTCGAACGCCCCGGAGAATACACCCTCACGTTAAATGCCGACGCACCGGTTGCCGCACGTGCTGTGAAAGCGGAACTCGGCTTCGAGATCGGCCTGCCGCGTGCGGCGATCACCACGCTTTCGTTTGAAACCCCTTCGCCGGAAGTGAAAAAGCTCATCGTCGGCACGCGCACCCCGGACCCAGCGACACCGTTACGTATCGCCGAACCGAAACGCACGACCGACGACATCGCACGATATGCAGCCAAAGCCGATGGCACTGGTTCGCCACTCGGGCCGATCGATTCGCTCGAAGTCGCGTGGGATGCACCCGGTGCCGTCACCCCGATCGCCCCGAGCATCAGCACCGCCGAGGCCGACATTGCCGTGCGAATCGACGATGGGCAAATCGAAACGACCGCGAAGTTTCGCATTCGCGGCGCGACGCGCGATTGGACGTTCGCATTCCCCAAAGATGCCGACGTGACGGCCACGCGAATCGTAGTCGATCCGGCATCGGTGGCTACCGCCACGATCGTGCGACCGACCGACCCGAAACTGCCACTTTGGAAAATTCAATTGCCCGATGCGCTCGGCGAATGGGTGGTTGCATCGGTCGTGCGAACGGCGCGGCCGGACCCCAAAGACGGCAAGTTCGCGGGGCCGTACACCGTCGGACCGTTTGCCGTGCCGACCGCCGCTCGGCAATCGGGAATGATCCGCTTTTACGCGCCGCCGAACGTCCGTCTTAGTGGCTTCAAACACGGCCCCGAATTGCGCCCGTTCGATGTTCCCGCCGGTGCCGAAGACCCGCCGACCGCGGCATTCCGTTACACCGCATTGCCAAATACATCCGACAAAAAGCCGCCCGCGAACATCGAGTTCGAGGCACGCCCCGCACGCGGAATTGTCACAGTGCAACCGCACTACAAATTGATGCTGACCCCGACCGGATGGTTGCTCCGTTGCGAGGCGCGCATCGCGCCGGTGCGGACCGTCGTCGAACAAGTGACGATCGAACTGCCTGCCGGTTGGCTGGCCCCCGTGGTGCAGCCGCTCGAACTCGTCGACGAAGTCCAAGGTGGCGGCGAACTGGCCGGCAAGCGAACGCTCGTCGTGCGGCTTGCGGCGGGGCAGAAAGATCCGTTCGCGCTCATTCTCGAATCGCGGTATCCCGTGCAACCGACCGACCAGGATGTTTCCTTGATGTTGCCGCGAATGTTGCTGGTCGGCGAGCGCGATGCCCAGGTCACCGTGACCGTGCCCGACTCCCTCGAAGTACGTGGATCCGTGCGGGAATGGGATGGCAATCAACCATCGGCGGTGGCATTGGATTTGAAGCCGACGACGGCGCAAGGTGTGAAGTCCGCGCCGGGTTCGGCACAGTTGGCGGGGCAGTTCGATGCGGGGATTTCGCGACTCGATCTGGCGTGGCAACCATACCGCCAAGAGCTTTCCGCCGAGGTGCGGGCCGAGGTGGCCGTGTGGGATCGGCAGCTCGATATTACCGAAACGATTCGCTTCAAATCGCTCGAACCGATCCGTCGGCCGATCCGCCTCAAAGGCCCGCGCTCGCCGACGGCATTCCGCCCGCAACCCGCTATCGAACCGCTCGGTGCGGGCGAGTGGGTGTTCGCGCCAGCCGCTGGGGTGAAAGAGGTGACGCTGATCGTGCGCTACTCGGTACCGGTGTCCGGAAACACGGCCACGGTGCCATTGTTGTGGCCCGACGCAACGAAGATCGAAGCGACGACACGCGTGTGGGGCGGGGTCATTTCCGGTGGGCGACGGGCGACGAAATTCGAGGGGCCGTGGCAGGAACTCGCGCCCGAACCGGATGCGGATCGCGAGGCAATGCCGTGGCTGACGCTGTCCGGAACGGGCAACAGTTTGCCGCTGACGTTGGAACTCGGCGAGTCGCGCGATGCCGCAAGTGGGGCGATCATCGAGCGCGGCGTCGTGCAAGCCTGGGCGGGCGAAGAGGGTGCGATTCTCGCCCGGTGCCGATTCGTGTTACGCCGCTGGACGGTGGCCGCGACGGAAATCGAAGTCGCATCGGCCACGCCGCCCATCGCGTTCGTCGATCGCGAACGGATCGACACGGCCACCCTCATTTCGGAGGAAGGCAGCACGAAGCGGTATCGCATAATATTACCTGCTCCCAAAGCGAATCGACCGAATCAAGTCGTCGAAGTTCGCTACGCAGCGGCACCGGGTCGCAACGATCGCGAAGTGAATATTCCCGCACCGAGTATTCGCGCCGCAACGCTCCGCACGCCGATCCGCTGGCATGTGACCGTCTCCGCGAATGCCGTTCCGCTGTTGCCCAACGAAGGCGTGTCCGCCGAGTTCCGCTGGCTGTGGCGTGGCTGGTTGCTCGCGCCGACAGCAACGACGACCGCAGTCGATCTCGATCGCTGGATCGCCGATGGCGCGGATCCCGATGCGAAGCCGGACTTCACCGATATCTGGACGGAACCTTCGGGCGAAAGCGTGGCGGCACGGCAACCGACACTCGCGGCGGTCACCGTCTATCGCGTGCCGCGTAACCCGTGGGTAATCGGCTGTTCGCTGTTCGCAATCCTCCTCGGCGTCGGCTTGTCGCGGTTGCGGCCGATCTTACTCGGGCCTGTGGTGGCGATACTCGGTTTCGCGCTGGCGACGGCAGCCGTGTATGCCCCGCAGCCAACCGCACAAGCCGGTTCGGCGGCCATTCCCGGAGCCTTGATTGTCGCGGGTGCGCTCGGCGTGCAGTCGTTCCTACAATGGCGGGCGCGGCGGCGAATCAGTCACCTTTCGGCGTTCCATCGCGGCGGGTCGAATTCGGCTTCGGCCCCCGTGCTCGTGCCATCGCCATCAGCGCCGCGGGCCTCCCGCAACGGTAACCCGAGTAGCGCGGCAGGCACTGCGCCACCGCTGGCGACCCCGACCGCGAACTGAGTCGCCATGCACTGTCACACCATTGTCATTCAGTTGGCCATCGCACTGTTGTTCGCAGTGTGTGGCTCTACCGTACGCGGCGATCCGCCCGCCGTGGCCATCGTCGGCGGTATCGCATTCGCCGTTTCACCCGAGCGTCCCGGTGCGGACCCCTTCCCGATTCGCCGCGTGTTATTGCCTGCCAATCAAGCGTTTGCGCTCGCCGGACAGGCAGGCGATGCGCCATTGCGGCGAATGCCACGCGAAGAATTCGAGTCGCTCGTTCGGGATGCGACCAGAAATCTCGCGGGCAAATCGGCACCGAAACTTGCGAAGGCAATCTACCGTGCGACGCTGACCGATGATGGATTAATCGGTACCGGCGAATGGACGGTCCAGGCCGCGACGCCGCAAGCGATGTGTATTCTCGAACCGTTGCGGATCGCCATCGGTAACCCGAAGTGGGTCGGTGGCACCGAGGCGATGATTGCACGTCCGCCGACCGCACCGACATCGGCCGTACTGTGGATCGAGCGTGGCGGCTCGAGTGCGGTCGCGTTCGATTGGTCGACGCACGGCATCGAAGAACCGGGAGAAATGAAGTTCGACTTGCGCGTGCCACCCGTGCCGATTGCGTCTCTCGAAATCGATCTGCCGATGGATCGCTTGCCAATGCCGGCACAGTCCGACACGCTGCTAACGGGGCCGTTTCCGGCGGCGGCGAACCGTGCGATTTGGAAGATCGCGTTCGGCGGTTCGTCGAAAGTGGAATTTTCCGTGCGAAGTACAACGGGGGTCGGGCAGTTATCGCCGTTCGCCCGTGCATCGCGAATAACGCGGTACGATCTGGCACCGGGCCTCGCAACGGTGACGTACGAATTCGAGTTCACCGCCGTGCGTGGTCCATCAGCGGTGCGCGAGTTTCTGATCGACCCCGGCGTGCAAATTACCGATGTCGTAGCGGCGGGAATGGATCGCTGGCAGGTGCAACCGAACGCGGTGGCCACGAAGCCCGCGACGCTGACGCTGCTACTGCGGGAGCCGATGACGACGGGCCGCGTGGTGCTGTCTGGGTTCGCGTTAGCCCCAACTGGCGGCGAGCCGTGGACGGCCCCGATGGTGCGCCCGATGGTGGCGGCGTTGGCCGACGACAGCATCGAAGCACGGTTCGCCTCGGATGTTAAACTCGAAGGCTGGGACGGAGGCGATTACCGCTTGATGCGGATCGCCCAACCATCCGACCGCAGCCAAACACTAGTATTTAAGGGAATACCAACGACTACGGACGCTGTTGGCCGTCGCGCGCCGACGTTCCCGTTGCGTGCGGTGGCCGCTGATTGGACGACGAAGGAGCAAGTCGATTGGCGAATCGAATCGACGCGCATGACTCTGACAGCCCGCTATCAGTTACAGATTGTGCGCGGCCCGCTGACGCAAATCGCTTTCAAGATTCCCGCCGGTTACACTCCGATACTGGCGACGGCCACGCCCGCCGATCCTTCGGCGATCTGGAACCCCGGGCCGAACGGCACTTGGATTTTTGAGCCGACGCGGCCACTTTCGACGGGGCAGACGATCGAACTGCGCGTCGAAGTTCGCCGTGCCGCACCGGACTGGCCGACCGGTGCGAACCGTATTTTGCTACCCGTCCCGAAACTGATTCCACTCGGGGCCAGTAGCCGCGAAGGAACCCGCACCGTTAGCCTCGGTACAATGCTCCATGGCTGGATGACTCCGACAATTTCCGATGGGGGCGCGCTGCCCGATGGCTCGGTGGTGCCATTATCGTTCAGGGGAAATGAACCCGATGGCACGCTCGTTCTTGCCCGGCGACGATCGGCGGTGACGGCATTTAACGATGTGACCGTATCGACAACCAACGGCGAGCGCACTGCGGTGCATCGGCTCAATTTGAAAGTCGAACGCGGCGAACTCACGTCGGTGGTTCTGTATTTGCCGCTTGCTGCAAAGGGAAATTGGACGTTCGACGCACCCGGCGCGGACGTGCGATTGCAACCGCACCCCGGTGCAGCGTTCTTGCCGGGCTTCGCGCCTTTGCTGGTTCCCGGCCCGTTCTGGCAAGTCGCGTTCGTGCGTCCATTGCGTACCGCGGCGACGATCACGATCCGCTACCGCGGGCCTGCTGATGCGAAGCTCCCCCTGCCCGTGGCGCTCGGCGTGGATGCCACTCCGCCGCGCATCACCGTTGAAGGCCGCGAAGAAACGATCGAAGCCGAGCCGCTCGACCCGACGGCGGAAATTCCGACATTCACGACACTGCGGCCTCGCGGCCAGTTACCCGTAAAAGCGGAAGCGACACCGTGGCGGATCACCGATGTCAGTGCGGTGTCAGTTATCGACGACGCGGGCCGCACGACGGTGATAGTACGCGGGCAAATCGCGACGGCGGGCGGGCGGATGTTGATGGTTCCCCTGCCCGACGGTGCGGAAGTGGAGTCGATACTCATCGAAGGAAAGTGGGTCGATGCGCGCGGCGAAGGCACGCTGCTTTCGATCCCGATTCCCACCCCGGACGACGACCCCGACTCGTTCGAGTTGCGCTATCGGCTACCTGGCGAAGTGCGTTGGCCGTTCGGTAACGTCCACACGGCGATCCCCGAGTTCCCCGGCCGCAGCGATGGCGTGCGCGAGTCGTGGGAGATTTCGCCGAAGTTCGCGATTTGGCCCGATCTCGGCCGCACGGTGCCGCACGACTGCCGCCAGGTTTGGCTCGTCCCCGCCAGCGTGCCCGTGCTGGCAGGTTACTTTTCCGCGGTCGCAATTTTTGCTTTGGGGCTGGTGCGTTTGATGCTGGGCCGCACGGCGAGCCGCACGATGTTCCTGTTCGCGCTCGCGCTTGGGACGGCATCCTGGGCGGTAACACCAGGCTGGCAGTTGGCGATCCGACCGCCGCTGGTCGTGGCGCTACTGGCAGGCATCGCGTTTGCGATGATCGGCCGCGTCGATCGGTCGAACGCGAGCCGCGCCGCGGTTGTCGTGGTTACCATTTTTGCGGCCTTCGCCACGGTAGTGGGGCAACCCACCGAACCTATCACGGTCTATCTGATTCCCGGGCCGCCAGAGGCTCCGGATCGCTTGAGCGTGCTCGTTCCACAAGCCGTAACGGATCGCTTGACGGCACTACTGGCACCCGAACTTCCTGCGGTGTTGCTCACCGCTGCCGAGTATAACGGGGCCGACGCCGACGGACTGGCCGCGTTCGATGCCACCTTCACTTTGCACGTCACACGCGACGGTATCCAGACGTTCGCACTACCGCTGACCGGTATCCGCCTGGAGTCGATTCGGCTCGATGGGGCCATCGCGTTTCCCGATGCGACCCGACCGGATCGCTACACGATTTCACTCGATGGCAAGGGCAAACGCAGTTTGAAAGTGCGGTTTAGCGTGCCGTCCTTGGCAATTGGTGGCGAGCGCGAAGTGCGGTTCGGCATACCCGATCTGCCTGCGGCGCGGGTTCGTTTCACGGCGGGGTCAACTGCGAAACAGGTGAACGTCGTCAGTCGTCGCGGCAGTCAAATTCGCACGGGTAACGCAACGGTCGAAGCCGATCATGGGGGAGGCCGCACGGTGGCGATTCGCTGGCGACAAGGCGGCCCCGCCGACGCCCCGCCCCGCGTTAGCGTCACTGAAGCGACGATCTGGGACATCGGCGAAAGCGAAGCTTACGCTACAGCGGCGTTTAATTTTCGCATCGATGGCGGCGCGCTGTCGCGGTTCACGTTCGATATTCCACCGGACCTCGAACCGGGTCGCGCGACGATTCGGACCGCCGACGAAACGGCAATCAATGGCGTACGAAGTTGGAAGCTCGCCCCCGCCGCGAACGGCTGGCAGACGCTGAATATCGAGTCGCAAAATCTCATCGACGGCGCAGCAACGGTCGCATTCCGCCTCGTTCCACACGCGCCGTTGTCCGTACGCCCGGCATTGTTTTCACCGCGGGCATACGGGGCATCGGTCGTTTCGAGTTACGTCGGCGTGCGGCTCCGCGATGCCGTCGTCGAGCGATGGAACAAGGAAAACCTCATCGACTTCCCCGCCGATGTCATCGCTCGCGATTTCGCCACCGTGCCCGAATTTCTCCTCGAAAAGCAGCCGCTTTCGCGTTCGTTCCGTCGGGAAGGTACGGGTGTGCCCTCGGTGCGGCCCATCTTACGCGGCACCCTGGAACCGGTACCGATTGGGCAGGAAATCCTCTGGACGATCGGCCCGCGTGCCGATGTGGCGGGCACGGTGCGCTGGCCGCGCGATGTCGCCGCTTTCGCGCTGGAGTTCGAGATTCCCGGTGCCATCACGCCGACCGATGTGCAAGCCACGGACATGATCGGTTGGGCACGAAAGGGCAATCGCGTTCGCGTCTGGTTCCGCAGCGAAGTGAAAGAACCGACGGTGCGCTGGAGTGGCATCTGGACGGGTTACACCGCAAACAGTTCGAAGCCATCGGAAGCCATCGAACTGCCGACGGTCACCGGCACGACGGTCCGCGTGCGATCTTACGATGGCTGGGTGATCGTGCCGCAGGCGAACCGGAACACGAAGCCACTGCCACCACTTCGCCCGCGCGAACTGGCGTTCGCCATGGAGCCGAATTCACCCGCGTTGCGATTTGCGATCACTCCACCGCCGACAGTCGCCGACGTTCGAATCTGGAAGTCGATCGAACGTGCGGAGACGGCCATCGCATACCGTGCGATTGCCGAGGTGCGCCTGCCGATGGGACGACTGCACCATATCACGGTGCAGCTCGGGCCATTGCCGCCGAGTTCAGACGTGAAACTCGAATTGCCACCCGCGACGATCCTCACCGAATCGACTTCGACACCGACGACGCGACGCTGGGAAATTCAGACGCCCGCCGATGCACAATCGCCGGTGCGGCTCGCGTGCATCGTGCGTTTACCGTCGCGTACGGGCTTTGTTTTACCGCGATGGGAGATCGTAAGTGGCGGCGTGCCAATACCGATTGTGGGGCGGTATCTCGCGGTCGGTTCGCCGGATATCCAGATCGCGCAAGCATCGGAGAATCGTCGCAGTTCGTGGCCCGCGATGGTACCTCCCGAACTCGAAACGTTGCGTGGTCGCGCGACGTTTTGGACGACGAGCGGCGAAGAACCGATCGCACTACGGATCGTCGAACCGACACTCGTACCGCCCGCGCCGCAACCGCGACTGTCGTTCGCAGTGCCACTCGCGACGGCAACGGACGCGCCCGCCGTGCCCCCTGCGTTGGCCGCGTTCGGGTGGTTCCTCGCCATGTCTGCGGTCGGCCTCATCCGCCTCTGGGGGCCGCGCCATTTTCGCCCCGAACTCCTCGTCGCGTTCGGCGTGTTGGCCGCGTTCGTCGGGGGTAGCGGGTTCCTGCTCGTGGTCGTGTTCGGGTTGCTCGCTCGCGCCTGGCGGTTGTGGCAAATCCTCGCGCGGCGGATTCTGCGATAATCGCCGTCTCGACTCTCCCCGTTGCAACAATACGCTTTGGGTATGCCGATGGTTTCCCACGGAGAGACTCCAGATGCGGAAGTTGCTGTTCGCCGCGTTCCTCACGATTATCACCATGAATTCGCCGACCCGTGCCGTCGAGAAGCGGCCGATGACCGTCGAGGATCTGTTCCTGTTTCAGCGCGTCGCCGACCCGCAGATTGCACCCGATGGCAAGACCGTTGCATATCAGGTGACAGAAATCGATTTTGAGGCGAATATATCGCGTACGCACATCTGGCTGGCCGCCACCGATGCCAAAACGCCGCCGCGCCAAGTGACGTCGTCCGGCAAGAAAGACGCGCACCCGCGCTGGTCGCCCGATGGCACGCGACTGCTGTTCGAATCGAACCGCAGCGGTACGTCGCAGCTTTACATTCTCGACCTAGCCGCCGGTGGCGAAGCCCGCAAAGTCACCGAGATTTCTACCGGCGTAGGCACGGGAATCTGGTCGCCCGACGGTTCGCACATCGCGTTCGTGTCGACGGTACATCCGGAGTTCAGCGAGTTGCCATTCGCAGAGAGCGACAAGAAAAACAAGGAAAAAAACGACGCGATCGAGAAAAGCCCCGTGAAGGCGAAGACCTTCACGAAGCTGTTCTACCGCCACTGGGACGAATACGTCGGCGACAAACGCCAGCACCTGTTCGTCCTCACCGCCGATGGCAAGAAGTGCCACGATGTGACCCCTGGCGACCGCGACGCGAACCCGACCAGCACGACCTTCAGCGTCGGCGACGACTTCACATTCACCCCCGATTCGAAGCACATCGTGTTCACCGCCGTGCCCACTAATGGCGAATCGTGGAGCACGAACCACGACCTCTGCCGCGTGAGCATCGCAAACAAATCGACGCAGTGGGAAAGCCTCACGAGCGCGAACAAAGCGGCCGACAACAGCCCGCGATTTTCGCCCGATGGCAAGAAGCTCGCGTGGCGTTCGCAAGCGAAAGCGGGCTACGAGGCCGACAAGTGGGACATCCAGGTAGTGGACGTGAACTCCGATGGCACCTTCGCGGGCAAGCTGGCGAATGTCACAATTCATCGCGATTTATCGTGCGGCGAATTTGCGTGGCAAGCCGACCGTTTAGCCATGACCGCCGATTCCGAGGCACGCAGCTTCATTTACTACGTTCCCGCGAAGGCCAACGGCGAAATTACTCAGGAGCCGTTGAACTACGGCTCAGCCAGCTCGCTCAGTTACTCGCGCGATGGCTCAGCTTCGGCGTTCGCGTTTATTCACATGGCGGCACCGACCGACGTCTATGCCATGCAAACCGCGAACGGGAAAACCACCGAAGCGAAAATCAGTCACTTCAACGAGTCGCTGCTGGCGACGCTCGACCTTCCGCGGCCCGAATCGGTAAAAGTGAAGATCGAAGATGGCGAGATGCAGATGTGGGTTCTCAAGCCACCGGGGTTCGATGCGAAGAAAAAGTGGCCGGTGGTGTACCTGATTCACGGCGGGCCGCAGGGCGCGTGGGAAGACGCATGGAGCTTCCGCTGGAACGCGCAAGTGTGGGCCGCGCAGGGGTACGTGATCGCGATGCCGAACCCGCGTGGCAGCACCGGATTCGGCCAGAAGTTCGTCGATCAGATATCGAGCGACTGGGGCGGCAAGTGTTACCGCGACCTCGTTGCGGGGCTGGATTACCTGGAGAAACTGCCGTACGTGGACAAAGACCGCATCGGGTCGGCGGGGGGCAGCTTCGGCGGCTACATGCAAAACTGGTTCGCCGTCAACGACATCAGCAAACGCCTGAAGTGCCTGATTACGCACTGTAGCGTCTACAACTTCGAGAGCATGTGGGGCACCACCGAAGAACTCTGGTTCGACGAATACGAACACGGCGGGCTGCCGTGGGAAATCCCCGGCAAGTATCGCGAGTTCTCGCCGCACACGCGGGCCGGCGAGATGGGCAAACACAAAACGCCGATGCTGATTATCCACAACGATCTCGACTTCCGCTGCCCGATCGGCCAGGGGCACGAACTGTTCACGGCCCTACAACGGCAAGGCGTACCGAGCCGCTTCGTGAACTTCCCCGACGAAGGTCACTGGGTGCTGAAGCCCAAGAACAGCCAGCACTGGCACAAGGAAGTCTTCGGCTGGCTGACGAAGTACGTGCCACCCGGCGGGAAGTAAAATTGACGTTCGCTACAGCAAGCCCGCGCTTCGCTCCGAAGACTACGCGGCGCGGCTAAACGCGGATTCGTCACTTCCCGAACGGCAACTCGGGCATCAGTCGCTTCCAGGAATCGGGGGTGGTTTTTGGGTCGAATGGCGTTGCGAGCGTCGTCCAATCGCTGTTGGTTTCGATGGTTGTGCCCGCAGCGGGGAAGGCGTCCTGGAACGGGGCTCGCAGGTTCTCGGCGTCCTTGATGTCGGCCAGACGCACCGCCAATCGCAACATCGGTTCCGGTTCCAATGATAGCCCCGCCACGATGGCCCGCCCGCGATTGAGCTTCATGGGAAGGTCTTTCCACTTTTTCGGATCGAGAGTGCCGGGCAGTTTCGCGAGTGGTTTGTCGCCCCAACGGTCGGAGTCGGTCGCGAGCCAAACGAACGATGCGGGGCTGAGGCGATTCGTGATCGCTTCGCGCAACTCCTTCGGCAACTGCCCGCCGCCTTCGGCAAACGGCTTGTCGGTCGCCGACAAATCCTCATCCTTCAAACCGAACAGGTAACCGAGCGGGTCGAGTTTCGTCATCAGCAACGGCGCGCCGACATTCACCGCGTAAGTCGTTCGCCCCGCTTTCGGCCTCGGCTTGTCGGCACCGAGTTGCTTCAAGAAACGATCTTCATCGGCTATTGGCTTTCGCAACCGCAGGACGATTGTCAGCCCCGGCAGCACGTCGCCCGATTGCGCGCCGATCGAGACGCCACCGACGAGGTGATCGATCTGTTCAAAGGGGATGCCGATCTTGTCCAAAAGCGCGAGAATCGTTGCGGGAATGCCGGACTTCGCGAGCCACTCTTTCGGAGGCATGCCGGTGCGTTCGGCGTAGGCGACGAGTGGGCCGGGCTGCACTGCGAACGCGATGTTCACCGTTTCGGGAAGGTACGTCAACCCGACGAGCGCGAGCGGCGGCGCGGTACCCGTCGGGCGCGCTTCGACGGGCACGTTTGTCGGTTTCGGCGCGTCGCTCCACGGCCGTAGCACGGCCAAACCGATACCGATAATCGCGATGGCGACGACAATCGAAGCGAGGATGGCCGCGCGCGATTGCAGAAATCCCGCGGGCGGCGCAGCAACTGTACGCGAATTCGCGATGCCTTCGACGACTTCGGCGTTCGCGGTTTCGAACGCTTCCCCGCATCGCGGGCAGATGGTTTTGGCTTCCGTCGCCGCCACGACCGCGTTGCAATACGGGCACGTTACCTGCGAATTCATGCGAGCCTCACGCTTCCTTCGTCATCTCGCGCGCGAAGTGCGCCAGATTCTCTTTGCCATCTTAGCCCGTTCTGGGATACGATTCACGTAGGCTTTCTTTCGCGATTCCGGAGTACCGCCATGCGGACACTGTCACGGTCGTTCCTGCTCGCCGCGTTGTTCGGCCTGCCGCTTCTCGCGTCCGCACAGTTCGGCGACCGCCCGCGCTTGGACGACAAGAACCTGCCGAAGGATGCCGAGCCGCTGCCGGAGTTGCCGAAGGCCGACCCGAAATCGGAGATGAAGGCACTCTTGAAGGAAAAGACGTTGTACTTGGAAAAGAAGCCCGATGGCACGCATCGCGTATTATTCGTTGCGGAAGTGTGTATGCGTGAAGGGCCGTTGGAAGTGTTCGTTTGCAAAAAGCGGACGAAGGAGCACGAGTCGATTTTGCGGGTCGATATGGACGCACAATTTCTACACGCGACGCTGATTGCCGCAGGAGCGAAGCCGGGTAAGCCCGTGCAGTGGGTGAAGCCCGACACCTTGGAACCAGACTATAAACCGGCGAGCGGCACGAAGATCGACGTGCAGATTCATTACAAAAAAGATGGCAAGCTCTACACGCACGCGGCCCAAGATTGGGTAAATGATCTGAAAACGAAGAAGCCGATGAGCTACACGTGGGTGTTCGCCGGGAGCCGATTCGCGGACAACATCGACGACGATCCGAAAGCGCCGAAGTATTACTGCGCGAACAACGGCGAAGTGATTGGCATCTCGAACTTTCCCGATTCGATGCTCGACATTCCCGTCGAGATCGGCAAGGACGATGGCTCGCTGACGTTCGAAGCCAACGACAAGAAAATCCCCCCGCTCGGCTCGAAAGTATGGGTGATTATGTCAGTGATGAAGTAATTCCTCCCCATCGTGAATTGTGTATTCGCGATCGATATTCATGCCCTCAAAATGTTGAACTACGCCGTACGCCCATGCGATGCTCAGGCGGCCGATGCGGTCGGATGTACCGAGTCCGAAGTCGATGCGGGGG
>Ga0105044_10007233_pt1 | contig 15281 bp, 13 predicted proteins | sample MAT01_FD_78092 | JGI IMG/M metagenome (GOLD analysis project Ga0105044, IMG submission 78092) | Freshwater microbial communities from Lake Fryxell liftoff mats and glacier meltwater in Antarctica - MAT-01 | ecosystem: Environmental > Aquatic > Freshwater > Ice > Liftoff microbial mat | place... | reverse complement strand
TGATGCGGGCACAGGATGGACCCTTTCAGTGTAAAGACTGCCGCGGGCACTGGTTGGGGCGGGAGCGGCTGCGGGGAGAAGATCGACCGTCCGGGCCGACGCATTCACCGGGCACGGCGGGAATCGGGCGGGTGGGGTGCTGGTTGAACCGGCCCTGCCCGCGCACACGGCACCGTCGGAACGTGCGATCGTCAGCGGCGGCGGAGGGCGGCGACGGCCCGCTGGCGGTCGGCGGGGGAAAGGGAGATTCCCGAGAAGCGGGCTTCGAAGAGAAGTTCGGCGGCGACGAGCGCTCCTTGGCCGCCCGGCGTGTTAACGCTGTCGCGAGCGTGCTTGAGGGCGCTTCGGTGAGTGGGCTTGGGCCGACCCATGGATCGGAAGCGGGCAAGCAGTTGGGCGTGCAGGCGGGTGAGATCACCGAAACCGGCTTCCCGCGATGCACTTCGTCGGGCGAGGGCTCGACGCGTCCAGAGGAAGCCCGCTGCGACGATAATCAGACTCGCCGTGGCGGCACCTATGACTGGGAGGGTTGGTGATTCAAAGCCACGGACGCGGAATCCGCGCTGCGCGAAACGCTCCATCCACGCGGTCCCGGGGGGTGACTCGAAGGCGTTGCCGCCGAACAAGCGGGATTGCTGCGCGGAATCGAAACTGACGATCGAGTCGGCCCAGACGTCCTGGACCGATTCGAAGGATCGCATCATGCGGGCCCACCACGTTTGAGATGCGGCGGCCCCGGCGGGCATGCTTGCTGGTGGGGTTCCGTCCATCGTGCGCCATTGGGAGGGCCCCACTTTGACCTCGACCCATGCGTGTGCGGCGGACGAGCGAACGGTGTATTCGAATGTGACGGGATCGAACTCGCCGGCGGCGTAGCCCGTGACCACGCGGGCATCGATGCCGACCTCGCGGCAAAGGGCCGTGAGCGCGGAGGCGAAGTACTCGCAATGGCCGGTGCGTGCATCGAACAGGAACCACTCGGTGGGGTCGCGGCCGGGCGGGCACGCCAAGACATCGCGGGTGTAGGTGAAGGTGTTGCGGAGGTGACTTTCAAAGACACGGGCGGCGGATGCGTCATCGGCAACGGGTCGGCGTGCGGGGTCTGGCGAGATGCCCGAAGGGCCCAGGAGTGATGCGGCCAGACCGGCGAAGCGGGGCTGTCCGAGGGTCTCTGGGAGGCGGTCACGCTCTTCACCTTCATCGGGTGGGGCGTCGGGGGCCGAGATCACTGTGTATTCGAGGGGCCCGGCTTCTCCCTCGCGCAGGACGATTCCGGTGGCGCGATCGACGCGGAGACGTCCGGCACGCGTGGTGGCGAGTGAGCGGGGCATGAGCAGAGTGAAAAGCGGGAAGGAACGGGAACCCGCATTCCGCACGCGGTAGTTCTGGAAGATGGTCGGGCTGGAGGGTGGATTTTGGGAGATGAAGAGTTCCTGACCACGCTCGCGGGCTTCATCGCTCCTTTGGCCGCGGGGCACCTTGCGGGCGGCTGTCCACCGACCATCCTCGTAGTCCTCGAGGACCGCACCGCGGAGGTACTGCACCTGGCCTTGGCCGCCCAACGGTTGATGATCGGCGTCGGAGAGGCGAACGCTCAACACCACTTCCTGCGACTCGGAAAGCAGGCCGCCCTGACCCAACTGGACGCGATCGGCGAACCCGATCATCCGACCCGAGCCGGCGCTCCCGAAGCGACCGAACTGGCTGAGGCCGATGCCGCGGGGCACGGAAACAAACACCACGCAGGCGATGGCGATGCCGACGGCGGCGGAGAAGAGCCCGATGGGCGCGAGGGAAGGGAGGGGTCGGCGGTTGCGGCGTGCGTCGGCGGCGAGGGCGTCTTTGCCGAAGCGCGACCAAGGGGCGAGGATCTGAAACATCATGGTGCCCGCGACCAGCAGCGGCGCGAGGATGATCAGCGTGACGCCCACGCCCAGCGTGCTTCGGTTGAGCGTTCCGCCGATGGCCAAAAAGAGCGACATCGTGAGAACCTGGCCATAGTCGCGGACCTCGCGGCGTTCCCACATTTTGAGCACGAGGAGCGAGGCGAGGAATCCGTTGAAGGCGGAGACGGGCGCCCCGCCCTGCATGACGCGGACGCAGGCCCCGATGAGAAGGCCAACGAGCATGAGGTTGGTGGCCCAACGCGGCACGCCACGCGCCCAGAACTCGGTGACGACCCAGCCGGCTCCGGAAGCCAGGACGAGCACCAAGCCCAGGAGCGGATTCTCTTCGCTGACGCCGAAGCCGCCAAGGCTGACGGTGGCGGCGGAGAGAATGACCATTCGGAAGGTGCGGAGAAGATTCACGCCCGCCCCCGATCGGTCGGCGGCTTGTCCACCTCGGCGGCCCTGGGTGAGAGCCACGTCGTCCATACCGCTTGAAGACCCTCACGCAGGCCCCAGCGGTTTCGGCTGGCCGAGGGCAACGCTGGCTGAGCCGGCGGCGGCACGAGAAGGTGCGATTGGCGGCCCACGGCGGGAGAAGATGTGACCAAAAGCGACTGCGCTTCGGGAAGTATGGCTTGGGGTGCACCGGCGGAGGACTCGGCCTGCACGACGGCGAGCGCATCAAGCACCTCTCGCTCGTGGTGCGGTCCGGAGCCGATTGGAACGAGGATGCCGCCTCCGGCGGTGGCGAGGCCGATGCTGACGCCGCGACGTGCGGCGTCTTCGGCGAGGCCCGCAACGGTTGAAACAATGGCCTCGGTGTGGGCGGCGGCGAGGCCGCTGGTGACGTCGCTGACCAACCAGAGGCGGCGGGACCGCGGCGGGGCGGTTTCGCGAACGATCGGGCGGCCGAGGCGAGATGTGGGACGCCAAGCGATCAACCGCGCCGAGTCGCCCGCGGCATATTCGCGCAGGCCGACGATGTCTCCGGAGCCCCGGTGCCGAACCGTCGAGGCGGCTTCGTCGCCGGTGCCGCCCGAAGCACCCGCCGGGAGGGTGGTTGAGATGGCCTTAGGCCAGATGATGGTGCGCTGTGGAGCCGCGAAGACGACGGACTTTCGGGTGATGCCGAAGGGGAATGTAGAGGAGACTCGAACCGCAGCAAAGACCGCTTCGCCTCTTACCGTGCCTTGAGCGTGGGCGACGCAGGTGCGGCTCTCGCCCGCGCGGACTCCGGGACAGAAGGAGGCTGCTCCTTGCACTTTGTCGGCCCAAGTGGGCAAACCGGTGCTGCGGAATGGCACGGCGAGTTCTTCAATCGATAGGGCGAAGGCGGGGAAGAGCCGGTTGCGGTTGCGGCAGCGGTAACGGATCTCGCAACCTTCACCAACGCGGCCTCGCAACGGGACTGATCGCTCGAGCGCGAGACCCATGAGTGATGCACCGCTGATGATTCCGGAGACCAACAGGCCACCGACTGCGAGCCCGAAGAGCCAGAAGAGGAGATTGTTCTGTCCGTTCACGGCGCCGACGACAACGATCATGGTGGTGACGACGTAGACGACGCCCGGGAGGTGGAAGTGGTAGCGTCGGGAGATCACCTGGAGCGCAACGAAGCCATCGGTGCCCGGGTGCACGCCCGCATCGGCGGGTGAAGGACGGGGATTCGGAATCGACCCTCGCGGCATGACGTTGAACACCACACGCCCTAACCCTTGAACCGGTGTGGGGTTCGTCACGGAGTGGGCTTGAGTTCCGCGATACTCGGCAGATCTTTGATGGAGGCGAGACCGAAGCGGTCCAGAAAGCCTTTGGTTGTTCCGTACAACATCGGCCGCCCCAATTCTTCGGCCCGGCCCTTGATGGTGACGAGCCGGCGGTCCATGAGGCTGCGGAGCACCTCGCCGCAGGCCACACCCCGGATGGCCTCCAACTGGGCCCGCGTCAGGGGCTGCTTGTACGCGACGATCGCGAGCGATTCGACCGCGGCCCGGCTGAGTTTGGATGAGACCTTCTGGCGGTGAAAGGTCGCGAGGAAAGGTGCGAACTCCGGCCGCGTCATGATTCGGTAGCCGCCCGCCAGGGTCTCGATGCGGAAACTGCGGTTGGTAGCGGCGTATTCGTCGTTGAGTGTCCCCACGAGTCGGGCCACGGTGGCCTCGATGCGGGGGTCGGACGGAGGCTCTTCGATGGGCTCCGCACCTTCAGGCCTATCGGCGTTGGCGGCGGGGCGAGGCTTGGGGGGCTTGACGAGCCCGATCGCAAGGGCCAGTCGCATGGCGGGGACAGGCCGATCAACGCTGAGCAGGATGGCCTCAATTGCGCCGGGCGGAGCGCCGGTGCCCTCGGCGGCAGTCGCAGCGTCTGTGTGCGGCGAGATGGCTTGGGGCGAAGTGGCCTGATGCGAGGTGGTTTGAGTTGCGGTCATAGTGTGATCCCCGTCAGGAGGGCGGCGAGGAGTTGCGGGACGCCTTCGCCACGGGTGGCGACGGTCTCGACGATTCCTCGGCGACCCGCAACGTCGCGGAGGTCGCGGACCAACTCGTGTTCGCCGGGATGGTCGGACTTGTTGCACACAAAGATATCGGCGATCTCAAGGATGCCGGCCTTGTCCATCTGAACGGCGTCGCCCATTCCCGGGGTGAGCACGACGGCCGTAAGATCGACGTGCTGACGGATGCGGGTCTCGTTCTGGCCTGCACCGACGGTTTCGACGAACAACGTATCGATCGCTTGAGGCCCATCGAACGCTCCACCGATGAGTTCGATGATCTCGGGAAGCGCGTGGTAGTCTTCGCCGCTGATGGCGAGACTTCGGTAATAGACGCTTTCATCAAGAGAGTTGAAATCGACGCGCAACCGATCGCCCAGCAGCGCACCGGAGGTGATGGGGCTCATGGGATCGAACGCGACGACACCGCAGCGTCCCGTGAAGCCGGGTTCGTTAGCCGTGGAACGGCGGGAAAACTCACCCACCATCTGGGCGACAAGCGTCGACTTTCCAGCGCCGGGCGACCCGGTGATGCCGATAACTCGATTGGGTTTGCGGCGGCGGGCACCCGCTCGGACGGGCTTGTGATCGTGCACGAGGGAGATGTCGCGGGCGAGTTGAGCCGCGGGCGAAGATCGTTCGCCCAGCGCGGCTTGGCGCGGCACGACGGAATCTCGCACGGCGTTCACGATGTCGAGCAGGCCGACGCCTGTCGTGAAGCACTTTTTAATGCCCGCCGCGAGGAGTTGCACGACATCGACCTGCGGGAGGATTCCGCCCATGTACACGGGGAGGTCAGGGCGTCCGAGGGCCGCGAGTTCGCCGATGAGTTTCGGACCAAGGACGAGGTGGGAATTGCTCATCATGGAAGCGCAGACAACATCACAATCTTCGTCGCGAGCAGAGAAGGCGAGGCTGCGGGGCGTTCGCCAAAGGCCGGAGTAAATGACGTGGACACCGGAATCGCGAAGGGCCCTTGCGATGACTTTGACGCCACGATCGTGGCCGTCGAGGCCCATCTTTCCGAGGAGCACACGGGGTCGGTGCGGCAGTTGGGCGCAGCGGTCCAACTTCTCGAACTCGGTGGTGGCCACGTGCAGTGCGGTCGTCATTGTTGCAGATGGTATGTGGCGCTGGGGCACGCGGAAGATGCACGGAATGTACTTGGTTTTGCGGGCCGCTTGAGCGTGGGAGGTCGGGAATCGTTGGCGTCAGGCTGCGGGCGAACCTGGACCGACGACGGCCCCCGAGGTGGGCTTTGAATCCGGAATGGGAGGCAGGGGCGTAACCTTGGAACGATGTCCGAACCTGCCGCGAACGTCTTCACTGAACCCCACGCCCTTTCGCCCGCCCAGAAGTTGTTCATGTGGCTATCCGGGGTATCGATCGCGAGCCTGTTGATCGGGGACGTCATCGGGATCAAGTTATTCCGGATCCCGCTGGGGTTCACGCTTCCCCTGCCGGGGGGCTCGACCGATTCAATCGTGCACACCTGCGGGATGCTGACGTTCCCGATCACGTTTTTGATCACGGACTTGGTCAACGAGTTCTACGGCAAGCGAGCAGCGCGACGCCTGGCGATTATCAGTTTCTCGATGTCGTTGTTCGCTTTTGTGTTCATCAACATTGGGCTTGCGATGCCGTTTTTGGACGCCGACTTCAACATAAGCCCCGCGGCGTTCAACATGGTGTTTGGTTCGGCCAAGGTGATGTTCGTGGCGTCGCTCACGGCGTACCTCATAGGTAATTTCTGCGACATCGCGGTTTTCGGGGCGTTCAAGCGGCTGACGGGTGATCGGTTCATCTGGCTGCGAGCCACCGGCAGCACGGTGATCTCACAGATGCTGGACAGCCTGGTTGTGACCTACCTCGCCTTCAGCCTCGGGCGGCGGCTGTTTGCGGATGGCGCTGTGCCGATGGGTACTTCAGAAGTCTTCAAAACAGCAGCGACGGGCTACCTGCTGAAGTTCGTCATTGCGATCGCAATGACGCCCGTGATTTATCTAGGGCACCGGATCATCAAGCGTTGGCTGGGGATGACACCCGCAGCGCAGTGACACTTTGGCCGCGATTCGCAAGCGACGAGGGATCCGCCCAGAGGTGCCGCCGAGTTAGGCACGCCCGGCGTCAGACGGCGCCCATGTACGCCGCCAAGATGTCGCGGGCCGCGATCAGGTCTTTGCGATCGATCATTTCGGTGACCGTGTGGATGTAGCGGGTGCCCACCACGATGCCGACGGCTCTTGCTCCTGCCGCGGCTTGCTGGGCGGCGGCTCCATCTTGCCCGCCCGCGGCGAGGATGGTGCGCTGGTAGGGGATCTTGTGTTTTTTGGCGAGCGATTCGATCTCGGCAACCAGTTTGTGATCTGCGATGAAACTTGAATCCTTGATGTGAAGGCCGAAACCTTCGCCCTGCTTGGTGACCGCTTCTTCCTCGGGCACGCCCGGCGTATCGCAACTGAGGGTGACATCGATGCCCAAGCCGACATCGGGAAGCACGGCATGGCTTGCGGTTCTGGCTCCGCGAAGGCCGACCTCTTCCTGTGTGGTGAAGGCCACCACGACTTCGCACGCGTGACCGGCCCCCGAGGCTTCAAGTTTGCGAACGCTCTCGATTCCGAGCCAACACGCTACACGGTTATCGAGGGCCTTGCTGACGATTTTGCTGCCGATCTCTAACGCGGGTTCGTCCATCACGACGTAGTCGCCGACCTTAAACTTCCTTTTGGCCTCGTCGGCCTTCATCCCGGTATCTACAAAGAACTCCTTGACCTCAGGGATTTTCTCACGGTCTTTGGGGCCGGAGATGTGGATGGGGCGGCCACAGGGGTTCATGACGGCGCGGAAGTCTCCGGCGTCGGTGCACACAAGCACGCGGCGGGCGAACAGGTTGCGGGTATCAAAGCCGCCCGCGGCGTTCATCCACAGGAATCCGTTCTTATCGATCGCCGTGACATAGAAGCCAATCTCGTCCATATGGGCGAGGAGCATGACGCGCAGCGGACGGTCGGCCTTGGCACTCTTGGCGACCTTGCCCTTGGATTTGGCGGAGCGCGGGTTGCGGCGGCAAATGAGATTACCCATCGCATCGCTGGTGATGGAATCAAAGAGGCCCGCAACTTCCTTCTCGATGAGCGCTCGCACGCGCTCCTCACGGCCGGGGACGCCGGGGGTTTCGCAGAGGCGCTTCAGAAGTTCGATGTTCTCGGCCATGACATTCTCTCGCAAAGGGATGGTGAATCGGGTCCGGAGGAACACAAGATACACGCCCTCGCCACTTCCAGCATGGAATCGCGCCCAAATGGATCGCGGCTGGAACCCGCACGCATTCCTAACGCGCAGTGGTTCGGGACGTGGCGTCACACATTGAGCATCGGACTCTCGATACCATTGGGGACTATGGCCCGCACCAGTCCGCTTCGTCGCCGTCATCAGGAAGCAGAGGCCGCCCTGGTTTCGTATGGTCCGGCCGATCATCCTGACGGGGCGGTTGAACTGGTCGAGACGTATGGCGAACTCGAACTTGAGTATGCCGCGCTCCGCAAGCACTGTGTCATTCTGGACCAGCCGAACCGGGCGGTTTTGGAGGTCACCGGGCGCGATCGGCTGGCGTTCCTGAACAACATGCTGACGCAGGAATTGAAAGACCTCGGTCCGCACCGCTGCCGCCGCGCCTTTTGGCTGACGCAGAAGGGCCGCATCGCATCGGACCTGCGTGTCGTGGACCTTCCGAACCGAACGCTGCTGGATGTGGATATTCACGCCGCGGAGCGAACGGCCGAGACGTTGGCGGCGCACATTATCGCGGACGACGTGACCATTATGCGGCGGACGGAAGAGACGCACCGGTTCGCGCTGCACGGACCGACGGCGATGGAGTTACTGAAGTTCACCGCGGAACTGACGTCTGGCTCGGACGCCTCCGGCCCGCTGTTTGATGAACTGGAGCCGGGGACGGTGACGGTGATCCGACTTGCGGGGCACGAGGTGGTGGTGTTTCGTGAGGACTCGACGGGTGAACCGGGGCTGGAACTCATCGTGCCGACGGCCGGGGCTGCCGAGGTCTATGAGAAACTGCTGGATTCGGGGCGTTTGCCCGATGCTGACGATACCGAGGTCATCAGCAATGGCCGCCCTCTGGCCTCGCGGGTGCGTCTTCGGCCCGCGGGGTGGCACGCCTTCAACATCGCCCGCATCGAGGAGGGGACACCCCTCTACAACATCGATTTCGGGGTCGAGAGCCTTCCCGCCGAAACCGGTGTGCTCGATGATCGCGTCAGTTTCAAGAAGGGGTGCTATCCCGGGCAGGAGATCGTGGCGCGGATGGCGCACCGCGGCCATCCGAAGCAGCGGCTGGTTGCGGTGAAATTTGAATCCATCACGGGCGAGGCGGATCAGGCGTTGAAGCAACCGGTGACTGGTTCGCAACTGCACCCCTCTGAAGTCTCGGAACCGGTGGGTGTGGTCACGAGTTCAACCTTCAGCCCGATGCTGGGCGCCACGGCCGTTGCGCTCGGGCAGGTGAAGTGGGATTACATCGTTCCCGGGACGGTGCTGATCGCGATGACGGAGGGGGGACCGGTGCGTGGGGTGGTGCAGGCCGATCTGCGGTTCTGGGGGCGGGTTGCGAAGTAGTCGCGCGCGGGCAAGTTCTGGCGTGGGAACGAGCGTCTAGCGTCGCAGACTTCGGTACGTGAGTTCAACGTCACCGCTCAGGGCTTTCACGCGGCACAATTCAAATCGACGCGCGTTCATCAGCCTTTCGGCGATGCGGCCCACCGCAACTGCGCGGGCCAATTCGTCGCCCAGAAGCATTGGCGCAATGTACACGACGGCTTCGTCCACCAGGTCTTCGGCGAAGAAGGACCCGAGCAAGCCGGGCCCGGCCTCGACCATGACGTTGGTGGCGATGTGCCGCGTCACAAGTTCGCGAAGGAGTGCAACGGGATTGATGCCGCCCTTCGCGCCCGTGGCGACCCCGACGACTTCTACGCCTGCGGCCCCCAGGGCCTCGCGTTTGTCCTTCGTGACTTGCGCGGTTGCCATTTCGGCGGCGCAGAAGACCATCGTCGGCCATTCTTTGGCCGTTGTCACGACGCGGGCGGCGAGCGGGATGTCGAGATCGGTATCGGCGATGATGCGGCGTGCAACCCGCCTTGGTGCTCCGTCAGTTCGGGCGGTGAGGAGGGGGTCGTCGGCGACGATGGTGCCGATGCCGGTGACAATGGCATCGACCCTTGCCCGCAGGGCGTGCACGCGGGCGCGTGATCGCTCGTTCGAGATCCATTTGGATTCACCGGTGCGTGTGGCGATACGGCCGTCGATGGTCTGGGCCCACTTCGCGATAACCCACGGCAGACCCGTTGCCAATCGCTTGCGGAAAGGCTCCGCGAGGCCCATCGCGAGCGTGCTGGCATCGGATTGTTCGCACACGACGCCATGTGATGCCAGAAACGCAGCGCCACCCGCCTTGGATGGGTTCGGATCCTCCACCGCGTACACGATGCGTGCCACTCCGGCCTCCAAAAGGGCATGTGAGCAAGGGGGCTGCTTGCCCACACCGTTGCAGGGCTCGAGCGTCACGAATGCGGTGGCGGAACGCGGATCTTCACCCATGCGCAGCGCAGAGGCCAGGGCGTCGCGCTCTGCGTGCGGACCACCCCACACGCGGTGGTGCCCGATGCCGATGATGCGCCCGTCCTTCACGAGGACGCAGCCGACCAGCGGGTTGGGCTCCACACGTCCGGCTCCGCGGAGCGCGTGGCGGGCGGCGAGGTCGAGCATCCGCTTCGCGACCATCGGCCCCAGGTCCTCGACCTTGGCTCCATTCATGCCCGCCTCACCAATTCATGGCGGTCGGCGGCCACCATTGTTTCGCCGATCTCTTCGAGCCAGCGCCGCGCATCGAGGGCATACCCCGCCGTCGGGCGGATGTCCAACCCCGTCAAGTCCCGGTGCTGGGCCGCAAAATAGCGGTTGAATCGCATCATGGAGAGTTCGCGGCAGTATTTCGCCACCATCGACGCCAGTGCCACCGCCATGTGGTGTTGCTCACCCTCAACCATGAACGAAACACCGGCCCGCCGGCCCTCGCCGTCACTCACGATGTAGCGGCTTTTGAGGTCGGTCTCCTCCACAACCTCCACGGCCAAGCCTCGGCATTCTCTGGTGAGCAAACGCTCATAGGAAGTCCTGCCCCCCAATCGGTCGCAGACAATCCCCAGCCGGGCCTTCCGACCGCCTTCGCCGCTTGCCGCGGGCGGATGGGGTGCGAAGTGTTCGGCGACAAACCTCAGGTGCTCCCCCACCGCCGTCGCGGTAGTTTCCGACTTATTCTGCGTCCGCTCCACAATGGCGTTGAACTGGGCTTCGCCGATCATCTTGGCGCGGAGCGTTCGCACGCACACACCGCCAGCGGCACAGGCCCGACGGACGACGTTCACGGAGATGCCGATATCCCCCGGCGAGACGGCTACGGGCAGGGGGATCGGATCGCCCTCGTACGCTGCGTGGGCCGGAAGATTGATTCCGAGGCGCTCGAATAACTCGATGTCCGAGGCCGGGACGGACGCGGTCTCTCCACCCGAGGCGGTCAACATGCTGAGGACGCCGCGCTCGAGATGGACGAGCGGGTGGGCACGCTCGGAAGAGTTCGGGAGTTTGAGTCGCTTTGAATCTGCGATAGCGATGCGACCCACTTTATCGCGACCGCCGGAACGCCCGGGTTCGCGGCAGACACCCGCCGCGAGCAGTTTCCACAGGTCGGGGACCTTTGCGTTTGCTTCGGCTTGGGTGGAGGTTTGCTTGGGGCTTTGAAGGGTGTCGTCCGGATCCGAGAGTTCGAAGACGGCAAGACCGACCACGAGGGGCCCGAGTGTGGGTCCGTATCCCGCTTCATCGATCCCGGCGAGGATGGTGGGCATGCTGGATGGGCTCGGGATTCCGGGGCGGGTGCCTGACGGCAGATCATTGAACGAAAAAGGGCAGCCCGAAGGCTGCCCCTGAAGAAAATGCGGCTGAGAGGACTTGAACCTCCACGGGTGTGACCCCACTAGAACCTGAATCTAGCGCGTCTGCCAATTCCGCCACAACCGCATGAGTTGGGGAAAAAGCGTAGGCCCAAAGGCGGTGCGAGGGCAAGCTCGGCGGGCGAGTGAGGGCGAGTGACTCGCTACTGTTGTCGGTGCATGTAAGCCTCGTAGGGAGTTTCGATGACGATGCGCGCGATCTGAAGGTGTTGCTAGAGCTCCTCGCGGAGATTCACGGCACGAAGTCTGTCCGAAAGTGGCGGCTCAACTGCCGTGACACCAAATATCTCGGCCCATGGGCCGTTTCAGTCCTCTACGCCGCCTATTTGAGGGCTCAACAGCTCGGCCAGCATCCACGCATCCGCCTGCCCGAGGGGCCTCCCGCTCTGAAAGCTTTCTGCGTGTTCGCCGGGCTTTCAAGCCTCTTTGAGAATGGTCCGGCTCCGAATCCGGAGCATCCCGATTGCGAGACGATTCCAATCGAGAACTTCACCCACGCGAGTTGGGATCGCTCAAACCGGATTATTCAACTTCTGAAGCGGCACACCGTTCTCGGAGCGGAGCGGGAAGACCAGATTCGTAGCTGCATCCAGGAGATCATCCAGAACATCGTCGATCATTCCAACTCCCCGGTTGGTGGGGTGATGTCCGCCCGTTACTTCCAAGGATCTGCGGAGATTCGCATCGGCATTGTTGATCGCGGCATTGGAATCGCCGCGAAGGTGAGGGAAACCAGCCCCGAAACCACGAGCACGCAAGGGGCGCTTCAGATGGTTATCCGCGGCGGGTTTTCCTCCAGATCGCGTCCAAATAACATGGCCTGGGGGTGAGCAACCTGTTCGGGCTCATTTCCGCCGCTGGGGGCAGAATCGCGCTCTTCACGGGAGATGCGTTCGCCGAATCAAGACCGGGCATGAACGCTCCGCAAATCTGTGCGGCCACGTCCGCGTTCCCCGGCACGGGCATATTCTTCTCGCTGCCCGTACTCCCATGATTGTGTGGTGAAACAGATGAACCCCCGCGCCAACTTGGTAAGAATCGTCGCGAAAGACTTTGTTGACGATACCCGCCCCGTGATAGAGTCCGCGGCCCTGATCGCTGCTCAGGCCGCCGCTCTCCTTCGCCAAGGCTCGCAAGTAGTAATCTCCGTTCACGGACTTCGTGGAGTCTCGTCGAGTTTTTTCAACGTCGTGCTCGCGGGCGTTGCAGATGTTCTCGGCCCCGATCTCGTCAATGGTCGCTTTTCAGTCGACACCGAAACGGTGACCCAGCGCATGATCTTCGAGCGATCGCTTGACGCATTCCGCCAACCCCGATGACAATCCGGCTTGCGTGCGACACTTGGTAACAAAGCGGCCCACGATCCGTTTGGGATTCGTGGGCCGCGATTGAAACGTTGAAACACGCCCGCATCACCGACCGGTCCGCCTTATTCGGGTTCGGCTTCGTCCTCTTCTTCGCCCGCGGCGGGTGAGCCCGGCTTCTGGGGGTGAGCGACCTTGATGGCGAGCACCTTGTTGCGGATTTCGGTGAACAACTCGGGGTTGTCCTTCAGGAACTGCTTGGCCGTTTCGCGGCCCTGGCCGATGCGGATCTCGCCGTAACTGAACCACGCGCCGGACTTCTTGATGACGTTGGCGTCGACCGCCAAGTCCAGCAGGTCGCCCGAGGCCGAGATGCCCTCGTTATACATGATGTCGAACTCGGCATCGCGGAAGGGGGGAGCGACCTTGTTCTTGACGACGCGGGCCCGGGTGCGGCTGCCGGTGGTGACATCGCCTTCCTTGATCGCGCCGGTGCGGCGGATATCGATCCGCACCGACGAATAGAACTTGAGGGCCCGGCCGCCGGTGGTCGTCTCGGGGCTTCCGAACATCACACCGATCTTCTCGCGGATCTGGTTGATGAAGACCACGAGGCAGTTGCTGCGTGCGATGACGCCGGTCAACTTCCGCATGGCCTGGCTCATCAGCCGGGCCTGCATGCCCATCGGCGCATCGCCCATCTCGCCCTCGATCTCGGCCCGCGGAATAAGCGCCGCCACCGAGTCGATCACGATGATGTCCACCGCATTGGAGCGTACCAGCAGTTCCACGATCTCCAAGGCCTGCTCCCCCGAGTCGGGCTGGCTGACCAGAAGTTCATCGATGTTCACACCGATCTTGCGGGCCCAGGAGGGGTCGAGCGCGTGCTCCGCATCGATGAAGGCCGCCACACCGCCGTCCTTCTGGGCGTTCGCCGCGATGGTGAGGGCCAGCGTGGTTTTGCCGGACGATTCCGGCCCGAAGATTTCGATGATCCGGCCCCGCGGCACACCTTTGCCACCCAGTGCGAGGTCGAGCGAGATTGAACCCGTCGAGATGCCGGGGATCGCGAGGTAGGCGTCCTCGTCCATCCGCATGATCGAGCCCTTGCCGAAGGTCTTGTCGATCTGCTGGAGGGTGCGGTCCAGGGCCGCCTTCTTCTGCTTGTCCTCCATCTTCACTTCCATCGTGCTGCTGTTGCTGGCCATAAGTGTCACCTTTCCCACAATCGGGGATGCCACGGCCGGAACGGAAGCCATACCCCACGAAACCTCGGTGTGATGAGGAGCCATTTCCAAACACTTGGAGACGGAACCTGTCAGGGAGGACACCGAACCTTGGCCTGACAAAGAAACAATACCAAAGCCCGAACAGGAATGCAAGTGGGCAACTGGCTGGCACTGACACCGGGGTGGCAGTGAGGCCCGAATTCCCCCGAATCGGACACAAAAATCTTTGCTCCGCACGGCTGTGGTAGACTGAAGTTCCATGGTCCTCTGCCCACAGTGCCGCACACCCGTGCCCTCCGAAGACATCAACGTCGCTACGGATGCCGTCCTTTGCCGCGGCTGCAGCAACTCCTTCGCTTTTTCCAGCGTGGTACGGGCGGATACCGCGCCCTTCGCTCCGCTCGGTCCGTCCGACATCCCCGCCCACTGCTGGTATCACGACGACGGTGTCGAAACGCGCATCGGGGCTTCCACACGAAGCCCTCTGATGGCCCTTGGACTGCTCGTATTCATGCTCGTCTGGAACGGCCTCATGTTCGGGTTTGTCACCGCTGCCGCTGCGGCGACCATTTACCACTTTGGTGGCACTCCGCCCGCGTGGTTTCCTCAGACACCCATCGGGTCCGGGCAGGGCTTCGGTGGAAGTCTCGTGTTTCAGTGGCTCTTCCTGACACCGTTCATTCTGGTGGGTCTGGGGCTTGCAGTTGCGATCGTGTTGACGCTCTTTGGAATCACCGAAGCCCGCCGCCATCAGGACCAACTCACGCTCTTCGTCGGTGTGGGAAAGATCGGCCGCACCCGCCGTGTCGAAGTCTCAACGATCACCCGCATCCATCTTGGTCCGTCCCGCTGGCAGAACGAAGGCCGTGCCCGATTGGCTCTGATCATCGAAACCCGCAACGACACCCTTCACTTCGGCTCATGGCTGCCCGCCGCGCGCCAGGCTTCATGCTCGATGCACTCAAGCGGCTTCGAGCGTCGCCGTCCTGATGCCTCACGGTGCCGCCGACGTTCGCCGGCCTTGGGCCAAGGTCGGTGCAGCCCGGCTCCCCATCTGCGCACGGCGTCGTGTTCGCCCGTTCGCTGCGGCCACGCACTGGGCCAAGACCTGATGCATCCGCATGGAGGGCGGTGGTTTCAGCCCGGCAGTTTGAAGCCTTCGCGTCGTTCATAGTCGCGCCAGGTATTTGCTTCGGGATCGTTCTCGAACGCCCAGGTTTGCGGGTTCCACACCAGAGGGCGTTTGTGCGAATAGGCGAGGTTGAGCAGGTGGGCGCAGGCGATGGATCGGGCCCCGATTTCCGCATCACATTCGGGCCTGGCGCGCGAGGCGATGCAAT
>Ga0105044_10007230_pt1 | contig 15287 bp, 12 predicted proteins | sample MAT01_FD_78092 | JGI IMG/M metagenome (GOLD analysis project Ga0105044, IMG submission 78092) | Freshwater microbial communities from Lake Fryxell liftoff mats and glacier meltwater in Antarctica - MAT-01 | ecosystem: Environmental > Aquatic > Freshwater > Ice > Liftoff microbial mat | place... | reverse complement strand
CCCAGAGCACGCGCCAACCGGTGCGTGATTCAAAATGGGTGGGCACCGTTTCTCCGAACACAGTGCGCACCGCACCGGTGGCCGCATCGGCCATGCGCAACACCGTCTGCTTGTGATCGCGCGACGTGGACGCGAACGCCAACTGCGAACCGTCGGGGCTCCAGTTGTAGTCGGCCATCGTGATGTTGTCGCCGATGGTGCCACGATGAAAATCAGGCGGTGTCTGCAAGCGTACGATTGTTGCCGCGTCGACCTCGATGATCACCCGCGACAACATCGCGACGACGCTGTCGCCGGGCAGCGGATACTTCCACGCCTTCATCGTCGGGTGGCCAGCCTTGGTCTCAACGAGAAACATGTCGCCGACTTTGCGCTCATCCTGCTGCTGCGTTGCGATCTTCTTCGAATCGGGCGACCAGAGCAGAATGGCGCGCTCACTCGACGCCCAACCGGCGTTGTCAGTGGCGTACCCAAAATTCGTGACGCCATCGGTTGTCAGCGGCTTCTCTTGCCCGGTCGCAACATCACGCACCCACAAATTCCAGTCCCGAATGAAGGCGGCCCGTTTCCCATCAGGAGACACGACCATGTTGCCGGCACCGCCACGCCCGCCCGGAGCACTGCCTCGTCCACCACGACCCGCCATCGTATCGGCAGCCGACGCGGGCACACCCGGACAGTTGCTGCGTGTCGCATCACACACAATACGCGTCTTCTTGGCTGGATCGACCAGCACGGTCTGCGTCGCGCCTTCAGTCGTCGCGCGATACCAGAACTGATCATTGGGCAGCCAGTTCGCGGCCACCGCTCCACCAACCACCATTCCCGCCAGACTCGGCGCCAACTGCGCTGAGGCGCGATCGTAGTCAGACGCGGTGTAGACACGTGATGGCTGCTGTGCTGGAAGCGCCGCAGCTGAGGAGAGCGCGACGGCAATCGTCGCGAGCGAATGGAAGTTTCGGGTCATGACGTTCACGCGAATTCCAGCGGTAGGTGACAACAGTGGGAGACGGCGTTCAGATTGACGCGGGGACGTTACTGCGCCGTCGATGGTGGACGGTAGACTCGACCACTCATTCTTGTCTTTCATGTCGGTTCTCGATCTCGACCAACTTGGCGCTTTCTGTCGCCATACCCACGTGGAGCTGCCGGGCGCACCAACTGGCCCGCTGACGGAGCTGACGTTCGGGTTGAAGGACATCTACGACGTAGCCGGGCATAAGACTGGGTTCGGGAGCCCGGACTGGCTGGTCACGCACGAAGTACCAACGGCGCATTCGGTGGTGGCCCAGCGCTTGCTCGACGCCGGCGCGCACCTGCTTGGGAAAACGCACACCGAGGAAATGGCGTTCAGCATCACCGGCGAGAATGCGCACTACGGCACGCCACGAAATCCTGCCGCACCGGCGCGAGTCCCCGGTGGTTCGTCCAGCGGCTCAGCGTCGGCGGTGGCAGGCGGCCTGGTCCACTTCGCCATCGGGAGCGACACGGGAGGCTCTGTGCGGGCGCCGGCGAGCTTCTGCGGGATCTATGGCATTCGGCCCACGCACGGACGCATCTCGATGGCGGGAGCAGCTCCTCTTGCACCGAGTTTCGACACCTGCGGCTGGTTTGCGCGCGACGCCGAAACGCTCGCGCGCGTTGGCGACGTACTGCTTGGCGGTACCGCGGCGAGCCCAGGGCGACTCCTGTTCGCCCGCGATGCCTTTGCGCTCGCCGTACCCGAAGCTCAGTGCGCACTGCAACCCGCGGTGGACTTGGTGAGTGCACTCTATGGCCCCGCGACAAACGTGACCGTGGCCGAGGAAGGGCTGAAGAAATGGTTCGACGTGTTTCGGATCTCGCAGTTTGGCGAGATCTGGGCAACGCATGGCGAGTGGGTGAGTCGTGTCCACCCAACATTCGGTCCGGCCATCGCGCAGCGATTCGCAGCGGTGTCCAAGATGGACGTTGCCGAAGTCGCCAGCATGCGCCCGCTACGCGCCGCAATTGCGGCACGCGTCGATGCCATGCTCGCAGACAATGCGATCATGGTGTTGCCAAGCATGCCGGATATCGCGCCGCTGTTGAACAGCCCGTCCGACGCAACCATTGCGTTCCGTGAACGTGCGATGGGAATGCTCTGCATAGCAGGGCTCGCTGGTACGCCGCAGGTGAGCTTGCCGCTCGCAATGCTGAACGGCTGTCCGATTGGCTTGTCGCTCATGGCGGCGCGGGGCAACGATGAAATGCTGCTCGAAGCCGCGCGGCGCATCGAGCGGCAGCGTGTGTCAGCTATCGCCGACAGCGCGACTGTATTGACGACGGTGTAATTTCAGGCATCTTCGGGCCGGACCAACTCCGACGATGTTGTAGCGAACATCCCTCTCGTGTGAATCACATGCGCACATCTGTCGCTCTCATTGCCGCCGCGATCACCGGTGCGTCGTTCGCCGTACCGATCTACATACCACTCGCTGCGCAGTCGGCATCGCTCGTGTATCGGCTCGGCAACGACACCGTGGCCGTCGAGCAGTTCACGCGAACGCCGACGTCGATGAATGGCGAGATGGTGCAGCGCAATGGAGCGGCGGTCGTTCGATATCAGTACAGTCTCGTGATTGGCCGAGACGGTCGGCCAACAGCTGCGACCATCAAGCGAATGAACGCTGATGGCTCGATCGCGCCGAACACGCCGACGGAAACACGCTTTACGGTGCGCGCCGATTCGATCGTGCGCGAGGCGGTGTTTGCAGACAGCGTGCAGCGTCGCGCTTTCGCCGCAAAGCAGGCGCTCATCAACTTCCCGGTTTTCGCTTACGGGCCGGTCGAGTTGTTGGCAACACTTCGCAAAGCGGGTACGCCCACCGATTCGATTCCCGCGCTGGCGTTGGCCGGTGGACTGGGCTTCGCCGGCTTCGCAGTGAGCGGCGACACCCTGCGTCTCCGCGGCGGTGCATATGCGATGGTGTTGCGCTTCGATACGAACAGTCGGCTGCAACAACTCGACGGATCGGGGACGACCAACAAAGTGATTGCCACGCGAAGCGCCGCTGCAGTGAACATCGCCGCAATGGCCAGTGCGATGAAGCCGACGGGCATCCTGTCTGTGCGGGAGGATGTGCGCGCCGCATTCGGACCCGGCGGCATGGTGGTCGTCGACTACGGACGTCCCTCCGTGCGTGAACGCACGGTGTGGGGCGGGACGCTCGTCCCGTTCGATAGTGTGTGGCGCGCCGGCGCGAATGACGCGACGCATCTCTTCACGACGCGCACATTGACCATGGGCTCACTCACGTTGCCGCCTGGGATGTACTCGCTTTGGGTGCAGCACACGCGCAACGGCACCTTCCTCATCGTCAACAAGCAAACAGGGCAGTGGGGCACGCAGTACGACGCATCACAGGACGTGGGCAAGGTACAGATGCAGCTCACCGATGTGCCGAGTCACGTGGAAGTGTTTGCGCTGACAGTGAAGGCGCTTGGCCCTACACGAGGTGCGCTCGAGATGGCGTGGGGACCGAGTGTTGCGTCAGTGCAATTCGGAGTCGGAAGCAGTACCGCTCGATAGAAGATCGGCGATCGTCGTCCTCATCAATGCGGAGGCCGACTTATCACCGATCTGCATCCATCGCGCATGGACACTGCACGGTTGCTGCGAATCGCAGAGCCGATTCTGGAGCAGGCACATTCTGGGACGCTGCCGTTCGTCGAACGGCGCAACCACCATGCTCACCGTCAACTGCTCAGGCGCGATCACGAGCGAGAAGCCGCCGGTTGGCCCCCGACTGCTGTGCACCACGCCGGCCTTGGCGAGTGCGTTGAGCGTCTTGGCCAAGTAATTCCTTGGGGCGCCGAGTGCTTCGGCGATTGTGTCGGCAGAAACACACGTCGCGGTGGGAGCCTGCGCGAGATAGAGAACCGCGCGGAGGGCATGCTCAGCTGTGGTCGACAGCATTCGGTGTGCGGTGGAGGTTCGAGGATATTCTCACGACAAACTCAGCCTCGCCTTTTTTCGACCGAACTTGTGTCAGGGATTCGCTGCGTTTCGGGCGGAAGTGCCTACATGCCTGTAAGGGAATCGGCAGCACCATTCCCGCTATGCACGCTCACCGGCCCACTCCACGTTGAAACGCGAACGTCACCATTTCCTGTATTGGCATCGACTGAGCCGCGCACGCCTTCCACCGTGACCCGTCCATCTCGCACTGGTCGTCATCTTCGTAGACCGCGCAGACAACCAGCCCATCGCTCGTGCGCCGCACGATCACGCCGATGTCCGAGACTGAGCTACCGCGTTCGGTCGTCTTCTCCACACGAACCTCGAGTTCGGTGCCTGAAGACTCGGAGATGGACTTCACCGGAGACTCCTGGCGGCGAGGGAAATACGGCGCACTCTGGCGTTTTGACTTGCCCGCGCCCGGTTTGGTTTGAACGGAGCCTGAAACGAAACCAGGCGCCATCGAAGCAGGGGCCGCGGGGACATCCCAACAGCGCTTACGGAACGATCTTCGTCTCCACCTTAGCGGCCGGCTTCGGCTCGTCGTTCCAGTTCAACACTGAGTTGAAGATCATGTTGAACTCACCATGGTTCTGCCAGCGATAGATCGGGTTGTTCGAGAACATGATCACGCGCCCCTGACCCTTGTACGCCTGGGGAATGTCTACCGCGAAGGGACGGCCCTTGAGTGAATCCGCGCCGGTCATGAGCCCCGAGATCACGGCTGCGTCTCCGCCGACATAACGCGCCAGGACGTTCCCTTCGTCGGCAACGCCAACCTTGAACGGCGTGCCACCTACGTATTTGACCGGCAGCTTCTTGTTGGCAAAGCCGTAGAACACGGGATGTTCAGTCTTCACGATCTCACCTTCAACGAGCGGACGCTGCGATGTCAGGCCTGCGACGGTCGTCTTGTCGACGGTGCCCGCCCATCCAAACTCGATCGGCAAGCGAGCCGACTCGCCAACGGCGATGAGTGTGCCACCCTTCTCCAGGAAGTCGGCGAACGCATCGACACCAGGCTGACCGAAGCCACCACTCATGTTCGACGTCTCGCCGTACATGCCGAGGAACTTGTACTTGTCGTTCTTGAGATAGGTCTGCGGTTTGGCTGCAGGCGCAAGCATCACCTGCGATTTGCCGAGCTGCTGTTCGGCCACGAGAATGACGTCGTACTTAGCGCGTAGCCCGCCCTTCACAACCTGCTCTTTATAAATCAGGTCATACGGCACGCCGAACTTGTCGAAGGTGAAGCGATACCAGCCGAGGTTCTGCGTCCCGGACCATTGTGAATACACCGCGAGACGCGGAACGTCTGCGTCATGCGCTACAACCGTAGGTGCGCTATTCAAGGCCGACGCCGTCAAGCCGAACTCTTCGACGGCGGCCTTCACCTGCGCTGCCGCCGCATCGTCGGTGATGATGAACGAACCGGCGGGGAACTCGACACCGTCGGCGGTGAATGCCTTCTCGGCGACACGCATCGGTACGTTCCGCAGCTTGTAGCGGAACGAAATCATGTTGTTGGAGCCAAGGTGCGCGACGGCAATGCCGGCCCTGCCCGTGCCTCCGAGTTTGCCGCTCAGCTTGGCCGTCGTGACGGGTGTCGTCTTCACCTTCAAAATCGACGTGTCTGCGCTTTCGACGACATCGATGTTGAATGCGTAGCCCATCGACCAACCACTGTCGTCATACGTCTGAAGTCGAGCGTCCGGATACTGCTGCTTCTCGATCAGATTCTTGGCGAGGCGGCCATACGGCTGATCGCGCTTCACGACGTACGAGCCCGCCGGGTACGTCTTGTCGCCGATCTTCACGGGCTCGCTTGCAACACCAACTTCGATCTGCTGGATGCGGAGCACATTCACGAACTCGGTCACCTTCGTCATGTCGCGCTGCACAGGAATGACAAAGCCATACGGCGCCTTCGTCTTTCCTTCTTCGATCGAGTTGCGTGTCTTGATGTAGAAGTTTTCGAGAATGGTGGCGGGGAACATCGACGTGAGCTGCAGCGCCGAAATCACACCCGTCTGCATGTAGTTCGTGTTCGAACGACGCGTGAATGTGTTCAGGTCGTACGGCGTGTATTGAATGCCGCGGTACCACTCGCGATCCTGTGCACCACCACGGCCCGTCGGGACGGCGCCACCACGCCCTGCCGGAATTGCTGCCATCGCAGCGGCGGTCTTCGTCGGGAGCGTGTCGATGTCACGACCCGACTGTGTTTCGTACATCTTCATGAGGCCGTTGTGATTGTACGCCACGGAGCCCAGGTATCCCGGCGACCAACCGTCCATGAATGCGTTGGTGTACACGCCCGGCATGCCGTACTTGGTCATCTGCGCCATCTCGAAGTTTGCAAACCACGGCAACTCCGAGAAGAGCAGCGGATCGAGATTCGGATTCTGTGGAGCCGCGCCGCTGTACGTGTAGAGCAGCGGCTGCGCTTCGTGCAGGTCGTGCATGATCGGCGGATGCGCCGTGAAATACCAATCGACGATCGTGCGCATCTGCAGCAGCGCGACGTTGATATCGCGATTGTTGTCGTGGTACACGTACTTGCCCCAATACGGCACTGCGCCGCCGCCACGCCCGCCGCGACCGCCCGCGGTCGTATCAGCCGCGGTTCCGACAACCGGCGCGGCTGCTTCGTCGAGCCCCTTGTAGAACCAATCGACGTTCCGATCGCGACCATCCGCATCAGCGACGGGCGTTATCGACACGTACACGTTGTTGCGGATCTGCGTGATCACCGGAGACGTCTCCGTCGCGATACGATACACAAGCTCCATCAACATCTCACTCGGCCCGGTCTCCCCCGAGTGCAAGCCACCCATCAGGTGATAGTGCGGCTTGGTCTGCGTGATCAGCTGCTTGATCTGCGCTTCTGACTCGCCGCGCGGATCGGCGATCTTGCCAAGGTTCGCGCGATTCTGGGGGAGCTTCTTCATGTTCGCTTCGGACGTCACCCACACCACAACGAGTTCACGTCCTTCGTCTGACTTCCCGATGGTCTCGACCCTGACGCGCGGCGTCGCGGCTGCGAGCGCGCGGTAGTACTTCAGCTGGTCGGCGTAGTACGTGAGCTTCTTTGGCGCGCCCACATTGTAGCCGATGATGTCCTTGGGCTGTGGAATGCCAGCGACGACCGGAAGGTGGTCGACGAGCGGGCTCCCGTGCTTGGGATTCTTGAGCCAAGCCTTGTAGTCCTTCTCGAAGGCGGGGTCCTGTTTCTGACCGGGATCGCGCGTTTCGGTCGTCAACAACTGCGCCGACGCAACGTGCGGCAGCGCAGCGAGAGCCAGAGCGAGAAGGGCAGGGGCGGCGCGGCGCATAGGAGACGGCGTTCGCATTTGTCGGTGACGAAAGTGGGGAGGTGGGGCGTTGCCGAAGGATACGCGCCCCGTAGGCCGTCCGTTATTGGCCCGTCGTTGGTCGAGGTGGGCGCACGGAGTGGGCGGTGCCGGCTGTATCTTTCTCCAAACACATATCCGGAGACCACATGAAGAAGACGAAAACCAGCGCCATTCCCGACTTTTCGCGGAAGCGCCCAGTGGTGGGAGAGAAGACCACCGCAGTCGGGGAAAAGTCGCACGTCCCGAATCCCCGCCAGCCGGCGAAAGCGCCTACCAAGTCCAAAAACGGCGGACGTCGCGGCACCTGAGCCATCGGGACGGGGGTGAACGAGCAGTTTTCGATGAGACATGCCATGACCCGTGTCGCCATCGCGGGCACCGCCGAGTAAGCTCTCCGGCATGAACTCACCCTCGCGTCCGGTAGCACTCATCACGGGTGCGGCCACCGGCATAGGCGCCGCCTGTGCACGTTTCTTTGCCCGCAATGGTTGGGATGTTGGCATCACGTGGCTCGATGCGGACACACGCGCCGCCGCCGAGTTGGTGTGCGCCGAATGTGGCACGCTTGGCTCTCGCGCACTCCTGGCCGAATTAGATGTCACCAGCGATGAGAGCTGCATCGCCGCCGTTGCAGCGGTCGCAACGGAACTCGGGCACATCGATGCGCTCGTGAATTGCGCGGGCACCACGCGCTTCATTCCGCACGCTGATCTCGATGCGCTGCCCGAGTCGGAATTTCTTCGCACGTACGACGTGAACCTCGTCGGCACGTTCAGGATGATCCGCGCCGCTCGCGAACAACTCGCAAAAAGCGGACGCGGCGCTGTCGTGAACATTTCGTCGATCGCCGGTACTGCGGGACTTGGTTCGTCGGTCGCGTACGCTGCATCGAAAGGCGCGGTCAACACGTTGACGCTTTCGCTCGCGCGGGCACTCGCACCGCACATTCGCGTGAATGCCATCGCGCCAGCGTACGTGACGGGCGGCCTGCCGAGTCGAGTCCTCGATGGTGACAAGCTTGCGGCTGTGGAGCAACACTACCTCGAAACGCAGGCGTTACCACGGCTACTCGGCGTCGACGAAGTCGCAGCGCTCGCGTTCTTTCTTGCTGCATCCGCGCCGGGAATGACTGGCGAGATCATTCGTATGGACAACGGACTCCATCTCTATGCCTGACGACATCACGAGTGATGCGACCGGCGCGCAGCATTTGCGTGTTGGCTTTATCGGGACGGGGCTGATCGGCACGCCGATGGTTGAGCGATTGCTCGAGCAGGGGTTCGCCGTTGCGGTGTGGAATCGCACGGCAGAAAAAGCGACACCGCTTGTCGCGCGTGGGGCGACCGCTGCAGCGAGCGCGCGTGAACTCGCCTCCGGGTGCGACATCGTCTGTCTGTGCCTCACCGACACCGCGGCTGTGGAAGACGTCGTGTTCGGTACAGGTCATATCGCATCCGTGCTACACGCAGGACAGATCGTTGTCGATTTTTCAAGCATCGCTCCAGACGTCACCCTCGAGCTTGCAACCAGGGTGCAGTCAGCGGGCGGTGCGCACTGGATTGATGCGCCGGTGTCGGGTGGGCTTCCAGCAGCACGGGCTGGTCGACTCATCATCTTTGCAGGTGGCAACGCGGCAGACATCGCCACCGCCGCCCCCGTGCTGAACGCGCTCTCGATACGCGTAACGCACATGGGTGGACACGGCGCGGGTCAGCTTGCCAAGAGCTGCAACCAGATGATCGTTGGCTGCAACTTGTTGGTAATCGCCGAGATGTTGTCGTTCGCGCGGGCGGCCGGGATTGATGCCACGCAACTGCCTGCCGCTCTCGCTGGCGGTTTCGCCGATTCGCTGCCGCTCCAGATTTTTGGCAATCGCATGGCGCGCAATATCGACACGCCAAAAATCGGCACCGTCGCAACGTTCAAAAAGGATATCGACCAGGTCGCGCGATTGGCGGGTGAGAGCGGAGCATTCGTGCCAATGACGGCGCGTGCGGTTGAGCTCCTGCGCGACGCCAGCGCGCACGCCGATGTTGGCATCGACGCAGATTGTTCGCGCATCGTCCGCATGTTCGACGAACGTCGCGCGACGCCTCCGTCATAACGAAGCGTTTCGTTCAGCGACAAGCCCGCGCACGACGATTCGACCGACACGTTGACAAAACTTCCGATCGGAATCACCTGATGACGCTGCTGCTATCTGACAAGGACGTGCACGCGCTGCTGCCGATGAATGAGTGCATCGACGTGATGGCCACCGCGTTGACAGCGGTCACCACTGGCAATGCGGTCCTGCCGTTACGGACAATCATTCGCCTGCCAGATTCGGTCAACGCCTTTGGCACCATGCCCGCGGTGCTGGGGGCGGGGAGCCGCGCGTCGATTGGCGCGAAGATCATCACGGTCTTTCCCGGCAACGACGCGACACCATTCGATTCGCACATCGGGGTGGTACTGCTGTTCGATGCCGAGCACGGGTCACTGCTCGCCATCGCCGACGCGTCGAGCATCACGGCAATTCGTACGTCCGCCGTGTCTGGGCTTGCTACGCGTTTGCTCGCGAACCCTGAGGCGAGGGAGCTCGCGATCCTTGGCGCCGGTGTACTCGCGCTGCCGCATCTCGACGCGGTCTGCGCGGTCCGTCCGATTGAGCGGGTGCGAATCTGGACGCGCTCTGGCGCCGGGGCCGGAGGCCGGGCGCAGCAGTTAGCCGAGCGTGCGCGCACGCGTCATGCGGGCATCGAAGTGGTGGTGTGTGAGTCCGTGCGCGACGCGGTCGACGGCGCCGATGTCGTCTGTACGATCACGTCGTCGCGGACGCCTGTGCTCGAGGGTGCCTGGCTGAGCGCGGGCACGCATGTGAACGCAGTCGGCGCATCACTTCCCTTCGCCCGCGAGCTGGACAGCGACGCGGTGATGCGTGCGCGACTCTACGTCGATCGGCGCGAGTCGGCGCTTGCGGAAGCCGGCGACTATCTGGTGCCGCGTTCCGAGGGGCTCATCACCGACGCACACATTGTCGGGGAGTTGGGCGAACTTGCCTTGGGCACCATCCCGGGGCGCGCCAGCGTGACCGAAATCACGCTCTTCAAGTCGCTTGGGCTCGCGGTTGAAGACGTCGCGGCCCTGCGCCACATCTACACACGGGCGCGCGAAACCGGCGCGGGGATTTCGGTGGAGCTCGGTGGACTACGGGATTAGTCGGCCGCCGGTCCGAACGTACCCGTCGGTCGGCGATCTGGGTCGGATGACTAAATTGCCTATTGCGCCATTCGCCAAAGAGCATTACGCTCCTTACATCGCTCTGGCACGCATTGCTTGAGCGTCGTTTCGGAGCGTCTCAGGGGCCCGCCGAGTCAATGCGGGCCCTTTTTTGTTTCGATTCTCTCGCCGTCGGCGAGGCCCGCGTGAGGGCTTTCATCACGAGCACGTTGTGTCGGCACGTACTGCATAAGCACTCCGAACACAGCACCAAAATTACCAAGCAGGAGTAGTAACATGCGTACGACCGGCATCGTGAAGTGGTTCAACGACGCGAAGGGTTTCGGCTTCATCACGCCTGATGACGGCGGCAAGGATTTGTTCGTCCATCACTCGGCCATCCAGGGCGGCGGCTTCAAGAGCCTCGCCGACGGCGAGCGCGTTGAGTGCGACGTCGTGCAGGGCCAGAAGGGTCCGGCCGCTGAAAACGTCGTCAAGCTCGGCAACTAAGCAGTAACTGGCGCGTCGCTTGCGACGCGAGCTGCCGAAACACAAAGCGGGCTCCTGAAAAGGAGCCCGCTTTGCATTGGTACCCATGCCGGTGCTATCGGTCGTGCCTGAAAGTCCTGTTCACGCCATTGTCCAGGTCGTTGTTCATGCTCGAGACCGGTCCGCCCACCACCGGCGCGTCTTCAAGCGTCTTGAGCAACGGCTTCCAGTCGAATTTTACATCCTTGCCGCGTACCCACTTCTCCATCCACGTGAACTCAGCCATCGACTTCACGTACTGATTCCGCGGGTCTGGAATGCCGTGCGTGTTGCCAGGATAGACGAAGAACTCGCTCGGCACTCCCAACCGCTTGAGCGCCATGTGCAGCTCTTCACTTTGCGGGCGCGGCACGCGCGGATCGCCGTCAACGACATGAATCATCGTCGGGGTCTTCGCATTCTTGATGTACTTGAGCGGTGACTGACGCCAGTAGCCTTCAAAGTCATCGTACGGAAGTTTGTTGCCCATGTAGTACTGACGATTGCGCTGCACATCGCTCTGTGCATACATGGACGTCCAGTTCATAGTGCCGGCGCCGGTCGAGACCGCCTTGAATCGATCGGTGTGCGTCAAAATCCAGTTCGACCAGTGACCGCCGGCGCTCCAGCCCAACACACCGAGCTTGGAACCATCAACGATCCCCTGCGCGATCAGGTGGTCGACCCCGGTCATGATGTCGTCATACCCCTTGGTGAAGTAGTCGCCCGCAATCTCGATGCGATGCTTCTCGCCGTAGTTGGTGCTCCCGCGATAGTTGGGCATCAGCACCGCGTAGCCGGCGCCCGCGTAGATCTGCGCGCCGTAGCCGCCATTGAAGCCAAGGACATCGGCCGCCGCGGGACCACCGTGAATGGCGACGATGAGCGGATACTTCGTACCCGGCTGATAGCCGACAGGCTTGATGAGTACACCGCCCACCATCCGACCGTCCTTCGACTTCCAGGTGACCTCTTCTGCTTCGCCCAGTGAGAAGCCGGCAACCTGCGGGTTCGGATTGGTGAGCCGAATCCAGTTGCTCTTGTCGGCAACCTTATCGACCGACGATGCCGTGTAGAGCGACGGGGCCGTGGTCGGATCGGAATACTGCAGCAGCAGTGCACCGGTGTCTTCATCACGCTGTACGGCGAGCGATGCCTTCACGCTCGTGATCTGTTTTACTGCACCGGTCGAAACGTCAAGGGACAGCAACTGATTGGTCGCCTTCACACCATCGTTGAAGTAGATCGTCTTGCTGTCTGCACTCCAGAAGTCGGCAGTGACACCGCCATCCCACGCATCACCGATTTTGCGGAACGGCTGTCCCTTGGCACTCGCGTCGCGTACATACACGCGCGCATCGCGGAAGTACGTGAAGTCGTTGGAGGCAGAGAACGCGATGCTGCGACCGTCCGGCGCAAAGGAGAGCGTGCTTTCGCTGATTTCCTTGTTGTTGGTCAGCCGTTCGATTGCGCCGCCCGCCGTTTCGATCAGGTAGAGATCGCTCACCAAACCCGCCTCGAGCGTGCCACGGAAGTAGCGGTCGTTCTCCGTGCCACGAAAGCCGACCCACTTACCGTCATCCGAAAGCGTGACGCCGTCAACGGTGTACTGCATACCGCTCGTAATCCGCTTCTCCTGGCCCGACGCCACGTCGAGCGACCAGAGATGCTGCACAGGCTCCGGCTGATTCCGAATGCGCACGTCGAACTTCTTTTCCATGCGCTTCTTTTCGTCGGTGTCGAGCGTGTCCGACGCGGTGAAGTACAGCGTGCGCCCGTCATGCGAGAACTTCCACCAGCGAATGGCCGCCTGATGTTTTGTCAGTGGCATCGCCTTTACCGAATCAAGCCCCGATACCGGGAGTGCCCAGAGCTGCTGGTCGTCTGTCTTGCCAGCAGCGTACACGAGCCATCGCCCATCTGGTGAGAACGCGAACGTTCCGACGCCGTCTTTCACATCGGTGATACGACGCGCCTCGCCGCCGTCCGGGCGCATCCAGTACAACTGATTCCCCGCAGCGGGTGTGGCGGCGTCGCGATTGGACGCAAAGACGAATGAACGTCCATCCGGGGACCACTCCGGATTCATTTCGTTCTTGTCTTTCGTGAACGTCAACTGACGTGTGTCGGCGAGCCCCTTCGTCATTGAGACGAGATAGAGATCCGACTGGCGCTTGGCTTCTTTCCAATCGGGCGTCGAGATCGCGTACAGCATCCATTGACCATCAGGGCTGACCGCCTGCCCGCTCGCCTGCCGGTTATTCTGCACGTCGAGAAAAGTCATCGGGCGCTTGGTCTGGGCACTCACCGCGAGTGGGGCGCAGAGCAGGGCGGACAGCAGGTATCGATGCGTGGGTCGATGGATGTGTCGATGGATGTGGTGATGCATGGTGGTTCGTCGGCTGAGGGGATGGCAGCAGGCTGGTCGGGACCGCCCAGCGCAAAAAAAGGCGCAGTAGAGAAGCTGCGGCCTTCGCCACGACGGTGGAAGGCCTGCTAGCATCGGTGTCGGGACCGGCCTATTGCGGCCCGCCTATCCCGTAGCGAAATCCCACACCTGCAGCCGCTTCAAAACGGCATCGCCGAACTGCGCTGTTGTGCACGGCACTGCTCCCAGCGCTGCACAGTCTGCCGTGCGAAACCCTGACGAAATGGCGTCGGCCACTGCCGTTTCGATCGCAGCTGCTTCGTCGGCGAGGCCGAGCGAGTGCCGCAACAACATTGCCCCGCTCAGAATCGCGCCCGCCGGGTTGGCAATGCCGAGCCCTGCGATGTCCGGTGCAGAGCCGTGGATTGGCTCGTACAGCCCGCGCCGACGACCGTCCTGGTCAACCTCGCCCAATGATGCCGACGGCAGTACGCCGATGGAGCCGGCGAGTACAGCGGCTTCATCGGTGAGGATATCGCCGAAGAGATTCTCGGTGACGACGACATCGTAGCGCGATGGTGTCTGAATGAGCTGCATCGCGAACGAGTCGACGAGCGCGTGCTCGAGCTGCACGTCGGGAAACTCCTCGTGTACGACGCGGGTGGCGATCTCGCGCCAGAGACGCGACGTGGCCAGTACGTTGGCTTTGTCCACCGAAAGCAGTTTGCCGCGACGCGATTGCGCGATGCCGGCAGCAATGCGGACCACGCGAGCAACCTCGTCGGCCGTGTAGACGCACAGATCGGATGCGCTGGTTGAATGCCCGTGTATGTCGCGCTCGTGCGTCTTGTCGCCGAAGTACAGACCGCCCGTCAACTCACGCACGAACAGAATGTCCACATTCTCAAGCAACTCGGACTTGAGCGGCGCCGCTGACGCGAGCGCCGGATGCACCGCAACGGGTCGCAGGTTCGCGTACACCTTGAGCAGCGCACGCAGGCCGAGCAGCCCTTGTTCCGGCCGCACCATCGCCGAAGGATCGCTCCAACGCGGACCACCTACAGCGCCGAGTAGGACGGCATCGGCACTCGTCACGAGTGCGCGTGTTTTGGCGGGGAGCGGATCGCTGGCTTCATCGATGGCGATGCCGCCAATGAGCCCTTCGTGAAAGTGAAACTCGTGATCGCCGCGCGTGGCCACGGCTTGCAACACGCGAACGGCTTGCGTGGTGACTTCAGTGCCGACGCCGTCGCCCGGGAGTACCGCGATCAGCGCCCGCACTTGGCCTCCCACGCTGCGATAGCGGGCAACACGGCGACCAGAGATCCGAGTTCGTCCACACCATCGATGAGACAGCGCTTGCTGAACGAATCGATCGTGAACGCGGCCGTCACACCTGTGGGAAGCGTCACGTGCGGTGTTTGAAGGTCGACGGTGATGGTCTGTGACGGGTCTGCAGCCAACGCGGCCTGCAATGCGCCGAGTGTCGTCTCGTCGAGCGCGATGGTGAGCACGCCGTTCTTGTGCGCGTTGGAGCGGAAAATGTCTGCGAAGGATGACGCGATCACGGCGCGAATCCCCCAGTCGCGCAACGCCCACGGCGCATGCTCGCGGCTCGAGCCACAGCCGAAGTTGCGCCCTCCGACCAGAATCTCGGCGCCTTCGGATTCACGCGCGTTCAATGCGAAGTCATGGCGCGGCGCGCCGCTCGCATCGTAGCGCCAATCAGCGAACAGATGCCGACCAAGCCCCGTTCGCGCTGTCGTGGTCAGAAAGCGCGCAGGGATGATCGGAGCGGTGTCGATATCGTCGCGCGCTACGACGACCGCGTGCGAAGAGAGCGGTGCCCACGGTT
>Ga0105044_10007228_pt1 | contig 15291 bp, 8 predicted proteins | sample MAT01_FD_78092 | JGI IMG/M metagenome (GOLD analysis project Ga0105044, IMG submission 78092) | Freshwater microbial communities from Lake Fryxell liftoff mats and glacier meltwater in Antarctica - MAT-01 | ecosystem: Environmental > Aquatic > Freshwater > Ice > Liftoff microbial mat | place... | reverse complement strand
GGCATCCTGAAGCGCGTGGAGCGCGGCTTCTACGTCGATGTCGGCGCCAACCACCCAGAGAACGATTCCGTCACACGGATCTTCTACGACAAGGGCTGGTCGGGCGTGAACATCGAGCCCAATCCTGAGCTTCTGGCGCTGTTGCGGTTGCACCGGCCCCGGGACACCAGTCTCGGGGTCGGCCTGTCGTCACAGGCCGGACGCCTGAGCTTCCGCAGCTACCCCGACGTGGACGGGCATTCGACGTTCGCGCGCGACACCAAGGGTCTCATCGCCACCCACGCGCCGGACACCCGGTTTGTCGACAGCGAGATCGAAGTGCGTTCCCTGGCCGACGTGCTGCGGGAGCATCGGGCGGAGGGTGAAATTCACTTTCTCAAACTCGATGTCGAGGGGCTGGAACTTGAGGTGCTGCTCGGCAACGACTGGCGACGCTTTCGTCCCTGGGTGCTGTGCATCGAGCGCAACCTCGACTTGCCTCGTCAGCAGTCGATCATGGCGTTCCTGGCAGCATGGAACTACCGCGCGGTATTCTTCGACGGCATCAATGACTTCATGATGCCTTCCGAGCGCATTGAGCTCTGGCACGCCTTCTCGTACGCTGGCGATGTCGTGCTCAACCGCGTGCCCGTCAACCGCATCTTCGTGTCCACCCCGCGTGCGTTGGATGAGCTGCTCGCGCTGGACGGCCAAGCCTTCGTCGATCATGCCTACGCAACGCTGCTTCAGCGTGTACCCGATCCTTCGGGAAGCGCGTTCTATCTTGCCGAACTCGGGCGTGGCGTGCCGAAGGCGGAGATCCTGCGCGCGCTGGCCAGCTCGGACGAAGGCCGTGCGCGCAGTGTCGAGCTGCCGGGCCTTCACGAGCTGACGCAAAGGCACTTGAGCCCTCCGCGCCACTTTCTCAAACGCCTGCTGCGCGGCTGATCGACAAGAGCAACTCGAGACAAGAATCCATGGACATCCCCCACTACAAGATCTCCTTCGCCCAGAACTTCGAGGATCTGGTGCTTGCCGGTCTCCTCAAGAGCGTGTCGCGCGGCTTCTACGTGGACGTCGGGGCCAACCACCCCGAACTCGACTCGGTGACGAAGATCTTCTACGACAAGGGCTGGTCCGGCATCAACATCGAGCCCAACGAAGCGCTGCACCGGCAACTGCTCGCAGCGCGTCCTCGCGACATCAACGTCAAGGCTGGCCTGTCCTCCCAGCCCGGAGCGCTGTCACTGCGCATCTACGACGGCCTGGACGGTCTGTCCACGATGAGTCACGAGACGCAGTCGGTGCACGCGGCGGCTCGACCGAACACGACCTTCCACGACGTGCAGATCGAGGTCGCGTGCCTGGCTGACCTGCTGGCCGAGCATCGCAGCAGTGGCGACATCCACATGCTGAAGGTCGATGTCGAGGGCCTGGAGCTTGAGGTGCTGCTAGGGAACGACTGGCGACGCTTCCGCCCTTGGGTGCTGTGCCTGGAGCGCAACCAAGACCAGGCCCGGCGGGAAGCCATCATGACCCTTCTGCAGGCGCACCGCTACAGCGCCGTGTTTTACGACGGGATCAACGACTTCCTGGTCGCCCAGGAGCAGATCCAGATCTGGACCGATTTTTCTTACGCGAGAGATGTGGTCCTCAATGGTGTGCCGGTCAACTACATCTTCGTCGAGGCCATGACCGAACTGTCGGCGGCAGCTACCCGGTGAGGGCGACCTTCGCCAACCGCATTCACTCATGCCCCATGCAGTCATGAACACAGACGCCGAGTGGGAGAAGTGGGGTCGCCAGGATCCGTACTTCGGCGTCATCACCGCAGACCGGTTCCGCTCCGACAAGCTGGACGAGCAGGCCCTGACCGAGTTCTTTGCCACTGGTCAGATGCATGTCGCCCACGTGCTGGGTGTGTGCCGAACGATCTTCGATCCGGCCTTCATGCCGCGTCGGGTGCTCGACTTCGGCTGTGGCGTGGGCCGGCTGCTGTTCCCATTTGCGGCGGTCAGTGAGCAGGTGGTCGGGGTCGACGTCTCGCCTTCGATGCTGGCCGAGGCCGGCCGGAACTGCGTGTCTCGTGGCGTCGGCAACGTGCTGCTCGCAGCCTCGGACGACGCACTCTCGCAGGTCGAAGGTGTCTTCGAGCTGGTACACAGCGCCATCGTTCTGCAGCACATCCAGGTGCCGCGTGGTCGCGCGATCTTCCAGTGCCTGCTCGAGCGCATCGCGCCGGGCGGCGTTGGCGCGCTGCACATCACCTACGGCAAGGCCTATCATCCCGACACGCACGGCCAGCCTCCGCAGGTCGAGCCCGAGCCACCGGCCGCCACCGGCCCGCTGGGTCGGCTGTTTCGCAAGGGTCAGGCTCCCAGCAACGGTGAACCGGCAAATCCCCCGGTCGATCCAGTGATGCTGATGAACGCCTACAACCTCAGCGAGATCGCCTACCTCATGCAGACCGCAGGAATCGCAAGCTTCTACAGCGAGTTCACGGATCATGGGGGGGAACTGGGCGTGTTCCTCTTCTTTCGCCGTCCGTAGCACGCCCGATCCGTTCGGCGGCCCTCTTTCGTTCCAGCCAGCCCTCTGGGTACGGCACCCCATCGAATCACCATGCTGACATCCGCTCCCGAACCTGTCGACGCATCGCCAGAGCCGGCTGTGCCCGAACTGCACGGCCACTTCGACCGAGTCGAGTCAGGCACCGCCATCGGCTGGGCTGCGCGCGGCGCGAGCGACAGCCAGCGCCTGGAATTGGAACTGGTCGTGGATGGCGTGGTCGTGGCCCGCACGGTGGCCGACGAATTCCGCGCCGACGTACGCGCAGCAGGTTTCGGCAATGGCTGCTTCGGCTTCGGATTGCGTGTGCCCGAGTCCTTCTTCGATGGGGCGCCACACCAGATCGAAGTGCGCGAACATGCCAGCGGAACCTGTCTCGAGGGTGGGCCCATCCCATGGATCGCCGACGGCAACACAGCTGCGCCGAGCGTGCCAGGGACTGAGGAAAGGCACCTTGCGCAGGCGGTGCAGGCCGGCTCTGGCGCCGCTTCGGTCGGCCAGCGGTCTGAAGCCGAGGAAAGCTCGATTCCGAGCGCTGAAGTATCGACTGGCGGTCGGCCAGACATCGACGGTTGCCTCGACGATTCCCTGCCCAACGGCATCTTCGGATGGGCCGCGCGCTCCAGGAGTTCGAGAGCCGTCGTCGAGGTGGAACTGCTCGTCGACGGTGAAGCCAGCGTACGGGCCATCGCCAACCGCCACCGATCGGACCTGTCGGCCGCTGCCATCGGCAGTGGTCACCACGGCTTCGTACTCCAACCGCCCGACCGCATCTTCGACGGACAGGATCACGCGCTGGCGGTGCGCGAGGTGACCAGCGGACAGTTCCTCAAGAACAGCCCGGTCACCGTGCGCTTCAACGCCTGCGACCTGTGGGACTGCTCCAAGGACGACGACCAGATCCGCCGACGTTTGCTGGCGCACAACGCGCTTGCATTCTGCGAGGCGACTGGAACCGCCGCCCTCAGCCCGGGCACCCATGCCACTCTCCTGCGCATGCAGGAGTGGCTGAGCGGCCAGCCCCACGAAAGACTGCGCCGCCGCGTCCGGACACAACTCGATCGCCTAACGGCCCAACGATGCACGCTGTCATGGCAGGGCTGGATCAGCCAGAGAGAACTGTGCGGGACGCTGCTGGATCACGGGCCGTCGGTCGACAAACTGACACTCGAACTGCTCGAACGCGACGTGGTCGTCGCCAGCGCAGAAGTCGATGCCAATGATGCTGGCGGGTTTGCGCTCGATCTGCCCGAACCACTGCTCGATGGCGAGTTGCACCGCTTCTCGGTCCGGGTGTTGCCGCACGGTGGCGTGCTCGGCCCCTGGAGCTTTCTCGTCCCGGCCCTGAGGCCGCCCATGGGCACGCTGTCTTCGGATCCCGTGTGGGACTCGGTGCCGGCCATGGAAGCCGCAAGGCGCCGCGCGAGGGTCGACCGAGGCACGACCCGACCTGATCCGTTGGCGCTGGCGCGCCTGGCCCTGCAGGAGGGCGCTGCAGGCCAGGAGGGCGTCAACGATGTCGCCGTGGCGACCGAAATCGCCCGCCTGCAGTGTGCACTGGGCGAGGCCCTGCTGCAGGCAGGCGAGCATGCGCAGGCGCTCGATCAATTCGACGCCGCCGCCACACTCAACCCGGGGTCGAGTGAACCGGCGCTTGGTGCGCTGCGCACCTTGCTCTCGGCTGGCAACGAAGACCAGGCCGAGGCCCGCCTTGGCCGTGTGATGTCCGAGTTCCCGCGGGACCGTCGACTGCTGGGTCTGGCCGACGAGTTGTCAAGCCGGCGGCGCGCCAAGCGAGCCCGCATCATCGCGTTCTACCTGCCACAGTTTCACCCGACACCAGAAAACGACCAGTGGTGGGGCAAGGGCTTCACGGAGTGGCACAACGTGGGCGGCGCTTCGCCGCTGTTCCAGGGCCACCTGCAGCCGCGGCGACCCACCACCCTGGGCTACTACGACCTGCGGCTGCCTGACGCCGTGAACGCCCAGTTCGAATTGGCCCGCCGCTACGGCATCGACGGCTTCTGCTACTACTACTACTGGTTCGAGGGCCGGCGCATCCTGGAGCGGCCGCTGCAGGATTTGGCGGACGGGCGCACCGGGCCATTCCCGTTCTGCATCTGCTGGGCCAATGAGGACTGGACCCGCAGCTGGGACGGCAGCACCGGCGACGTGCTGCTGGCACAGAACCACAGTCCGGAAGGCGATTTTCGCTTCATCCAGGATCTGGCGCCGCTGCTGCGGCACCCCGAATACATCCGGGTCGACGGCAAGCCGATGGTGCTCGTCTATCGCGCCGACAAGCTCGCCACGCCCAAGGCCACCGTGCAACGGTGGCGCCAATGGTGTCGCGAACAGGGCATCGGCGAGCTGTACCTGTGTGCCGTGCAGTCCTTCGGCTTCTACGACCCGCTGCCCCTGGGTTTCGATGCCGCCGTGGAGTTTCCACCCCACTGCCCTTGGGACCGCTATCCGGACCCACCTTACCTGCAGACACTGAGCGAACTGTCGGGCAAGGTCGATGGCTTCAGCGGCATCGTCTACGACTACCAGGCCTTCGCCCGGGCTTCGATGGCTCGACCGCGCGAACCCTTCACGCTGCACCGCACGGCCATGGTCGCGTGGGACAACACCGCCCGCCGCGGCAAGTCAGCGGCGGTCTACCAGGATTTCAGTGTCGACACCTTCCAGAAGTGGGTGCTGGCCAATGCCCGTCGCGCGGCAACCGAGCAGGCCGATGCGGTGTGTTTCGTCAACGCATGGAACGAGTGGGCCGAAGGTTCCGTGATGGAGCCCGATGTCCACTTCGGGCACCAGATCCTGGAGTCCGCAAGGGAAGCCATGCACCTGGCCAACTTCGATGCAGCCGGCACCTTCTGGCGCATGGGCCGACCGGCGTTCCCGGAGAACCGACTCGAGCCGCGCCAGCGCGTGCTGTTGATCGGCCACGACGCCTTCCCGTCGGGTGCGCAGACCAACATGCTCAACATGGCGCGGACGCTCAAGCGCCTGGTGGACATCGATGTCACGCTCATGCTCATCGATGGCGGTGAACTCCTGCCGGAGTACGAGAAGGTGGCCACCACGCACGTCATCGGCAAGGCCGATGACTGGCGCGCCGGCCTGCAGGGCCTGTTGAGGCGCTATGCCGCGCTGGGCGCGCGCAAGGCCATCTGCAACACGGTCCTGACGGGCGACGTCTGCGAGGTCATCAAAGGCGAGGGCTACAAGGTGGTCGGGCTGCTGCACGAACTGCCGACCCTGATCGAGGCCTACGGCCTGCAGGCCCAGTGCTGGCGCTTTGCGGACAAGACCGATGCCATTGTGGCGGCGTCCAAGGTGGTGGCCGACGAATTCGCTCACCGTTACTGGCCGGACCCCCGCAAGGTGCTGATCGCCCCGCAAGGCATTGCATTCAGTCACTACCACGCCGATCGGGACCGGTGGCGAGCACGCATGCGCGAAGAACTCAGCTTGCCCGCTCAGTGCAGCATCGTGCTTGGTTGCGGCTACGGTGACACCCGCAAGGGAATCGACCTGTTCGTGCAAATGGCCGGCGAAGTGGCCCGCAACGCGAACCCTGGCAGCGTGGCGTTCGTGTGGGTAGGCGCCTTGGACAATACGCTGATGCCCTATGTGAGCGCCGATGTGCAACGGCTGGGCATTGGTGACCTTTTCCGCGTCACCGGCCGCACCAAGGATCCTGCCCGCTACTTCATAGCCGGCGACGTGTTTGCGCTGACCTCGCGCGAAGATCCGTTTCCCAGTGTCGTGATGGAGGCGTTCGACGCGCGCATGCCGGTGGTGGCCTTCGAGGGCGGGGGCGGCTACGTCGACATCGTGGGCCCGCAAACTGGCGCACTCGTGCCCTACCTCGACGTTGCAGCCATGGCTCAGCGGGTCTCGGGCTTCATCGACGACCCCGACCGCCTGCGCCTGGTTGGCGATCACAACCACGCCTGGTGTCGAGAGCGCTTCGGCTACGCCCCCTATATGCGCAAGTTGCTGGCCCTGCTGGCCGATGTGCCGGCGGCGCAAGTCGCGGCGGGGCACCTGCAGCGCCAGGCCTGGTTCAGCAGCGCGCCGCGGCCGCGGATCACGGTCATCGTGCCCAACTTCAACTACGCCCGCTACCTTGAATTGCGCCTGCGCACGATCGCAGAGCAGACCCTGGCACCCGACGAGATCATCGTGCTGGACGATGCTTCGACAGACCACAGTGTGGCGCTGATCCACGACCTGGCCCAGCGGCTGCAGATCCAGGTCCAGGTCATCGTCAACGAAAGCAACACCGGAAACCCGTTCGCTCAGTGGGCCAAGGGGCTTGAGCGGGCCACGGGCGACCTGATCTGGATCGCCGAGGCCGACGACTATTGCGAGCCCACCCTGCTGGAGACGTTAGCCCACGAGTTGGTCGACGAGAAGGTGGTCATGGCCTGGACCGACTCGATCATGGTCGACGAAGCCGGCCGCAGCCAGGGCGCCGAGTACAAGGATTACTACGCCCGCAACCACGGCAACAAGTGGCGCATGCATTTCCGGGTCTCGGGACGCGAACTGATCGAAGACTGCCTGTTCACCGAAAACGTCGTACCCAACGCCAGCGCGGTGCTGTTCAAGCGTTCGGCTGTCCGCTTCGCGATGGATCCACTTCTGGCCTACCGTTTCTCGGGCGACTGGTGGTTCTGGCTGTTCCTGGCCCAAGGCGGTGACGTGGTCTACCGCGCAGACCCGCTCAACTACCACCGGCGCCACGCCAAGAGCGTGATGGGCGATGTGCTGCGCTCCGGCGAAGCGCTGCTGCCAGAGACCATGGGCTTCTACAAGCGGGTTGCGGCCGCCGCCCCTGAACTGGTCAGCCACAAGGTGGCACGACAGGCACTGGCCCGCATGGACCAGCTCTACGGTCTGTTCCCGGCGCTGCAGCAAAGCGCCGACAGGCTGGCCCGTCACCCGGGTTTCTCTGAAGCCTACCGTTCGATGACATCGGCGTTCGCCAGCGCCCAGGCTGCAGGGGCCAAGGCGCAGCGCGGCGCAGCGACGCTGGTGCTGTCGAGCGATGTCCTTGGCGCGGGCGCCACGGGGCATGTGCTCGTGGCGGCACTGGCCAAGAAGCACCATCTGCAGGTGCTGGTGCTCGGGTCCAAAGGAACCCCGGATCTGTTGGGCGGCGTGGATCGCCTGCCGACCGAAGCGACGGACGTGACGTGGGTGAGCGCCCCCGATGCTGTCGCCGGGCGCCCGGCCATCGCCAGCGTGCTGGCGACGCAACTCGACAAGAGCGGCCGGATCGCCCAGCAGGTCTATACCCACGGTCTGCTCGCGCACTGCGCCGTCGCGCTGATGCTCGCCGACAGCAAGCGCCACTGGACACTGGTGGGCGACGGCGAGTTCGCCCCCTTGATGGGAGGCACGGCTGCCGACTCGGGAGTGGATGTCCAGACGCTGGCCCTGGCGATGAAAAGCTGCTCGCGTGCCCACTATCTGGGCAGCAGCCCCTCGCATGCCTTTGCCCGCCTGGCGCAACAGCACCGCAAGGCGCTCGACCGCCTCGAACTGCCCGTGGGATCGGCGGCCGCTTCAACCCAGGCCATCGATCAGGATGTCTTCACGCTGGTGGCGGTCGCCCGCGGCACGCCCCTGAGCGCCTGGACGCAGTTGGCCCAGGCCACCAGGGCCGTGAGCGACGGCCACGACAGGCCCATCAGGCTGCGCGTTCTCGCCTGGGGCGACGAGTTGCAGGAGCTGGAAGTGCTGCAAAGGACCGAGGCGCTGCTGCAGCCGGTGGCCATTTATCAGCCGCCGGCCAGCATGTGGGCCATGGGCCACTGCGCCCTGGTGTGGCGCGACGCCGACCCAGCCGCCCTGCCACAAACAAACGGCTGGACCGACGGCTTGCCGGTGCTGGAAATGCCTCGCTGGACCGACGACGTCAGTTGGCGGCAGGCCGCTGAAGCCGCGCTGCGCCAGGTGGCCCAGGAACAACGTGGCGCGCGTGGCGGCGCACCCAGGGTAACGCCCGAGAGCCGTGCCGGCGTGACCGGCCTTACAAGCGCAGGAGCAAAGTCATGAGCAAGAGCATCCTGGTTTGGGGCGCGCCCTACCGCGTCGCCCACCCCGACGACCATGTTGCGGCCTTCGCGGAGAGCGGCAACAACTATGGCAACCTGCTCATCGGGCATGGCGTGCGCTCGGTGCTGGCGCATGTGCCGCTGCTGGACCGGGAAGAACTGGCGAGCCCGGAAGAGGCCAACGAGCGATGCAGCCAGGTCGTCATACCGGCGGCCAACTTCCTGTGGAAGGACTTCGACTTCGCCTACATGCTTAACTTCCTGGAGAAGACCCGGCTGCCGGTGACGATGATCGGCGTCGGCGCGCAGACCAACGACCGCACCACCTCCAGCCCCATCCATCCCAATACGCTCCAGCTCATGAAGCTGGTATCGGAGCGCTCGGCGCAGATCGGTGTTCGCGGGTACTACACGGCGGAGGTCCTGGCGGCCAACGGGATCCACAACGTGGCTGTGATCGGGTGCCCCTCGCTCTACAGCAAACGCACGCCGACGATCCACATCGAGGTGGAGCGCCTGGGGCACGTCGAACAGCTGGCGATCAACCTGTCGCGACGCGTCAACCGGCACTCCTTCCATCCGGACCGCATGCAAGCGCTGGAGAACAAGGTCCTGGCGCTGGCGCTTGGCAGGAAGTCGACCTTCATCGCCCAGGATGAACTCGACGAACTGCAGGCGGCTCACTCCCAGACGCCGTGCCCGACACAGGTCACCAACTACTTCAACGAGACCGACGGCGCGGTGGTGTCTGGCTACTTCTGCGAGAACACACGCTACTTTGCGGACATCGATGCCTGGGAGTCGTTTATCAGGACACAGGATGCGAGCATCGGAACGCGCTTCCATGGCAACCTGATCGCACTGATCAACGGCGTGCCTGCTTTGATGATCATCCATGACTCGCGCACGATGGAGATGTGCACGCTGATGGGGATCCCCAGCATCCATGTCAGCGAGATCGGCTCGGAAGGCATCTCGATCGAGCAGATGACCGAACGCCTGATGGAAGCCCGATTCGATCGCTTCGAGTCAGCGTATGCAGCGCTGTACAGGCGCTATCTTGGCTTTCTGGATGCCAACGCCTTGCCTCACAGCCTGATGCGAATTTGACCGACCCTCGGGCCGAATCCCTTCCACCCGCATACGGACCAGCCGACCGTGAACAAAGACCTGACCGACGACCCGATCGACCCCAAGCTGCCGCGTGGCCGCCCGACCCGCAACAGCTACCTGGAGGCAGGCAAGAACCCTTTCGCGGAGCAGTTCGGAGACTTGAGCGCGACGGACTGGGAAGCGCGCCTTGCCGCCTCGATTGGGCAACGTGTGGTTGATGGCGTCACCTTTCCGGAGTTCCCGACCGATGACGTCCAGATGGGCATGCACGGGACCGTGTCGCGTCAATCGGTCACCGGCGCCATGAATTACTACCGGGCGATCGTGGCCCATGCCGAATCGGGTGGATCACCGATCACGGGCAATTGCAGGCTGCTCGACTTCGGCACAGGCTGGGGGCGCATGCTCCGCCCTTTCATGCGCGACTTGCCACTGGAGAACCTCTACGGCGTTGAGCCCAACCCTTGGTTCTGCATGCTTGCGCGGGGCCTGAACCCCTACGTGAACCTGATCAAGAGCGAATATGGACCGCCCCTGCCCATCCGGTCCGGCTTTTTCAACGCCGTCACCGCGTGGTCGGTGTTCTCTCATCTCGGTGAGAAGATGGCACGGGCGTGGCTGCACGAGTTCCATCGCGTGTGCGCACCGGGTGCTCGCCTGTACCTGACCACGTGGGGAGAGCGCTTTTTCCAGTTGCTTGAAGATGCGCGGAATCGACGTGCTGCAGGACACTCCATCCATTTCTACCACGGCATCGTTCTCGATGCGCTTGGCGGAGATACGGCCACCCCGTTGGCGGCATACCGCAAGGGAGAGTTCGTCTTCGTGCCCAGTCAGGGCACGGACACCTACGGCGAAACCTGGATCTCGCCAGCCTGCATGGAAAAACTGATTCCGCTCGGAATGCGGCTGGTTGCCCATGACGTCACCTCGCTGTCCCAGGACATGTTTGTGATCGAGCGCGTCTGACCAGGCACCTCATCGAAGAGAAACCCACAGCAGTTGGCGAAGGATGCATTCGATGACTCCTCCTTGGCTCTGGTCAACAGCGGCGAAGCTGTGCTTGGCCTTCGCCATCTGTGCAGCCGGCGCAGCGGAAGCGCCCCCGTGTGCGAGCGTCGGCGCCATCCGCTGGGATGCCTGGCACGGCGCCAAGGGCGTGCCAGGCGTCGCAGTCGAGAAAACATTGGGCCCGTCTCGGTGGCATGGCCGCCTCCCGGTCTGCGCCCAGGTTGTTGCCCCTGACTCGGTGCGCATTGCCTGCGACAGCAACGAACAGATGCAGTTGGAAATCGACCAGGCAGCAGATGCCGGCATCTCCTACTTTGCCTTCGTTGCTTATGCCGAAGACGACCCCATGAGTCTGGGCCTGAAAGCCTATCTGAATGCACCGAACCGGCGGCGGGTCGGGTTCGCCCTGGTCTCCGAGATCGACAAGTGGGGTGGCCGTTCCTTGTACCGCCCGGTTGTCGAGCGCTTTGTGCGGCTGATGCGCGAGACCGGCTATCAGCGCACGCCTGACGGACGCCCCTTGTTCTTCCTCGGCTTCATTCGCGACGACGACATCGCTCGACGTTTCGGCGGTCGCGACGGGGCACGACAGGCCATCGAAGAGTTGCGGCGACTGGCGCGCAACGCCGGGCTGCCGAACCCGTACATCGTGCTGATGGAGCGGCAGGTGGCTCGCGCGGCGGGCCTGGCGCGCGACCTGGGGCTCGATGCCGTGAGTGCCTACGCAGTGGCGGACAACAGCGTCCACGGTGGCAGCTACCGCCAGCTGAGCTCGCTCGTTGAGCAATGGTGGACCGACGCTCAGGCTTCCAACCTTCCCCTTGTGCCGCCGGTGATGACCGGTTGGGACCGACGTCCCCGCATCCTGAACCCGCTGAGCTGGGAGCGAGGCGTGTACAGCGACGAACAGATGCTTCGGTATTACGAGCCCCCGAGCCAGGCCGAACTGCAGTCGCACCTGAGTTCGGCGATGAACATCGCGAACCGCTATCCCGGGGCCGTCCCAGCTCGAACGGTGATCGTCTATGCCTGGAACGAGTTCGACGAGGGCGGATGGTTGGCACCTACCCGGGGCGACAATTCGTCCAGGCTGCAGGCCGTTCGCGCCGCGATCGATGGAAGCTGCCGTGCACGTTAGGCCGGCTGACCTCTGCATCCCCGCGATGAGTCTGTTCGAGAGCCCGTTCGCAGAACCGATTCACGTCCACCCGCGTTGTGCGTGGCGAACGCATTGAGCAGCAGGGCCCAGATGAACACACCCCACGCAGATTTCCTCGGCCAGTGCTTCGCGTGTCAGTCAACGGTGAGGTACAGCGCCTCGGGCCCTTGGTTCCGCAGCACCTTGCGGTGTCCGCGGTGCGACTCGGTCGTCCGCGAACGTGCTGTGGCGGCAAAGGTCATCACCTTGCTGCCGACTTGGCGGGAACTGGCCATCCACGAAGTTGCGCCTGCATCGAGGGCCTTTGCACTTCGACTCCAGGCCGAGTGTCCCGGCTACGTGGCGAGCCACTGGTTTCCCAGCGAAACGCGCGGGGCCACGATCAAGGGCTACAGGAACGAGAACATCGAGGACCAAAGCTTCGAGAACGACCGCTTCGACTGCGTCATCTCGCTCGACGTCACGGAGCACATCTTCCGCCCGGATGCCGCCTACCGCGAAGTCTTCCGGACGCTCCGCCCGGGCGGCTACTACATCCACACCTTTCCCATCGAGAAACGCCAGGCCGAGGCCGTGATCGACCGAGCCCGCCTGCTCCAGAACGGCACGGTAGAACATCTGGTGGCCAAGCCTGAATACCACGGCAATCCCATCGATCTGGGAGGCTCCCTCGTGACGAAGAACTACGGCTACGACATCGGGCAGCAGATTGCCGAATGGACGCCCTTCGACGTCGAGATCTCCCGTTTCTGGGATCGCACCCGGGGTCTGATCGGTGCGTACACCGAGGTCGTCGTGTGCCGCAAACCAGGGGGCTGATCGCCAAGCCAGAGACGTTCCAGGCTGGTGATCAGCGCTGCAACGAAGGCGCGTCGCTAGACGTGCCGTCAATCTCCAGATCGAAGCTGGCAATTTCGATCCTGCCAGCGCCTCCCAGTTGAATGCTGACTTGGTAACCCTGTCCGGCATTCAAGTGCCGGGCAGGAACATGCACTGCAAAACCGCTGAAATCCGCGCCTGGATGCAGGCGCGCTACATCGGGGCGAGCGTGGCTCACCGCCGTCGAGGCCAGGACCTCGCCCTGAACGCTCACGGCCACCCACAACGCGGGCGCCTCCCGGCCTACGACCCAGCCGACGAGGCGCAGGTCGCCGTTGCCGAGCAAGAAGTCCGAGGGTGCCGTCTCAATGTAGTGGCCCTTCAGGTGTTCCTTGGCCTGCTCGCGAAACAGCGTCAGACGCGCCAGCCTCAGACGCGGCCCAGCCGAAGCACCCGGTGAAGCAGGCTGCGAGCGGCGGTTCCGGGTCGCGACCTCCAATGGCCCGGCCGAGGGGAGCACCCACCGCTCACCTCGAAAGGCATGCGGCTGCGCATTGCGCCAGTAGACCCCGAATCGGTCGACCGTCTCCAACTGATCCACGATGTCGTGACGCGCTCGGAACTCGTCCACTGCGGCCCTGCAGCTGTCCACGTACCCGTAGTCGTCGATGATCACGAAGCCCCCAGGGGACAACCGCGGGAAGAGGGCGTCCAGCGCATCGATCGTGGACTCGTACATGTCGCCATCGAGCCGCATCAGCGCCAACGGGCCGGTGGGTGCAGTGGGCAGTGTGTCCTTGAACCAGCCACGCAGGAAACACACCTGGTCGTCCAGCAGTCCATAGCGTTCGAAATTGCGCCGCACCTCCGTCATCGAAACGGCGAGTTCCGGCATCTGGAAGTGTGTGTCGCCAGCGTCCAGCGGATAGCGATCGGGCGATGGCGGCGGCAGCCCGGCGAAGGAATCGGCGACCCAGACGCGCCGGTCCGGCACGCCGTGTGCGCGCAGCACAGCCCGCATCATGATGCAGGCGCCGCCACGCCAGACGCCGGTCTCGATGAAGTCGCCTGCGATGCCGTCGTAGAGCACCTGCTCCGCCAGCATCTGCACATTGAGCATCCGGCGGTGGCCGATCATCGACTGCGCAGTGGCTGGCCAGTCCAGCCCCTGTTCGCGCGCCTCGGCGTCGAAGGGCTTGCGCAAGCCTTGTGACGCCAGCCCGGGATCCTCCTGAACGAGCCCCAGAACACTGCGCCGCACCAAATCCAGATAGGACTCGCGCAGCGACTGCAGGGTGGAGGGCGCGAGGGCCGCCTGCGGGACCACGCCGGCATCGATTCGCGGTTCGACAGACTCGGGCGCCAGACCGGCCACCACCAACTGCTGCTGCGCAAAGAGGTCCGTCGCGGACTGGGCCGAGAGCCCCTTGATCACCACGGCATCGGTCTCGACATGGTCAGGACCGATCCCGATCCTGCCGGGCAGTCGCGACGCCGGGTGAGGGGTTGGCGACATGCGCTGCACCCTGAAACCCGTCTGCTCGAAGAGTTCACGGATGCCCACGGAGGTGAAGAAGCGCACATGCGTGATGTCGAACAAGCCATCTCGGGCATAGGGCCAGCGGCCCGATGCCAAGGCGTGCAGCGCCTCGAGGTTGGCCATGTTGGGCACGCTGGCCACCAGCCGTGCATGCACGGGCAGCGCGCGTTGCAGCGATTCGAGCAGCTGCCAGGGGTTGACCAGGTGCTCCAGCACGTCGAGCAGTAGCACAGTGTCCACGCCAGCCAGGTCGAGGCCAAGGTCATGGATCTCGACGCGTTCGAGGTCGGCGTGCACCACCTGCTGGTAGTGCGCCTTTGCAACCGCCACGGCGGTGGCATCCCGCTCAATCCCCAACAGCTCACAGCCTGGGAAGTGCTGAGCCAGAAGGCGCCCTGTCGCCCCACCGCCGCAACCGATGTCGAGCACCCGGGCCGGGCGCCAATCGAGCAGGGGCAGGATCTCCGTGCGCGGCTTCTCGTGGTATGCGGAGTCAAAGGCGTCGCCAGCGAGCGAGAGGTGTCGGGCCCAGAGGGTTTGTTCGTCGCGCATGCGGGTGAGGGTTGTGTCAGATCGGAGGTTTGAAGGGCTCTGCCGCGGCGGCCGCCGCTTGGAAGATACGCACCGGCCGCCCGGCAGCAAAGCGTTGAACGGGCAGGTCGGTGCGTTGCTTGCGCAGCGTTACGAGCTTGCCAGGCGGTCACCCAACCCAGCAATCTCTGTCCAGATAGACCATGCACCCGCACCTCGATCTCGAAAGGCAGGGGATCCATGTTCTGCGGCGACTTTAGTATGAAGCCACAGTGCACGCCGGCTGCCGCAGGGTGGATTCGGCCATGCACGCATGGCTGGGCGAGGTCAAACGCATTCTGCGGCCGGGGGGGCTGGCGCTGCTGTCCTACCACGGCGACTTCAGCCTGGCGGGTTTTTGTGCGCGGGCGCCCGCCTTCGTCGAGAAGGTCTGGCAATCGGGCTTCAACGACGATCTAAAGGCGTCCGAACTGGACACGGTGATCGCTGACACCACCTAT
>Ga0105044_10007227_pt1 | contig 15291 bp, 13 predicted proteins | sample MAT01_FD_78092 | JGI IMG/M metagenome (GOLD analysis project Ga0105044, IMG submission 78092) | Freshwater microbial communities from Lake Fryxell liftoff mats and glacier meltwater in Antarctica - MAT-01 | ecosystem: Environmental > Aquatic > Freshwater > Ice > Liftoff microbial mat | place... | reverse complement strand
ATTGGACATTGGACATTGGACATTGGACATTGGACATTGGACATTGGACATTGGTCATTTTGTTAAATCCCAAATCACCAAATTCACAACTATACAAATCAACATCTCTATGAAATTCAATTGGGGAACAGGCATCGTTATATTCTTTATCTTTTTTGCGATAAGCATGATATCGCTGGTGGTAGCGACCACTCGGTATCCGCCGCAACTGATGCAAAAAGATTACTACGCGCTCGACATGAACTATCAGGAGCGCTTGGATAAGAAACAAAACACGGCGACGCTTAAAGCGGCACCACAGGTGCATTTCGACGTAAACGCTAAAAAGATTCAGGTGAAATTTCCTGAAGGAATGACCGCTCAAACGGGCACGGCCAAATGCTACCGTTCGGCCACCACGCGCGAAGATATTTCGGTTCCCATTGCCGATGTTTCAATGCTGGATATCCCTGCCGAAGGACTCACCGCTGGACGTTGGCATGTCGAACTGGACTGGCAAACAGCCGATGGGAAAAAGTATTTTTGGGAAACGGCTATTGTTGTTCAATAGCAGAATCTTGGGCAAGGCAGTATCTTGGCCTCTAAATATAGCACCATGACCGTACTAATCCCTGCACTTCTTCTCGGCTTGGCTGGCAGCTTGCACTGTGTAGGGATGTGCGGCCCCTTGCTGCTAGCCCTCCCGCTCGACGCAGCGGGCAAATGGCAAGTGTTGCGCCAAATGCTGGTGTACCACAGCGGACGCATCCTGACCTACGCCGCACTGGGGCTGTTGTTTGGGCTGTTGGGCAAGGGATTGGCGGTGGTAGGTTTTCAGAAAATCCTGTCCATCGGTGCAGGTGTTTTTATGCTGGGTATGGCGGTCATGGCCTGGCGTTTCGAACGGCTGGTGACGGCCCTGCCGGGTTTCGGCGCATTCACCCATTGGGTAAAATCAGGTATTGGCACCCAGATACGGCACAACCCGAACGGCAGCATGTTCTCGATCGGTCTGCTCAACGGGCTTCTGCCCTGCGGCATGGTGTACGCCGCTTTGGCAGGTGCTATTGCGACTACCAGCGGCCCGGAAGGGGCACTTTTTATGGCCGTTTTTGGCTTGGGAACCTTGCCGTTGTTGTTGATGGTGAGTGTGTTGGGCCGATCGTTCAGCGTAACCATTCGACAGAAAATCAAGTTTGCTCAACCTATCCTGCTTGGATTGGTGGGGCTGTTGTTGTTGCAGCGGGGATTGAATCTTGATTTATCATTGTTCGAGTCGGCAGTGCCAAAGGCGGGGGTGGAATGCCATTAATTTTAAACTTACGAGGTTAAACGCTCTTTAAATCATGCATCAAATTCCACCCGAACTACTCCAGCGCGTTGAAGAAAAATTTCAAGCCATCGGCCAAAACCCAAACACACATCTTGAAGGGCTGGTGTGGGCCAAACCCATTACCTACTGGGACTACATTCAGACCGATGCACTGCTGAATTTACAGATACAACGCACTACGCTGCCCGACGAGATGGTGTTCATTATGTACCACCAGATCAATGAGTTGCTCTTTAAAATGATCCTCTGGGAAATTCAGCAGGTTTCGGAATGCAGCGAACTCACCACGGCGTTTTTTGCTGAAAAACTGAGCCGCATCAGTCGCTATTTCGATATGTTGTCCAACTCATTCAATATCATGGGCGACGGTATGGACGTGGAACAATACCTGAAATTCCGCAATACGCTTACCCCCGCCAGCGGCTTTCAAAGTGCGCAGTATCGCATGATTGAGTTTTGTTCCACCGATTTGATCAACCTGATTGATTACCGATTCAGGGCTACCATTGACCGCAATACGCCCTATGAGCATGCCTACAATCACCTCTATTGGCAAGCCGCAGGGAAGAATCACGAGACGGGTGAAAAAACTACCCTCATACAACTGTTTGAGGAGCGGTACAAGGCTGATTTTCTGCGAACTATGGAAGCCTACAACGAGAAAAACCTTTGGGCCAGATTCCGTTTGTTACCTGCTGCTGATCGCGAAAACCCGGTTTTGGTGGCGGCCATGCGTCACTACGATTACACGGTGAACATTTCCTGGGTAATGGCACACTATCATGCTGCCCAGAAATACCTCGAAAGCAAAGGGCCGCCCACCGAAGCGACCGGCGGAAGCGACTGGAAAAAGTATATGCTGCCGAAGTATCAGCGGCGGATATTTTTCCCGGAGTTGTGGAGCGCGGAGGAATTGGAGAATTGGGGGAGTAACGTAACGTCGAAAGGGTTTAAACCCTTCCGACGTTGACGAAAAACATCCTTATTTTTTGGGCACCATGTTCGGGTTCAGCAGATCATAAAACTGGTCAAGTTTTGGCAAAATGATGATTCGGGTGCGACGGTTGGTAGCGCGGCCATCTGCCGTGTTGTTGGAAGCCAAGGTATTGTGCTCACCCCGCCCCGCAGCGATAAGCCGGTTAGGATTGATATTGAAATCACGTTGCAGTGCTCGAACAACTGCGGTGGAACGTTTGACGCTCAGATCCCAGTTGTCTTCCAAAATACCGTTTTTGTATGGCACATTGTCTGTGTAACCTTCCACCATAACTTCGAGATCTGGGCGGGACTCGATGATGGCAGCAATTTTACCCAGCACTTGGTTTGCCCTTGGGGTAAGCAGGTAACTGCCGCTTTGGTAAAGCATTTTATCCGAAAGGTTGATGAATACCACCGTTTTGTCCACTTTCACATCCACGTCTTTGTCGTCAATGCCGTCTTTGAGCACCGTTTTGAGGTTGACAGCAAGCGCCAGATTGATTGAGTCCGCTTTAGTCTTGGCAGCTTGAAGGAGCCGGATGTATTTGTCCTTGCCTTCGAGTTGAGAAAGGGTTTCTTTTATATTGTCGCTGGCCGATTGGGAAAGCACGGTGAGGTTGCCCACTTGAGATACCTGTTTGTCGCGCTGCGCTTGGCAGTCTGCGATTTGTGCGCGGAGATCCGCCATTTGCTCCTCGCGGAGTCGGAGCGCGGTTTGAGATTCGTTTTTGCTGGCTGCTTTTTCTGCTTCGCATACGGAGAGTTGGGACATCAGTTCGTTGAGCTGTTTGCCGTATTTGGCTAGATTTTGGTTTGCCAGATCCAATTCTGTTTGCATCGTGGCCTGCATGGATTTGTACTTCTTTTTTGTGACGCAGGAACTGGTGGGCATCAACAGGATCAGTGCGATTAAGGCTAAAAGGGGGAATTTGAGTGCTGTTTGCATGTGTTTGTCGTTTTTAAGTAAAAAAAGTTGGCTTTTTAATCGGTTATTGCTTCTATTACAACAGAAGCGCAACAATTGTTTTTGCGCAACAGGTGGAATTCCAAAAGTGAGGTTCATTTCATGCACTACACTTCTCTGCGGTGCCTGAAAAATCCTTCAAAATCAATTCGTTGGTTGGAGGTATGATGTTGGAAGGGGTTTGACCAGATCGGCTGATGCGGCACAAGTGGCATCTAGGGCTTTAATAGCACACACTAATGCATTCACTGCCCCAGAGAGGGCTCCGAGCATTCCAATCTTGATGGCCTGGCATCTATGCTTTGTATGGATTGCCCAAACCTTTTCCACCCGAATTTCTATCGTAGGGGTAATGTTGGGGTAGTACAGATAAGATGTTTCGGCAAATACTACAAAGGAATCTTTCGTGATATACAGGCTTCCTTTCAGATTATACAGGCTTTCGACCCGACGATCGTTACCAATCAGGGTAATCTGGCCAAAGTATTTTACGGGCAAGGATTTGGATTCCTTGGGTTGCTGGGCGCGTGCTTTTGGAGCAATCATCCACGAGAGCAAGAACAAGAGGAAAAGGGTGTTCTTCATTGCAGTCTTGTTTAAAAATGCTTGAAATACTCAAACGGCTCCTTGCAATCTTTACAGGTGTACAATGCTTTACAGGCACTTGCACCAAATTGGTTCACCTGAACATGCCCAAAAAAGGCAAGATTCGATCCTTTTTCGGATCAAAAGAATCGTAAATCAAACCGCCTGACTAAACACCCGTCCACTGGGCATTTTGGCCCAATACCGTGCATCAAATGCCAGGCAGATGTTCCGCAAATACCCTTTGCCTTTCTCGGTGACCTGCACACCAGAAGGCCCGATTTCTATAAGTCCATCGGCTACAGGTTCGGCTAGCCTTGCCAAAATCACATCCCTTTCATCGTTTGGCTGCCAACTGGTTTGATACCGACACATCAAATTCAGGATATGCTGTCTGATTTCCATATCCTCTTCCGTCAGAATATGCCCGCGCAATAGAGGCAAATGTCCGGCGGCGACCGCATTTTGATACTCAGCTACTGTTTTCAAGTTTTGTGCAAAAGCACTAAAGGTATCCCCGATTGCAGAGGCCCCCAAACCAATGGTGAGCGGCGTGAAAACCGGGGTATAGCCCATAAAATTTCGGTGCAGCGCACCCGTTTGGGCTGATTGGAACAAGGCGTCTTTTTCAAGCGAAAAATGATCCATGCCCACATCGTGATATCCAAGTGCTTCCAGCAAATCCTTGCCTTTTTCATACAGCGCCCGTTTGGCAACCGCATTGGGCAGGTCATTTTCATCAAAAGCACGTTGGCCGTTTTTAAGCCAGGGAACGTGTGCGTAACTGTAAAAAGCAATTCGGTCGGGCATTAAATCGCCGACGAGCTCCATTGTTTTGACAATATGTTTCTTTCTTTGAAAGGGTAATCCAAAAATGAGGTCGAAATTGACCGAATCATATCCGATGACGCGCGCTGTTTCGGTTACGAATTTCACTTGCTCAATCGTTTGATAGCGTCTGATAACCTGCAGAATATCCTTATCCACGTCCTGCACGCCGATGCTAATGCGACGGAAACCGAGATCGTACAATACTTCTAAATGCTCCTGTGTGGTGCTGGCTGGATGGGCCTCAAAACTGAATTCGTGCTCCGGCGCGATGTCAACGGTTTCAAAAATGGCTTCCAGCAGCTCCCGCAGGTTTTCCGGGTGAAAAAATGTGGGTGTGCCGCCGCCTAAATGCAATTCGCTTAAAACAGGTCGGCCCGGCAAGCGATCGAGGTACATTTTCCATTCTGCCAAAACCGACCGAATGTAGGGCGATTCTACCGCATGATTGGTCGTGATGTGCTTGTTGCAGCCACAATATGTACATAGCCGCTCACAAAAGGGCAGGTGAATATAAAGACTCAGATGCTGATCCTGCTCGAATACCTGCACCAGATGGTCAGTCCATTCTGTTTCTGAAAGCGTTTCTGCTTCCCAATAAGGCACCGTTGGGTAACTGGTGTATCGCGGTGCGGGGATGTCGTATTTTTCGAGTAAATTTTGCATATTTTTGCTGGTTTGGGTTAATTTGCTGCTTGTTCATCGGGTGACTTCAAGTCACCCGATGAACAAGCAGCATCACGGAGCCGATTTCGCAGCAACGTGTGCCATTTCAAACGTCAGTATTTTGGTAAGCCGGATTCGCACGGAATGGAAATTTTAGGGTCTATAATTTTTTTTTCCTCTTTCAAAATAACCAACAATGCCCCTAAAAACACCAGATTTTTCACAATGTATTGGCCCACGATGGTGAATCCATACGGAGCGTGCGAAAAGGAAACTTCTGGGAAGAAAAACAGGGGCATAAATGTGAAAATCATGTGTAAAACGGCTGCTTGGGCACCAAATTTGGTAAAACGCCCGCTCAGGAAAATCACTCCGATACCCACTTCCCAAATGGCAAGCAACATCAGGTTGACAGCGTCCGGGATGACTCCAAAGGTCAGAATGCGAATGGTGTCTTTGGCTAGATTCTCCGCTGGACTTAGCCCATCGAAAAATTTCAGCATGCCGAACCAAAAGAAATTGATACCGATAGCCCACCTCAAAAGGCGCGTCGAGTTGGAGTATAAGAATGAAAGAAAAATGGTACTTATATTCATGTTGATCAGCTGATTATCAGGTGTTTATTCTTCGGCTGCCTGACCTTTCACAAAGCTGGAATAGACATACACATGGGCGTTTGTGTCTTCCAGCGTGCTGTAAATCAAATCTCTAACATGTTCCCATCGCAGCCCGCCTACTCCAGTTGCCAAGCGTGGAACTGCGATACTTTTGATCCCTTCTTTAAGGATGATTTTTTTCAATTCGCGCAAGGCATGGCCTACATTGTGCAAGGAAGCAACACCAGGGTGTCCACTGTGCCCGATGGAGGGTTCTTGCGTGAGAAGGTTGATGATCCGCTTGCCTTCAGCACCAGACCAAATCCAAGCTTCGCCGGGAGCGGGGTTTGTCTGGTGACACCAGTGCCGAAAATCTTTGACCATCGAAGGATAATCTTGGCGAAGGCTGAGTGCCAAACCGTTATCGAAATGATCGTGTGGTGCAACGCCATGCGCAATGGCCTGGGCTTTGGACAACAGGATGTCGCCGCTGACTTCTTTTATCATGAGAAATAGTTTAAATTTTGCCGAAAGGTTCAGCCACGAGTGTCACAATGCAGATGACGATGGTCGGGGCAAAAGGTGATTTTGGTCATTCTTAAAAGAAAAGCCATTCAACCTCCACATTTACCACAAGGAGTTCCATCAAAGGACATAAAAAAGGCTGCAATTTCAATTTGAAATCACAGCCTGATATAAAGGATGGAGATTGTCAATGTTTACCTGCGGTCACCCGGCGAATTTCAGTCGCGTAACACCATGAACCATTCACGTTTCTGTCTCTGTAGTCTGCTTTACCTTTTCTCCCAGTACCAATAATGGCAACGTTATGTTTGCCGCCACGCGCTGGGTTTCACTCTGATTAAACAGATTGGACAAGAAAGAATGATGGTGTGGTATCATGGCCACCATGTCAGCACCGCTGCGGGCTGCCTCGTAAAGAATGCCTTTATCTACGGCGTTCTCATTTTCATAGGAGTAACCATGGCGAATTCCCGTGAGCAGGGTCTGGAGATTGCGCTTAGCGGCTGACAGACCACCCTGTGGCACCAGATCAGGTGTTTTTTTCAAATCAAACAAGGTAAAAACCTCTATGTACGAATCAAAGGCGGTAGCTAAATCTCGAAGGGATTGTACTGTTTCGGTGTTGGCAATGGCGTGGTCGTCAAAAGGGAACAGGATTTTCTTCAAGGGATGAAAAACTACACCACGCGACACTACCAGTAAAGGCAGTTTGCCGCGCCGAATGGCGGAAGAGGTCACGCTGCCATACAAGGCATTGACCACGGCACTTTGCCCGTGCATACCCATTACAACCAGACCAGCTTGTTCGGCTTGAAAAACCTCGTCTAAATCGCTTGGAAGATCCCAGGATCGTACAATACAGTCAATATCAATCGGATAACTTTGGGCCAGATCATCTTTGAGTTCTTTGAGCTTACGCTCGAGACTCGCTGTTATCTCGTCAACAAAAACATTGGGAAAGACCGCAGGCAGATCCGTCGCCGGAATCGGATAGTTGAAATGATGGAAAAGCACCAGCCGCGTTTCGGTAGCCTTGGCCAGTGCGGCAGCATATAACACCGCGGTGGTAGCACTAGAGGAGAAATCGGTGCAGGCAATAATGGTCTTCATGCGTTTAATATTTATTTGCTTTATACAACAAAAGTGCAAGCAACGGTTGTCAAGCAAGATGATGAAGGTCAGGCTGCGAATTGAGACTCGTCACTCAGTTCATCGGTACTTGAAATAAAAAATCACCATAGTCGCTGACCAATGTCAGTGATGAAGGTACAGTAAATCACTCAACTTTGCTGCGAATTAATGCTGATCTCTGATACAAAAAAGGACTGAAATGAAATTTAAAGCCGAAAACAGCTCCACTCCTTACCATCCTGTCGCGCTTTGGCTATTAAAAACGCTGCTTCTGGCCTTAAGCGTTTCCGCGCTCGTGCCGGGCATTGAATTAATCATAGACCCTTCTGGAAAGAGCATTCGTTTCCCGCAAGCTGCGCTCGTTCACTCGCCTTTCTCTAACTATTTGATTCCGGGTATCCTGCTCAGCCTTTTTATGGGCCTGCTTCCGCTTATGGCCTGGTTTTCCCTTTGGAAAAAGTCACAAAATACATTTTTAGACCGAATCAACCCTTTCCCAATGTGGCATTGGGCCTGGACACTTGCATTGTTCAGTGGTCTTGTACTGATAATTTAGATTCTCGTACAAATGACGATGGTGCCGTTTTTCTTTCTCCAACCAACACTTTTGGTTTGGGCAATTGCAATCGTTCTGTTGTGCTTTGCACCCGGCGTGCGTACTTACTACGAAAACCAAGTTATGAAAGGTAACTTTGGCAAGTATAATATAACACAATGGCCCCATAAAAAGGCCAATCTCCCCTCCGCACCATGCCCAATCTATTCTGGCACCAAGCCCCCACAGAAGTTTTTCAAAACCTGGGCAGCTCCGAAAGTGGCCTGAGTGGCAAACTTGCTTCCCGCAGGCTTTCCGAGCGACAAAAAGCACAAAAGCATCCACCCGAATGGCTGCAAACCCTGCGTTTGTTTGCCCGGCAGTTTGCTTCCCCGCTGGTACTATTGCTGGTCTTTGCGGCCATCTTGTCGGCTTCTATGAGCGACTGGAGCAACGCTGTGATCCTGATTTCCATCCTTTTTTTGACTGGATCGCTAAGTTTCTGGCAGGAATACCGGGCAGGAAAAGCCGTGCAGCAACTCCGGGCAATGATGCACATCAAATGCACCGTCTTGCGCAACGGCAAACCCGTTAAAGTGCCCAAAGAAACGGTCGTGCCGGGCGATGTGGTGCTCTTCTCCGCAGGCGATGTGGTGCCGGCGGATTGCCTCCTTTTGCAATCCACCGATTTGCACACCAACGAATCCGCACTTACCGGAGAGTCGTTCCCGGCAGAAAAAGAACCGGGCCTTTCAGCCGCCAACGCGTCCCTTTCGGAGCGCAAAAATGTCCTGTTTGAAGGCTCAAGTATAATGAGCGGCACCGGACGAGCAGTAGTAGTACAGGCAGGATCGGAGACGGAACTCGGCAAAATTGCCACCCAAATGGGGCAGCTTGAGCCAGAAACCGCCTTTCAGTCGGGTATCCACAAATTTGGCTACCTGTTGCTCCGCATGACCTTCGTGCTTTCGGTCGGCATCCTGATTTTCAACCTTTTTCTTGGGAAGCCCATTGCGGCGAGCATCTTGTTTTCCATCGCTCTGGCAGTCGGCCTGGCGCCGGAACTTTTGCCCGCCATCATGGTCACCACCCTTTCGGCAGGCGCTATCCGCATGGCCCGCGACAAGGTCATTGTAAAAAAACTGGACGCGATACAAAACCTCGGCGCTATCAACATTCTTTGTTCGGACAAAACAGGAACGCTTACCACGGGAGAAGCCAAGGTTGCGGCTACCCTCGGTTTTAATGGCCAGTCCAGTGATCGGGTGCGGCTATATGCCTGGCTTAATGCCCATTTTGAAACAGGTTTTGTCAACCCGCTCGACGAGGCCATCCGCAAATTGGAGGACATGGAAGTGGGGCATTTTTCAAAAAAAGATGAGGTCCCGTATGATTTTTTGCGGAAAAGACTCAGCATTGTCGTCCAAGATGGTGCCAAAGATTTGATGATTACCAAAGGCGCGCTCTCCGAAGTGCTGGCGGTTTGTGACCGGGTGGAAATGCCCGACGGAAGTATCGTGGCCATCGAAAGCGTTCGGAAGGCGGTAATGCAACAATTTGAAACACAAAGCGCTCAGGGTTTTCGCACCATCGGCATTGCCTGGAAAGACCTGACGGGCGATCCTGTCATTAATAAGGACGACGAAACAGGCATGGTATTCCTCGGCTTCCTTTTGCTCGAAGACCCACCCCGCGAGGATATTCCGAATACCCTCCTCAGCCTCGCAAACCTCGGGATCACCTTGAAAATTATCACGGGCGACAACCACCTCGCCGCCGCTCACCTCGCCCGAACAATCGGTATTGAGGACAAAAAAATGCTCACCGGGCACGACATTTCCAGCCTCAGTGATGCGGCCCTCGCCCGTCGGGTGGAATCCACCAACCTGTTCGCCGAAGTCGAGCCTCAGCAAAAAGAAAGACTCATCCGTGCCCTTCGCGCGAATGGCCATGTGGTAGGTTACCTCGGCGACGGCATCAACGACGCTCCAGCCCTCAAAGCCGCCGATGTGGGTATTTCCGTAGACTCTGCGGTAGATGTCGCCAAAGAAGCCGCCGATATTGTTTTGATGGAAAAAAACCTCGAAGTGCTTCAAAAAGGCATTATAGATGGACGGAAAACGTACGTCAACACGCTAAAATATATCTTCATCACCACGAGTGCTAATTTTGGCAATATGTTTAGCCTTGCGGGTATTTCCCTGTTTTTGCCCTGGCTGCCCCTTTTACCAGCCCAAATCCTGCTGCTCAATTTCCTTTCCGACATCCCCGCCCTCACCATCGCTTCCGACAATGTGGACGAAGAGCAACTCCGTCGTCCCAAACGATGGGATAACGCCCTCATCCGTCGGTTCATGGTCGTGTTTGGTATCCAGAGTTCGCTGTTCGATTACCTGACCTTTGGATGTCTGCTTCTGATTTTCAAAGCTGGAGAAAGCACCTTCCAGACCGGCTGGTTTATAGAATCCGTGCTGACCGAAATCATGGTGCTGCTCATCATCCGCACCGTGCGCCCTGCGCTCAAGAGCCGACCCTCGCGCTGGCTTCTGGGGACGAGCGTGGCTACCGTAGCAGGCACGCTGCTGTTACCTTATTTGTCCATTGGGGAAAGATTAGGATTGACCCCATTGCCCTTGTCTTTGCTGGGCTTTATGATCGGTATTGCGGTACTGTACAGTTTTATCGTGGAAGGAACAAAGCGGCGGTTTTTTAAGCAGGCGGCGCTTTGAGGCGTTTTCTTTCACATCAGCTTCGATGATGATGGTGGTCATGTTTATTGGACTCGCTTTCCCTGAAATTTGTAAAAATATTCGACTATGAACTCAAATTTGATTTTCCCGATCTTACTGTTGTTGGGCGGTTTTGTGCTTGTTTCTGCCTGCAAATCTTCGAAAAATCCGAGTAAGACTGACACAACTTACACCTGCCCGATGCACCCTGAAATCACAGGCAAAAAGGGCGATCACTGCTCGAAATGCCAGATGGCTTTGACAGAATCCACCGCCCCGGCCGTTTTTTGCTGCCCGATACACAAGGAATGCTCAAGTAAAATGAGTGGAAAATGCCCCAAATGTGGCACTCCGATGGAGCAGCCGGTTCAGCCTTACTCCTGCCCGATGCACCCCGACCAGAAAGGCAAAAAAGGGGAGCGCTGCCCGAAGTGCCCCATGGAATTGGAGATGGTTAAGCCGGGGAAAGGGGTGGGGAGGTAAAATGTCAAATCTATTCCCGTTCCAAAACGAAGCGTAGCCAGTTGTACCGGTTGATGGTTTGAAACGTTGCCTGTGGGTACGTTTCCTGCCATGCGGCAGGTGGTTTTGCTTCCTTGTTGCCAAATTTGAATTCAAACCCGGCAAGGTTTCCCTCATATTCTTTCATTTTTTCAAGGATATGCTTCGCCAAGGTTGTTTTGCCCACCTGCCGTTGTCCATAAGGAGAACGATTTTGCGGGGTTCTCCGGTCAACCGTGTGGTGATTGCCTGCTCCAATGTTCTTGAAATGAATGCTGCCATAAAGCCTATTCTAAATTATGGCGCATATTTATCGAATTTGTTCGACAAAATGGCGCGAATTTGTAGAATAAGAACATCGGGTCCTAAATATTTGGCAATCGAGCCGACACCCTTTCCCAAAACGCATCATCCAGCAGTCGGGCGCTGCCGATCAGTGCCGCGTGTTCACTGTGCATTGAAACGACGACCTTGACAGGAACGCCCGCCTTTTCCAGACCTTCCTGAAATCTATCCCCAAACAGTGACAGCGCATGGGCGATGTTGCCCCCAATGATCAAAACTTCTGCATCGAATTTTTGAAGCGGGACGGCCATACAATCCGCCAGATTTTGGCCAAACTGTACAAAAAGTCCTTTGGCAATGGCATCGGTGTGCGTTTTATCCATCAACTCTTTTACCCCGGAGATTTTTTGCCCAGCCTGTTTTTCGTATTCTCCAACAAACCAGCGTGTCGAGAAATAGTCGTCCGCAATGCCGTCTTTGAAAGGCAAATGCCAGAGACAGCCTTCTTTTGGCACTTCGTCCCCAGATACGACGGGCACGCCGTCTTCGATAAAAGCCGAGCCAAAACCCGTCCCCAAGGTGATGACCACCACTTTATGAAATCCCTTTCCTTCCCCCAGCCAGGCCTCCCCGACCGCGAACGACGCAGCGTCATTCAGAAACCGCATGGGCAGTTCTTTTTTCGTCGTCAGCAATGGATTTAAAGCAGTGGGGATATGGAGGTTGTACAGGTTTTTGAACTTGTGCTCCATTTTCGAGATGCCGTTTCTGTAGTCAAAAGGCCCCGGAATGGCAAAGCCAATGCCCGCCAATTGCGATTCATCTAATTTGGAAAGTGTGCTGTTCAAAGCCTTCGCCCAACTTTGGAGGATGGTTTCCGCCGGGGCTTCGTGATGGCAGGCGACTCTGGAGAGCGTTTCTTTCAGCAATTCGCCTTCGCGGATTTTTACGGCAGCACAGGTGATGTGCGTGCCGCCAATGTCTGAGCCGATGGAGAGAGGGTGTTGCATGGTTGGGTGGATAACAGCGTGTGAAATAATTCGCCTCGCAAGTTACACCCCATTTACACGTTCGACAAAATCATTTATGTCTTGCTGGCACCATTTTTATTCTTGCAGGTAGGGTGCTTCATCAATGGTTAATTTCCTAATGTTCTTCAGTACATGCTTCATGTAATCCCTCCAGACTATTTTTGTAAATAGCCAATGAAAGGGGTAAAACAGGATAATGTTCGAAAACATGGTGTATCGGTATCTAACCAGAATTTTGCCTTCTTGAAGTTGGGTAGTAAACCACTCCCCTTGAAATTTCTCAAAACCCATAGACCAGGTCTTAAAGTCGGAAATTTCTATTTTCCAGTATTCGTTCTCTTTTCTTTCCAATACTTTGTCAAGGGAAGATTCGCCACCTTTAAAGGTTGGAGTTTTTGCCATAAAAACTTTTCGGCTGCCACCCACCTTCCCCCAACTTTCGTCCTCGGTGCAGTGCGTCACCTTGGGTGTAATGCCATATCCAGTATGCACTTTTGCAATATCACAAAGCATTGGGCTTTTAAATGCTCGCTCGAGGGTTGTGTCAAATATTGCTGTTATTTCGGTTGTTGTTTGCATAGTCATATTTCATCTTTGGGCTAAAATTGTTTATTGCGCGGGCCTTTTCTTGGCAATTCAATTTCCCAGTTTTTCAATCTTTTTTGGGCAAAATCTTTAATGATTGGGTGTCCGCAAACGGCCATCTTTTCGATGTAAGCCTTCGCTTTATCCGTTCCGATATCTGCCAATGCCCAAACGTACTTTCTTGCAAGCGGTTTGTAATCCTGAATATCTAATTCTTCCCGGATTCCTTCTTGAATAAGATATCTACGGCCAAAGGGTTTAGAATGTTGGAATAGCCCGGGTTTCTTTGGTCATCGTGAGCACTCCTGACGTAGCCGCGCTTAGTCGGTTATGAAAAGTAGTGCATATTTGGGTGTATATAAATTACATTGTTTGTTTTGATTTAATCACTCGCTGTTGCGAGGCTACCCCGAATCCCCAACGAACGCTGGGCTGGGGATTTGGGGTAACCTGGCGTTTTCTATGGTTTTGAAGTGCTGAATGAAAATTAGGCTATTGCTTTATCAGCGGAAGTACAACTGGTATGCCTTTGTTTGCTTCAAAAATTTCCAGTGAATATACGCCATAAGGTAGCCCGTCCACGGTTGCTTTTTCGGCATAAGAGAAGGTTTGCACCACCTGTCCCAGTGCGTTGCGCAGCAGTGCCCGCTCCCAGCCGAAGTCAGATTTTATTTCAAAAATATCCGTGGCCGGATTGGGGAAAACGTTGAATTCAAACGATTTCCAATCTATCTCTACTATATTGCTCAAAGCAGATTTTTCGTCAAAATCAACTTGCCGGAGACGGTAGTAGTTTTTGCCCAGCGTCGGGTGTTTGTCCCAAAAACGGTAGTTCAAGGGATAATAGCTGGTGCCGTTTGCGGCTAACTGGCCTATTTTTTCAAAAGAAACCCCATCGTTACTGCGCTGCAGCTCGAAGCGGGCAGCGTCCCTCTCGGAGGCTGTTGCCCAGCGCAGCTCGATGCCAATGCTTGGCACGGCATGGCCTTGTAGTGGGGAGAGATAAGTGACGGGCAAGGGAATGGAAGTAATCAGCACTTTGCTCGTAAAAGGCTGCAAAGTGAGGGTCGGCACGCTCACGTCGTTCAGGTCGACGACATTTGAATACGTGTAGGTGGCGGCAGCGTTGGTGTTATTGACCACTAAAAAAGAATAATCGGTCGGGAAAGTCCAACTATAATAACTACCCACCGAAGCCAAATCATATCCCGTTGATGTGCGCCATTCGGCCATAGTGAAGTTTTGGCCATTTGTCCAGAGGTAACGAGCGACCGACTCTCCGTAAGGATTGCACAAAAAATTGTTGTTGGACGTGGACATGACCTGGTGGTTGTTGTCGTCGGAAGCGATTTCAACTGGTATTGCGCCCGCGAGGTTCGCATAAAAAGTATTGCCGGAAGCCGTATTGTCGTAAATGCTTGGCCCAGACTGCCAGTCATAAAAGCCCAGGCCCTGCTTGCATTGGTAGGTCACGTTGCCCGTGATGGGGCAGTTATGCGCTCCGGCATTGATAATAATGCCGCTGCCGGAAGTGATATCGTGAACGGTATTGTTTTCGACCGTGATATTGTAGGCAAAGTTGTCAACGTAGATGCCGATGATAATGTTGCCGGGGGGCGAGCCGTTGTGGCTGCCGACCATGGTGTGGACAATATTATTGCGGATGATGTTATCACATGACGAATTGTTGCCGCCCCAAGTGTAAATACCGCCGCCATCGTCCATATTGAGCATCGCGTTCTGTACCTGATTGCGCTCAATGGTGATGCTGGTGCCATTGAAGCGAATGCCCATGTTGCCAATATTCGTTATGGTGTTGTTGCCGATGGTGGCGCCCGCGTTGCCGTTGATGAGCCAGATGCCCCCCGAGTAAAAATCGCCCGTAAAGTCTGGGCGATGCAGGCCGAAAGTCATGCCCGCGTTCGTGATGATGTTGTTGGAAAATGCACCGTTGCCCATATTTGCTAGGACCGCCCCCTGATAATAGCTGTCCGTGATGCTGTTGTGCTGAATATCGTTGCCGCTTCCGCTGACGAACAT
>Ga0105044_10007225_pt1 | contig 15293 bp, 8 predicted proteins | sample MAT01_FD_78092 | JGI IMG/M metagenome (GOLD analysis project Ga0105044, IMG submission 78092) | Freshwater microbial communities from Lake Fryxell liftoff mats and glacier meltwater in Antarctica - MAT-01 | ecosystem: Environmental > Aquatic > Freshwater > Ice > Liftoff microbial mat | place... | reverse complement strand
TTACTTCTACTTACCCAAGTTAGAACACTATTTAGAAGCGCGTTGGTGGAATGATGTTTTCACATTTGCGCAAGACTATCTCCATGTCCCGCAAGGCACTTTTAAGGCAACTGTCTTAATAGAAACCATTACTGCAAGTTTCCAGCTGGATGAGATTATCTGCGAGCTAAGAGATCACATCGTTGGTTTAAATTGTGGAAGATGGGATTACATCTTTTCTTACATCAAAAAATTCAGAAATCACCCAAACTTTGTCGTGCCCAACAGAGATCAGGTAACGATGACCACGCCATTTATGGATGCCTATTCCAAATTGGTCATTCAACGATGTCATAAAAGAGGCATCCTCGCCATAGGAGGCATGGCAGCGCAAATTCCAATTAAAAATGACGAAGAAGCCAACGCCAAAGCTCTGGAAAAAGTGAGAACGGATAAAGAGCGCGAAGTCAAAAACGGTCATGATGGCACGTGGGTGGCGCATCCGGCATTGGTTGAAGTGGCGATGCGCGAATTCAACAAACACATGCCAACGCCCAATCAACTGCATATCACCCGGGATGATTTGCACATCACAGCGCAAGACCTGGTAGAACTACCCAAAGGAACCGTGACCGAAGAAGGCATTAGAAAGAACATCAACATCGGTATTTTATATACCGAAGCCTGGCTCAGAGGCCACGGAGCGGTTGCACTCTATCATTTGATGGAAGATGCTGCTACGGCAGAAATATCGAGAACCCAGGTGTGGCAATGGCTCAAAAATGAAGTGAAACTCGATGATGGAAGAAAATTCAACATGGACTTGTACCAGAAACTATTCCACCATGAAGTCGAAAAAATCAAAACCTCAGTTGGAGATAAAAATCTCACGGAATCGAGATTTGAATTGGCATTTGAAATTTTCGACAAACTCGTGGTATCCGAAGAATTCGAAGAGTTCTTAACCCTCCCGGCCTACAAATATCTTTAAAAAAAAATCCTGCAATTGCAGTCATAACGAACAGAATTTAAATAACCATTAAAAAATAATACAACCCAAAGTCATGAAAAATTTAGTTCAAAACAATTATCATTCAGCATTACAAACTGTGCGAAACCTCAAAGAAAAGTATGGCGAAACCTGGAATGAAATAAATCCGGAAAGCGCCGCCACAATGGCGGCTCAGAACCGTTTTAAAACAGGATTGGATATCGCCAAATACACCGCAGCCATTGTAAGAAAAGACATGGCAGCGTACGACGCCGATTCTTCTCAATACACGCAGTCTTTGGGTTGTTGGCATGGTTTCGTGGCGCAACAAAATATGATCGCGGTTAAAAAGCACCACAAAACCACGCATAAAAAATACATATACCTTTCAGGTTGGATGGTGGCGGCATTGCGCTCTGAATTTGGCCCTTTGCCAGATCAATCGATGCATGAAAAAACGGCGGTTTCTTCTCTGATAAAAGAGATTTATGACTTTTTGCGTCAAGCAGATGCCATTGAGCTCAATGACTTATTCAGAAAGCAAAAGAACGGAGAAGATGTGGAAGCCCAAATTTTTAATTTTGAAACACATGTCGTTCCAATCATCGCAGATATTGACGCTGGGTTTGGCAATGAAGAGGCAACTTATTTATTGGCCAAACAAATGATCCAAGCCGGTGCTTGCGCCATTCAATTAGAAAATCAGGTTTCAGATGCGAAACAGTGCGGGCATCAGGATGGCAAAGTCACCGTGCCCCACGAAGAGTTTATTGCAAAAATAAACGCGGTGAGATATGCTTTCCTGGAGTTGGGCGTAGAAGACGGCATTATAGTGGCACGAACCGATTCCGAAGGCGCAAGTTTAACTGAAAAATTACCAGTGAGCCAGGAACCTGGTGACCTGGCCTCACAATATTTGGCTTTTGTGGAAGCAGAAGAAATAGCCATTCAGGATGCCAAAGAAGATGATGTATTGCTGAAAAGAGATGGCAAATTGGTGCGTCCTGTGAGATTGCCCAATGGATTATACCAATTTAAAAATGGCAGCAATATAGATCGCGTGGTGTTGGATTGCATTACAAGCCTTCAACATGGTGCGGATCTTTTGTGGATCGAAACGCCCACACCGGATGTGAAGCAAATCGCACACATGGTCAATAGAATCAGAGAAGTGGTGCCCAATGCGAAATTGGTTTACAACAACTCCCCTTCTTTTAACTGGACCTTAAACTTTCGGAATCAAGCGTATGAGGAGCTCTTGGCTTCGGGAAAAGATGTATCCCGCTACCACAAGACCAATTTAATGGATGTGATGTACGATGATTCTGAACTCAGCCAGCTTGCGGACGAAAAAATCAGATCTTTTCAGGCAGATGGAGCCAGAGAAGCAGGAATTTTTCATCACTTAATTACATTGCCGACTTACCATACCACAGCGCTGCACATGAATGATTTAACAGCTGGGTATTTTGCTGAAGAAGGCATGTTGGCCTACGTAAAAGGTGTTCAGCGACAAGAAATCCGCAAAGCCGTAGCCTGTGTTAAACACCAGCGCATGGCCGGCTCCGATCTTGGGGACGACCATAAAACATACTTCGCAGGAGAAAAAGCCATGAAGGCTGGCGGCGGTAAAAACACGTCCAATCAGTTTGAAACCAATGTCAATAACACCAAAGTAGTAGGGAAATTAAGAAAGATTGCTTGAGCAAGATAAACGCTGATCACCAAACGAGCTGGTTTGAAAACCAGCTCGTTTTTTAGTGTGCCGCGCACGGCCAATAAAAAGGAGGCTTCCCTTTCAGAAAGCCTCCTTTTTTATTTTCATTGAATATGAAAAAGAGTTGAACGTGCACTCTAGCGGGCAGTGCTTAAGACGCTTCCTGTCTAAGGTTGTCTAATATCATCCAAATAGAATGTTCCCGCATTCGGTACGTTCCAGCCCGGAAACATCACCAATCGGTCAAAAGTCGCAGGAGAACCGCTAAAGTCAAAAGAAATTTCCTGCCAGGTATTCGCCTGGGTTACCTCGGCATCAACCTCTACGAAACTGTTGGCGTTGGCCTGCTCTTCCAGCTTCATTCGGAAAGGTCCGGTGACGGGTGCCCAAACTTTCAGCGTTATCGTATTGTCGCTGCTGAAGTCAAAAGCTTCTTCCATGTTGATGAAAAATCCTGCCCAAGGTTCATTTCCATGTACCGTTTCCAATACTGTTGCGCTCGTATTGATTCCGCTCTGGTCGGGATTTCCAATGTAAGCTACCGTGCTATTTCCAAAAGTGGTCATTTCCGGTTCTTCCGATTCGAAATCGAGCGGCAAACTGTACTCAGGCCCTTCCGTGGTACCAGGATCATAGCCTTCCGGAATCAAACGCAGATACCAGGCCAACGCTGCATTTTGCGAATCTTCCACACGAAGGAAGAGCAAATTTTCTTCGATCGTTACGATCTTGTACGTGCGCACACCGGTGTAGTAACCGATAAAAGCTTCGCCCACGATGGAAATAAGTGTGTCAGCACCCTCCGTATATGTCCAGGAATCGCCGAATTGATCGGGAAAAGGAGAGGTGAAGTCTCCAACGGCACTTTCAAAAGCCTGGGGCCAATCTCCCGTATGCGCGGTATTGAGGTAAATAAAGCCATTGGTCGCCATATCAAATTGAAATCCTGTAAGGGTGAAGGTGTAAACATCATCGTACATGCCAGAGCCTGATTTTTCCAACGGGCCCGCAGCGTAGAACTCAGGAAAATCACCGTTTTGAGAGGGGTTGGGCCCCACCCCGAAATGCCCGGCATTGGCGGAATCTATTACCCAGGATTTTGAACCCGGACCATCAGGACCTCCGGTGAGCAGGTCAAAAATCGGATTGTCCAATAAACCCGGATCATCGTTTTCGATCACAATCTCTTGGGTGGAGGAAGTACTTCCGCCCTGATTATATATGGTGAGCGTTACGGTGTAAGTTCCTGCCAGGGGGTAAATACCCAACACATTTGATCCTTCTGCCGAACTACTATTTCCGAGGTCCCAAAATGCCTGAACATTTTGATTGGAGGCTCTGAACTCGAGTATATTATCGGTTTGCGCTGAAGGCGTGTAGGTAAAAACCGCATCGGCTGCCGTGGGTGGAGCGGCCAGTTCGGGTTCGTCTTTTTTGCAAGAGCTTAAAAGAGCGATGAAGGTGAAAACCATCAATAAAGGTTTTAACGTTCGTATGTATTGATTGCTTTTCATGATATTTCTCTTCTAATAAATTAATACTGACTGTTTTGCTGCCAATTGCCGCCGGCCAAATCAATTTCGACTTGTGGAATGGGAAATAATTCATGCTTCCCTGTCACAAAACCTTCGATTTCCGCGGCAGCGCGTCCTGTTCTTACCAAATCAAAGAAACGATGACCCTCACCGGAGAGTTCGTAAACACGCTCGCGGAGTATGTCGTCGGTAAGCTGAGCACCTCCTGAATTGATCTCGGGCATGTTTGCACGATCGCGCACCTGGTTGAGGTAGCCTCTGGCTATTCCATCTTCACCTCCACGGCTGTGGGCTTCTGCTGCCATGAGCAAAACGTCGGCGTAGCGAATTACTTTGTAGTTCAAGGGGCTCGTCAGGTCGGTATCAGGCAGGCCCAGCTCCGACGCGCGTTTAATGTATTTGTTGTTGTAGTATCCGGTGTGACCTCCCCCGCCTATTGCGTATTCAATTTCGCCGGGGTTTGCCTGTTCTGCGATGAACGCCTCTATGTCAAGAACGCTTATATCTCTTCTCAGATCGGTTGCGCCAAATGCGTCGTACAACTTCGCAGTTGGTAAGTTGTAGCTGTTACCATCACCGTATAAGGGGCCGTCGTATTGCCGAATTCCCTGAAAACCAGGTGCGGCATTTCCTTCCAAACAAATCAAACAGCCATATGAACCACCTTCTTGCCCTGAGTACTGAATGGTGAAGACTTCTTCATTGTTTACCTGAGTGGCTACAAACCAAAGTTCCTGGAATTGATCTATCAGCGAATATCCGCCTTCCATGATTACGCGATCAAGCACCTCAGCGGCTTGTACATATTCCTGCTGGTATAGGTAAGCTTTCCCGAGCAAAGCCAGTGCTGCCCCCCGATCAGCTCTACCCAATTGGGGTGCACCCCATTGCATAACGCTGGCGGCAGCAATTAAATCAGCTTCTATCTGTGCATAGACTTCAGAAGCAGATGACCGTTCAATCTCCGTGGCTTCAACGGTTCCTATTCTTTTGTCAATGATCAATGGAACTCCTCCGAAAATCTTCACCAGTTCAAAATAGTAATAAGCGCGCAGGAAGCGGGCTTCCGCCAAAATGATATCCTTTCCGGAAAAGTCAATGCGATCGCTGTTTTCGAGAATAAAGTTGGCTCTGGTAATACCGGTATAATTCCATCGGAATACATTGCGAAGTTCATTGTTCACTGCGTTGTGTTGCATGTCGTCAATCTCATGAAGACCCTGAGAGTCAAAAACGCTTTCTCCGCCGGCTATGGCATGATCTGATGCGATATCTCCTATCCAATAGGAGACGAAAGAGCCTTGAAGTAAATCGTAAGCGCCAATCAAAGCCAGATAATAATCGTTCTCTGAATTGAAGTAGTTATCAGCGTCTTGCGTAAATTCAGGATCTACGTCTAAGTATTTTTCACAACTCCACAATGAGATAGAAAGGAGGGTTGCGAGACCAAGTATTCTTAAAAATCGATTTTTCATGGGATTAAAAATGAAGGTTAAATCCACCCATTATAGTCGTGGCTTGTGGATAAAAGCCGTAGTCAACTCCGGCAGACAAGGGTCCTCCGAATGAACCGATATCCGGATCAAATCCAGAATATCCGGTGAGGGTCCAAAGGTTGTTGGCACTCACATAAACGCGCAAATAACGCACGTTTATTTTTTCTGAAACCCTCGAAGGTAAGGTGTATCCCACCTGAAGATTTCGCAGGCGAAGAAAAGATCCGTTTTCCACATAGAAATCACTGAATTCGGTATTTCGGGTTGAGCCGGTAGTCACACGCGGGATCTCGTCTGATGTACCCTGTCCTGCCCATCTTTCAAGCGTAAATCCCAATTGATTTGCGAAGGGCTGCTGGCGCTCGAAGTTTCGGATGATTTCCTGACCGATGGCTGCATAGAAATTACAGCTGACGTCAAAGCTTTTGTAACGGCCATTGAGGTTCAAGCCAAAAGTGAAGTTGGGAATTGGAGAGCCCAAATCTACCCGATCGGCATCATCACCAAAAGTAATTTGTCCATCTCCATTTTGATCGACAAAGCGAAGATCACCTGGTTTGGCACCTGGCTGAACCACGCCTGCATTGTCTATTTCTGCCTGGGTTTGGAAAATTCCATTCGTTTCGTAACCAATAAAGTAGCCGATGGGGAAACCTTCTTCAAATCTGGTCGCTACCGTACCGCCGACACCGAAGTCCGCACCTGGAATAAACTCCACTCCTTCCGGAACTTTCAAGACTTCGTTCTGAATGTAAGTTCCGTTTAAGGAGGCTGAGAAGATGAAGTTATTCACCGGCTTGGTGCTGTAGCCGAGTTCCAGCTCAACTCCTTGGTTTCTTACATCCCCCGCATTTACAAAAGGAGGAAAACCACCGGGTCCGTAAGTTCCCAGCAATCCCGACACGTCAGGTTGGAAAAGCAAATCTTTGGTGCTTTTGATGAAGTAATTGGTTGTAACCGTGAAATCATCAAACAGGTAAAGGTCCAGTCCCACGTTAAATTGGTTTGTAGTTTCCCACCTTAAATCGGGATTGGCAGCTCTTCCGATGGCCACCCCAGTGGTAATTAAGTTGTTGATTACATAGTTCCCTTCACCGTTGAGCAATGCGCGGTAGGCAAAGTTTGGAATTTGATCATTTCCGGATACACCGTAACTCACGCGAAGCTTGGCAAAGTCAATCACTGAAGATCTCCAAAATTCCTCTTCGCTGATTATCCAGGCTCCAGATACCGTAGGAAACAATCCCCAGCGCTCGTTTTCACCAAATTTGCTCGAACCGTCTCTTCTTAGAATTCCCGAGATCAGGTAGCGGTCGGCATATTTATATTCTCCGCGAAAGAAAGCCGAAAGCAATCGCTCTCTGAACTGAAAAGAACCGGCATTATTCAGGAAGCCTTGTGCAGCTTGACTCGCGCTGATGTCTGCAAATTCTTCGGAATTATTTGGGATATTGAAAGCAATGGCATTCAGGCCTTCTCCGCGGCGGCTGAAAGAGGAAACACCGATCGTTCCTTTCACGGAGTGCATCGCGTTAAATTCTTTATCGTAATTAAGGAAACTCTCAAAAGTGAGATCCAAATATGTGTCGCGGTTTTCTGAAACACTGGCCCCCCGTTCCAGAAACGTGCTGTCGGCAATCTGAAGCAGTGTAGGGTCAAGGTCTTCATTCAACGCGGTGTTCGGCGCTTTTCCGGGGCCATACCATACCAGGGGTGAAAAAGTCTTTCCTTCGACAATCGCATAGTTGTAATTGAAGCGATTCGTCCAGGTAAAATTCTCATTCAGTGTAGCTACGATTTCTTCCTTACCCACAAATTTATTCGCGATGCCTGCATTATAGGTGTTTTCAATTTGTGCCAATGGATTGATAATATCGTTTACCAATGGCAAATAACTGTACGTGCCGTTCGGTTGTCGAACAGGTTCAGTGGGGTAGGCATTTATCGTGTTGTAAAGTACGGATCCAATGCCATTCTCCTGAAGCGTGCTTCTTTCTTCATTGCTAAAAAGCAAAACACTGTTGAACTGAACTTTTTCCGAAAGGGCAGTAGAAAGGTTAAGACGACCGTTGTAACGTTCGAAACTTGATTTGTCGCCGCCCACAATTCCTTCCTGATTAAAGTAAGATCCGCCGATAGAATAAGTGGTTTTCTCCGACCCACCCGTTACGCTGATATTGTAGCCCTGTATAGGGGCTGACTGGAAAACTTCATCCTGCCAATCGGTTCCTTCTCCCAAATTTGTCGTTTCAAAAGGAGGCGCGCTGCCTCCATTCGCAAAAGCGTTATTTTTTACAATGGCATATTCTTCAGCATTGAGCAAGTCGAGCCTGTTTGAGGTCGTTTGGCTACCAATGAAACTACCTATTTCAACTTTTGGACCGGAGCCTTTTTTCCCTTGTTTGGTTTCGATAAGAATCACACCGTTGGCAGCTCTTACACCATATATCCCAGCGGTGGCATCCTTCAAGACGTTGATCGAAGCGATGTCATTTGGGTTCAGGGCATTGAGTCCTTCTGTATCATAAACGATTCCATCCACCAAAATAAGCGGGTCATTGTCTCCAAAAGTCGAAAGACCCCGAATCCTGATGGCCGACGCTCCTCCCGGGGAGCCTGAGTTGGTGTTGATGGTAACTCCCGCAACCTGCCCTTGCAGCGCGGCATCCATACGGGGGATGTTTAATTTCGTAAGCTCCTCGCCTTCAACGGTAGATGTTGCTCCCGTCAACTCTTTCTTTTTAACCGAGCCGTATCCTACCACGACTACCTGGTCAAGTAGCTTTGAATCTTCCGACATGTATACGGTCACGGCGCTTTGATTTCCTACGGCCAGCGTTTGCGATCGGTATCCCAGAAATGAAAATATGAGGGAATCACTGCCCGAAGCTTTCAACGAAAAATTTCCGTCCATATCAGTGGACGTTCCAGTCGTGGTTCCCTTAATGACCACGTTGACCCCGGGTAGGGATTGTTTCGTTGTGCCATCGAAAACCTTTCCCGAGACTTGCTGGCCCATGGAATTGTGTGCGCCGAACAGGATAAAAATTAAACCAATAAAGAGACTCTTCAGTAATAGTCGGTTGATCTGCATGGACATAAATTTAGTGGCGGTAAACCTACGCTATGGCGGGTCCATATAGCAGTGGTATTTGGCTCAAAATACCATGGTAAAAAGATCACAGAGCTCAGCTGGTTTTAGTAACTTACAGATGATCACCCTGGCTTTCAGCATATTCAGACGGCGTGACTCCATATTGCTTTACAAAACATTTCCTAAAATATTGTAAATCCGTGAAACCTACGCGATAAGTCGTTTCGGAGATGCTCAAACTTTCGAGACGCAAAATTTGAGCAGCTTTTTTCAAGCGATAGGTTCGGATAAACTCATTGGTAGAGGTACCCGTAACACCTTTCATTTTACGGTACAGTTGGGCTTTACTCATGTTTAGTGAATCACTCAAATCTGTGACTTGAAAATCGGCATCGGAAATATTATCGTCAATGATTTTAAGCACTTTTTGTAAAAAGCGTGCTTCCGAACTTATGCTTCCGGTTGATTTGGGCTGGGGGTCTGTGGAGACCTCGTGCAGTAAATGCTGTTTATAGGCGCGCATGGTGTGCAATGTGTTTCTCACAAGCATCGCCAAAAGAGAAGGGTCGAAAGGTTTGGTGACATGCTGCGTAGCACCTAGTTCAAATGATTTTGATTCACTTTCCGGTGAGGCTTTTGCGGTTAATATGATCACGGGGATGTGGCTCGTACGCTGGTCGTTTTTTAATTTTTCGATGAGATCGTAACCGTTCATACCGGGCATCATCACATCGGTGATGATCAGGTCAGGGATGCTCTCCCGGGCATTCGCATATGCTTCCTCTCCATCCACACATTCCAGTATTTGGTATTTCTCCTTCATCAGGACGGCCAAATAATTTCTGATTTCGCTATGGTCTTCAGCGATGAGGATCAATGGTTTATCAGTGTTTTGATGCACCGCACCTTCTTGAACTTTTGATATCTGGTCAAAATCAGATTCCGCTTCATGGGAAATGGAAGAAAGTGAAACAGGCTCGGATGTTTGAAGGACTTCTTGCGCGAAATGATCGGAACCCGCCAGAAGCACGACTTCAAATTTTGCGCCTTTCTCAGTCTTACTACTTACTAAAATTCGACCATGGTGAAGTTCAACTATTTCTTTTGCCAATGCCAAACCGATTCCCGTACCTCTCTGTTGTTCACGGTCATTTACCTGGTAAAAACGTTCAAAAATAAATTGCTGATCCTTCTCGGATATCCCTTTCCCCGAGTCTTTGACACCGATGTGGAAATGGTCCTTTTTCACGCGAAGTGACAGCGTGACCTGGCCGAATTGAGGTGTGTATTTGATGGCATTGGAGAGCAGATTCACAAGGACTTGTTCCATTTTTTGCCGATCAAAGTAAGCGTAGACCGGATTCTCTGGCAGGTCCATTTTCAGATCTATAAAAGAACGATCGGCGTAACTGAAAAATGACAGCCCTACGTATTTGACAAAAGCTGATAAATCATGATTCTGAACAGAAAGTTTGAGGCTACCACTTTCAATTTTAGAAAGATCCATAATTTCGTTGATCATGTTGAGCAGCCGTTTGGCGTTTCTCAACATCAGATCCAGCTGCTCTTTCAACTTTGGATTGATCGACTGTCTTAAAATGGATTGAAGCGGAGCGATGATAAGGGTGAGCGGCGTGCGAAATTCGTGCGATATATCGGTGAAAAACTTGAGACGGATCCGACTTAAATTACGTGTTTGTTCCAATTGCAAATGTTCCAATTCCAACTGACTCTTGAGCCGTTCATTTTTGATGATACTCCGTCGTGCCCAAAACAGAGAGGCAACAAACATTAGTGCGTAGAGAAAATAGGCCCAATTCGTTTGGTACCAAGGGGGCGAAATGATGATGTCGATTGTAGCAATATCCGGGCTCCACAGACCGTCATTGTTGCTGGCTTTTACTTGAAACTGATAAGATCCCGCGGGTACGTTGGTGTAATAAATCTCCCGGGGGTTGCGCGTGAAGCGCCAGTCACTGTCGTAATTGGTCAGCCGAAAAGCGTATTGATTTTTTTTGGATTCGCTGAAATTCAATGCGGACGCTTCAAATTTGAAGTCGTTTTCATTGTGCTCCAGTTTTATTGTCTTTTGCAGCAAAATATTTGATTCTCCGTTGCGGAATGAAAGGGGGCCTTCGTCCTCTTCAATCAAGCTGAAACCCGAAATGTATACCAGCGGAGGATTGGGATTGGATGTGATCGAAGCTGGGTCAAAACGATTGAAGCCCGATATTCCACCAAAAAAAAGCTTGCCTTCTTTGGTAAGTAAGGAGGCGGCTAAATTGAAGCGGGCGGACTGGAGACCATCATCCGTTCCGAAGTTCACGATATTCCCCGATTCGGGTTGAAAGCGGCTGAGACCTTTATTGGTGCTGACCCAAAGCACGGAGTCGACCCATTCCATGGCGTATACGAAGTCGCCAGCCAAGCCATCCCTGGCTGAAATACGACGCTTCAAACCATCTTTCGCTGACCACTCAACCAATCCGGCTCCTTCCGTGCCCACCCAAAGGCGCCCCCGATCATCTTCGAGTAAATCTGTGATGAAATTACTCGGGATTTCACTGTTGGTGGTTTTATAACTCGCTAAGTTTTTGATGTTGCCTTCTTCATCCAGTGAAAAGCAGATGAGCCCTTCACTATCACTACCCAACCACATGCGACCCTGGCTATCCTGAAGTATGGATCTTGTGAGTTTGGTGGGTATAAAGTGTGCATCTTCCTCCATGGACGAATAATGTGTGAAAGACATCGACTCCGGATCCAGACAATCCAGGCCCATGCCAAAACAGCTCATCCAAATTTTCCCCTTTTGGTCTTCGCAGATGGCGATGATATCGTTATTCGCCGGGCCATTTGAGCTCTCCGGGCGAAATGTGAAATGCTCGAATTCAGTTGAACCTTTTCGCAGTAAATTGAGTCCGCCGCTCCAATTGCCCGTCCATAGCCGGCCTTTCGAATCGACCAATACATCGATTACATAATTATTGGAAAGACTCGTTTGATCGGTCGGGTCATTTGTATAATGCGTGATGCGATCAGATTTGGGGTGGAGATAATTAAGCCCCCCGCCTTCGGTCCCAATCCAAATTCCCCCATCATCATCTGCGCTAAACGAGCTGATCAAATTGCTGTTCAACGTATGTGGTTCAGAATTGCTGCGGAAAGGCGGAGGAAATTTTTTCTCGTAAGGGTCCAGCTTACATAAGCCCTTATGAAAAGTTCCCATCCAGAGAATGCCTTGCTCGTCCATGAAGAGCGACCAAATTGAGTTGGAGCACAAACTCGTTTCATCATTCGGGTCATTCACAAAATGACTTATTTCTGAATCTTGTAAATTCAAAAGAAAAAGACCGTCGTTTTCCGTGCCCAACCATAAACCTTCTTCTCTGTCTCCCTCCATGCTCAGAACGCGCAAGTCTTTCAGGCCCATTTCGGCGATTTGCGCTTCAGGAATCGGATTTAAAAACCGATATTCTCCTTGAATCCGCTTGATTTCTCTCACCCCTTCGTCGGTTCCTACCATAAAACGCCCTGACGGCAACAGTTCAAAACAGCGAATGGTGTTGCGGGTCAAACCCTCTACATTGTCTTTGTCAAAACGGGTAAAGTGTTTCGTTTTTTCGTTGAGTAGATTCAATCCTTTGTCCCAGGTTCCCACCCATATTTGGCCATCGGCATCCGCACCGATCGACCTGACATTATTTGAAGACAGGCTGGAAACATCTTTCGAATCGTGGGAATAGTGACTGAAGCAAGAGTCTGCAGGATCAAAAGAATAAAGTCCCGTAGTCGTTCCTATCCAAATGCGGCGTTCGTCATCTTCAAACAAGGTATTGATCCAAATGGCGTCCATTTTGCAATTCGCATCCCTTGTTTCTATTCGTTTTAATTCGTTTGTCTTGTAATCAAACTTGAAAACTCCACGACCGTTGGTTCCTACCCAGATATCTCCGGCCTTGTCTACCAGAAGATCATTGACGATGCCCGGAGATCCCGGTTCAGAGCCATTTTCATGAATGTCATCGAATACCAAACCGTCATAACGTTCTAATCCATAGCGAGACCCGAGCCATATAAAGCCGAACGTGTCTTTTACAATTGCTGAAACGGCATTTTGAGGTACGCCTTCAGAACTGCGGTGAAAAAGTCGCTTCTCCTCCTGGGCTTTCAGGTGATTGAAACCAAAAAAGAAGCATAGCAATACAGTGAAAGTTCGAAGGGATATCAGCAATTTCATGGGTGTAGAACAATACGGAAGATAGTACATCTTTTTCTCTTGTCAACAGATCGTGTTCTTCAAATTGTTGCCCGCTTTTATAAATCGAAAACCATGCGGGTGCCAGCTTTAAACAGAAGCCAACCTGAGTTCCGTTCATGCAGCAATTCAAGCTTCTGCAAAAGCAAAGGCGGGAAACAAACCAACTGCAATACTAATCCAATTTCACAAAACTTCCGTTGTGAACGCACGTAGCGCTTCTATACCTGGTTAAATAAGTTCCTTTTGCCAGCAAACTTATCGAAATCTGCGTCCTGGCTCCCGAAGCATTTTGGGATAAGACTTGAACCCCTTGAATTGTAAAAATCTCTATCCGGGCATTGGGTTCTTCGTTGGGCGTTTCTACATATAAATAATCGCTAGCCGGATTGGGGTATAGCTTAAGCGATCCTTTTTCAACTTCGCTCACCGAAGTGGGGGTTCCTTCCTGGTATACCCGCACATAATCGATTACCATGTCACTTTCGTTAAAAGAAGAGGCAACAGTTCCTTCCATGGCAATATTCAGCAAAATGTACTGATCGGAATTGAAAGGCCAGGTCGCTGCGTTTTGGACTTCGGGGGCATACATGTAAAAAAGAGAACCATCAAGACTGAAATTAATTTGATCCGGACTCCACTCCATCTCGTAAATGTGGTATTCCTGAGAAACATTTCCGTCTACAATGCCCGCGGTATTGACTGTGCCACCAAATGATGATGGGGTGTGCAATGCACTGGAGACGTAATTTTGATTGTAGCCCCAATGCTCCATGATGTCAATCTCTCCGCAAGCTGGCCATCCCGTTGTTCCGAATTCATCCGCCCAATATCCGCCGTTTTCCGTGATATTCTTGCCCAACATCCAGATGGCAGGCCAGGTACCTCCGCCTTCCGGCAAAATGGCTTTGACCACGACGCGCCCGTAGGTAAAGGCAAATTTAGAATTCAGTCGGGCTGAGGTGTATTCTTTGGTAACGCCCTGATCGGTAAATGTCTCGTCTTTGGCTACAATATGGAGATTTCCATTGGCCACGTAAGAGTTTTCAATGCGATCGGTGTAGTGCTGCGATTCATTGTTATACCAACCCGAACCGTTTGGAAGCAGGGTTTGGTGAAACCAATTGACCGGGTTCACCGCACCATCAGTTTCAAATTCATCGGCCCAAACCAGGTTGTTGTAAATGGATATCGTCGGGTTTCCATCCGGATCCAATACCCCATCGTAAGAGAAGTCATCGACGTAAGCAGTTACGATATTCGTATTTGCCTCACCATTGACCTGGATCAAAACCCGGTTCAAATCGAATCTTTCCGTAGGTGCAGGTGAGGATGTGTTCAGGTTAATGTACGCATCACCCGAAAAGTCAAAGGTGAGCTCTTGCCATTGATCCAACACAATCGGCTTGATGATTTCTGTCTGCGTGACCCAGGGTTGAGATAATCCGGCGTTTTGAAGTTTAAAAGAAACTTGATTGGGCTGCCCACCCGAGAGGCTTTCCGAGGGCACGTATATTTTTAGTGTAAATGTGCTGTTTTCCGAAAGGTCAAAATTAATGGGCGCATCATATCGAAAATAGGAGTATTCAGAACCATAATCTATGTATTGGAGAACCCCGGATGAAGTGTTGATTCCCGAAGGAAACGGGTTGAGAAACGCCTCATTGACAAAAGCAATATCTCCAAACCAGTCCAGGCCTTCCGATGATGATTCAAAATCATCGGTGACTTCTATTGTTTGCGCTATGGTTGAAGAATAAAGTAAAATGAAAATTGTTCCGAGCGTAATTGAAGGTTTCATCTGTACTGGTTTCGATGCCTATCTGCACCAATTTCAATGGGAATATACCCGATATTGTATCAAATACAAATATACGGCTTGAAGCCCTAACAATCTATTTTGCACTTGATGCGCTCGAAATTTAAAAAAGCCAGAGGCGAGCCAAGGCTTCACCCCGCCTGGAGCGCGGCGACGGCGGGGACGAAAATATCCCCTTACATCTGCGCTCATTATCCCATGGGCTCCGCCGCATTTGCAATGCTGCGGAACCTGGAGGACGAAAATCCCCCTTATATCTGCGCTCATTATCCCATTGGCTCTGCCGCATTTGCAATACTGCTTAAGTACCACTTTTTAGGGAACCTACATGACCATATGCCTTCCAACTTACAGACAATTCAAAATTGGGAGCCCCCCCTTTATATCAACTGATAAAAAGAAAT
>Ga0105044_10007224_pt1 | contig 15294 bp, 11 predicted proteins | sample MAT01_FD_78092 | JGI IMG/M metagenome (GOLD analysis project Ga0105044, IMG submission 78092) | Freshwater microbial communities from Lake Fryxell liftoff mats and glacier meltwater in Antarctica - MAT-01 | ecosystem: Environmental > Aquatic > Freshwater > Ice > Liftoff microbial mat | place... | reverse complement strand
GGGCCGAGCACGAGTTCGCCGGCGTTCCGTGCGGCCTGATGGACCAGCTCGCCAGCAGCATGGGCGTCGAGAACGCCGCATTGCTGATCAACTGCCGCGAGAACACGGCCCGGGCCGTGCCGCTGCCCGCGGGCCCGGCGGTCGTGGTCGCCGACAGCCACGTGCGACACGCGCACGCCGGCGGTGCGTACGCCCAGCGGCGGGCCTCGTGCCGGCGTGTCGCCGAGGCGCTCGGTATCGATGCGCTCGCCGACGCTGCGCCGTGGTCCCTTCGCCGGCTGGCGGCGGAGATCGAGCCCAGGGACCTCGACTGCGCGAAGCACGTGGTGAGCGAGAACCAGCGCGTGCTTCAGTTCGCCGCGGCGATCCAGGCCGGCGACCTGCCGCTGATGGGCCAGCTCATGCTCGCGTCGCACGACTCGCTGCGCCGCGACTTCCGCGTCTCGTGCCCGGAGCTCGACACGCTCGTCAACGCCGCCATGGACATCGAGGGCGTACATGGCTCGCGGCTCACCGGCGGCGGTTTCGGCGGCTGCACCGTGACGCTCTGCGAGCACGACGCCGTAGCTCGCCTGGCCGAGCATCTCGCCGCGGTGTCTGGCCGACATAACGCCAGGGAATCCCACAGTTTCCGCGTTCGGGCATGCCCTGGAGCGGGCATGCTGGGCTTCTGAACGCGGGCAACTTCACGCTTTGCTTGTACACTGAACATGGGCGTCATCGCGGCCCCGCGGCCGCGGGAGGAACTTATGATCGCCTATAGCCGGATCATCGCAGCCGTTGATTTCTCGGAGTGTTCCGCCGCCGCTCTCGAGCAGGCGTGCCGCATTGGCACGTGGGCCGTCCCGGTCGGGAGTGGGGGGGACGGCCGATCGAGCGTCGAGGCGGTGTATGCCGTCGAGCCGATCATCTATGACGTGGCGGCCCCCGTGATCCTCGTGCCCATCCCGACGCCCGCCGATCAATCGGCCGACGCGGTCAGGCGGTGGGACAGCTTCGCTCCGGCGGCCCACAACCGCTCGCGGGTCCGGCTGCACACGCCCATCGGCCAGCCTGTGGGCGAGGTCGTCCACCTTGCCCGCGAACGCACGGCCGACCTGGTGGTGGTCGGTGCGCACTCGTCGTTCGACTCCGCCCGCGGCGTCGGCTCCGTCGCCTCGGGCATCGCCCGCGCGGCCCCGTGCCCCGTGCTCATCACCTGCGAGCACCACCGCGGCCCGTTCCGCTCCGTCGTTGCCGCCATCGACTTCTCGGAGCCCTCCCGGGTGGCGCTCGAGCACGCGGCCCGAATCGCCGCGCTCGACGAGGCTCGCCTCACGCTGCTGCACGTCTATAAGGACCCATGGGCCGTCGCCGGCGGGCAGATCGAGTTCGCGGCCAACATGCCCGACTTCCGGGAGCAGTACCGATGCGGGGTGGTCCATCGCCTGCAGGCGTTCGGCGCCGGGCTGGCCCACGAGCTGAGCGCCCTGCACGCCGGGTACGAGGCGGTGCAGAACGACAACCACGCCCGCGGCATCATCGCCTTCGCCAAGCACCACCACGCCGACCTGGTCGTCCTCGCCAGCCGCGGCCACTCCCGCCTGCGCGAGTTCTTCTTCGGAACCACCGCCGAGCGGGTCGTCCGCGAGGCCGAGTGTTCGGTGCTATTGGTGCGCTGAGCTTGGCACCGGCCTTCAGCCGAGCCCCACGAGCACGGCCGTTGTCACGCTCACGCCCACCGCGGCCACCACCAGCCCCACCCGGAGCAGCTCGCCCGGGCGCACGAAGCCCGACGAACTGGCCAGCAGGACCGGCGGCGTGGCGATCGGGATCGCCACGGCCATGGACGATCCCAGCGCCGTCGCCACGGCGCAGGCGACCACCACGTCCTCGCGCGGTAGGGCCATGCACAGCGGGAGCATGAGGTTCGCCGTTGCGGTGTTCGAAATGAACGTCGACAGGGCGACGGCCAAGGCGGCGAACCCCGCGACCAGGACCCACGCGGGAGCGCCGGTGGGTGCCAGCGCGTGCACCAGCCACTCCGCCAGGCCCGTTCGGCTCATCGCTTCGCCCAGGCACAGCCCGCTGCCGGTCAGCAGAAGCACGGACCAGTCGATGTTCCTCAGGTCGCCCGCGCGGAGCAGGCCCAGCACCGGCATGGCGGCCAGTGGCAACAGCGCAGCCAGCCGCAGCGGGATGCCGGTCCAGGGCTCGGTGGTCCAAAGTCCGATAGTGACCGCGAACACCGCGCCCCATGCCCAGCCCCGCCAGCCCGGCGATGCCCCCGCGGGGGCCGCCGCGCCGTGGTCCCAGTCGGTGAAGCCGCGGGCCATGCGGAGGAGCATCAGCCAAGCCACCGCGAGCACCGCGATCGCCACGACCGCCCCGCGGACGGACCACCAGCCGAAGCCCACGGCGTGCCCGTTCTCGCGGAGCATCCCGAAGGCGATGAGGTTGGGCGGCGTGCCGATGGGCGTCACGAGGCTGCCAAGCGCCGTCCCCAGCGCGGCGGCCAGCACCATCGCCCGCGCCGACGCGGAGCCGGCCCCGAGGGGGCGCACCAGCGGGACGACCAGCGCGAGCATGAGCACCGCGGTTGACGTGTTGTTCATAAACATGCTCAGCATCGCTCCGACGCCCATGACCACGCTCATCAGGGCCCGAGGCCGCCCGACCAGCGGCAACAGCAGGCGGCGGGCCACGACGCGGTCGATCCCGATCGACCCCGCCGCCGCGGCCATCGCCAACCCCGCGAGCATCATCATGACGGGTGTGGAGACGAACTCGCCGGCCAGGCTCGACAGCTCGATCGTCGGCGCGCTCTGGTCCCCCCAGGCGACGCACAGGGCCGCCGCCAAGAGCCCGACGCCCAGGAGCCCGACGGCGAACGCCTCGGCCGCTCCGGAGACCCAGAGCACGGCAACGAGCACGAAGACCCCAAGCGTGGCCCGCGCCGGCCACGCCAAGCCGTCCATCCACGCGGATGCGAGAACCGCCGAGGCCGAGAGCGTGACCGCAACAATCCACCACACGGCCCGCGACCGCGCTGACCCCTCGCCGCCGACAGCCTCGCCCGGTGCGTTCATGGACCCAGCGTACCCGCTCGGCCGATGAGCCGCCCGCGGCGGTCAGCGGGGGGCCGACTCGGGGCGATAGCGCTGCGCGATGGGCATCCGCCGACCGGAGCCAAACGCGACGCCGGTAACCTTCAGCCCGATCGCCGCTTGCTTGCGCTTGAACTCGCTGATGCCGATCAGGCGAACGACCTTGGCGACAACCGCCGCGTCGAACCCCGTCTGGGCGATGATCCGGCCCGGGCTCTGTCTCCGCTCAACGAAGCGGGCGAGAATCTCGTCGAGCACCTCGTAGGGCGGCAGCGAGTCCTGGTCGGTCTGGTTCTCGCGAAGCTCGGCCGAGGGGGGCTTGGTGATGCTCGCTTCCGGGATCGGCGGCCCCGTCAGGCCGTCGATCCCGAGGCTCGCCCAGTTCGCGTTGATCCAGCGGGCCAATGCGTAGACCTGCGTCTTGGCGACGTCGGAAATCACCGCGAGCCCGCCGTTCATGTCGCCATAAAGAGTGCAGTATCCCACCGCGAGCTCGGACTTGTTGCCCGTGGTCAGCAGCAGGTGGCCGAACTTGTTCGAGAGGCCCATCAGCAGCGTGCCGCGGACGCGAGACTGGAGGTTCTCCTCCGTCACGTCGGGCCCGCGTCCCGCGAACGCGGGCCCGAGCGTGCGCTCGAGCGCGGCGAACGCGTCCTCGATCGGCAGCGTGAGCATGCGCACACGCAGCGCGTCGGCGAGGAGCCCGGCGTCGGTCTTCGAGCCCGGCGACGAGAACCGCGACGGGAGCGAAGCGCCGACGACCTTCTCCGGCCCGAGCGCGGCCGCCGCCAGCACGCACACCACCGCCGAGTCGATCCCGCCCGAGAGCCCGAGCACCGCCGACGAGAAGCCCGTCTTCCAGCAATAGTCGCGGACGCCCAGCACCAGCGCGCGATAGAGCTGCTCCAGCGGCGGCGTCGCGGCGGCGGGGTCTACAACGGTGCCCGGACCGCCCGATGCGCCAGGAATATCCGGCAGGTCGACGACGACCAGGTCCTCCTCGAAACCCCGCCCCGCGGCGACCAGCCGCCCGTCGGGCGCGAAGACCGCTGCGTGGCCGTCGAACACCAGCTCGTCGTTCCCGCCGACCTGATTGACCGCCGCAACGAACACGCCGTGACGGATTGCGTGCCGCTCGAGCAGACCGCGGTGCCGCGCGCTCTTGCCCAGGACGAACGGGCTCGCCGACGGGTTGACGATGAGCGAGGCCCCGGCGGCGACCAGTTCGTTCACGGGATCCGCCGCGTCGACATAGCGGTGAGCGATGTCGACATCCTCGCCGCGCCAGAGGTCCTCGCAGACCGACAGGCCGACCGTCCGGCCCCGTACCCGGAGTACGCACGCGCGATCGCCGGCGACGAAATAGCGGTCCTCGTCGAACACGTCGTAGGTCGGCAGCAGGCGCTTGTCGTAGTACGCCAGCAGCTCGCCGTCGCGGTAGGCCAGCAGACTGTTGGCCACCCCGGCACCGGGGCGCTCGCGGTCGGCCGGCAGCGGCGTGCCGAAGACCAGCGTGAGCCCGGCGGAGTGCTCCTCGCCCACGCGGCGTGCGGCGTCGGCACACGCGTCGACGAATCCCTCCTGCATAAGCAGGTCCTTGGGCGGATAGCCGCAGAGGGCAAGCTCGGGGAACACAACCAGGTCGGCACCGCGTTCGCGGGCCCGCTGCGTGAACCGGGCAATGAGTACGGCATTGCCGGCGATATCGCCGACGGTCGGGTTGATCTGGGCCAGTGCGAGGCGCATGGGGAAGCGTAGGGAATCGGCGCGGGCGCCATCATCCCTCGTCGCGCAGGCTGCGGGTGATCGAGATCTCATGCACGCGAACGCTCGCGCGGTCGAGCGCGTCCTTGGCGGCGTTGAAGGCGTTCGCGTCGATGCTGGCCCAGTCGGCCTGGGCCCGATCGATGAAGCCCCGCAGCGTCGCGATTCGGGACTCGACGTCGGCGCGGACCTCGGCGGGAAGCTCTGCCCCGAGCTTATCGAGCTGCCGCTGGATCCAGTGGGCGTCGAGACGCGCGTTCGCGACAAGGTCTGTCACGCGGTGCTGCCGCATGTCCGCCTTCGCGTGCGTCAGGCTGTCCCGCTCGATCCGGTCCACCTCGGCCTGCGTCAGCCCGTGGTTGGGCACCACCTGCGCGCTCAGCCGTTTGCCCGACCGCAGTTCCGCGGCCTCCACCGTCAGCACGCCAGAAGCGTCCACGCTGAACACGACCTCGAGCTTCGGGATGCCCGCCGGCATCGGCGGGATGCCCGAGAGCTCCAGCCGCGCGAGCGAGCGGCAGTCGGCGGCCATCTCACGCTCTCCCTGAAGCACGTGCAGCTTGACACCGGTCTGGTTATCGACGCTGGTCGAGAACATCTCGCGGGCCCGCGCAGGAACGGTCGAGTTGCGCATCACCAGCTTGGCCATCGCCCCGCCGACGGTCTCGATGCCCAGCGAGAGCGGGACCACGTCAAGCAGCAGGCTCGCGTCGGCCGTCTGCCCGGAAAGAACACGGGCCTGCACCGCCGCGCCAAGCGCGACGACCTGGTCCGGGTCGAGCGCGGTGTAGGGCTCGATGCCGAAGAACTCCCGGACCCTCCGCCGCACCAGCGGTGTTCGCGTCGCCCCGCCCACGAGCACGACGGCGGACACCGGGTCGCCCTCCATCTGACGCCTGGCGTCGCGCAGGGCCCGAGCGCACGCGGCGAGCGTCTGCTCCACCAGCGGAGTGACTAGAGCCTCGAGCTCGTCGCGCGTCAGCGTCCGCTCGTACGTCCGGCCCTCGCCAAGGTCGATCTTTACGCCCACCCGCTCCTGGTCGCTCAGCTTCACCTTGGCCGCCTCGGCGAACTGGCCGAGCGCCTGCCGAGTCCGCGGCGGGAACGACACGTCGCCGAAGCGATCGGTGATCTCGCGTGTGAACAGTCCGATGATCTGCCGGTCGAAGTCGTCGCCGCCAAGGTGCGTGTCGCCCGCGGTGGAGAGCACCTGGAAGTAGTCGGCGACGGTCTCCGAGCCCGGGGCCCGCGTGATCCGCAGGATCGAGACGTCGAAGGTTCCGCCGCCGAGGTCGTAGACCGCGATGGTCTGCGGCTTGGCCCCGCCGCCCGACGCGTGACGCATCCCGAGCCCATAGGCCAGCGCCGCCGCGGTCGGCTCGTTGATAATGCGGACCACGTCGAGCCCCGCCAGCCGTCCGGCCTCGCGCGTCGCCTGCCGCTGCGCGTCGTCGAAATAGGCCGGAACCGTGACGACCGCTCGCGGGCACTGGACTTTGAGCGCCGCCTCCGCCTGAAGCCGGAGGCGACGCAGAATGATCGCGCTGACTTCCTGCGGCGAGACAAGCGTCGCGGCCCCATCCGAGCCCGAGGGCAACGCCACGCGGGCCGAGTCGTTCTCGCCCGCCACGACGCGATAACTCACGTATGCGAGGTCCTGCTCCGCGTCGGCCAGCGTCCGGCCCATCAGCCGCTTCACGCTCGAGACCGTCGACTGCGGGTGGGCAATCGCCGAGCCGCGGGCCTCGTAGCCAAGCTCGACGGGCCGCGCGTTCTCGTCGAACCGCACGACCGACGGCAGCATTGCTCGCCCACGCTCGTCCGGGATGATCCGCGGCGTCGGATCAGCCACGGCGACCAGCGAGTTGGTCGTCCCAAGGTCGATGCCCAGGATGATCTGGGCGGCGGGTTCGGCGGAGTCTGCACACATCGCTGGCAGGGTATGAGCCCCGCGCCGGATCAGCGGTCGCGCAGCTTCTTGAGCGCCTCGAGCCGCCGTGTGTGCAGGTCGCGGTCGGGCTCCAGCTGCGAGAGCGCCGTCAGGTGCCGCTGGGCAGCGTCGAAGTCCTTGGCTTGCAGCGCGATGGTCGCGGCGACCTCGCGCGTCGCCGCGTCGAAGGGCGCGATCCGAGTCGCCCGCTCGGCGCGGGCCTTGGCGCTCTCGAACTCGCCGCCGGCGGCGTAGCGTCGCGCGAGCTCGACGGCGTACAGCGGCGTCCGCTGCTCGCGCTGGTCGAGGAACTCGAGATGCGGGATCGCCTTACGGGCGTCCTCGACGTCCAGCGACGCCGACTCCGCCGACGACAGCCCAAGGTACATCCTCGCCAGCAGGCGGTGCGGCTTCGGATCGACCGGGCGGGCCGCCGCGTAGCGCTCCAAGAGCGGCGCCTCGGCGGGAGTGACCACGCCGCCGACACGCTTGACCATCTCGTCGACCGCCAGCTCCAGAACATCCGGGTGCGTCGGGTGCTCGGCGAGCCACCCGGCGATCATCGCCGTCGTCGGCTCGGGCAGCTCGACATCCGCGAGGTCGACCTCGGTCCCGTCGGCGAGCGTCGCCATCGACGATTGCTCCGCCGCGCCGGGCTTGTAACGCATCGACCCGCCCTCGATGAGCCGGAGCGCGGGCTTGCGGTCCTCGGGCGTTGATGACTCGCCGAGCGCCTGGGTCGCCAGCAGTTGCCGCAGCGTCGGCGTCTCGTCGGGCACGGCCATCCCCCAGGAGCGCACCTGCTCGTAGGCCCATAGCCGGAATCGCTCGATAAACGCGGCCCGCGAGATCTTGAGCACCTGCTGGAACGCTTCTTCCTCGCGGACGCCCTGGGCATACTTGTCCATCAGCTCCAGCGGGGCCCGGTTGCCGTAAACCTCAAGGATGTACTCGTACATCCAGTGCCCCTGGGCATATGCCTGCTGACGGTCGGTCGGCTTCTTGGGTCGCGTGAACGCGATATTGATCTGGCTGAAGTCAAACAGACTCCCGCCCTTGAGCGCCCCGGCCAGCAGCGTGCAGGTCTGAAAATCCCGCGGCGCCAGCTCGAGGTTGACGGCCGAGGCCTCGGTGAACCAGTGGGGGATCCGGTTGGAGGTGCGGGCGAGCGTCACCGTGTGGACGTACTCGTGCCGCACGACCCGCTCCCAGTCGTACGGCCCCGACTGCCCGGGCCCTTCCCGCGGCGACTCCATCGCGATGATCGGCCCAGTCGACGCCGCGATCGTGTGGATCTGCGGCATGCCCGCGATCCGCACGCCGAACCAGGCGTGATCCGGCATCAGGTCGATGATCGTCTTCGCGTGCCCGTGGTCCTGCGGCTGGTAATCGATCCCTCCCGGCCCGTTCCCGGCGACGACCTCGTGGATCCGCTCCATGATCGCGGGCATTTCGCGGGCCAAAATGGCGTCGCCGCCCTCGGGGTTCCTGGGATCCTTGCGGTACCGCACGATGAAGTGCGGCGACTCGAGTCGCTCGTAGCCCACCAGCTCGCGCACCAGCCGCAGCGAGTTGTCGGCCCGCACGTGGAACGGGTCCAGCCGGTGCGCCTCTTCGAGCGCAGCCAGCGCCTCGTCGTCCTTGCCCGCCTGGATCTGCAAAAGGCCCAGATCGATCAGCGGCGCCGGGTCCGCGGGCACGCGCTCGTGGGCGAGCCGGAGATACTTCGCAGCCGGTGCGTACTGCCGGGCCTCCGAGAGGGCTGCACCGGTGCGTAGGAGCGCGATGTGCGACGGGCCCAGCTCGGCGTCGAAGTCGGCCAGCCGCTTGTCGGCGGATGCGAAGTCGAACCGCACGGCCTGGGCAGCGCACTCCAGGGCCCGCAGCTCGGGATGCCGCGGGAAGCGAGCCAGCGCCTGCGCGAGCACATCCAGCGCCTGCTGCCCCTCGGACTGGCGGAGCATCGCCCGCGCGAGCAGCCCAGCACCGTCTGCGGAGTCCGGCGCGGGCCCGGTCCCCGGCTCGCCCTCGCCGCCGGTAAACTCCGGCGAGGCCAGATTCGCCAGCTGCGCGGCGATCGCCTCGGTCTTCTCGAAGGTGAACGAGTCGACGGTAATCCGCCCGAGCATCGTCCACGCCGCGGCGCACGTGGGATTGAGTGCAACGACCTTGTTGAGCGCCGCCAGCGCCTCGGGCTTGTTGTCCTTCTCGTAGAGAAGCTCGGCCTCGGCGAGCATCGCGGGCCAATAGAGCTTGTCCAGCCGGTTGCGGACGTCGGCGAGCGTGCGCATGAGCGCGTGGTAGTCGACCGCGCCGCCGCGCTGCGCGTCCACCGGGCCGGCGATCCGCAGCCGAAGGGCCAGCAGCCGAACCGCCGCGACCGCCTCGCCGGGGTCTGTCAGCGCGGTGCCCTCCAGCCGTCCGATCATCGAGTCCGCCAGCTTCGCCGCCTCCGCGGGCTTGCCCTGGAGCGCCAGCGCCCGAGCCCGGATGAGCGCCCCGCGGGCCGTCGTGTCGCCCTCGGGGAGCAGCGACTGCGCAATCGTCAGTTCGCCGCGGGCCAGCGCGGCCTCGGCGCGGTCCAGCGGGTCCACCTCGTCGAAGCTCAGCGAAGCATCATCAAACGCCCCGCGCACCAGGGCCGCCCTGGCGGCACGGGCGGGCGTGCTCAGGTCCGCCGCCGAGTAGCGGCCGAAGAACACCCGCTTGTCCGATCGCTCGTCGTCGGTCAGATATGCCGCGCCGGTCAGTCGCTCGACCGTGTCGGGCGTCGGGGGCCAGTCGATGACCTCGACCTTGGGTTTATCGACCTTCGGCACCGCGCCCGGCGCGGGGTCCGTCGCCGGGGCTGGCTGCGAGAACGCCGGCGCACCGAGAAGTGCCGCACCAGCCATGACGCCGATGATCGCCAGCATGACCCGAGGCGGTCGCCGACCCGGCCGCCGGCTTTGTCCACCACCGACTCTCGCCCGCGTGCGGTCCTGGCTGCTCATGCTGTCCTTATCGGCGCGCCGCGCCGCTTGCTCAGGGCTTGGAGGTATCCGATGCGGGAGCGGGCGTCTCGGCGGGCTTATCGGCCTTGTAGGTATCCACCTGTACCGTCCAGCCCGCCTGCGGCTTGACGTCGAACGTCTCTTCGGCCAGCGCCTCGTTGGTCTTCATGCCCCAGAGGTAGTACTCGTTACGCGACCCGTCTGGTTCGCTCGTCCAGGCCATCCGCGGCAACAGATCGCTCTTGCGGTACCACAGCCGCGCCTCGGCCAACCGACGCCCCTCGTCCCGGCCAGCCTTGGGAATCAGGCGGAGCTGGTACGTCTCCTTCAGCGGCTCGGGAAGCCTGCCGCCCTGAAAATACTCGAACCTGTCGGGCGGCAGCAGCTCGGCGTCGAAGCGCTCGAGAATCTTGTCGCGTTGCTGGCCGATCGGCAGCGGGAAGGTGCCCTCGCCCAGCGCCAAGGGGTCGACCCGCTGGCCCGGGGGCATGATCTGCCGCTTGTGCACCTGCTTGGCCGTGTGGTCGACCTCCGTCAACCACTCGCCGTCGAAGATCCACGAGGTCTTGGCGTTGCTCTGCACGCTCCCGCGGGCGACGGTGTCGAAGTCGATGCGGAACCGCCTCAGTGTCTGCACCGGCGGCGGCGTTTGGGTCGAAGCGTCGTAGATCAACCGCCCCGTCCACACGTGCGTATCGCCCCCCTCGAGCTCGGAAAAGAACCGCGTTCGTCGAAGGCTCGACTGCAGCGTCTTGAGCCCCTTGCCCGAGTTCTCGAGCTGCTGCAGCAGATCCGAGGCGGTCGCGATCTCCCCGGGCTTGCCGGCCGCGGCCGAGGGCTTCACGACGGCCGTCGACTCGCCGGGCCGGTCGGCCGGCGGTGCCGGGTCCGCCCCGATCGCCCCCGAGGCGAGGGCCAGAACGATCAGGATCGGAGCGGCGAGCAATGCGGCGGGCATAAGGGTCATCATCGGTGTTTTCCTGCGAGCTGATACCGGCGGGCGGACCAAAGGTTGTCGCGCCCAACGGTAGGAGGTCGCCCGTACCCTCCGGCACCATGCGCTACCTGTGCATCGACCTGGGCGACAAGCGGACAGGGCTCGCCGTAGGCGACGACGCCACCGGCATGGCCCTGCCGCTGGACCTCATCGAAGTCGCCTCCGACGTCCGCGGCGGCGAGGCCCTCATAGAGGCCATCATCGCCGCCATCGCCCAGCAGTTCTCCCCGCAAACGCCCTTCGAGCTGGTCGTCGGGCTCCCGCTCAACATGGACGGAAGCGAGGGCCCCCGCGTCAGGATCGTTCGCGCCTTCGTGACCCGCCTTGAAGCCCGCCTGTCGCCGCCGCGCCCGACTCATCTGCACGACGAACGCCTGAGCACCGCCCGGGCCGACGCCCGCATGGCCCGCACCGGGCTGACGCACAAGCAGAAGAAGGTCCGCCGCGACGCCATCGCGGCCGGGGCAATCCTCGAGGACTTCCTCCGTACCCGGACCCCGCCACGCGTCATCGACTACGACCACGGGTTCGATTGACGGTCCGCCCTGTGTGCCGCTACTTCAGCTCCGGCCTCACCAGCCCGTGCAGCTTTTTGAGCTGCTCGGCCTGGCTCCGCGGCATCACCAGCGTCGCATCCTTCGTGTGCACCACGATCACGTCCCGCATCCCCAGCACGCTCACCGTGTGCGACGGGTCCGCATTGACCACCAGAGAATCGGACGTGTCCATGTGGATCACCGAAGCGGCCCCCGCCCCGCCCACCCGGTTGCCCTGCGCGTCCGGGTCCAGCGTCTCCCCGAAGCTCGGCCACGAGCCGACGTCCAGCCAGTCCACGTCGGTGTTGATCGTGCACACGCTGACCTTCGCATCGCGCGACGCGGGCTCCATGACGGCGTAATCCACGCTGATCCGCGGGAGCGTCGGATACACCTCGTCCAGGACCTCGCGCTGCCGCGGCGTGCCCCACGCCTCCTGGATCTTGCTCAGCCCCTCGAAGCTCTCGGGCTTGAACCGCCGGAGGCAGTCCATGAATGTGCCCGCGTGAAAGACGAACATGCCCGAGTTCCACCCGAAGTGCCCGGACTCGAAGTATGCCTGGGCCCTCGGCGCATCGGGCTTCTCGACAAACCGCGCCACCCGGAACGCCAGCGGCTGCTGGCCCGGCGCTGCGCCCGGCGGCAGCGGGATCGCCGGCCCGCGCTCGACATACCCGAAGCCCGTGGCCGCGTAGGTCGGCTTGATGCTGAAGGTCACCAGCCGGCGCGGGTCCTGCTCGACGAGCCCGAAGGCCAGCTCCGCCCGCTGGCGGAACACCTCCTCGGGCGCGATCAGGTGGTCCGCCGTCAGAACGATGAACACCGCGTCCTTGTCGAGCTTCTGGAACACCGCCGCCGCGAACCCCACCGCGTTGACCGTGTCCCGCGCTGCCGGCTCGCCCAGGATCTGCCCCTCGGAGAACGATGGAAGGCTCTCGCGGATGGGCCCGCGGAACCGCTCCGCCGTGCAGATGTACCGTCGCTCGGGCGGGATCAGCCCCTCGACCCGCGACGCCGCGATCTCCAGAAGCGACAGCGGCCGCGCCGGCTCGTCCCCGCTCCGCAGCGTTCGCGTGAGCCGCCCGGTGCCGGGGGTGATCAGCGGGAGCAGCTGCTTGGGCGTGCTCTCCCGGCTCATGGGCCACAGTCGAGTGCCGGCGCCGCCGGCCATGATCATCGCGTATCGCATGGAACGTGCAGGGTAGCGGCCGCACCCCGCCCAGTGGCGAGTTCATCAGTCCCGCCCCGCCCCAAGAGACTCTCATCCCGACCGAGTGTGGACGTGAACACACGATGACCTGAAGGGAGGGCGGGAACGCAGAGTGACCAGAGAAATCCTGAGGAAACCAGAGAAGAGCCTCACGGGTTGAACCCAGAATTCCGCTCTGGTTTCCTCCGCCCTCTCGGGTTGCTCGGAGTTCCCGCCTCGGCCATCTCTTCGTGAAGATCGCGTTGAGTCGGCCCCCGCCGCGAATCCCCCCTGTCACCCGCCCCGGCTGGCATATGCCAGGCTCAGCAGCGCCCCCGCGTCCGTCGGCACGTCCACGCTCCCGGACCGGGCCCGGTCCATCGCCCGTGCCACCATCCGCTCCGCATCCACCGGGGATTCCCCAAGAGCGATGAGCGCGTTGATCGTCTCCCGAATCGGCGCCGCTGCTGGCGCGACGGGTGCCGAGCGAGGCTCGACGATCGCAGGCTTCTGGTCGGCATCGGCCTTCGCCGCAAGCTTGGGTTTCACCCGCGTCGAGGCCACATCCGCCCCCCCCGCCCGCGCCGCCCCCCCCGCCCCGGCCCCGGTCGGCGGCGTCGAAACAGCCGGCCGCACCCGGCCGCCCGACAGGTCCGTGAACGCCTCGGCCTTGACCTTCAGTTCGTGCACGATCAGGTCCGCGAGCTTGGGCCCGATCTCCGGCAGCCCCTGCAAAAACCTCGCGTCCCGCTCCACGATCGCCCGCGCCACCGCCCCCGGGCTTGTCGCCAACGCCCGCAAGGCCCGCTTGTTCCCGAGCCCCTTCACGCTCGTGAGCAGCTCAAAGAACGCCAGCTCCCGCGGCGAGTCGAAGCCGATCAGCCTTGGAATGAAACTCGTGCCCTGATTGAGCGACTCGAGATAGTTCAACGTGTACAGCGTGACCACCGGGCCAACACCCATCCCACCCAGCTCCCCGGCCCCGCTCTCGGCCAGCAGCCGCTGGGCCAGATACGCCGGCAGCAACACCTCGTATCCCATCCCCTCGCCAACCCCAAGCGGCGCGATGATCGCCCGCGGCGGGTTCTCCACCGAAAGCGATTCCAGATGACCGGTCAGGCGAGCAAGCATGTTTTATGGTAGGTATTTGTTGGTAGCCGGGCCACGCGGGGCAGGTGCAGTCAGGGCCGCCAGAGTCGCAGCAGCACGCCCACGTGCTCCCAATATGCCGCCACGATCCCCGCCGCCAGCACGCCGATCACCGTGAGCAGGATCCAGACCAGCCACGCGTCGCCCAGCCTCCACCCGCGCACGATCGCGGCCATCCACCAGAGCGCCACGAAGCTCAATACGACGCCCCCGGCCAGCATCGGATCCACCTGCGAGAGCCGCAGCGGCTGCGGCCCCCAGCCACCGATCGCCGGTCTCGGTGCTGGCCCGGCCAGCAACTCGTAGAGCAGCAACGCGTTCCGCCCCAGCCGGAACATCGAGAGCAGCACGATCCACGACAGCCCGTACACAAACGCCCGCAGCACGTGCCCGCCGCGGACCTTCGCTGAACCCAGCGTCCTGAACAGCAGCGGCAGCATCAGTGCGTATGCCGTGTGCATCGCCAGCGCCGGGAAGACCCACTCCGGCGCGTCCAGCAGCGTCGGCACAACTACCGGCGGCAGGAGCCCCCCGGCCGCGCCCGCCGCGCTCGGCCGGAGCGTGACGATCGGGTACAGCCACACCGAGATGTAATCCAGCACCGACCACGCCCGCGCCACGAACGGCCCCCCGCCGATCAGCGAGGGCACCACCGCGACCCGTATCGTCGCCAGGAGCGACGCCGCCGCGTGCACCGGCAGCAGAACGAGAAACAGCCAAAGCAGCAGCCGCCGGAGATCCACCCGGTGCTCGACCCGCACGCCCGCGAAGAACACAAACGGCACGAACGTGCGCGTCCAAGTTTGCCACGCGGCCTTGAGCACCCGCCACCCGAGCGTGCGGCCCCGCGCGTGCTCCACCAGCCATGGCACATCGCGCCGCTCCGGGTACAGCACGTCCAGCCAGGCATATCCCAGCCCGCACTCGCTGCACACGCCGCGCTCGGGATAGTCGGGCGGCGCAAAGCCCGTCGCAACGCCCGAGAGGTCGTAGCCGCAGCGCGGGCACTCGAGCGCCCGCGACCCCATCGGCGCCAAGCCGCTCGGCCTGAGGCCCGGTGTTGACCCTGCGTTCGGCTCGCCCACGGCCAAGTCTAGAGCCTCACTCGCCCGGCACCGGCACAAGCCAGTCCGGCAGGACCGTGGGCCGCCCCGTCCGGTCGACGCTCGCCAGCAGGCTCGACGCCGTCAGGATCACTTCCCCCACGTTGCGCTTCTGCACAAGGTTGTTCCCCGCCCCCGCCCCGCCCGCAGCGGCCGCCTCCGGGTCGGCCGCCCGCACGATCTCGTACTCGTGCCGAATCTTGATCCTCGAGCCCCCCGTCACTCGCGTCCGTACCTGGAGCAGGTCGTCGTAGTACGCCGGGCGGCGGTACGAGACCTCGAGCTTGACGATCACCAAAAACACCCCAGCGCTCTCGAGCTGGGCGTAGCTCACCCCAGCCCCGCGTAGCAGTTCGGTCCTCCCCATCTCCAGCCATGGGACGAACGCCGCGTGGTGCACCACGCCCATGGGGTCGCACTCGCAGTACCGCGATCGCACCAGCAGCGAGCCCTCCGCGGGCACGGGCCGGACGGGCGAGAACGTGACGATCGGATCGGTCATGCCCGATCATTGGCCGGAACGCCCAGCAAGCCGAGATTGTCGAAG
>Ga0105044_10007223_pt1 | contig 15295 bp, 11 predicted proteins | sample MAT01_FD_78092 | JGI IMG/M metagenome (GOLD analysis project Ga0105044, IMG submission 78092) | Freshwater microbial communities from Lake Fryxell liftoff mats and glacier meltwater in Antarctica - MAT-01 | ecosystem: Environmental > Aquatic > Freshwater > Ice > Liftoff microbial mat | place... | reverse complement strand
TTTCGAATTCGAATTTTGTCCAGTGTATCGACAGGGATGTCGGATTTTTTGAGGCATGGGTTTCAGTGTTCGATGGAGGGTTGAATCGGGACTGTCGACTGAGTATTCTGGCGTTGGCTGGCGAAACGGAGTGTGGCACAGTTCCAACTCAAAACCGTGGGGACGCCTGTCTGCCGACTGGCAGGCAACCACACGAGGGATAGCCAGTTGTTTCGGTGCGTCGATGACGCTCTGTCGGCGTTCTGGTGTGCAATCGCCAGGACGTCTTTTTTTGTTAGCCACTGACTGATCCGCGCCAGAGTTGGTCTGTGCGAACGAGGGTGTTGAGGATGGTGATGAGTTTCCTCATCGCAGATGTGAGGGCCACCTTCTTGAGTTTCCCCTTCGACAGCAGTCGGCTGGGTGGCACTGACAAGGCGCGATCGCGATGCCCTCGTCACTCGACACGGACGCCATCGACTGCACTCGGCGCACCTCTACCAGTTGAATGCCTATCTGCAGAACAAGGCTGAGGCGCCCGGTTGGGAACATGTTGAAGGAATTCTACTCTACCCGGCAGTGCAGCACCGCCTTGACTTGTCATTCCGTCTGCTTGGTCATTCGATCCGCATCTTCAGCATCGATCTCGATCAACCATGGCCCACCATTGAGCAGCAACTCTGCCAAGTACTTTCGGAATAAGGATTGCTCGATCAATAAGTGTGGCCAGTGTCGTAGCGGGACTCGCCAGAGTTCAGTTTAAGATTGAAAAACCGGTTCAACGACAAATGAAGTGTGCGTGCCAACATTGATCGCCATGAATGCGATTCATTAGCGTTGATTAGCGTCGATCAGTGTTAAAAAACTGCGACTCATTTTCCTGCCCCTCATTTTCCTGCCACATGCGTTCCCTTGTGACATGTCCGACGACGCTGCACCGCCTCCGCGTGGTTCCGTTGCCGTTCTGGCTCCGCAGTGAATTTCACGTAAATGGTGGAAGGAATTCAAAATATATTTTGAATCAGTTCTTGACCATTCTTAAGACCGTCGCTTATGAGTTAGGCAAGTTCCATCATTGGCCGGGTTCTCGCGATTGGAAGTGCTCGTCCGGTCTTTTGGAAATGGTCGATCACGTCTTGGACCACCTCGCCAAGCTCTTGATAAACTTGCACAGGATCGTCGCCATGAATACCGGTTATCAGATCAGGGCATTTGCCAATGTAAGCCCGTTCCTCCTCACTCCACTCGACCCATTTGTGGTATGCGTCAATGGGCTTCATGCTTGCACCTCCTCAATCGCTCGTTGGACTTGCTTTTCTTGATAGTGTTTGGCGTCGTCGTTGTCGTTGCCGCTCAGGGTGACAGCACCGTGATAGTTCGCATGAGCGAGTTTCCGGTGGGAGCCCTTGGCGGCGCCAGAAATCAGTTCGAATCCAGCGTCGTGCAAGTCCTTAATTAACTGCCGAATCTTTCGTGGCACTGCACAACTCTATTCTGGTAAATCATCCGGAAACCACTGGCATGCCCGCCGAACAGTTAAGTGACCCGCGCGCTGGCCCAGACTTGGTTGAATGGCGGCGGGATCGTTTCATTGCAGGACGGAGTTTGCCATCGAAATCGGGGTTTGTCAACGAATAGCGTTGAGTTTTGGGAGTCATTGAGTAGCGTATTGGCCCGCGCGCTGGCTATCACCGATTTCCAGGCGGCTGAGTGGCACTGACAAGGCGCGTGAGCTGAATTCCGATTTGTGTGCCACTGGCTTTGCCAGTGCTGGGCTTTGTTGCTTAGACTTTCGGACATGGAAGTGAATAACCGGAAGACAGTTCGACATTTCGAAGATGCTCGGCATCTGCACGATCAGGCAACTTTGAATCTTCACGCGACGATCGAATTGCATCCACTTTTTGTCGGCGACGCTCGATGTCCTGATCCAACTCTAACTGGTTGTCGAAATAATAGGCCAAGGCAGCATGGATTTGAGCAAGATGCAGATAGGGATGCTGGCGACGTATTTCGTGAGCGTCCCAATGATGAGCGAGATGATCAAGAAGGACTTCGATCACCTTCGTGGTCGTCCCACTAATGATTGCCGTCCCGCTCGCGTCGGTCTCGATATGGGGATAAACGCTCGCTGTCATGGAAACACTCTCGATCGGTTTGAGGAAAACGTTTCAGCTGGAACTCGATTGTAATCGAATCTGAAACTCACGCCAATGTGCAACACCTTCAGCTGGGCGAATCGATTCTGATGATTTAGCATGTCGCCCGAATTGTTCCGATTCTGCATTCGTAAACATTCGTTACGTCCCCGACGCTATCGCCCACGGCCCGCCAAATGTGGTAGACTGATGGAGTGCGATGCTGACAGACTTTTCGACCGTACGATGGACATGAATGTCCAGGCTACAGGAATCGCATCGAAACATGGCCGTCGTGCGGCCCCTCTTTCCTTACAGCCTGCGGCCGAATTTATGATCCGAGTTCAGGGACTCTACAAAGAATTCGCCGACCCGCGCACCGGGGTTTTTCGGGCGCTCGACAACGTATCGTTTGAAGTCAAGCCCGGCGAAATCTTTGGACTCCTGGGCCCGAACGGCGCCGGAAAAACGACCTGCCTGCGAATTCTCAGCACTGTTCTGCGTCCCACACGCGGTCTGGCCGAAGTTGATGGCATCAATGTGGTACAGAATCCGGAAGGGGTTCGCAGCCGCATCGGATTCATGTCGTGTAATACGGGAATCTACGATCGCATGACGGCGCGGGAAATGGTGGAATACTACGGTCGCCTGTATGGCATACCGGAAGACAGGCTGCAACTGCGAATTGATGAGATTTTTGACATCCTGCAAATGCATGAAATCCGTGATCGGCTTGGCGGAAAAATGTCTACCGGCATGAAACAGAAGGTCTCGATTGCCCGCACGATCGTCCATGATCCGCCGGTTATCATCTTCGACGAACCCACGTCCGGTCTGGATGTGCTCGTCGCCCGCGCCGTCCTGAAAGCTGTCGCAGCGCTGCGTGATCAGGGCAAGTGCATCATTTTTTCCACACATATTATGCGTGAAGTCGAAAAGTTGTGCGATCGGATCGCCGTGATTCATTGCGGTAAGATTCTGGCGGAAGGCACACTCCCCGAACTGGCCGAGCGCTATCAGCAGCCCGACGTCGAAGAACTGTTCTTCGATCTGGTTCAGCGCCGCGAAGACGAAGTCGCGGAAATGCGGAAGCACACGGGGTCTGAGGTGCAGCCGTGAGCTGGAAAAATGTCCGACTGGTCTTCATGCGTGAGGTGCGTGACCAGTTGCGCGATCGACGCACGCTGTTCATGATCACAGTTCTGCCCCTGTTGCTGTATCCGATGCTGGGACTGGGCGTCGTCCAGATGATGCTCACGTTCAGCGAACAACAGCGCGTCGTCGTGATCCTGAACGCCGACGACTTGCCGGAAGCCCCCGCACTGCTGGACGGCGATGGCATTCACCCGGACTGGTACAATCACGGTAAAGACGAATCGTCCCGGCTGCGAATTCTCGCCGAACGGGCGAGCGCGGTGACTCCCGCCGAGCACGCAGACGCGCCACCTCACGCGTCCGACATCGAATCCGGTACAAGCGAAGATCGTCCCCTTCGGCACGGTGAAAAGACTGACGCGGAACTTCTTGCGGCCGCCCACGGTCTGGCCGCGCAGATCGCAACGCTTCAGTCGCTCATCGTTCCTGCATCTGCAACGGAAGACGATGAAACCGACGAAGTTGCCATCAGGCAGAAACGCACCGCGACGCAGGATCTCGTCAGCGAACGATTCGGCGAAAGTGGATTCCAGGTACTGGTCGTCGTGCCGAAAGGTTACGGCGACGCCATGAAATCCATGCAGGACCAGATCAAGGCACGATCGGAAGGTGCGGAAACCGGCGACATGCAGATCGTCACCGTGCCTCCGCTGACGATTGTTCGCAACAGTGCTGATGATAAGTCCAGCGTCGCGTTTGCTCGAGTTCAAAAGGCGCTCGCCAACTGGGAAGACGCCGTGCGCCGACACAGCTTCGAAAGCGCTTCTTTGCCGGTTGAACTCGAACATCCCGCTCGGTTGACGTATGTCGAGGTCGCCGGCGAAGAACAGGTCGCTGCCAGCGTGTGGAGCAAAATGTTTCCGGCGTTGTTGGTCATCATGGCACTGACAGGGGCGTTCTACCCCGCCATCGACCTGGGTGCCGGTGAAAAAGAACGCGGCACGATGGAAACGCTGCTGATCAGTCCGGCGCGTCGTATCGAACTGGTCCTCGGCAAGTTCCTGACAATCATGTTGTTCAGTGTGGCGACCGCCTTACTGAATCTTTTCAGCATGGGACTGACCGGGCAGCAGATGGCGTCCGGTATCGGTCGCGGCATGGCCAATACTGTGAGTCTTGAGTTTCCAGGCTTCGGTCCGCTCCTGTGGATGGTTATTCTGCTGCTTCCGCTGTCCGCACTGTTCAGCTCTCTGTGCCTCGCACTGGCGACGTTCGCACGATCCACAAAGGAGGGTCAATACTATCTGACGCCACTGCTGATGGTCGTGATGGGGCTGACAATGTTCTGCCTGTCACCGTCTGTCGAAATGACACCGCTGTACAGTGTCATTCCGGTGGTGAATGTGACATTGCTGCTGAAGGGTTTGCTGCTGAACGCGCCGGGTTCCGCCAATCTTGTCATGTATGCTGTGCCCGTGCTGATTTCCAGCATTGGCTACAGCATGTTGTCACTTTGGTGGGCGATTGAACTCTACAACAGCGAAGACGTCCTCTTTCGCGAGGCCGAAAAATTTGACCTGCGATTGTGGTTCCGTCAGATGCTGCGAACAAAAGACGCCGTGCCGGCATTTCCGGAAGCCGTTTTCTGCTTCATTATGATCCTGATGCTGCAGTTCGTCGCGATGAAGTATATGGCGACCGATCTGAACGCACCCGATCCGGGCAGCAACATGATGCGTTTGATCGTCGTACAACAACTGGCCATGATCGCGTGTCCGGCTGTCTTTATGGGCCTACTGCTCACAACCAGTTTACGGGCCACATTTCGGCTGCGGATGCCGTCGCTGACCGCGATGGCCATCGGTGTTGGCCTCTCGGTGATCGCGCATCCTTTGAGCATGGAGCTGAGTCGATTTTTGGTGGAGTACCAGGTGTTTCCGGAACTTCCGGAATCCGCTCGTCAAGTGATGGCACTGATGAAGACCGGCGAACGTCCGACATGGTTACTGCTGCTGGTGTTTGCCGTAACGCCGGCGATCTGCGAAGAACTCGCGTTTCGCGGATTCATCCTGAGCGGTCTTGCGCGCGGAGGTCGCCTGGCCATCGCTGTCGGGATTTCAAGCGTCATGTTTGGCATCATCCACATGATACCGCAGCAGGCATTCAATGCGGCGCTGCTGGGTCTGGTGCTTGGCCTGCTGGCAGTTTACAGTCGAAGTCTGTTCCCCGCGATGGCATTCCATTTCTGCAACAATGCTCTGGCGACCTTCTATTCCACTGAAGCCAGGCAACTCAACACGGACGGAGTATTCGTTTCCCGGCATCCCGATGGCCAACTCAGTTACGAAGCCCCGTTGCTGGTCCTGTGTGGCATCGTCGGCATTCTGCTGATCATTCACATGATCAAAGTCGTGTCAAAAGAACAGGATCTGAAACGCCGCGGCCTGATCCCCGCCTATACAGAATCCGGCACTCAAACGTAACGTCACTTTCTGCTTCGAGTTGGTCCCCTGCGAGTGGTTGGGAGCGATTCCGGTGATGTACAGAGTCCGCGGATCTCATCACTTGCGCTTTCGCGGCAGCCATGGGAAGAAGGCGTTCGTTGCCGCGACGTATTCGGCATAGTCGGGCTTCGATTTCTTCAGACTTTTCTCCAGTAACCCGACGCCGGAGAATTTCATCAGCAGAATAGACATTACGGTTGGTCCCACAACGGACCACACCGGAGCACCGTGCTGCAGGCATACGATAAACAATCCCCACCAGACACAGAAATCGCCAAAGTAATTGGGATGCCGAGTGTAGCGCCAAAGCCCACGGTTCATTACCGATCCTTTGTGACTGGCCTCGCTGCGAAATCTGGCCAGCTGCCAGTCGCCGACAGCTTCGAACACGATGCCGATCAGCCAAAGCAGTACACCGACCACAACCAGTGTGTTGCTTCCATTAATCATCGCTCCGGATGTCTGCAAGGGAAGTGAGACGATCCACATCACAAGCCCCTGAAGCACGAAAACTGTCAGAAGACTGACCAGCCAGAACCGCGGGCCGTGTTTGTCCCGCATGGACCGATATCGAAAATCCTCGGGCTGTCCCCAGTTTCGCCATGCAAGGAAAAGACTCAGTCGCATTCCCCAGATTGTCGTCAGCACGGGAAGCAGAACGGAACGCTGCTGCGGATTCGTCATCAAGAAGGTCGTCCATGCGACCAGCACAAAGCCAAATCCCCAGCACGCATCCACAATGCCGGCATTACGACAGAGGATGCTCCCGATCCAGATGGTCAGCATGAGCAAAGTCACGACGACGCCATTTACCAGCAGGGGATTTGTCATAGGGCACGGCGTTCAAACAGGTAGTGTGAAACCCACCATTCGCTTCCCTCGCGGAAGCCGAACAACTCAGCACACGCCATGAAAAACATGCGCCAGCGATTGAGCCAGACGACGGCCTGTCGCGGGCCGTACGTTTCGCGGAACAGGTGCGTCAGTTGATCCTTGTTTGCGTCCTGATGTTTCAGCCATGCGTTGCAGGTCCGCTCGTAGTGCCTGCCGTCCCAACGCCAGAGATCGCGGAGTTCAAGATGCTGCTGACAGTGGGCCAACAGAGATTCTCCCGGCATCATGCCTCCGCTGAAAAAGTGCTTCGCCATCCAGTCGCTGTTGCCGTCGGTCTCAAACAGATACGAATGCAGTCGATGGCAGAAGATGTGGACGAATAACTTTCCCTGCGGGTTCAGCCATGTTGAGATTCGACTGAGGAGTTCCCGGTGATTTCGCATGTGTTCGAACATTTCAACAGACACCACGCGGTCGAACGTCTGCATCGTCTGAAACACGTTCATGTCTGCGGTGACCACGGTAAGATTCGTCAGCCCCAGTGCGACCGCACGGCCCTGGATAAATTGTCTTTGCGATGCGGAATTCGACACCGCCAGAATCCGGCTGGCCGGGTAGCGTTCGGCCATCCACAGCGAAAGCGATCCCCAACCGCACCCCAGTTCAAGGATCGTCATGCCGTCCAGAATCTGAGCGCGTTTGCACGTGGTGGCCAGAGCGGCTTCTTCCGCCTGATCCAGGCTCTGGGTGTCCTCATTCCATTCGCAGCAACTGTATTTCAAACGCTTTCCCAGAACCGTACGGAAAAACTCTGAAGGCAGTTCATAGTGCTGTTCATTCGCGAGTTCCGGGACGACTGCAACCGGGCTTTCATGACAGTCCTTCAGGAAACTGCGAAACCGAATGTTCTGAGCCTCAACGCCTCCGGATTCGAGTTCCCGCAGCCGGTGCCGCAGAAGTCTGCGGATGCCGGCGCGGCAGACACTGTCCGGCAGAATCCCGCTTTCGGCGGCATGCATGGCGGAGCCAAACAGGTGAATCAGCATTGCAGAATTCCGTTCTTCAAAAGACAAGGCGAGAGCCGGTAATTTCATGATAGCCACGCGCGATGGTTTCCGGCCACGCCTTCGCCTGCGTCTCGGGGTTAAACGATGAAATCAACATACTCTGGCGCCGAGGTGCCAACAGATCTCAATGACCCCAGACGGCCTGCACCACTCCGACGGCTTTCTCTTCGAAAGCCCCCTCGCAATAGGTCAGGTAGTAGTCCCACATCCGGATAAATCTTTCCGAGTAACCCAGTTGACGGACATCATCCAGACGCTGAAGAAAATTGCGACGCCATTCTCGCAGAGTTCTGGCGTATCCTTCAGCAAAATCATCGATGCTCAACAGCCTCAGCCTGGAATTTCTGGTCATGGAATTCTGCATGGCCGTCACAGACGGCAGAGACCCGCCTGGAAAGATGTACTTCTGGATGAAGTCAACGGACTTCAGGTATTGTGAATATCGCTGTTCCGGCATCACGATGGCCTGCAGCAACATGCGTCCATTCGCGTTCAACAGACCGGCACACTTCGTGAAATACTGATCATAGAACTGAGGCCCGACCGCCTCGATCATCTCCAGCGATACCAGCTTGTCGTACGTCCCCGTAAGATCACGGTAGTCCCGTTGCAGCACCGTCACTCGGTCGCCGAGTCCCGCTGCCGCGACACGCTGCTGAGCATATCGGAACTGGTTTTCAGAGATTGTTGTGGTGGTGACGCGACAGCCAAAATTCTTCGCGGCGTGAAGAGCGAAACCACCCCAGCCGGTTCCTATTTCCAGCAGATGATCCGACGCTTTCAGCTGCAGGCGGCGGCAGGTTTCGTCCAGTCGGGCGGTCTGTGCGTCAGCCAGAGACATCGTGGCGTCATCAAAGATGGCCGACGAGTACATCATGCTGGGATCAAGAAACAACTCAAAGAACTCATTCCCCAGATCGTAATGTGCCCCGATGTTGCGTCGACTTCCGGAACGCGAGTTGCGCGCCAGCCAGTATCCAACTCGAGCGGCAGACCTTGTTGCCAATTCAAGCGTATTTCCGAACGTGTCATACCATTCGAGGTTGCGACAGAAAACTCGAAACAGACTCGTCAGGTCGTCACATTCAAAGTCCCCGTCCAGATAAGCCTCCGCAAATCCCAAGTCTCCGCCTGTCACGAGTCGTCGGTAGAAACGCGGGGTTTTTACCGTGATGTTGGCTTTAAGATCATCCGGGGAGTTTTCTCCCAGGACAAATCTCTCATGCTGGTCATTCAGGCAGATTTGGCCATTTTTCAGCGAACTCAGCCTTCCGAGCACCAGCCTTTGACAGAATCTGTTAAGCCACGACGCCTGCTGACCGCTCGTCGTACTGATCCCTTCTGCTCCGGCGGGTCGAACCGCGTCAACGATCATTTGCTGGCCGGGTCTGACAGTAGCAGAACTCATTCTTCAAATCCTTGAGTGGCGGGGCCACGTACATGTTCGAATGAACTATCTTTATGACAACGCTCACTGAGCTCCGGCTCGTCGAACGGGAGAGCCTCGTCCCGCAGCGGGCCATCAAACTCTGAAGTCTCCGGATCCGGCCTTGTTCCCGGATGCGGACAAAATGGAACACCTTTGAGCCACAGTCTGAGGGCCTGCCAGTAGATGCCAGCGGTGACCTGCATGGTCATGAGGGGATATCTGCACAGGACTCGCGCCAGACTTCGCGTCGTCACGGGACTTCGTTTCAGGAACATGGCGGCAGAAAACTCGATCCTGGCAGCACGGCGATTCTGTATCTGGATGGACAGTTGCTCCGCAGGCGAGGTGATCCTCCAGTGGTACGTAAAGTCCATCGGCATGAACGGAGAAACGTGAAGCTCCTTTCGATGCTGAGCGCGAATCAGGCGACCGGTGTCGGTCCCGGAGGATTCACCCGGAGCGGCAGCCGCATCCTGCGCGCAGATGTCATTCCTTGCATCGATGACATAGCAGTGTCGCTCTCCCCAAGGCGTATTGTTGACTTCAGCCACCACAGCTTCGACAGACTGCCCGGAACGGTCATAACAGAAATAGAAACTGACCGGATTCATCAGATAGCCGAAATAACGGAGATGCGTCAGCAGACGGACCGCTCCCCACGGACGGAAGCCAGCGCGGCGCTGCACCAGATTCCTGACACTCTGGTCGAGCGGTTCAGACGTCGGCCCCAGATGATCTTCGCGGCAGAAACGGCCAATCGCTGGCCTGCTTGATGACCACAACCAGCGGTCGCGGAATACATGGTCAATTTCATCAAGGTCCAGATAGAGCATGAAGAGAGAATTGCGAAATTCGTGCGCTGGCGGACCGACTCTTCGATGACGCACAATTCCTTCATAGAGGCAACTATGCATGCACCTGATCTCCCGACACCAGCCTTACCTGAGTCTCCGCGAAAGCCGATGCCACGGCGAGTCCGCTGTTGACGCCATCCTCATGAAAGCCGTTGCCCCAGTATGCTCCGCAGAATGACAGACGATCGTTGCGAATCAACTCGCCGTGCCTCTGCTGAGCCGACCTGCGCTGCGTGGTAAACACAGGATGACTATAACGAAACTTCGCGATAATCTTTTCCGGGTCGATTGCGCCCTCTTCGTTCAGCGTCACACAGAATGTATTTCGAGACTCAATGTGCTGCAGGATGTTCATATTGTAGGTCAGTGTGGCATGATCCGAAGTTCCCCCCGGAATGTGATAGTTCCAGCTTGCCCAGGCGGACTTTCGTCGTGGCAGCAACGAAGTATCAGTGTGTAGTACGGCGGTGTTTTGCTCGTATGGTATCGCCCCAAGCACGGACTTCTCAACTGCCGAGGCCTGTTCCCCCAGAATTGAAAGCGCTTGATCGCTGTGGCAGGCAAAGATCACTTCGTCATAGTGATTCACGCCACGCTCGGTCTCCACTACCACACATTCAGGCCCGCGGACAACAGACCGCACCGGAGTTTTCAGGAGAATGCGGTCTCGAAACGGTCGTGTCAGAGCCTGCACATAGTTTCGTGAACCACCCTTGACCACTCTCCATGTCGGCCGATTCTTCAGACTCAGCAGGCCATGATTGCGATAAAACTCACAAATAAAGCGGATGGGGAAGTTTGCGAACGTGCCTGTTGGACACGACCAGATCGCCGCCCCCATCGGCAATAGATAATGTCTGGCGAACTGCGATGAATAGCGATTTTGCACAAGAAAATCGCCGACCGTTTGTTCATCTTCAGTATCATCCTTTACGTTCTGTGCTTCACGGTTGAATCGCAGAATGTCGCGAATCATGCGATAGAAACCCGGCCGCAACAGATTTCGCTTCTGAACAAACATGCCAGCCAAACCGCTGCCGCTGTACTCCAGATTGTCCTCGTCAGCACGCACACTGAAACTCATCGATGTTGCCACCGATTCCACGTTGAGTTCCTGCAGCAGTCGGCAGAAATTCGGATACGTTCTGTCGTTAAAGACAATGAATCCGGTATCGACCGAGTGGTCTTCGCCGGAGACGTTCACCGACACAGTATTTGTGTGGCCGCCTGCATAATCATTGGCTTCAAAGACAGCCAGATCGTGGGCCGCGTGCAGATTGCGCGCGGCCACAAGCCCTGAAATTCCTGATCCGATGATGGCGATCCGCATGTGGTATTCTCAAAAAACGTAGGTCCACCGTGAACGTTTTTAGAGTCGGACGCTCGTCTGGCCAGTATTTCTGTGAAAAATTTGCCCGTTGCGACGGTTTCCAGAGCCAGCGGGTTGCAAGGCTTGATGCGGGCGGCGCGAAAGAAATTGTCTGCGGGCGCAGCAAAATGCCGAGCGATCCGACGTAGTCAGATCGCTCGGCACCAGAGCAGAGTAGACGAAGTGGGAGGGTCTTCGTCAGGTGCATCCATGACTCGACGCGCAGCCAGGTGCGTCAGCGATGAGTCGCGTGAAGCGTACAATCAGAACCGGCGGCTGAACGCAATCCATTGCGCAGGCCAGCCGCCGGCGAGTTTTCTGCGTCCGTGCAGAATCGAAATCAGTATGTTCCGAGGACGTCCTGCGGAGGTGCGGCAGCCAAAATCGGGTAGCCTCCGACCTGCGGTTGCGCGAAGGCAGCTTGCTGTATGCCAGGGGCATACATGGCCGACGGATAACCGCCAGCACCACCACCACAAGGGCCGCATGAGCCACCTCCGCCATAGGGGGCGTAGCCGCCACCACCATGACCATGGCCGAAGAGACAGCAACCACTCAACGAGCTGACCATGAGCAGACCAGCGAACAAGCGAGCGAGACGAGACATCAATAATCCTCCGGGAGATTACCGGGAAACCGGCAACAAAGGCGGGATGTTGAATGCGTGATTTCGAATGACTTAATCTGGGATTCGGAATGAGGAATTCCTGATCCAACCTCAGATCAAACGGAGGAGAAATCAACGGACATTCGAGAGAGGGGAGAGAACGAGAGGAGTTTTGAACCGCAGGAACTGCAGTTCGAGTGAGAGGGACAGTAAGAGAAACCGGCAGTTCAGGTCAATAGCTGTTTTCCTCGGCAAAAACGGCTTTTGCAGACAATCTTCGGAAAAATTTCATGGCTCTTCCGGAACGAATCTCTCAATTGGAATTAAGTGTCGTCATCACGGTTTTGCGGCCGACACCGAATCCTTTGCCTTCGTCTCGTCGGCGTCGAAGCGGCGATAGATCGGCAGATGGCGATAGTAGACTTCCAGGGTGAGCAAACTGAGCGTTGTCTGATAGATGCGTCCGCCTGCGTTGCCGTGTGGATCGGTGACATCCCAACTGCCGGCTCCGGGGCCTTCTTTGATCTGATTCGCCACAAGCTGCTCACGCATCTGCTCATTCCACTTGTCCCATAACTCACCGTCCCAATGATGAAGTACCTGCGTCGCATAGTAGTTGAAGTAAATGTCTTCCTTGCTGGGTCCAAGGTTCGACAGAAACTCGACGCCCTTCTGTAACTGCGGTTTTTCCCGCTTCCAGCCCATATACATCCGGCACAACAGTCCCACGGCGGTCGTCGTGGCACGTCCTTTTTCCGGACCCGTGTAGCCGTAATACACTCCGTCTTCAGCCTGCACAAAATTCAGAAACTTTCTCGCATCGCTGAAAGTGTCGGGACTGACTGAAATGCCTCCGGCCCTGGCACTTTGAAGCGCCATCACCTGCCAGCCGACCACTGACGTATCTCCGGGAACTTCACGTGGCTGATATCGCCAGCCGCCATCGCTGCCCTGAGATTTTTCGATGAACCGCACGGCTCCGAGTGTAATACGTCGCAGTTCGCGATCTCTGGGTTCCAGGGCCGCCGCTTCAGAGAGACAGATCGTGGCCAAGCCCTGCACATACATTCCCGAATTGCCCTGATGCGATCCCCGCATGTCGGCACCGGCGGGCGAGCGGATGCCGGCCTTCATCAGCCACGCCAGGCCTTTCGTGACGGTTTCCTGATACTGCCCAGGGGTTTGACGTGTGTGGCCACCACCCAGCATGCACAACAGAGCCAGCGAAGTTGCCCCCACGTCGGTCGTCTGCATACTGCCCGGAGTCCCCGCGTCACCGACATCACCAAAACTCCACGAACCATCTTTACGCTGAATCTTCTGGAGCCATGTGAGTCCGAGGTTGACGGATTTTTCGCTTTCTACCGTCCCGCCGTATTTCTTGACTGCCGCGCGGCGACCAGCATCGGAACGGCCGCCAAAGTCGCCTTTCAGCACGGCAATGTCACCCAGTTCCACGATATCGTCGAGCGGAATTCGCAACTCCGTATCCTGTGGCGAATCGAACTGGTCACGCTGCGTGCCTTTGTCCAGTTCGGACACCATTTGCTTCATCGTGCTGTCGAGATTCAGATCCGTGATCTTCTCCGGCTGCACAATTTCGACAACTTCCAGCGGTTCTTCGAGCACAACATCTTCAACGCGACCACTGATAATCGCCAGCACGCTGTCCCGCGATTCGTGCGGAAGTAACCACAGCGTCAGCAGCAATGCACTGACCAGATGAAACAAAAAACTGACTGCCGCCGTGATGAGTTCACGCCTGCGGCGCAGAATCGAGCTCGGCAGTTTCTCGCGGAGGAAGTGCCTGGTGGCGATGAATGAGTTCGCGACCCTGATCGCCCATGCCGGTGGCCTGCGTCGTCGTCTTTGACTGCCGCGCTGCTCGACATTCTGCAGGACTGATTTCTGCGGCGCGGCTTCGGACCGCGCGGACGCAGGTTGTGCTTCACCCGGTAACGACTGTACCGCGGGAGACTGATCCTGCTGAGATTTGCTGCCGTCTGTCATCGTCCTGTTCAACTGCTTCAAGTGGCGCGCGGGGCGGAGTCAGCACCTCGGTACTCTGCGATTCCGCCGTCCTGCCATCTTAACGTGAATCCAGCGTCATTCTCGTCTCAGAATCCGGCTGAATGCCGTGTTTACGCTTTTTTAAAGTAACTCGCAGGAATCTGCTGCGGTGGAGTGGTATCGAGCAGCGTAGAACGGCACAATCAGGAAATACCGCATATTCGGCCACATGTTGAATCATTCGCCGGCGCTTGGTTGACTGTATGATCTCACAACATTCAACGTCCGACCCGTCTCCAGATCGGTCTCGTTGGGCATTGCTGCACGACGATTCCGTGCGACTGTTCGACGCCGGTCGAACCATGTTCGGCGCATTGATCACCGCGTGCCTGTTCCTGGCCGCACATCTTTGGCTGTAGGGCGATCTGAAGATTCGGAACTACCAAGTCGAACAACCGAACACTAGCGCGTGGCGGCTGATTTTATGAGCCGCAGGGCGCCAGGCTCCGGTTTTCGACGGTAACCAGAAATCTGCCGCTCGCCTAAGAAAAAACGATTGCCGGGCCGATATTGCCTGTGCGTTTGAGTGCGCCGCACACCTTTTCGCATTTCATTCACCCGGATGGTAGGATCGCACAGCGTGCGCCAGCACGTCTTCGGGGTAGAACCAGGCAGGTTTGAGTCTGCCTTCTGAAAACAGCGCCGCCTGATCGAAGTAATGTTTCGATTGTGGGTTCGAACTTGCCCCAAACTGCACGGCGCTGGCCGCGCGGATGCGTTCTCCGAATTCCACCACACCCACGTAGCACGAACCGACAACGCCATACCGTTCAGGCCGGACGGCAGGAATGCTCGGCGTAGAGTAGACGGTGTAGACGACACCCAACGGCCCGGGAACTCCGGGACACGGCAGGCTGTGCATCCAGCGATTCAGCAACACGGCGGCCCCGATCACTTCCGACTGATTATGGACGCGCTGAATCCGGTGAACGTCGCCCCACGGAATCGTCCATGTCCCATGCAGTGATTGTAACTGTTCGGCAACTGTCGCGAGCGCTTCCAGTTGAGCTTTGCGGCTCTCAGCATATTCAGGCTTCAGACTTTCGCCAGGATAGGTTCCCTGATGCAGTTCTTCATGCCAGGCAACACACAGTGCGGTCCGAGTACATTCATTGGTGGCGCGACAGTCCCAGTCCAGCAGATGTCTCAAATAGGGTCGAATTCTGCCGGCCGCCTCGGGGTCCTGTTTCTCGTACTCATCAAGCTGCCGTGCGAATTTCGGGAGTTGCGTCTCTGGCCAATACAATCGCGTGTCGAAAGCCAGCGCCTGAAACTGTTCAAAAGTGCAGTCAGAAAGTTCGCTCAGAATTTTTTGTGATTGCTGAGCCCGCCGCTTTTGAAAATCCGCG
>Ga0105044_10007215_pt1 | contig 15301 bp, 11 predicted proteins | sample MAT01_FD_78092 | JGI IMG/M metagenome (GOLD analysis project Ga0105044, IMG submission 78092) | Freshwater microbial communities from Lake Fryxell liftoff mats and glacier meltwater in Antarctica - MAT-01 | ecosystem: Environmental > Aquatic > Freshwater > Ice > Liftoff microbial mat | place... | reverse complement strand
TGATCCATTTGCAGGCATTTTGCCAAGCGGACAGTTATGTGCATTTTGTTGTTCTTCTTTTTTTAGAGAGCAACGCCGTTGGGCAGCACCCACCATCATATCCAGCATCTACATTGGGAGCTTGTTTTAGGTAAATTGATTGCGCCAGCAAAGCCTTCCTTGCGGGAGTCGATTTGACCTAAGTTGTTCCAGAAACCCTTGTGATGAATCTTTTGATCATAAAATATTTGATGGAGGTATCCGAATAAAACATGAACGAACGCTGACATTTTGTATAGTGCATACCCTACGGGATAAGCATCATACAGTAGCCGTTGGCATCAAATCAAAAAAACATGAAAGCAACCATAACTACAATTGAGTTAAAAGGGCCGCTTAAATTCTTTGCCTTGTCAGCTAAAGCTTTGTGTATAAATATCTCAAGTTTCACACATGGGTTTTATAACAATTTTTGTTGGAAAAGCCTAATATTCCGCCAAAACATAAATCTACACACGTAACACAACTATAGATATTTGACCCCTTCAGAGCTGGTGTCAATTTAGAAATTAGGACTGAAAGAGTTCAAAAAATTATCTTTTCGAAGGTCTATTTCCCTTGTCGCTACTACGAATAGGTGATGTGCAAAACTTGAGTTCATAACTAAAATTTGTAACTGTAACCCAGCCTTATTATTTGTGTTTCGTAGTAGTCTGCACTCGTGAAATTGAAATTATTGCCAGTGATCTTCTTACGGATAATCATTGTATTCAGGAGGTCTGTTGCATTCAAGAGGACTTCACCCTTGCCATTTTGAATGATTTTTTTAAATCCTGCATCAAGGGAAAAGCGTGCCCGGATAGTGCCTTGCGGAATAATGTCAGGGGCGAGGTAGACGGCTGTTAATTGTGCTTCTGTATTATTCGGTAATTTGAAATTGGTATTCAATTTTATATTTCCGGAATAAATATCCTGCTGAGGTGCAGTGAAAACATTGATGACTGGATATTGATTTACGACAGTAAACGCATGGATAAGGTTGTGGTATCCGTTCACATTAAAGTTGAGTGTTATCTTTTCGGAAATTTCCTTTGAGAAAAGAAGTTCGATTCCCGTATTGTAGCTTTTCCCCGTGTTTTGTGATATGTTGTAAATCAGATTGGTGGTATCCACGGAGGTGGCAACACGGGTAATGGTTCCATCCGACATTTTGCGGTAAGCAGCGGCATACAAATAGCCTGAATCCCAGGTGTTTTTATATCCTACTTCAATTCTGTTGGTAAACTGTGGACGGAGTGCGGGATTTCCAACTTTGATAATTTCTGCATCGTCGTATTTTGGAAAAATGCGGATATCACCCTCGTCAGGCCGGTCAACCCGGCGGTTGTAGAATGCGGATATTTTATTTTTATCATTCAGTTTGTATGTTATTCTTGCATTCGGAAAAGGTTGGAGGTAATTGTATCCATTGCTTTGATAAGTGTTGTGATTGGGATCGACCGCGTATTTAAGGTTGACATATTCTATTCTCATCCCTAGCTCGGCTTCCAGTTTTTTCACTTCGTAAGTGTAGTTTCCATAGATGGCTGGAATGATTTCCTTATAGGTGGCCTGTCCGTCGGCACCGGTATCGAGCACAGAGTTGGCCGCAGAAGGGTTGAATTGCATGTTTGTTGGAATCGTTCTTCTTCGAAGTTTCATGCCCGTTTCCAGTGTGCCATGTTTGAGAGGTCGGGTATAGTCCAACGTAAAATCTGCCACTTTCTGATCGGCAATGAGGGCAAATGATTCTTTGGTGGTGAATGTTGGCCGGGTATTGGTGAAAAAATATTTTTCGTCTTCCCGATCAAAGGTATAGTTGAAGCCGAGATTTAACGTATGGCCGGGTTGCTGAAATGTGTGTTGGTAGGCAACTGTACCCATCGCAGCGGTTACTCTTTCGTCTTCCAAAAATTGCCAGAGCCTCCGACGCACATCAGAGTTTCCATTAAAGATTGGTTGGTCTCCGTAATCTTTAATCGTTTCCCGGCTAAAAAATCCTGAGAGCGTCAGGGAATTTTGCTCATTTAATGTCCAGTCCATTCCAACTGTGGATGTAAAGAAATTGGTATTCCGATTTCGTTTCAATTGCTGATTGATCACTGTGCCATCGTTGTATGTTCGGATAGTGAACTCGTTCTTATTCAGAGTTTCCGTATATAAATTGTCGGCTTGCAGGAAAATATTGATTTTCTTTTTCCGATAATTTAATGCGATCGTCGGATTCAATTTTGGTGTATTTTGGTATTGTGGGCGTATATCGGGTAGGTTTTCTTTTCGAATCCAGAGCGCTCCAACGCCAGTAGTCAATCCAACTTTTCCGTTGAACCCTGTTTTTTCTTCTTTTTTAAGGATAATATTAATAATGCCGGCATTGCCGTTTGCATCGAATTTCGCGGATGGATTATTTATAATCTCGATTCGTTCCACCGCAGAGGCGGGCAAGTTGTCGAGGCCATTTTGGTTGCCGAACCCGGTGATGGCCGTCTGTTTTCCATCAATCAAAACCATCACCTGGTCATTTCCCCGAAGTTGCACTTTACCATCTTGTGTGCTCACTCCCGGCAGATTATTCATCGATTGGAGTACCGTGCCCCCACCTTGGCTTACATTTTCGGCTATGTTGTACGTCTTTTTGTCCATGGCACCACCTACTGCATCCTGCTTTGCAATGATCACTGTCTCATCCAGTTCGAGCATGCTTGCAGAGAGCGCAATTCTTCCGATATCAACATATTTTGAATTTGACCCAACATAGATTGCAATGGTGTATTTATCAAATCCGATGTAGGAAGCTTCCAGCAGGTATTCTCCTGGTTTCACTTCGGCTATATTAAAAATACCGTTGTCATTTGTGATGGTGCCGGAAATGAAAGTGGAATCAACGCCCGAAAGCACCACCACATTAACGTATGGAAGAACTGTATGGGTCGTTTTGTTTTCTATCGTACCTGAGACGCTCACTAAGGTGTTTTGACCCTTGATTAACAGAGGAATGAGCGAAAAAAATGCGAATATCAAAAAGTTAATCTTCATAATTTACATTTTCAATCTTGTTGTGGGTATTCGATTTGAATCACTGACTTCATCGAATTTTTTCTTTCTTGCTTCCTTTTCAAATTTGTGTGAAGTTCCCAAATTTGATTCAGCAATTTCTGTTTGCCGTAGTTCTGCTCTCAATTCCATATTTTCCTCCCTGAGAGAATCTATCGGCGAAATACAAATGAAAATTGGTAGAAAATTTGAATTTTTAGAATTCGATGGAAAAAATGTGAAATCCATTTTCAAACTGGTATGCCACCTTCCAACCATACTTATTTGCTATTTCCTTTATGATGGCAAGTCCTAGACCGCTGGTGATCTGGTTTTTTGAGGTCGGCGAGAACCGCTCAAACATGTGCTTATGGATGAGCTCATTCCTCCCCGAATTTGAGAAAATGAGCGTTCTGTTTTTCAGTTGAACCTTAATATTTCCTCCATTCGGAGTATGTCTGATGGCATTGGATAAGAAGTTGGTCAATAGGGTTTCGAGAAGGAAAGGATTCGCATGGACATTCAATATATTTTCAAATTTTTGTTCTATAGAATGATTTTTGGCAATAATATAATCCTCGAATAATGCGAATGACGAATTTATTTGGTCTGTTACCTTTAAATATTCCGGTTCTCCAATTTGATTATTTTCAACTTTAGCGAGTACCACTAGGTTTTTGTTGATTCTGGATAGCCGTGATAAAGGTGCATGAATGCCACTCAGGAGTTCGTTGATCTGCGGGGTTAGTCCTCTTTCCTGAAGCAGCAAATCTAATTTTGATTTTAGCAGGGCAATAGGTGTCTGTAGTTCATGAGAAGCATTTTCTGTAAATGATTTTTGTCGCTCATATGCCGCTACATTTTTTTCGACCAGATTTAGAAGTGATTTATTCAATTCTTTAAATTCCTCGATATCACTATGTGGCAATTTAAGATGCTGATCTTTCGAAAGGTCAAAAGATTTTAGTGAATTAAGTGTTTGATAAAAAGGCCGCCAACTTTTTAAGGAAATATTACGGTTGAGAAGTATGAATCCAAGAATCAGAATTATAAAAAAGGAAATTGTGACAATCGCCACAGCCAATAGCGTTTCATTAGATTCTTCAACATTCGTTTCTATGGTGATTTCGTAAAGGTATCCGTTTATTTTTAGCTGTGATTTTAATCCGCGAAAGCGGTCTTCTGAGTCATAAGGATCGAATTCGTTTGGCCTCATTGCCTCATAAATGCTATCCTCCGGGATCTTATGATCAGATTTGACAATGGAAACGCCCGGTTGAAGTTCGCCCCAAATCTGGTTGATTTTTAAAATGTCAGCTTCGGTAAATTCTCTGGATTGGAGTTTCTCTTTTGTGTGTTGGAGGGTGAGCCAATTACTTTCGTCGAGTTCGGTCAACCAAATGTAGTCTACTACGAGAACGTACACTGGGATGCTGGTAAGCAGTATAATCAGGGCGTAGAAGCCAAATGCTTTCAGCGGTTTATTGAGTAGTCTGGTCATTGTTGCCATTTATATCCACTTCCGTACATGGTTTTGATGTAATCACCATATCCAGCATCTTTCAATTTTTTTTTCAAGTTTTTTACATGCGCATATATGAAGTCGTGATTGTCAAACATATCTGAATAATCTCCAGAAAGATGCTCAGCCATTGCGCTTTTGGAGAGAACTCGGCCTTTATTTCCAACAAAAAACAAAAGGAGATCAAATTCCTTCTTCGTAAGGATTACCTGATTTTTATTCACCTCCACTGTTTTGGAGCGTAAGTCGATTGTCAGTTCATTTTGAATGATGAGGTTTTGACTGTCGAATTGTTTTCTCCTCACGATTGATTCTATACGCGCCGAGAGTTCTGCGAGGTGAAAAGGCTTAGAGAGATAATCATCCGCTCCTAATTTCAATCCGGCAACTTTATTCTCAATTGAGTTCTTTGCCGAAATAATAATTACACCGTCTTGCTTTTGTAGTTTTTTAAGTGCATCGAGAATTTCTAATCCATCTCCTCCCGGTAGCATGAGGTCAAGCACAATACAATCATAATTATAATTGCCCACCTTTTCCATTGCAGCGACATAGTTGGACACCCATTCGCAACGAAATTTCTCATTGGTAAGGTATTTCACCATATCGCGGCCAAGAGATGCCTCATCTTCTATAATCAGGATTTTCACAAGGGCGAATTACGTAAACGATTTGGAAGAAAATTGGAAGTTTTAGGAATATTTCGTTTTCGCGCCTCTTTCTTTTTCTTCTTCCGTTTGCTTATCTTTACTCTTGGCATTTTGCAAAAGCATGGCCATGAACGAATTTCTTTTCTTCTTCGAATTGATGCCGACCTGGCAAAAGCTGGTCCGGCTGGTGGGTTGTCTGAGCGTATTCTGGGCCCTTGAAGGTGCGTATCCACTCATGACGCACAGTTATAAAAAATGGAAACACGCCAAAATCAATTTTGGGTTTCTCAGTTTCACCCTGATAATCAACATCCTTTTCGGAATTTTGGCTTTGGGTGTTTTCAATTGGTTGCAGGTTAATCAGTTTGGATAGCTCTTCCCAATCGACTGGCCAGTTTGGTTTGAGCTGATCATATCTCTGATGCTTTTCGACCTTATTGCGCAATACATTGTGCACTACCTCTTACACAAAGTGTGCTTGATGTGGCGGTTCCACATGGTTCAGTCCAGCGATACCAAGGTGGACGTGAGACCAGTGGCACGCGCCACCACCCCGGCGACTATATTTTTCGCGAACTTTTTTCACTTTTCGCGGCTATTATTATTGGGGCACCCATCGCGTATTACCTTTTTTACCGGATCGTCACCATCCTTTTCACCTACGCCACCCACGCAAATGTCACTACCCCTGCCTGGATAGATTATTCTTTTGGTCTTCTTTTCATTACGCCAAATATGCACAAGTTTCAACACCATTTCCAGCGGCCATGGACAGACTCGAATTTTGGGAATATTTTTTCCATTTGGGACCGCCTTTTTGGCACACTTGTGATTGACAATCCGAATAAGGTGAAGTACGGCCTCGACGTGCTGGACGATAACACCGATCATGATTTCAGCTACCAGCTTAAAATTCCTTCTAACCGGAAGATTAAGACGGATTATTAGTGGTAAAAGGACTGGCATATTCAGACAAGTGAGAATTCTCCCCGCCATCCTTCAGACCATTTTGCCCACCACTCCTGACCATTTGGATTTTTGGAAATGCGTTTAACTTTGGGGGCGATGCCTTATGCATGCAGGCCAAATTAATATCCATGAAATCACACATAAAAACCACGCGCTTACAAAATACATTTCGCATCCTGCTGGCGCTTTTTATGATCATTGCCGGATTTAGCCACCTCACATTTAACAGAATCGAATTTCAAGCCCAGGTTCCTGACTGGGTTCCGCTGAGCAAAGACCTGGTCGTGATCTTATCTGGTATTGTAGAAATCATACTGGGTCTGGGATTGGCGTTTTGGAAAAACCAGCGCGTACGTTTTGGTTGGGCGCTGGCGCTTTTTTTTATTTTGATTTTTCCTGGCAATATCGCGCAGTATCTGGACGGTAAAGACGCTTTTGGCGCATTGGATTCAGACCGTGCACGTTTGATTCGCCTGTTTTTCCAACCAGTGCTGATCATTTGGGCATTGTGGTCAAGCGGTGGCTGGAAGGCCTGGAGAACGCGTAAGTAGTGGGTACTGGGTAGTGAGTTGACCCACTACCCAATGGCTTTTCTCGCCAATATGCTCACATTGAAGTCGTTTTTAGAATCGCCCAAATCCCTTACCTACTCACATTATAAATCCCAAACCGGTCGCAGGGAGTCTCTGAGGGATAAGGCCTGTGCCCAAGCTTGCACGAAGGAATTAATACTCCAGACATACATCAACTGATCACCAAATCTACCTCTGCACAAGCAATTTTCCGCTTCGAATTTCCTCTCCTTCCATCCGGATGATATAAACCCCCGGCGACAAAGTCGACACATCCAGAAGAAATTCCCTCGCGACGGGTGCGATCGATGAGCTTCGAATTCTTCTGCCGGCCACATCGTAAATGGAAAGGAAGTCATAGGCGTCCCGGTCACCGGGAGGCAATAAGACCCGCACTGAACGATCTGCGGGATTGGGATACACGACCAACTCGTCGTTCTCATCAAATGGGAAGGGATCATTGTTATAAGGGCTGAAATCCATCAGTCGGCGCTGAATGATGATGGATCCACCAAACTCAAAATTTTGAGCGACCGGGCGAAAAGTATGACCTTCTAAAGTGCCATGCCGCAAATTTGCCCCTGCGAGAAAAATTCCATTTTCGGGATGAAGACCCGCGGAAACAGGATGTTTGGCAATGAAGTCTTCCCGTCCTGAACCGACATGTAGCTCAGTCGGATAGCTCTTGGTTTGCAAATGGCGGCCCGATGGACTAAACACACTGGTTTCAAGGTTCATCAATGCACTCCAGGTGCCATTGCTAGATTGGGTTACCTCCTCTCCGGGAGTTAAAGAAAGAATGGCGAAGCCTTCCCCGGCGGGCAGCATCACTTGTGGTAAAGCACCCGTTCCCGGGTCTGTATTTACCAGTGTCAATGCGGCACCGGTGCCGGCGTCAACACCCAATAGAAATCGCTGTGTACTGCACCCGGCAAACGCAACGGTTGTTTTTTTGAGATGTAAATCTTCGATACGTATGTTGCCATATGCCACTCCCGTGGTAAACACCGTGCCGTTGGACAGTTTAATTAATCCAGCAGGTCTGATACCACTTCCCGAGCGCAGGATATTGTTCCATTGAATGAATCCGGATGTCGCATGAAAACGCGCAATTTGTATGTGTGAGACCATACCGTTGCAATTCAGTTTTTCCGCCGGATTGGATCCGCCCGTAACCACGTATAGAGCGTTTTGAGCGAGGTCAGTTTCCAATGAAAAAGCTCCACCGTACAGACTGGATTGCTGTAGCGGAAGTTTATTCACCCATTTGAAATTTTGGAGAGTTACATCGTATCCCGCCACGAATGCTTGCCATCGCGTGGGCTCATTTCCAATGATATCAATACCATTCAAACCAAGCGCTCCCACGAAAGCACCCGCTACGAAGAGTTCATCCCCAATGTATTTCATTGCTTCGATGATGAATAGATGCCCTGCCGGAAAATAGCTTATAAATTCGATGGAAGCATCCGCCGCAAGACCTACCAGAAAATAACCATCGCTATTTTGCTCATAAGCTATATCATCCAGATAGGTGGTACTTGCGCTGTGTTTTACAGCAACGATCATTTTTCCCGAAGCTGCATCACGCGCCATGCAGGCATAACTGTTATTGTTTTGATCAAACCGAAAACTTCCCGTCGGCGATCCGGTGGAGTCGTGCACATGCACGTAACCCGAACGATAAAAAGTCAATAATTTCCGTTGCCAAACATGCGGCGAATTTTGAGCGGCATAATCGAGCATGCTAGACAGTCCCTTGTGAAGAATAGCCACGGATGCATCATCTGCAATTCCAATTGAAGGTCCTGAAGTGTGAGATGGTACACCATAAAGATTGCCCATCCCAGTTGAAGTGTAAGCCACTTCCCATGCGTCTTTTGCCGGACCGGGCAATTCGATCCCGGAAGAGAGTGGATTAAAACTGTACAGCCTGCTCGTATTTTCTTCCTGTATTACCATATGCCCTTGGGAGCCTTCCGTTTCCGGAAAAATGACAAGGTCAGCGGCGCCGGAAATATGTGACAGCGATGCAATCGGAAAGGTCGATTCCGGCGTGCCTTCTGTAGACCACAGGCTATGTCCTGCAAGAGGATGAATGGCAGTGAAAAATAGTTTATTTTCAAGTGAATACGGTTTTTGCCTGAGCGAAATGGAAGACCCAAAACCCGGATAGATGTCTCGCAATACTTTGAGCTGTCCATCACGAAAAACGTGGGGTTCAGTGCCATTTCTGGAAAAGCAACCGAATACCACCCCGGTAGATGACGCCATTGAAACCCTGGGATGCGAATTGGCATCTCCGTTTACTTCGCTGAAAACGTCTGCCAATTCAACCACGCCTGCACTGAGATATACGCGGGCGGCATACATCCCATAAAGCGGCCAGATGTGATTCGAATAGGGATCTTCACCTATGCCCGAAAGATAAACAATACCCGCCGCTTTTTGAGCCTTCTCCATACCAAAGGGAAGCCACTTTTCCTGACCGGAAAAATCAGTAATTGTGCTTATTATGCCAGTGTGCAGATCAAATCGCTTAAACCGCGCAAGGTGATTTGCAACGGAGAGATCATCGCGAAGCAAAATAATCCCACCTGAACAGGAACCGAATATGGGTGTATGGTTTGCTGGAAAAGATATGGTTTCCGTTATTTCGTAGTTGGTCAGTGATATGCGCAGAACGGTCATTTCCCCAATCGCATACAATTCAGACCCGTCATAGTCGACTTCAATCGCGGTGAAAGGTGTTTCGATAACCTGAACCAGTCCCGGCAACCCTAGAACGATGGCCTCATCGGATAATCCGATAAACGAAACACCAAAGAGCCCCTCAGGCGGAGCGATTAACTGCTGAACGGGGTGTGGTAGGAGAGCGGATTGAGGAACAAGCTCTCCCTGAGAATAACGGTATATGATGCCGTCCATAGCAATGAAATGTGCTCCCTGATGGGTGAGCAGGCTGTATGCGCCGGTGTGCAGTGTATCGGTAATTTCCGCATCCAAAGTGGCGAGATACAGGCCACCATCGACGGCTTCATTTCCTTCATATGTGGTGGTGCAAAGCACTACTTCATTTGAAACCACCAGAGGAAGCAGATGGCCCCAATCAGCAGATCCAACAGGTGCAACCTGCCCGTAAGCCGGGATGATGAAATAAAAAAATCCCAGAAAAAACAGTCGCATTATATTAAAATAAAACTGCCGATTACTTTTTGATGCTTGTCCCATGACCAAATATTGGCAATCGCAAAATACAACTAATTGTTGAGTATAAATCATCACCTAATCACCAAACCAATTACCAAACCAATGACCAATAAGTAACAAGTTTCGGTCAGTTTATTTCAGTCATGCCCAACATGAGTTTGCCTGATTTTTCTACAGAATAGTAAGAGGCCAGCGGTCAGGCGATGGTGATTGCCTGGCTATGAAATTTGTGGTATTGCAGGTTGGTGTTCGTTTTTTTTTAACAATGCGGATCAAGTGGTCTAAGACCCTATTTTCACATCTATGCTAAATTTCAATGATGTGTGAAACTTGAGTAAATAATGTTTACCAACGCTAGTATATGAAGCGGAGCATCCCCTAAGGCGGCTATGATTTTTAGCGATTGTCATGCTTTAGTGCTTTATTTTTCATTTCAGTTTTGCTTTCATTTTCTTAGTTAAATAATAACCGCCAGTTTGAGCTGCTTCTCCTTTAAATTCGATTAGCCCTGCTTCTTTTAATTGTTGTAGATACCTTTCCATTGTTCTTTCAGAAACACCAATTACAGTTATATATTCAGGTGCTCTATTTCCTTCATGTGCGGCAATAGCTCTGAGAAGAGTAGATAGTTTTTGTTTAACTCTCTTTGTAGCTCCGTCAATAGCTCCGTCAATAGCTCCGTCAATAGCTCCGTCATTATCTTTAGTTATTGCTCCGTCAACTGCTCCGTCAACTGCTCCGCCAATTCTACTATTACTAAAGAAAGTAAGTTTAACAGTATATTCTCCTATATCCCAAACAGGTGCTTTAAGCCCTGCTTTTTTACATTCATCTGAAATCATAATAGTCCCTCTACCTATTTTCTCGATAAACCCTCTTAAAAACACCATGTGTGCTATATCTGGATTGTAAGGCATGGAAAGATGACTCTTCCTGAGTTCGCTCTGCTTGTATGGTGATTTCCCAGTATTGCTCACTTCAATTTTGTCAGGATAGACAATTACAGCCATGACACTAGAAGGAATAGAATATTCACGATGCACCAACGCATTCATAACTCCTTCACGCAATGCCTTCATGGGTATTTCATAGTCGTCTTCTCTTTCCCAATCTTTGTTGTCAAATTTTCTCTGTAGTTGTAGATGTTTCTCGAAAAAGTCCAGAATGGCTATCCGGTTTTTAAAAAGATTACCATTTAATAACCGGTCATCCGTAAATTTACTTCCAGTCTTTCCGCCTTTCAAAAGCGCAACCCGAACTCGGGCTTGGGGTATAAATCGTGCGGGATTTTTAGCAAATAACAGCACCGAGGCATTGGTAAAATTACCGTTTTGATAAAGACCATAATGAGACAAAAAGTCTATTGGCTCCCGCTTATTCTCACTAAGAGGGCTATCAAATTTTGCTACTTCTATAGTCTTTTGAATTTCTCCCAAATCCAAATCGCTAAATTCTACACCAAGGCAAGCTCGTCGCTCCCAATGAATTTCTGTTTCTTGGCGTTTATGTATAAGTGCTGAAATTTCTTTTGATGACGCCTGAATGGTTCTATCATTTCTACGATAGTAAATGCTTCCATTAAAAATATAAGGTTGTTTTGAGCCTTCCCATACTTTGATAATTAGCAATTGTTTATCCCCATAGTTTTCAATAGAAACCATCACAGGAGCTTCCGGCACCAATTCTTTTAATAAATATCGTTCCAATTCTTTTTGGAGCTTCTCCGCGTCTTTAATGCCTTTGACCGTCTTGTTATCTGCAATGCCAAGCACCAATTGCCCCCCTTGATTATTTAAGAAACCGCAAATAGTTTTACCGATAGCGTCTTTACGAACAACTTCTTTAAACTCCAGCAGTCCACTTTCCTCTTGCTTTAGCAGGTCTTTAATGAGTTGTTCTGATTTCATTGATTTAGATTATTTAAATTGGCCAATTCACGCTCCACTCTTTTTATATCTCTGAATAACGTTTCTATGTGTCGCATTGCTTCATCAGGTCTAAAAAATTCCTGAACCCAATGGTGCTTTCGTTCTTCATAGGGCAAATCTATCTGGACGGCATCATTATACATATCAATTACCTGCACACTATCCATAACTGAAGTAGTTTGAATTTCAAAGTTGTTCCGCTGAGTTTTGGCAGCATCAGCATACATATACTGTGCTAGCAACTTTCTTGAGAAGGTAACGAAACTATGAGCTATATACCTTCTTGGTTTATTGATGGCAATTGCCCTTTGAAACTCCTGATGAGTAATCCCTGTACTATATATTGGATTGATAATCCCGAAGAAAATATCACACTCTTCAACAGCAGCAAGACATGCATCCGTATTGTTCATACCAAGTGGTGGATGTACAGTTCCAAATTCTGAATTAATTACATGATAGCCGTAAGTATTCAGTATCCCACAAATTTGCAGTAGCAAATCACGATTTTGGTAAACCGTGGATGCGACCATCAACTTTATCTTTTGCTTTTTAGCCATTCCTGTCCAGATACTGTATCTTTTTTGGAAAGGAGCATCACATCAGTTCGCCTGGCGAAGTGCCTATCGGAACCTCACAAATATAGTGAACCCTTTGACAAGCATTTTGCCAAGTGGACAGTCATGTGCATGTTGTTCTTCTTTTTTTGGGAGAACAACGCCGTTGGGCAACACCCACCATGATATCCAGCATTTTTCTGGTCGCCTATTACAGGGAAATTGATTGCGCAGTAAAGCCTTCCTGGCGGGAGACGATTTCACCTAAAGAGTTCCACAAACCATTGTGATGAATCTTCTGATTATACAATATTTCCCGCACAGCTTGACTTTCTCGTTTTAAACCCCGACCGTCAACAAGCTCCTTTTACTTTTACGATGTACATCGTTTGAAAGCAAAGCATTTCACGACTTTTGTCGAAGAGGCTTGCAACTCAACAGATGCCGGAAATCTTTTTAAAATCTCATCACAACCACCTGAACATCTTTGAAAATAAGACCGGATATAGCGGGGGTGCGCAATGGCACCTGAACGTTTTGGTGCTTGACGTAACGGATTTTTAACCGAAAAGCTGTTTCTTTTTTAAACCACGTGATTGGTTTTTTTCCGGCTCATTATGCAAGGAATAATTTACTGGCAAAAAGCTTTTTCCGTCCTAGAACCCAAGCTCCAACATCTTCATTCCGATTTGAGAGGTATGCGTGCAATGATCGTATACTTTTCCGATTAATTCAATACACTGTCCGAATTTGCAACACTTTTTTTCCTTTTTTAATATTGAGGACTAATAAGTTATCAACTCCGAACGTTTAGTCATTCATTAATATATATCGGTAAATCCGATTTTTCTATGAGTTCGCCTATTGCTTCAGCATAAAGACCTTTACTATTAAGTAAGGCTTCAACTTTTTGAGCAGCCTCCTTTTTGACCGCTATTAATAATCCTCCGCTGGTTTGCGGGTCACACAGGATATGACGTTTTTTTTCATCTTGTATATGAAGCTTATGACCATAACTATCCCAGTTTCTCGTCGTTCCACCAGGGATGCATTTTTTATCGATATACGTATGAAGCTCTTCGAAAATAGGGACTTTACTGTAGTTAACAAGGGCAGATACATTGCTTCCTTCGCACACTTCAAGTAAATGTCCCATGAGTCCAAACCCTGTTACATCGGTTAAGGCTGTTACTTCATCAATTTCTGAAAGCTCCATTCCAACATCATTTAAAATGATCATCGAATTAGCTGCGATATCTTTGTGTGCTGCATCCAAAAGACCTTTCTTTTGTGCGGTGGCTAAAATACCAATGCCTAAAGGTTTAGTAAGATAAAGGATGCTTCCTACTTGTGCTTTATCATTCTGTTTTAATTTAGAGATGGCAACGGATCCTGTAACAGCAAGTCCAAATATAGGTTCTGGATTATCAATGCTGTGTCCTCCAGCAAGTATGATACCTGCATCAGTGCAAGCTTTTCTGCCACCTTCCATTACCTGAGCAGCCACTTCAGGAGCTAGTTTATCAATGGGCCAACCCAAAATAGCAATCGCCATTAATGGCTTTCCACCCATCGCATAGATATCGCTGATAGCATTGGTAGCTGCGATTCTTCCAAATGTGAACGGATCGTCAACAATGGGTAAGAAAAAATCTGTAGTGCTTATGATACCTATTCCATTTCCCATATCGTAAACCGCGGCATCATCTCTGGTATCGTTGCCCACTAAAAGACGCTTGTCTTCTAATTTTGGTGAACCAGATGCCAAGATGGTCGTCAAGACCTTTGGGGATATTTTGCAGCCGCAACCTGCGCCATGGCTGTATGAAGTTAATTTTATAGTCTCGTCCATTTTTTAATTTGTTATGCTTAGTAAAAAATCTGCTGTCTCTTCAGGCTTCACGCCAGGAAACCCATAGGCTAGAATACTAGACTCCTCACGTTTTTGTAATCCTTTTAAATAGCATTTATCGTAATAAACAAGTGCAAGCGTGACCACTTTATCATAATTTTTGTTTTCAAGTTCATCCAAAGCAAATTTAGCATTATCATAACCCAGCTTTTTGCTTATTCGACCAATCGCATCTGCTAATTTGTGAGGGTTAAGATCAGCGTAGGTATCTACCAAGTGTTTTATCCTTTCCTGAAGCGGTATTTCAATTAAATAGACAGGCATGACACTCATGGTCGCATAAAATAGTTCAGGAATGGATACATTTCCAATGGCCCTGCTTTCATCCTCAAGCCATATGGGCTTAGCCGGATTTAAACCTTGTAATTTTGAAAACAGTTTATTCTCAAAATGCTCTTTTGTTGGTTGCGGTGCAAGACCTATCCCTCCAAATGAAGAACCTCTGTGATTCGCTAGTCCTTCTAAGTCAATAATTTGTTGCCCTTTCTTTTCTAAAAAATGTAGTATTTTAGTTTTGCCTGTTCCAGTATAGCCACCTAAAATTTTTAGCTCAAAAGGTTTTCCAAAAAATTCCAACACATGCGTTCTAAAAGCTTTGTATCCATTTTCAATGACGTAAACCTTTTCAAAACCATGCGCGATAAGATGGTCTGCAAAAGCATTACTTCTCATACCACCCCGCCAACAATGCAATACAACTTCTTTTTTAGGCGCAATCTTAAGAGATTTACTTACAAAATCATTGAGTTTGGGTGTTACATATTTATAACCAATGGCAATTGCCTTTTCTTTTGATTCTTTTTTATAGGCAGTACCAACCACCGCGCGCTCTTCATCCGTGAACAACTCAATATTATGAGCACCAGGAATGTGTCCTTTCGTAAACTCTCCTGGCGACCGCACATCAATAATGGGTAGATGGGCTAAATT
>Ga0105044_10007212_pt1 | contig 15305 bp, 16 predicted proteins | sample MAT01_FD_78092 | JGI IMG/M metagenome (GOLD analysis project Ga0105044, IMG submission 78092) | Freshwater microbial communities from Lake Fryxell liftoff mats and glacier meltwater in Antarctica - MAT-01 | ecosystem: Environmental > Aquatic > Freshwater > Ice > Liftoff microbial mat | place... | reverse complement strand
TATCTTTTGAAACACCTAATTCTATTGCTAATTTTCCAATGCTAATCTTCATACTAAAAATATATGCATAAATGCATATATTTGCAAATATTTTCGTATATTTTATTTAGCAGCTACTAGCCCTTGATGGTGCAACAGTTTTTTCAGCATTATTTCACGACTTTCATCTGGACAACTTTTATTGGGATTACACCTTGTGCCTTTTTATTAACCTCAATGAGAACAGGGCTATGATGATGCTAGAACCAAAAAATTCTTGGGCGTTAAATTCATTTTTTATGGATCTACACCATCTTTAGAATTATTTTTTTTGAATTTTTTCCATATAATTGGCGCTAAAGCTATTGTACCCAATAAGAGTAATGCAATTTTTATGTGTATATTAAAAATTGTATTTATTGAGAAAGCTTCATTATTTTCTAGGATTTTTTGTAAGCCTCCTCCAGCAAGTGTAAAAACTAAAGTGCCTGGAAAGATCCCAACTAAGGTCGTCCACACAAAAGTGATTAATGACACTTCAAAGAAAGCAGGTGCAATGTTGACAAGCCAAAAGGGAAATAAGGGAACAAATCTCAAAAAGAGTAAGTAGCTGACAGCATTTTCTTGAAAACCTTTTTCCATCTTTTGTAAGAATGGGCCAGCTTTTTTCTTTAGAATGTCTTTTAATGCAGTCCGAGCGGCCAAAAAAATAAAAGTTGCACCGCATGTAGCTGAAAAAACGACATAAATTGTACTAAAGGGCTGTGGGAATAAGTAACCACCTAAAAGAGTTAAAAAAACAGCGCCAGGAATAGATAATGCGGCTGAGATAATATAAACAAGACAAAAAGCTATAGGTACAGCAACAGGGTGTATCTCTACAAATGTTTTTAAACTTTTATGATACATGCGAAGATAGTCAAAAGAAAGATAGTGATAGACTCCAGAAAAATAAATGGAAGCCATGCCTACAAAGATGATGAGAATAGGTAAATACTTTACGATATTCTTATTCATTTTTTCCTTTTGAAAATTGGCAAAATTGTTTGTGTTAACCACAAATCGGCGGCTTTTCTTATTGCTCCGCTATATGTGGGATAGGGGTGAATAAGCGCTGAAAGTTTGCGTAGTGGAATACCTGCATACATGGCCAAACTAATTTCACCTAACATTTCTCCTGCTCGTGGTCCAACTATTGTGCAGCCAAGAATTTTACTGCTCCATTTTTTTGTCACAATTTTGACAAAGCCCTCTGTTTGACCTGCGGTGATGGCTCTATCAACTTGGCTAAACGGAACCGTATAGGTTGCGATGTTATACTGTTGACTAGCTTCTTTTTCTGATAATCCAATGCTGGCAACTTCGGGTTCAGTATAGGTAACGCGTGGAATAGATTGATTTTTGTCGATTTTCTTCTTGAAAGGAAAAGGAAGAATTAGCGAAGTAAGAACACTGCGAGCTTGATTTTCTGCCCAATGAGTAAAAAAAGGTGCACCGATGACATCGCCTACAGCCCAGATGTGAGACTGATTAGTTCGGCCATAAGCATCTACTGGAATGCCTTTATCAGTATAAATTACACCAGCAGCCTCTAAATTTAATGATGAAACATTAGGTTTTCTACCGACCGATACAAGCAATGCTTCGGATTCAATTTTTTTTCCATTATCAAGCAAAATCTGGAATTGACCGTCATGATAAGTGACTTCCTTTACACCTGTGCCTAAATGTAAAGACATGCCTTCCGATTTAAATTGATTGGCGATAACTTCTTGTGTACAGGGTTCCTCTTTATTCAGTAGTTCATTATGAGAATGAATGAGTGAAACTTTTGAACCTAATCTTAAAAAAGCTTGGGCAAGCTCGCATCCGATAGGCCCCCCTCCAATCACGAGAAGACTTTTGGGGATTTCTTTGAGTTCAAAAATAGTTTCGTTTGTGAGAAAGGGTGTTTTATCAAGTCCCTTAATTATTGGGATAAAAGGAGAGGATCCAGTTGCAATGGCTATTTGCTTAGCTCTAATAATTTCATCATTAACTCGTAAAACGTAAGGTTCTTCGAATTTGGCTGTACCGGTTAAAGTCTCTAAACCCAGCTTTTTCAAAGCCTCCGGATCTTCATGAGAGCGAATTTCAGCTACAATTTTTCTTATTCTGGAAAGAGACTTACTAGCTTCTATTGTTTGAGAAGAAGCTTCGACACCAAGATCTCTGCCTTCTTTAATAGATGCTGCAGAATTGGCTGATGCAATTAATGATTTACTCGGAATGCAACCAAAATTTGTACAATCTCCGCCATAATTCCCTTTTTCAATAAGGAGAACTTTTTTTCCAGCTTTAGTCGCTCCGATTGCAACGACTAATCCTCCGGCACCAGCTCCAATTACTACAAGTGGATAAGATTTCGTATTTGAAGAATCTATCATTTTGGAATAAATTTTAATGATGCTGAATCCATGCAATAACGTTTACCAGTCGGTGGAGGTCCATCGTTGAAAACATCACCAAGATGTCCCCTACAGCGACTGCATGAGACTTCAGTTTTCTTAAAAAGCCAACCTTCTTCGGTTAAAGTGACATTTTCAGGACAGATGGGTTGCCAAAAACTTGGCCATCCAGTACCAGAATCGAATTTTGTGTTAGAGCTGTAAAGTGGAAGTCCACACCCCGCACAAACATAGATCCCTTTTTCCTTATTAGCATGATAAGCATTTTTGAATGGAGTCTCAGTTCCACCTTTTCTTAAAATGGCGAACTGCTCAGGCGTGAGACGTTCTTGCCATTCTTTTTCGGATAAAACCAATTTTTTCCCATCAAATCGGTACTCAGGTAAACAGTCCTTTTCTGCAAGATCTGTTTTTGATTCACCAAAAACTTGAGAAGGTCCTTGAAATATAACTAAGATGCTAAAAAACAGTACCATGAAATTTTTCATCAAAGACTCCTTAGTGGCTTTAAATTTAAAATTTGCTTTTTAATACTACTTGTCAAGAATAAAAAAAAACAAGAGGAGATATTTATGACAAGAATTACCTATAATTTTTTGTACCTAATGACATGTTTTTTTGCTTTTTTTGTACAATTCGCTCAAGCGGAAGAAAAATTAAACGATGGTGACAACTATGAATACGCGACATTTGCAAGTGGCTGTTTTTGGTGCACGCAGCATGACTTTGATCAAATTAAGGGAGTGGTATCTACAACAGCTGGATATACCGGAGGAGAAAAAGTGAATCCTTCTTATGAAGAAGTTTCATCAGGTGGAAGCGGTCATATAGAATCTCTTCAAGTCAAATATGATCCGAAGGTGGTTAGCTATCAGGAACTTTTAGATTTCTATTGGCTCAATGTTGACCCAACGCGAAATGATGGTCAATTTTGTGATAAAGGAAGTCAGTATCGACCAGTGATTTTTTATCACAATGAAAATCAGAAAGAGTTGGCCGAAAAATCAAAAAAGCAATTGATTGAGGCTAATCAAATACGTCCTATATTAGTTGAAATTTTACCTGCAAAAATTTTTTATCCTGCGGAAGAATATCACCAGGATTACTATAAAAAAAATCCACTTCGCTATAAGTTTTATCGATACAATTGCGGGCGAGATGCGCGGTTGAAAGAAATTTGGGGAACGCCTAAAATTTAAAAGAATGGTCGTCCATTACATTGACATATAGTTCAAGGATAAAACTTTAGTTGATGATCATAGCAGATTGACTGGATTGAACAAAACCGAGCGCAATCCTGCCTCTTTAGGGGCAGGATTAGCGGGAATTGGCCATTGACTACTTAATTATAATCCCGATTGCTTGTCTTTGACTCTCTTTCGGAAGGAGGCGTCAAAAAAGAAAGTAGAAGCCCTTGTGGCCTAAACTGGAAGCTCGGCCCATTTATGGGCGAGTCGTTCACTTAACTTGCTTGTATCACTAGTCAAAGAGAGTTTATAAAAAATGATTGATAGTTACTATCGACAAGCGTATCAAAAAGTATGCGTCGAACCCATCTTGCCTTTTTTTAATAGGCATTCTCCTCAAACACTTACTCTATCAAGTTGCCTTCTAGGTCTAATGATTTGTCCTTTGGTCATTTTTAATTTCCCTTGGATTGCCTTTCTTGCATTATTGTTATCTGGTTTTCTTGATACCCTTGACGGATCTCTTGCACGCTATTTAAATCTTGTCACCTCTAAAGGTGCTGCCTTAGATATTGTTTGCGACCGTATCGTAGAACTTGCTGTGATCATAGGTCTTTTCTTTGTAGATGCCAATGTCCGCGCCCTTCCAAGCTTAGTAATGCTTGGTAGCATTTTGCTGTGTATAACAACATTTCTGGTCGTTGGCATATTTGTTGAAAACCCATCGATGAAAAGTTTTTTTTACAGTCCTGGTCTTATTGAGAGAGGAGAAGCCTTTATATTTTTCTCTATCATGATTTTATTTCCTTCTACCTTTATGGTTGCCGCATATCTATTTTCAGCTTTAACCCTTTTTACAGCAATTTTTCGACTTTGGGAATTTATGAAGCGTTAAGCGAGAAATCTTTATCTAAATTGTTAATATTCAATACTTGATAGAGAGGATGTGCCTTCGTTTAAGGATGTGTTCCTTGAGCCATTAGTGAAAATATTGAGCTTAATGGGAAAGTAGACTATAAAAAAAATTATAACACCTCAACGAACGAAGATGTTATCCATGGATTGATATCCTTAACCCAATTTGAAGGAGAATAGATGAAAAACATTATTTTGAACACTTTATTTTCATGTTGCCTTTTGACTGTTGCTTCGAGCGCCTTTGCAATGCCAATGGACAATAATATGTCAGGAAATTCCTCTCAAATGATGATGAGTGATATGGGAATGGGAATGACAGAAAATGACATTTACCCCAATTTGAATAGTCAAGAGAAAGCTATGTATGATCAACTTAATGCCCAACAAAGAGCTTTTGTTATAAAAATGGTTAATATGGGTCCAAAAATCCAAATGATGCGTGATAAAATGATGGATGGTCAAGGCCAAATGCAACAAGATCGTGGCATGAACCGTGGCATGATGCAGCAAGATCGAAATATGTATAACCAGCGTTAGAGATAAAGAAAGCCTGGAAAGATCCAGGCTTTCTACAATCAAAAAATTTAGAAAAAAAAAGTAGATCTTCTCACTACTTTTAAGATCTGTAATACTAGTTGAAAGAAGCCAGTAAAATACTGGCGCATTCCCAATATTTCCTGCATTAAGTATAATGGTTTTTGAGCTGAGTTCGTTACTTAGAGCTATAACTTCGGCTATTTCAATCCTAATTGTATGATAAGGGCTGAAATGCGTAATATCGTTACAACTAAGTTGACAAAATCGAAGATTATTGAAATAATAAATGTAATAAATATTTAGATTGATTTATTTTTCTATAGCTCTTTTTCTGAGAAAAAAACTACTTGGATTAAAACTAATCTCAATACAACTCACCCTGGGGCTATTCAAAAAGCTCTATTTTCCATTTTAGGAAAAATTAATTGGATCAAGAAAACTATCTTTCGGATCGATCCTCAACAATCGACTCGATTATTAAACCAACTACGGGCTCAGATTGAACGGTCCCAAGATCATGAAATGATTAAGAGATTTAATACTGCTGTAAATAAAGCTGGTCAGATTAATAATCAAATTAATGTGCAACCTATAACTCTCCCCCCTGCCCCAAAGGTGGGGGTCACAAAAGCCGTAGATCTTATTCAACGTTCAGGTATTCCCAATGTTGGAAATAGTTGTTTTTTTGCTTCCGCTCTTCAAGTGCTTGCGCATTTTCCTGTTTATCGAAATGCTTTTGATCCTCAGCTCAGTCCATTAGTAAAACAAGAAGATGAAACAGACCTGGAATTTATTGAAAAACAAGCTATTCAGGAAGAAATCCATCTTCTACTAAATAAAATTATTGCTGGCGATAAAACATTGGATATTCAACCAACTCGAAAAAAAAATTGCTTCATTGCAAGATAAAAAAGGTCACGACGGAGGCGATGCGACTGCGGCTTTCAAGGATATGCTTGGGCTGGTAAATTTTCAATCAGATGCTTATAAGCTAACGTCACTAGGGTGGGAAATCTTAGAACCTTGTTCCGAGGCTGAGGTACAAGAGGTAGGCAAAGAAGTGGAAGCATTCTTGGTTGATTATCAAGAACCTACAGACGCCTTCATTCTCACTTTTAATGAGCAAGATAAGCAAGTCAGTCTTCCACATTTATTTGAGAAGCAATATCTCAATAAAGAACAACATTTTGGAAATCTCTCAGATGAATTCCCATTGGGTGAATTTACTGTAAAATTGAAAAGTGACTTGTCATGCCTTGAAACAGAGACTCCCTTGATGATTCGATTTGCGACAAAAGGCCATGATCCTTTTTTTCCTCTTCTCCCTTCGATCTGGACGCCGTCTAATTCCTCACGTTATCAACTTGAAAGTGTTCTAGTTGCAGGAACTGGTCATGCCACTGTTTTTCATCGGGACAAAGATGGAACTTTTGTGTGCTTCGACGACGGTGCTGTCTCAAGGTTTTCTGAAAAAGAAGCCAAGAAAATTTTTGACAACCATGCTGTTTCAGGGTTTTATAAAAAATTGCTCTAGCCTGTCTTATGCCATTTAAATAGCACCTTCTTTCCTTTTTTCTTATTCACATATACACCTAAAGGATCAACTCTTTGAGATCACTGAGTTCAAGGATTCTAAATTTATCGATAAATAGATAGACAGGAAAGCAAAAAATCAGAAAAATAATAAAAATATATTCCAGAGGATAAAACAAATGAGCGAAGGAGATAAAAAAAAAGAGGTCAAAAATCTTTTGTTAGTGTTTGGAGCGGCCATAGGCAGTGCTGTGTTTGGCATCCTTTACATCATTTATTCCACAAGTGGGCCGGGAAATTACACTCTCAGTAACATTTTAATCTCCCCTGAAGTCATTCAACGCTTTAGTTCATTGTCAGATAAAGAGCACAGCAAGCAGCTTCCACCTCTTCAATTCAATCGCATTGATTTATCTTTTTTTAATCCAACGACGCATCTTTGGGAAACTAAAGAACTTTCACGAGAAGACTATCAAAAACTGTACACATTAATTGCGTCTGATAAAAGCATTGATCCTCCTTCAGATGCCATTAACGCCTTTCGCCAACCCCCTCCTATAAAGCTGATTATTCAAATTGAAGAAAAATCCACCAAAAACTTTACCTCCCTTAAAAGTGTCTTCCAAGAGGTTGATTTCGCAGCTCAAGGCGATTTTTTTCGTGTGCAACTCCGGGAGCAAGGTCAAGACCCGCAGCAAGCGTATTTTTACCATCCAGCTATCTACCAAACTGTGATCAAAACATTGGTGGGTCAGCATGACTGAAGGGCTCTTTCTTTTTTTAGGTACAGGCGGCTCGATGGGTATTCCTGTGGTAGGATGCCACTGTGCTGTATGTGACTCCACTTCATCTTTTAATAAAAGAATGCGTCCCTCTGGATTGCTAATCATTGGATCTGAAAAAATTTTGATCGATGCCGGTCCTGATTTCCGCACCCAAGCCATTAAAAACAAAATTGATCGACTTGATGGAGTTATTTTTACCCATGCACATCACGACCATTCTGCTGGTATTGATGATTTAAGAGTCTTTTACATGCATACGCGAAAGTCCCTCCCCTGCTTAATGTCTAAAGCGACTTTTGATGAACTTAAGCACCGCTATAGTTATATTTTTAACTCTAATCAAACAGACATCAACAAGCTGACCACCAAGATGAGTATTCAATTTTTGGAAAGTGAAAGAGGTGAAATTGATTTCTTATCAGTAAAGTTTAAGTATTTTACTTATGAACAAGGGGGCATGCTTGTCAATGGATTCCGCTGTGGGAATTTAGCTTTTGTATCCGATATTAGACACTATCCCCCCTCGATTTTTCAAGATTTGGCAGGGATAGACATTTTAATTATTAGCGCGCTCCGCTTTACACCGTCTCCACTGCACTTCACCGTGGATGAAGCCGTCGCTTTTGCAGATAAGTTAAATGTTAAGCAAGTTTGGCTTACTCACTTAGCCCACGAACTTGATCATGAAAAAACAAACGCGTACTTGCCTCCCCACGTTCGATTAGCCTATGACGGGCTGGAAATCCCATTTAAGGTTTAATCTTCGCTTTGAGTTCATGTAATCGATCACATCGCCTAAAGGAATAAAATCCACACACCCATTATGAGGAAAAAGATTCTTTGTCGGATGTGACGGCTTAAAAATGGCATTGACGAGATCAGCCAATGAATGATGTTGTTCTGATGTGATCACATAGCTTTTGATCACTTTAAGTCCGGTACGCGGATTATATCTTGCCTGCGTATAGGCAAATGTATCCCTAAAAGGCCTCAGTGTTGCTAAATGAAGAGCTCCTAGTAACTTCATGTGAACTTCGGTTTGAAATTGAGAAAATTCTCGATATAGATTTAAAACTTTGAGGAGTTCCAAATTTTTCCTTTTACCTTCTTTAAACACTAATATTTTTTGCATTCCTTTTTCAACTGGAACCATCGCCTGAAGACTTTCAAAAGCAAGCTCAGGTAAGGTTTCACCAGGATTGGAAAACTCAGGGTCTTTTATTAACAGGGCTTGGTACAATTTGCAGACTCTGATCACTAATGGATAGGGAATCACACAATTATTATTCCTTAAATGCTTAAAAGTATATTCAGCTTGAAATAGAAGCTCACTAACTCTTTGAGCATAAAAATCTGCGTGTTTAGCAAAAAATTCATTGTGCTTCTCAATATGTCCAAATAGATCTTTGACTTGAACACGCCAAATTAATCCTGCTAAAAATCTTCCATCTTTAGAAACGCGAGCAATCGTGCGAAGATCTTTTAAATCTAGATACTCCAAGGGCAGTAGCATTTCTGCATTTCCTCCCCAGTTAAAAAGTGTTTTTTGTACTTCCATATTTCCTATTAATACTAGAATAAATAAGCTAAAATGTTTAAACTTGTGTTCTGCAATTTACGGAGGAAAACCCGTGCAAAAGGGAATGACAATACCACCAAATGAATCTGATTTGCAAGTTGAAAAAAAGGTTTTACTTGCCTCTGCCTATCAAGGCAATGACAAAAAAGCCCTTTGTGAAGAGCATTTAGATGAATTAGAGCTGCTTTCAGAGACTTACGGAGTCAAGGTGCTTGCTAAAGTCCCTTGCCCAGTACGCAAATATGATGCTTCTACTTACCTCACTCAAGGCAAATTAGAAGAACTAGTGACACTCAGCAAAGAAATTGGAGCTGATCTAATTATCTTTGATGATGAAATCTCACCAAGCCAACAACGAAATCTAGAAAAAATTTTTCAACTTCCTGTCATGGATCGCACCGAAGTGATATTGGAAGTTTTTGCGCAAAGAGCACGTACAAAAGAAGCGCGCTTGCAAATTGAATATGCGCGGGTCAAATATCAAGCTCCCCGCTTAAAAAGACTTTGGTCGCACTTGTCAAGACAACATGGCAGCGGTGGTTCAGGCGGAGGTTATCAAAAGGGCGAGGGTGAAAAACAAATCGAACTCGATCGCCGCCTCCTCAAAAAACGCCTTGAACAGCTTCTCAGCGAAATAGAAGTGGTCAAACAACATCGAGAAGTACAGCGTGTAGCCCGGATGCGTTCTAGCACTCCTGTATTTGCGCTTGTAGGTTATACCAATGCCGGTAAATCAACGTTATTGAATGCTTTAACTGACGCTGACGTATTTGTGGAAGATAAACTGTTTGCCACTTTAGACACGACCACCCGCAAATTTTCTCTGTCGAATGGACAGGAAGTCCTTTTAATTGATACTGTAGGATTTATCCGTAAACTGCCCCATTTGCTTGTAGCAGCTTTTAAGAGTACTCTCGAGGAAGCGATTCAGGCAGATATATTAATTCACGTTATTGATTCAACCCATCCGATGGCCCTTGAACAAGCTAGAACCACATTAGATGTTTTACAAGAATTAGGATTAGGTAAAAAACCAATCATTACCGTATTAAATAAAGTGGATAAATCTCAAGACTCTGGGATGCTTACAAAACTTCGCTTGGAATTTGCCCACACCATCCCTCTCTCAGCTTTAAAGCATCAAGGCTTTGAAAATCTTGAAGAGATCATGCTCCATGAATTAAGCCATCAACGTAAGAGTGTGAGTATGCGCATTCCACAAAGCGAATATGCTTTAGTCAGCGAAGTGCGGCGCAGCGGCAACGTCCTAAACCAAGACTATGATGAAAATGATGTATTAATTGAAGTTGATCTCCCTACTGCTTTAGCTAATAAATGGAAAGATTACATTACTCCATGAATGAAACAATTCCCTACTCAGTACTCAGCCTGCCTCTGGCAGATAGGCCTAGAGAACGACTATTGCAGCATGGACCAGATGTGCTTTCAGCCATCGAATTGATCGCAGTTCTCTTAGGCAGCGGCATGAAAGGCATGCCCATTTTGCAGCTCTCTCAAGCAATTATGGGGCGCTTCGGCTCATTGCAAAATTTAGCCGAAGCCACAATTGAAGAGTTGTGCCAAATCAAAGGATTAGGCACTGCTAAAGCGATTCAATTAAAAGCCGCTTTAAATCTTGGCATGCGCTTAGCACGAGTTCAATCCCCTCCCCGATTTCAAGTTAAAACTCCTCTGCACGCTTATCATCTGATGAAAGATAAACTAGAAAATGAGATGCGAGAACATTTTGTGGTGATTCTGCAAGATGTGAAGGGCTTTGTGATTTGTTCAGAAACCATTGCAATAGGCACATTAACTTCCACACTTGTACATCCGCGAGAAGTTTTTTATCCTGCGATCCGGCATCGAGCTGCTGGCATGATTCTAGTACATAATCATCCAAGCGGAGATCCAACACCCTCCAAAGAAGACTTTGAAGTGACAAAAACCCTTACTTCAGTAGGGCGATTGGTGGGAATTTTTGTGAATGACCATATTGTGATCGGAAGTCAAGGCTATGTTTCGTTAAGAGAGCAAGGCTTGGATTTTGCTAGAAGTTACTGATTCTTAATGTTTCGATTAAAAATTTTAGCCTCCTTAGAATCTGAAGATGAAACAGATTTGGTTTTTCTCCCCTTGATTTCTCCAACAGAGCTATTATCTGAAGTCTTTTTTTTATTTGCTTTATCCGATTGATTCGCTTTTTCTTGATGTTGCTCAAAAACTCTCATCCGTCTTTTTAATTCTTCAGGATCTATTTCCATAAAAAACCTTAAGTTATTTGTTTAAATTGCCAACCTTTAGCAGCTAAAAGAGCAACTAGACTAATATGATCTTGACTAACCAAGTGATTGATACCAAATACAAAAAACTGAGGAGCTTCTCCAGCTGGCTCTGAGATAAGCTTTTCATGAACTTTTCTGGCTAAATCAACTTCTCGGCTGCGTTGAAAAGCAATTTTAGGGATGAATTCAACCGCTTCTGCGTTGTAGTCATTTAAAGACTTATTTGATAACAGGAGTTCATTGAAGTTATTTAAATGTTTCACGAAATCACCAGGAAACTTGTTTAAGGTTTCCAAAAATTTTTCAGTATCTCCCTCTTTCCATGCCTGTTGAAGTTCTTTAACAAGCTGCTTGGCTTCTTCATCACTGATATTTTGATCTACTCCCCCCTTTATTTCCTCAAGGAAGGATTCGATGATTTCCTGATCCCCCTCAAAAAAACGTTGCAAATTTTTCATAAATTTCGGGATATCGCTTTCTGTCGCTGTATCTTGCAAGCTAGCTTTTTTATCTTCTAGTGAGGTTACAGTCTTTCCCTGTAAGTAGGCTTCACCTAACAAGTGAAAATCCATACCAGGCCTTGTGATTTCAAGCTCTTCATCAAAACGACCATCATGAAAAGTTGTGTGGCTGAAAAAATTTTCGGGGGAATTTTCTATCTCTATTAACGCAGCCGAAAGTTTTCCTTTTTCTCGCAATTCTATGCGACTAAGACCAGTAGTTGCACTTATGTCGTCTAAGTAATTTTTTATATTTTCAAAATGACACTTCGCTGTTTTTTTGAAAATATCTTGAATTTTTTCATTTTGAAGGGCCCCGGACATTTTTTTTTGGGCCAAGTGAGGAGATCCGTAAAAGTATCCTTTTACTTCATTTTTAGAGTTAGAGACTTCTAGAAGAAATCCAATTGGCAGGTTTTTTGGCGCTTCAGCATTAAAATGCATGGAGACCTCATTTTTTAAATAAATGATTAACTAATTATAATTCAAAAATATTATAGCTGTCAAATTAATAAAGCGAAGTAAAATAAGAATGATAATTCATTTTTAAAGAGGTACTTTTATTGTGCAGCTTTTTTACCCAGAAATATAGATTTTTACTCATCCAATTAAGTAGAAGATATTTACAATAATATCCCAGAATAAGCATCCAATCGATAAATTTGGTATTGTTTTGGAGCATCGATTGAAGAAAATTCCCCCATTTTTCAGACATTTTAGAGTTATTGCTATCCCTTATTTTACAGCTAAGAATTTTGAGGAGAATTTGAACTGTCCATTTATTGTAGCAGAAAGGGCGCTTGGGGCATGGGTGTTCCATATTCTGCTCCACCGACAATCACAGTCAGATTGGGAAGTATGGAAACATGGGCTTGATGGTGCGAATGACCGCATAACACAGCTAAATTTTGTTGCGGATGTTTGCTCATAATTTCTAAAATAACATCCCCAACAGCTTTTGACACAAAATGAGGGGACCATTCTGGACGACTTGGTTCACCTTGATAAAGGCAAGTTTCCACAAACGGGGGGACATGAGTCAAAAGGATGACGTTCGAGTACTCTTCCAAAGCCTTTTCTAAATCTATCCGTATTTTGTCCGCAGCTTCTTGACCAAGCGCATGGAGAAGTTGTAAACGGTTCGTTTTTGATAATCCCTGAAACTCTTGAATTTCAAAATAATCACGTAGAAGCACCTCAGAATGCTCATAATCCCCAGCTTTGCCATCAGCCCAACCATCATGACCAATAAGGGCTGTCTGAGGGGTTAAACGTACAACAGATTCGCGTGAAAGATAATGACAACGCGGCAGTTCTTTGGCAAGTGCCTGAACAGCATCGCGAACTTTACGAATGGAACCCAAATAGTAATCATGATTACCAAGAACAAAATAAATCGGTACTGAAAAATCCCGAGAAAGCATTGAGAGATAGTCATTTATTAATGTGGAATTAGCAATATCTCCTGCTAATAATAAAACTGAAGGTTGCTTAGCAATGACATTCTCTTTAAAAGCTTTATAAGCGTTTGTATCAGCCATGTCAAAATGAAGATCTGTGGCCCATGTAATGCTCATTGATTGACCCATATTGCTTATAAAGTTTAAGGCTCTATCCAGATCTTCATCACAACAAACCAATGTTCTAACCAGAATCAGTCCAAATAAATTTAAAAAAAATCGTTTCATGGGAGCCATTCTTTTGCGCTGTTACAAAAGGCTTCAACAATGACAGTAGCTTGAAATTGGATTTATTTCATTGCTTTTATTTTAGTAATTATCACTATCCACAAATTCACTTCGAACCGAATAAATAGTGAGATCGCGACCTTCAAATGTTTTTTGAAGTTTTGAAATTTCGTGAGGAAGCAGAGAGTTTCCTTGCGTAATTGTTGCATATTTATAGCAATGTCTTATGGCACCTTGAGAAGGATGAAAAGTGACTTTTTTTAAAGAAGGAAGCTTTTTTATCAATCTTTCTATGGTTTCTACTGCGTTTCCATCTGAAGGATAATGAATGGTAAGCTCTTCCAAAGTGTTTAACTTTTCCAAATCTCTATAATCTTCATAGTTAAGATTACGGTTTGCAAGAGTAAACTTCTTCAAATTAAAACGACTAAGGGACTCAAACATTTTTTTCTTATCTATCTTAGTATAATGTATTTCGATTTCTTCGATTTTTGACTTTTTTAACGACAACTTATCCAATGCTTCATTTGAGAATTCAGAAACAAATAATTCTAACTTTGATAAACAAGGAAATGCTTCTATATCATCAGACAAAAATGAAAGAAAATCTTTATCACAATCTAGTTTCAGTTTTTCCAGATGGGGGAGTTCAGCCAGTGCTTTGACAACTGAATCTTTTTCATTTATATACCAGTGAGGACGAGATAGAGAAATGGTTTTTAATTGAGGGCACGCAACGAGTTTTTGAATCCCCTCAGCGGTTAAAATTGGCTTATCACGCTTTAGTCGATTAGGCTGCATATGAAGGATCTCAAGTGTCTCTGGATTTTGAGCAAGCATAGAAAATAATAGATCATCTACAGGGCATGAAACTTCTTTGAGCCCTTTTTTATTGCAAATCGCTTCTGCAAGCTTATACCCTTCTCCCCCTTTTAATCCCTGTCCAAGAACACACTCAAAATCAACTGTAACTTTTTGCAGATTGGAAGCCTTAGCGATCAGGTCAACTAGTTCATCCTCTTGGGTAGAAGTCAATTCAGCAACCACGTCAAGATCTTCCAATTTCTCAATATGTTCTGCAAGCTTTTTAAGGAGCTTCGAGACTTGATCTCCTTGCGCAACTGTACTTGAAGAAGGGTTAATAAAATTAAATTGGCGATGGTCTTTTGAAAGATTGGAATCGGTAATGACTAAGAGTTTTCTACTAAGTTTCAAAGAGTCAATAAATTTTTTATTTCCCTTTGAAACCTCCGGGCTCACTTTCATTTTTTTGATAGTGGAGGATTTATCAAGAACATTTTTAATGATCTTTTCTTGTGCTGACGTCAAGGGATCTGTAATGAGAATTTCTTTGGCATTTTCTATTTTTTTGGAAAAATCCTGCAATAATAGATCAATTTCATTTGATGTGCCGGAAATTTCAACAGGTTGCGGTTGTAAAGATTCCGTGACATTGAGCTTTCCCCTTAAGTCTAGGATGTTTGTAAGAGCTCTATTTTCCGCATGCACATTAGGGCTGACAACCACTTTTTCGATAGTTGTGGATTGATCAATGGCATCTTTAACGATTTTTTCTTGCTCTGGCGTCAAAGGCTCTGTAATGTAAATGACTTTTACTCTTTCAATTTTCTTGGAGAAGTCGTGCAACAACATCTCTATTTTACTTGATGGGCCGGAGATTTCAAAAAGCGAAGGGGTGGTCTTAACTTCGAGTTTTCCCTTGATGTTTAGAATGTCTACAAGATCTTTATTTTCCGCGAATACTTCAGGGCTAACCACGACTTTTTCGATAGTTGTGGATTGATTGATGGCATCTTTAACGATCTTTTCCTGCGCGGATGTCAGAGGGGCTGTGATGTGAATCTCT
>Ga0105044_10007211_pt1 | contig 15306 bp, 19 predicted proteins | sample MAT01_FD_78092 | JGI IMG/M metagenome (GOLD analysis project Ga0105044, IMG submission 78092) | Freshwater microbial communities from Lake Fryxell liftoff mats and glacier meltwater in Antarctica - MAT-01 | ecosystem: Environmental > Aquatic > Freshwater > Ice > Liftoff microbial mat | place... | reverse complement strand
GGGGGACTACGAGCTCGAAGAGATCACCGCATTTGTGGACAAGATCGTCACAGGCGAAGGACTCGCGAAAGGCGACCCCCGACTCGCGCTCCGCAACTGGCGGATGCGAGCTCTCCGCCCGATAGCACTCGAAACCCTCGCGAACGTGGTCAAAAGCTGGAACCACTGGACCGACGGCCGCGAGCTCGATCACCTCAAAGCATGGCACCGAGGCAGGCCCTACCCGACGATGAAGCCCGCCACCGCCGAGTGAAGCCCGCCCCTCCCGGCGCCGGCCAGTGACCGCCCCGAGGATCTTGTAAATAACCTGTTGACATGTCTGTCAGTAGGGTGTTAACTAGAGACATGAGCAACACCAACACCGCCCGCACCTACCCCTTCTCCTTCCTTGAGGCGGCAGCCTGCCGCATCAACGTCGGACGCGGCAACGTGTCCGACTTCGCCCTCCTCGCCGAGGGTTACTTCTACTGCGACGACCGTCGCGGCTACTACCACCCCAACCGCAACATGGTCACGCAGGTGGCGGCGTGACCGCCGCCGCGGGCGCCGGCCAGCGCGACAGCCTCCACACGCTCACCAACATTCGCACCGGGCTCGACGATCTCGAACGCCGGGCTCAGGCGATGCGCTCGGCGCGGGCCGGGATCATCGCCACCCTCACCGCCGGCGGGATGACGATGGCCGAGATCGCCGAATATTGCGGAGTCACCCGCCAAGCCGTGCACTACTGGTCGAAGACATGAAGCCCGCCGGCGACAGGTGACCCGACCCCACGAGACCCCCGACCACCCTCAACCGAGGAACCGGCCGGGGGTCTCGCCGCGCCCACCACGAAGGCCCCGCCCATGATCGAGCTCGAACACCGTCCGCTCCCACGACCGCAACGACCACCACACCCAACCGAGCAGACAACCGAGCAGCAGCAACCGACCAGGCTTCACACCGCCGACCGTACAACCCCGACCATCACTCGACAGGAACCCACACCACCAGCGACACCAGATCGACCAGCTCCCCCGACAACGCCTCGACGAGCACCCCGTCAACCTCATTGACGACCACCACCTCGGCGCCGGCAACATCACGCGTCAGCACGGCCACACCACGCACCACCACGGGAAACGAGAACGGAACCACACCAGAACAGTACCCAACCCTGGGGATAACTACCAGACCGAAACCCATTCGAGGGATCTCCAGGTCGTGCCCCACCGGATGGGTGCTCCCCTCCGCGGTACGGGGAGCATACCCACCATGTCAAGGACTCGGCAAGACCCAACCCAGGATCCCTCGCCGCTTGTGGAAAACTCCCGCCGTGCCCCGCTCACCCGCCTACCCGTGCAGCACACCAGGCTGCCCCAACCTCAAACCGTGCACCACCCACCCACCCCCCCCACCGTGGGCAGGATCAAAGCAACGACGCCACCAGCTCGGAGCAACCCTCAGCGCCACCGCCGACGCCCGACGCCGGCGCACGATCCTCAACCGACACCACGCCATCTGCCACGTCTGCCACCAACCCTTCGCCGAACAGGTCGACCACGTCATCCCCCTCGCCGAAGGTGGAGCAGACAACGAGACCAACCTCCGACCGATCCACGCCCGACCCTGCCACGAGCAGAAGACCAAAGCCGAAGCCGCTCGGGGCCGAGCTCGTGCCCGGGGAGAGGGGGTGGGGTACCACCGCGGGGGGTGACCGGCCAGAGGTCAATGGGGGCTGCGCGATGACGCCGGGACACGTTTCCGCTTCGATTCCGGGGTCACCGGCTACCGTCTCGGTCATGCCCCGCAGGAACGAGCCCGAGCACCCGAGGCCCGGCCGTGGTCTCTCGGCTCGAGCCCGTGCTGGTCGAGCTCTTCGCCGGCATCCCGACGAGGAGGAACCGACGACGACGCGTGCCCGGTTCCCGGACTCCCGGCGCCGTGCTCCGGATGGTCCGGCTCCGCAGGTGACGATCTGTCCGAAGGGGAAGCGCGGCTTCTCGGAACAGGTGGCTCGAGCGAAGCTGGTGGAGCACGCCGGTTCGACCCGTCCGAATCGTCCGGTGCGCGTGTACCTCTGTCCGCATTGTGCAACGTGGCATCTCACGTCGATGGTGGCGCCGCCGTGGTCCGTCGCTGATGGGAGCTCCTGATGGGTGTGCGTGGGCCGGTTCCGGCGCCGGACAATGTGCGGGTGCTTCGAGGGATGAAGCCGCTCCGCACCTCGGACGGGAGGAGAGCTCGGAGGATCGTTCTCGCGCCGAAGGCTCCGCCGATGCCGAAGCTCTCGGCTTCCGCCGCCGGGGAGTGGCGCCGGATCACGAGGGAGCTCGCGCACGCGGGGGTGTTGGCCGAGGTGGACCGCGGGGTGCTCGTCGCGTATTGCACCGCGTGGGCGCACATGATGGAGGCCGAGGCTCTGCTCCGTTCCCAGGGCGTGACGATCCTCAACCGGGAGAAGGTTCCGGTGAAGAACCCGGCATGGCAGGTCTATCGGGAGGCGAACCGGACGATGCTCGCCGCCGCGGTGCAGCTCTACATCACCCCGGTGAGCAGGCTCCGGATCCCGGTTTCGCCGGGCTCGGCAGGGATCGGTGATGATGACGACGACGACGCGTTCGACTGATCTCGCCGGCGCGGTCCCGTGCCGAGCGGAGGAGGAGGCGTGGGCCGTGATCTCCGCTCACGTGGCCGAGCTCGTCGAGCTCGGTCGGGTGATCGAGACGGGATGGATGGATGACCACGCGCCCGTGCTCGTCACGCCGCTTCCCGCGGGCCCGGACTGTCTGTACTGGCCGAGGAAGGTGGAACGGGTGATCGGCGCGCTCGACAAGCTGGAGCAGATCAAGGGGCGGTGGGCTCGGCATCCGCTTCGTCTGTTCGATTGGCAGGTGTTCTACGAGATCGCTCCAGTGTTCGGGCTCATTGATCGTCGGACGGGCTTCCGGATCGTCAGGACCGCGTGGTTCGAGAAGCCTCGGAAGAACGGGAAGAGCACCGAGTGCAGTGGGCTCGGTCTCTACCTGGCGTTCGCTGATGGGGAGGAAGGCGCCGAGGTGTACGCCGCGGCGCGTGACAAGCAGCAGGCGCAGATCGTGTTCCAACCGGCGAAGGTGATGGCCGAACGGTCGCCCGAGCTCAGGAAGAAGCTCGGGACGCGAGGGATCACGAAGGGGTACCTCACGAACCCGACGACGACCTCGATCTTCCGGCCGCTCGCCGCCGATATGGGAGGGAACCTGCATGGACTGAACGTGCATGGCGGGATCGTGGACGAGGTGCACGTTCACCGGACACCGGACACGATCGACGCGATCGAGACCGGGACAGGCTCCAGGGATCAGCCTCTCGTGCTCTTCATCACGACCGCCGACGAAGGCAAGACCGGCTCGATCTACGACACGAAACGCAGCTACGTCGAGCAGCTCGAAGCCCGCAACATCATCGACCCGAGCTTCTACGGTGTCGTGTTCGCGACGCCGGCCGAGCTCCTCGCCGGCGACCCGTTCTCGATCGAGGCGATCAGGTGGGCGAACCCGGGGATCGGTTGGACCGTGACAGAGAGCTACCTGACCGGCAAGGCGCGTGAGGCGAAGAACAGTCCGGCGCAGCTCAACCGGTACCTACGGCTTCACCTCGGGAAGCGGACGAAGCAGTCGATCGCGTGGCTCACGCTGGACAAGTGGGACGCTTCCGCCGGGATGGTGTCACGGGATGACTTCAAGGACGCGGTCGCCTACCTCGGCTTCGATCTCTCGTCGACGACAGACTTCACGGCCGCGGTGTGGGTGGCGCCGTTCGAGCTCGACGACGGCCAGCTCGGCTACCGGGTATGGGCGCGCTTCTGGATTCCGGAGGAACGGATCGACGAGCTCGAACGGCTGACCGGGGTCCCGCTCCGCCAGTGGGTGAACGCCGGATGGATCATCGCGACCGAGGGGAACGTGGTGGACTACGCCCGGTTCCGCCTCGACGTTGCCGCGGAGACCGAGCGCCTTGGCTGTACGGTCGCAGAAGTTGCGTATGACCCGTGGAACGCGACCGAGACCGTGCAAGAGATGCAGAACGAAGGACACACGATGATCCCGACCCGGCAGGGGTACCTCACGCTGAACGCTCCGGCGAAGGAAGTGGAACGCGCGGTGATGGGCTCGACGCCGGCCCGGCCGCTCCTCATCCACGGAGGGAACCCCGTGCTCCGGTGGATGGCTTCGTGTGCCGAGGTGATGCAGGACCCGGCCGGGAACATCAAGCCGACGAAGCCCGACAAGAGGAAGAGCGCGAACCGGATCGACGGGATCGCCGCTCTCGTGAACGCGATGTCTCGGGCGATGCTCCGAACCGTCGTGAAGAAGAAGCGCCGCTCCGGCGGCTCCGTGTGATGGAGGAACGATGACCGATACCCGAGATCCCGCGCTTGTGCTCCGGAAGCTCCACATGCAGATGGCCGCTCGCCGTCGCGTGATCGACAAGGCCGAGAGCTACTACGACGGCGCGCACAACCTCGCGTTCGCCGGGGAGAAGTTCCTCGAGGCGTTCGGTGGACTCTTCGACGCGTTCGCGGATAACTGGTGTCAGGTGGTCACGAACGCCGTCGAGGAACGGATGACGGTCCAGGGCTTCCGCGTCGACCAGGGAGTCACGGCCGACACGAAGGCGAAGGCAATCTGGGAAGACAACGAGCTGGATCTCCAGAGCTCGATGGGTCACCTCGACGGGCTGATCGCCGGCGCGTTCTACGTCACGGTCTGGCAGCGCGACGAAGCCGACGGCACCACCGCCGGCAACATCCCGGAGATCACGGTCGAGAGCGCAACGAGCACGATCGTGGAATGTCACCCGAAGATCCGGAAGCGGAGGACCGCCGGACTTCGCACGTGGCTCGACGATGACGGGTACGAGCATGCCGAGCTCTTCCGGCCGGAGGGGGTCTACCTGTTCCGGTCGCGCTCAAAGCAGAACGGTGCGATCATCGACGCCGCCCGTACCCGATGGGTGGTGGAGGATCTCCTCGACGGCGCCGACGAGCTCGACGTGAACGGCATGATGCCGAACCCGCTCGGTGTGGTCCCGATCGTCGAGTTCCTCAACATGCCGCGCCTCACCGTCTCCCGGCGCGCCGGATGGGCCGCGCACTCCGAGCTCGCTTCCGTGATCCCGCTCCAGGACGCGGTGAACAAGCTCCTCGCGGACATGCTCGTCGCCTCGGAGTTCGCCGCGTATCCGCAGCGGTACCTCACCGGATACACGCCCGACGACCAGCTCGACGCGCTCACCGGGAAGCCGACCGGCGCGATCATCCAGCCGAGCTTCAAGAGTGGACCCGGGCTCACGTGGTGGCTCGAAGGCGAAGACGCCAAGTTCGGACAGTTCGCCGCCGCCGACCTCTCCTCGAGCGTCGCTTCGATCGAGCTCGTCGTGCAGCACATCGCCTCGATCTCGGCGACGCCGCCGCACTACCTCCGAGCTTCCGCCGACCGTCTCTCCGGCGAGTCGATCAAGTCTGCCGAGAGTGGTCTGGTCGCGAAGACCCGGCGCAAGACCCGAGGATGGGGAGCCGGATGGGAAGAAGTGATGCGGCTCGCCGGCAAGCTCTCTGCTGTTCCCGAGCTCGCGAACGCTCAGAGCATGGAGACGATCTGGAAAGATCCGGAGACCCGCACCGAGTCCGAGCACGTGGACGCCATCACGAAGAAGAAGGACCTCGACGTGCCCGGCCCGCAGCTATGGGAAGAGCTCGGCTACACGCCCGAGCAGATCGCCCGGTTCCCAACGATGCGCGCGCAGATGCAGCTCGAGGGGATGGCAGCGAACGCCGCCGAACGCGCACGCCTCGCAACATCCGAGGCCGACCGTCTCCGCCGCGCATCGCTCAACGCCACCGGCGGCAACCCGATCGAGCTGTAGCCCGTGGCCGACCCCGATCCCGGCGAGCTCGTCCGGATTCAGCAAGCCCACCACCGCCGCTTCCTCGGACTTCAAGAGGTGGCGGGGGATCTCGTGGGCGAACAGTGGGATGCGTTCGCCGGGCTCGACGACTTCGCCGCCGCGCAGTTCACCGCCGGCGCCGGGCTCGTGGTGGATCAGGTCCGCGCACAGACCTCGACGCTCGCGGTCGCCTACATGAACGCCAACGACACGCTCGCCGGCTTCCCGCCCGAGCTCGTCCCCGTGGTCCCCTCGATCCGGAACGGCATCCCGACGCCCGACGTGTACCACCGCTCCGTGGTGGAAGCGCGCCGGATGATCTCGCAGGGATCGCCGTTCAACGAAGCGATGGCCGCGGGTCGAGCTCGTGCAGTCTCAACCGCGAAGACCGATGTCACGCTCACGAACCGCGCCGAGATCAGTCGCGCCGGGCCGCTCCGCCCGTGGGTGGTCGGGTACAGGCGTGTACTCACCGGCCGCTCGTGCGGATTCTGTGCGACCGCCTCGACGCAGCGGTACCGCTCCGCCGATCTCCTCCCGATCCATCCCGCTTGTGACTGCGATGTCGGAGAGATCATCGGCGAGGCCGACCCCGGCCAGGTCATCAACCGGGAGCTCTTGACCGAGCTCAAGGCGCAAGGGGTCCCGGACGACATCGCTGCCGCCCGAGCTCTCCCCGATGCCCGCGACGCGGTGGCCGCACAACGCGAACGCGTCGGGAGTCTTCGTGCGGAGCTCCGCCGGGAGACCGACCAGGAACGGGAGACCCGGCTCGAGCAGCGGCTCGACAAGGCCCGGCTCGAGCTCGAAGCCCGGGAGGCGAAGCTCGCCCAGCTCAGAACGCAGCGCGCCGCCGGCCAACGCACGACGCGAATCGTGGTGGACGAGAACGGCAAGATCCTCGGTCCCGACGGGAAGCCGACCCTCACCGCCGTGAAGCCTCATGGCGAGCTCGGGCAGACACTCACCAACGCGAAGCACGCGGCTCCGGCGACCGCGCCGCCAGCGCCGAGCGCGCCGACGGTTCGCCGCACTCGTGCAGAGGTGACCGATCCCGACGTGCTCTCCGAGGCCACCCGCCGCAACGTCTCCCCGGAGCGCGTGGTCGAGCTCCGCGAGGAGAAAGCCGCCCGCCGGTTCCTTGAAGATCGAGCCCGACGGGAAGCCGCTCGCACGCTCTCCGCCGACTCGCCCGAGGTGCTCGACGTTGCAGCCCGGTTCGGAGTCCATCCCGACGAGGTGCTCTCCGCTCGAGCTCGTGTTGCGACCGTCCGCAAGGTGGCCCGCGAGGAAGCCGCCCGCGTGCAGGCCGAAGCGATCGCCGAGATCGACCGGCTCGGAACAACGAGACTCGCGAACCCGCCACGATCCGGCTCCCGTTCCGGCATGGGAACCACGCTCCGCCGAGGCGAATGGGACTGGCTCGAACAGATATCGGACCGCGAGAAGGCCCGGCTGTCACGCCAGTGGTACGGAGGAAGCACAAACCCCGACCAGCTTGCTCACGACATGTCGGCACGCCTCGGTCGGGAGGTGGACATCGACGAGGCCGTCCAGCTCTGGCTCGACGCGAACCGCCGCGCCGAAGCCGCCGGCGCCCTCCGCCGAGGCAAGCTCCCGAGCCCCGACGCGTACTCCGACGCGATCGACGCCCGCTCGATTCTTCGCGATCTCGCAGACGACGGATACGACCCGGCGATCCTGTTCGGAGATGACCTCTCCGCCGCCGGCCACATCGCGGCGAACGACGCGCAGCTCGTGCAGCGCGAGGCCCTCCAGTTCCTCGGCGACGCCGCGAACCCGACCGAGGGACGCAGCCCGTACCAGATGACGTACCAGTCGTGGAACGAAGACGTGATGGATCTCGAATACCTCATGCGCGAAGGCCGAGCAACCGAGCAGCAGCGCCGCCGCTACGCCGAGCTCGTCCCGCAGTACCTCGACGAGCCCGACCTCGGCTTCGAGGACCTCTACACTCGGATCGTGGCGACCGCCCGAAAAGCTGGTGAGGAGGTTCCGGACTATGCCGCCGTCCCGTGGTGAACGCCCGCACCGCCGGCCCTCCCGCGAAGCTCTCGCCGAGTGGGAAGCCGGCCGCTACGAGGTGCTCCGTCGACAACGCGACCTCGTGACGATCGTCGACGACGAGCTTCCCGACGACCCTTTCGCGGACATGGACGAAACCCGATCCGCACTCGATCGCCTCTCCGGCGCGTGGGATTACCGCGAACCGGAGGCGACCTCCGGCGACATCACCGAGGAGACCCCGGAATGGCAACAGAACCGACCACCCCGCCGACGCCAGCGAGCACCCCGCCGGCCACCGCACCGGCCACCCCGCCGGCCACCGCACCGGCCACGCCGCCGGCGACGGAGGAAGCCGAAGGCGCCGGCTCGCACCGCAAGGTGCTCGTCGAGCTGGCCGACGAGAGGAAGGCTCGGCAGAAGCTCACCGAAGAGCTCGCCGAGATGAAGGCCCGGCACCAGACCTCGGAGGAGAAGGCGATCGAGGCCGCGAAGAAGTCAGGCCGAGAAGAGGCCCTCCTCGAAGTGAACGGCCGGATCGTGAAGAGCGAGATCCGCGCCGCCGCCGCCGCTAAGGTCTCCGATCCAGAGGACGCCGTGACTTTTCTCGGCAACCTCGACCGCTTCATCGTCAAAGGTGAAGTTGACACAAAGGCGATCTCGTCGGCGATCGACGAGCTCGTGAAGGCGAAGCCCTACCTCGCGGTGATCGCGACGGGAAAGCCGAGGCCACTGCCCGGAGGTGGCGCGACGCCGCAGTCCGGAGTCTCGATCAATGATGCGATCCGGCAGAAAGCCGGCCGCGGCTAACCCAACCCAGGAGGTTGACCCGTCATGCCCTTCAACACCAGCATCTCCCGCGGCGACGCACAGGCGCTCATGCCCGAGGAAGTCTCACGCGAGATCCTCGGAGCGATCTCCGAGCCCTCGGTCGTGATGACCCTCGCACGCCGGCTCCCGGACATGTCCCGCAAGCAGTCCCGCATCCCCGTGATGGGCTCGATCCCACAGGCGTTCTTCGTCACCGGCGACACGGGCCGCAAGCAGACGACCACGATGGCGTGGGACAACGTGTACCTCAACGCCGAAGAGCTGGCGGTGCTCGTGCCCGTCCCGAACGCGGTGATCGACGACGCCGATTACGACATCTGGACCGAGATCAGGCAGCCGATCACCAGCGCGATCGGCAAGGCCGTCGACCAGGCGATCCTCTACGGGATCAACGCTCCCGCAGCATGGCCCGAGTGCATCGTCGAGGGAGCAGAAGCCGCCGGCCACGAAGTCACGCTCGGGAGCCGAGGTGATCTCTACGACGACCTGATGGGAGTCAACGGGGTGCTCGATCTCGTGGAGCGCGATGGGTACATGGTCACCGGCCACGCCGCTTCGCCAGGCATGAAGGCCCGGCTCCGTGGGCTTCGGGACCTCGACAAGCAGCCCGTCTTCACGACCGCGCTCATGTCCGCAGGCGCGACGGAGTACGCGCTCGATGGCGAACAGATCCTCTTCCCGAGGAACGGCGCACTCGACCCGGCGCGGTCGTTGCTCATCTCCGGCGACTGGCAGCAGCTCGTCTACGCCATCCGTCAGGATGTCACGTTCGAGGTGTTCCCCTCCGGTGTGATCTCCGACGACTCCGGCGTGGTCGTGTTCAACGCGATGCAGCAGGACAGCGCGATCATGCGAGTGGTCTTGCGCCTCGCGTGGGCTCTCCCGAACCCGATCAATCTGGTCAACAGCACCTCGTCCCGCTACCCGTTCGCGTTCCTCGAACCCGTCGCGGCGAGCTGATCCGAATGGCAGAGAGCCGGGATACCCGCGAGCCGCTCGTGCTCGTGGTCGTCCCGGCTCTTCGCCGTCCGCACCGCGTAGCGCCTCTCGTCGCGTCGCTCGAAGCCGCGACGCCCGAACCGTTCCGCCTCATGTTCGTGGGGACCGCCGGAGACGTGGAGATGACGAACGAGATCATCGCCGTCGCCGCCGAGCACCCCTCGATCACGCTCGAAGTGCTCGCCCCGAACCCGATCGGGGACTACGCGTGCAAGGTGAACTGGGCATACGCCGTGAGCTCCGAGCCGTTCCTGTTCCTCGGAGCAGACGACCTCGACTTCCGTCCCGGATGGCTCCCGGCCGCGCTCGCCGAGATGAACGATCCGGCGATCGGAGTAGTCGGGACGCAGGATCTCGCGCCGACCGAACGAGCTCGGACCGGCCAGCACGCGACGCACGTGCTCGTTCGCCGCGAGTACGTGGACCGGTTCGGCACGATCGACGAGCCCCGCAAGATTCTCCACGAGGGGTATACCCACGAGTACGTCGACGACGAGCTCGTGGCAACGGCGAAGCATCGCGGTGCATGGTCGTTCGCGTTCGACTCCGTGGTCGAGCACCTGCATCCCTCATGGGGGAAAGCTCCCCGGGATGCCCTCTACAACCGCCAGCAGACCAGGATGGCGACAGGTCGCCGGCTCTTCGCCGCCCGCCGCCACCTATGGACATCTCCGTAGTCGTCGGCACGTTCGGCGAGGCTTCGTGGGCCGAGCTCGCCCGAGCCCGTGCCATCCCGTCGGCCGTCGCCGCCGGCCCGACCGAGGTGATCCACGAGCACGCCGAGACGCTCGCCGCCGCCCGCAACGCCGGCGCCGCCCGCGCCTCGACGGAGTGGCTCTGTTTCCTCGACGCCGACGACGAGCTCGAGCCCGGCTTCCTCCCGGCGATCGCCGCCGCCTCCGGCGACCTTCGCGCTCCGGCCGTCCGGTACGTGGTCCCCGGCGAACCGGACCCGGCGCCGCTCGTGTTCGCCGACCGCGACATCGCACAGATCAACCCGTGCGTGATCGGAACCCCGATCCGCCGCGAGCTCTTCCACGCCGCCGGAGGCTTCGAGGAGTGGCGAGCGTGGGAAGACTGGGCGCTCTTCCGGCGAGCATGGCTCCTCGGCGCGACGATCGAGCACGTCCCCGCCGCGGTCTACCTTGTGACCGTGAACCCGGCCGGCCGCAACAGCACCGTCGACCGACCCAACGAGCTCCACCGCGAGATCCTTCAAGCACACCGAGCATGGACCCAGGAACGAAAGAGAGCCCGATGATCGCCCTACTCGTGATGACCGACGGACGAGACACGATCGAACAGACCATCCCCAGCGCCGAGCAGCAGCTCTCGGGCACCATCTCGGAACGCTGGATCCACGACGACACCGGCGACGAACAGAGCTCCCGGCGGCTCGAGCGCCGGTTCCCGGGATGGACCGTGATCCGTTCCCGTGGCCGCTCCGGCTTCGGAGGTGCGATCGACAACGCGTGGAGAACCCTTCGAGCGAACAGCTCGGCGCGGTTCGTCTTCCACCTCGAGGACGACTTCACGTTCCCCCGACCGATCGAGCTCGGCGACCTCGGAGCGATCCTCGACGCCCACCACCATCTCGCCCAGGTCGCGCTCCGCCGGCAGCCGTGGAACGCCGACGAGCTCGCCGCCGGAGGGATCGTCGAGCAGCACCCCGCCGACTACACAGAGGTGACCGACCCGACCACCGGGCTCTCGTGGCTCGAACACCGCCGCTTCTTCACCACGAACCCGAGTCTCTACCGTGCCGAGCTCATGGCCCGCAGGTGGCCGAGATGCCCGAGCTCCGAGGGGATGTTCTCGATCGAGCTCTTCACCGATCCGGCGACGCGCTCAGCGTTCTTCGGCGCCCGTTCCTCCGGCGAGTCCTGCCACCACATCGGCACCACCCGCGTCGGGTCCGGCTACTGATGGCCCGCACCGTGGCCGTCGCGATGGTCCGCGACGAAGAGGACGTGATCGCGACGACCGTCCGGAACATGATCGACCAGTGCGACGCCGTGGTGGTGGCCGACAACCGCTCCACCGACCGGACCCGCGAGATCCTCGACGAGCTCCGGCTCGAGCACCCCGACCGGCTCGTGGTGCTCGACGACCCCGAGCCCGCGTACATGCAATCCGAGAAGATGACCCGGCTCGCAGGGTACGCCCGAACCGAGCTCGCCGCCGAATGGATCGTCCCGTTCGACGCTGACGAATGGTGGTACTCCCCGTTCGGTCGAATCCGCGAGGTGCTCGACGACGTGGCCGAACAATGGCTCATCGTCCCGGCGCCGCTCTTCGATCACGTCGCGACCGGCGAGGACGACCCGACCGAGCTCGACCCGGTTCGCCGGCTCCGGTGGCGCCGCCGCGACGCCAACCCGTTCCCGAAGGTGGCGTGCCGTTTCCGTTCCGATCTCGTCATCGCGCAAGGCAACCACGACGCCTACTACGCCGGCCGAGGCACGCGCTTCGACGAGCTCCTCGTGGTCCGTCACTTCCCGTACCGCACGCCGGCGCAGCTCGTGAGGAAGGTCCGCAACGGCGCCGCCGCATACGCCGCCGCCGGCTCGTCGCTCCCGACAAGCTTCGGCGCACACTGGCGACAATGGGGAGACCTCCTCGAAGCTCAAGGCGAACCGGCGATCGCCGAGCTCTTCCACAAGTGGTACTTCCGCCGACGCGGGAACCGCCCCCACCAGATCGGCGAAGAGCTCCAGCCCGCCCTCATCCTCGACCCGGCGCCCGGCGCATGACCTCAACCGCCGTGCTCATCCCGACCGGGATCACCGACGAATGGCGCGCCCGGGCCCGCGAGTACGTGGCCCAGTGGTACGCCACCAACTTCCCGTCGGCGCCCGTCGTGTTCGGCGAATGCGCGCCGGGCTCGGAGTGGAGCAAAGGTGAGGCGATCGCCGCCGCGCTCGCGCAGACTTCCGCCGACGTGCTCGTGCTCGCAGACGCCGACTCGTTCCTCCTCGATCCGGCCGACCTCGGTCTGGCGATCCGGCTCGTCGAGCTCGGCGAGCGCCCGTGGGCCGTCCCACATTCCCAGGTGTACCGACTCCGCGACGCCGAGACCGCCAGGCTCCACGCCAGCCCGACAGCGAAACCCCGGCTCGGGCATCTCGCCCGTGCGATGTACTTCGGCCCGCTCGGCGGAGGAATCACCGTCGTCTCCCGTGCAGCGTTCGAGCTCGTCGGAGGGATCGACCCGCGGTTCCTCGGATGGGGAGGCGAAGACGTCGCGTTCGGATGGGCTCTCGAAACCCTCGCGCCCGGTGGCGAACGCCTCGACGGCCGGCTCGTGCACCTCTGGCACCCGCACCCCGCGCCGGACCTTCGCGGCTCGCCCGCCTCGGAAGACCTTGTCGCCGAGTACCGCCAAGCCCGGATGGTCACCCGCCGGATGCTCGCCGCGATCGCCGGCCACCCACAGATCCCGGCCGACCACCTGGCCGAACCGGTACGGTTCCGGATGACCGCCAACCGGCGCCAGATCCGCCTACCGTCCGGCCGCTCCATCCCGTTCACCTCGGGAAGCTACGAGACCACCGACCCGGACGAGGTGGAGCAGCTCCGCCGCTACGACATCTTGAGAGAGGAACGCCGCAGATGAGTCTCGCCTCGCCCCTGCAACTTGCTACGTACTTCGACGGGACCACCGTGCTCGCCGACCTCACCGCCGGATGGATCGCGCAGGCCACGATTCTGCTCGACATGATCTCCGCCGACATCGAGATCGCCGCCGGAGTCCCGCTCGAATCCGCCGCGGTGACCGCGCTGATCGCCGGGACATGGAACCGGGATCTGCTCCTCCCGCGTGGACCCGTCCGCACCATCACCGCCGTCAACCTCAACAGCACCGTGCTCACCGCCGCCGAGTACGAGTGGAACGACCGGGACCTGTTCCGCCGCGGGTCCGGCGACATTCTCGGAGATGGCTTCGACTTCGACAACGACTACTCGCCGCTCTCAGGACAAGGCGCCGCGGCGCGTTCCGGCGGAAACTGGGGAGGCCCGAGCTCAACCGTCCGGATCGAGTACACCGCCGGCTTCGCCGCCGTCCCGACGTGGGCGACATCGCTCGCGCTCCGGATCGCCGCCCGCACCTTCGGCAACGTCTCCGACATCACGCAGGAAAGCCTCGCGCTCTACTCCGTCACCTATCGCGGGAACCGCGGCAACTCCGGCGACTCCGGTTCGCACGTCACCGATGGAGAACGCCGCCGCCTCCGCAAGATCGTCAACCGCACCGGGGGAACCTTCGAGACCCGAGCACGCTGATGGATCTCCGCCGACTCCTCCGAACCCCGATCCTCGTCGGACACGTCACCCAAGCCGGACCGCCCGACGAGATGGGCGACCCAACCGAAGAGCTCACGTGGACCCGCTTCCTCGGCTATGTCTGGCAGGAAGGCGTGACCGAGGAGACAGCGAACACGGCGATCGCCGGGGAGACGTGGCGCCTTGCGCTCGATCGGACCGCCTCCGGATTCATCGACGCCGGCGACCGGATCGTCGCCGCCGGAACGCTGGACGCCGGAGGGAACCCGACCCCAGGGATCGGCGAACGCTTCGACGTGACCGGCCCGCCGTGGCCCGCCAGGAACCCGCGTACCCAGCTCATCGAATACGTGACCGCGCGAGTCGAACGGAGCACCTGATGCCACCGGCCAAAGGCTTCCGGTTCGAGCCGAACGAAGCCGGGATCTTCGACGCCGCGAACGGCGACGGAGTGAAGGGAATCCTCAACCAGCGCGCAACCGACGCGCAACGCGAGATCCGCAAGCTCTCCCCGTCCCGCCGCGCATTCTTCGACTACCGCAAGAACGTCAAGGTGGCCAAGGCCCGGCGCGTGGGCCGCACCTACGAAGCCGCCGTCTTCGTCGATTCCCCCGGGTGGCACCTCGTGGAATACGGGACCGCGTACCGTGAACCGACAGCACCGATCCGCCGCGGGATGAAGCTCGCCCGCCTCGACTTCCGGGAGAACGAATGACGCTCCACCTGCCCCCGAACATGGAAGCGCTCGTCTCAGCGTTCCTCCGAGACCAGGCCGAGGTGGTCGCGATGGTCGCCGATCGCGTCTACACCGCGATCCCGCGGAACGACGCCGGCGCCCCTGACACCAGATGGCCCGCCGTCCGCGTGACGCAGCTCCTCGACCAGCCGACCGGCTCCCCGCTATGGGCGATCGCCTACGAGATCCAGGTCGAAGCATGGGGAGGATCGAAGGCCGACGCGTTCCGAATCGCGAACGTGTGCCGCGCCGTGATCGACGCCCGGATCTCCGGCGAGTACCCCGGCGAAGGCATCGTCAACGGGACCACCCCGGGCCCGCTCCTCGATCTCCCCGACGACGACTTCACCCCGGCGAAACCGCGGTTCCTGTTCACGTCCACGATTCACGCTCGCCCCCTGGCTACGCTCTCGACCAGTTGACCGGAGGACGCCCCTCCGAGTTCCGAGACAAGGAGGACGCCCCTCATGCTCAACGCAGCAGAGATCATCGTCGGAGGAACCGGCCGCATTTACGCCGCC
>Ga0105044_10007208_pt1 | contig 15307 bp, 6 predicted proteins | sample MAT01_FD_78092 | JGI IMG/M metagenome (GOLD analysis project Ga0105044, IMG submission 78092) | Freshwater microbial communities from Lake Fryxell liftoff mats and glacier meltwater in Antarctica - MAT-01 | ecosystem: Environmental > Aquatic > Freshwater > Ice > Liftoff microbial mat | place... | reverse complement strand
GGTGTATTGAGCAACCCAGCCTATGTTAACGATCTGGCCGTGTTCCTTTCGCCGGGTGCATTTACATGCCCGAACAACACCGCGCCGATTATTGATACGAACGATTTGAACAACAATGGCAGTAACACGGATTTGTATTGCTCGACGACCGCAAACTTTGGCGTGACAGATTCTTTTGTGCTGGGCGGCGAAAAATGGATTGAAGGCGATGCCACCTTGCCGAATGTGGATGATCCAACTTTGGCTCCGGTGGTAGCAGACAACACGAACTGCCCGGATTACGACAGCAATTTTGGTGGCCCGGCATCCAACTTTACGCGCCTGCCTTGCGTTGCTCAGACCACACATGGTGGCGCTTTTCGCTATCGCTTGCGCTTGGCGAATGCCGGAAATCGTTTGCTGGAAGAATATGTCGCCTATGACGCGCTGCCGTCTATTGGTGATGTCGGCGTTGGGCAGCCACTTTCTACGCAAACCCGTGACACGCGCTGGGTGCCAACGTTAAATGGCCCAATCACTGCAACCGTTGTGGTGCCGCCACTGATTCAATTAATCAATCCGCAGCCCGCATCCTACGCAACAGATGCGCGTGTGCAAATTGAATACACCACCAACGGTAACTTTTGCCGAGGTGAAGTTCGCACCGCTGATTTTGCGCCCGCTGCTGTGGGCACTGCCGCACTGATTAATTCCTATCCCGCAGGCTGTGACGCATCTGCGGTGTTTAGCACGACGCCACCGTCGCCGATAAGCCTGACTCGCGGTTTTCGTATTCGCGCGTTCTCGACTTTAACTGCGCCTGCCAGCAGCATCGATTGGGTGCCGGGCACCTATATTGAAGTGGATATGCCGATGCTGGCTCCAGCCACAGGCGCGCCGCCAAGCTTTGTCGGTGGCACAGTTCCCAATGTTGTCGCCAATGCAAGCTTTTTCAACCCAGCTTGGAACAGCTTCGCGCACCGCGTATTCCGCGCTGGCGCGGCGGCCAATACTGATCTTTTACCCACGGCTGAGCCGCCGAAAGTAGGTATTGTGTTGCCTGAGCTGTATCGCCTAGGTAATTTGGTCTGGTTGGACAATGGCAACGCGGCGCAGCGCAATAACGGCTTAGCGGACAGCGGCGAGCCTGGAATTAATGGCGTCAATGTGCGGCTATGCCGGGATACTGATGGCACCCTTGGCGCTTCCGCTGGCGATACGGTTATTGGCAATACACTAACTGCCAATATTGCTGGGCAAGACGGCAAATATGCATTCGCCAGTTTGCCGCCGGGCGCTAACTATTACTTGGCTGTTACAGATGTCGCGAATCAGTCGCCGTTAGTTGGCCGCCGGTCCACATTTAATGACGAGTTACTTCCCAACAATGATGTCGATAATAATGACAACGGCATTGGTATTAATGGCGCTGGCCTCGTTAGTGCCTGCGGTGCAGGTGCGAGCGGCTCAATTGTTTCTGGACTGGTTGCTTTAGGCCCTGTTAGCGCTTCAGCGGTATTGCCAGAACCGAGTAACGAAGTGCTGCGTATCGGTGGCGTGGATGATGACAATGACAGTTTCCCTGATCCAGCGTCGAACTTCAGCGTGGACTTTGGCTTTATCGAGCCGGTTGATTTGGGCGATTTACCAGATACCGGCGCAGGCGTAAGCAGCAATAACTATGAAACGCTGCTAGCGAACAATGGCGCTGTGCATCCATTACTTAATGCAACGCGATTGGGTGCGAGCGTGGACGCAGAAACCAATGGGCAACCGAGTGCTACGGCAGACTTAGACGATACGACCGGCGTGCCAGATGATGAAGACGGCGTAGTCGTCGCCGATCTCACTCAGTTTGAAACGATATCGGCGCCCGTGCGCGTGAATTATAACGCCACCGCTGCAAGTCGAATCTGCGGCTTTATTGACTACAACAATGACGGCATCTTCACCGGCGTGGAACTAGCGCAAGCTGACGTTGCGGTTGGCGCTGGCGTTGCGACGTTGACTTTCGGGCCAGTGCCCGCTGCGAGCGCGGGAAATCGCTATGCCCGTTTCCGCATCAGTTCCGGCGCAACGGCGTGTAGCGCAACCGGTTCCGCAGTTGATGGCGAAGTCGAAGACTATGTCGTACAGGTGTTGAACGCAGCTGATTTTGGCGACTTGCCAGATGCCGCCCTGGGCGTTGGCCCAGGCAATTACAACACCGTGCGTGTTGATGGCGGCGCTGGCCACGTATTGCGTGATGGCTTGCGCTTAGGTGCCTGCAATGATGCAGAAACCGATGGTCAACCGATTAATACGGCGAGTGGTGATGACACGGGCGCAGGCGTTTTGACCCAAGGCGTTTGTGCCGTTGCAAACGACGATGAAGACGGCGTAACCGTCACCGATTTGGCGGTAAGCGTTGGAAATCCAGCAGTCGTGCGGGTCAACGCCACCAATACTGTCGGTACGCCTGCGCAAATTTGCGGCTTCTTTGACTTCAATGGCGACGGTGATTTCGCCGACCCAGGTGAGAGCGCCGCGCCGGTTGCAGTACCGACTGGTAGCAATGGCGTGATCTTTAACGTCAGCTTTGGCATCGTGCCGATTACCGCAGTTTCCAACAGCTTTGCGCGCTTTCGACTGTCCACAATTTTGGCCGCGTGCTCAGCCAGCGGGCTGCTGACCGACGGCGAAGTGGAAGACTATGTTACTGGCCTGAACATCAACGACCGTGGGGATTTGCCAGACACCGGCCCAGGCTTTGGCATCGGAAACTACCGAACCACCATCGCTGACGGTGGACCGTTCCACCCAATCGTCGCGGGCTTGTTCATGGGTACGACTAACGATGGCGAGCTTGACGGCCAGCCGAGTGCAACCGCGGTCGGTGATGACGTTGCAGGTGTCGACGACGAAGATGGCGTTGACGTGAGCACGCTGCAATTTGTCGTCGGCCAGCCGCGTGCAGTCACAGTGCGCGTCACTAATACGACCGGTGCGGATGCGCGACTGTGCGGTTTTGTTGATTTCAACGGCGACGGGCAATTTGACGCAGGCGTAGAAACACAGCAAGCGATTGTTCCGACGGGCAGCCTAAACGCGGCGATTTCCCTGAACTACACAAAGCCACTTAGCTCACCATCGGGAAATACTTATGCACGATTCCGTATTAGCTCCGATCTAGCGGGTGCGTGTGCCGATAGTGGCGCGGCAAGCAACGGTGAAGTTGAAGACTATGTGGTTGGCTTGCGCCGTATTGATTTAGGCGACTTGCCAGATACGGCTGCGGGCACTGGGCCGGTCAACTACAACACCTTGATCGCTGATAATGGTGCGCAGCATGAAATCATCACGGGCCTGTTTATGGGCGCATTGGTTGATAACGAAGCCGATGGTCAACCGAACGCTACGGCTGATGGTGACGATACCGCTGGCACAACTGATGATGAAGATGGCATCAACGTAGCGGACTTGACCATCAATGTCGGTAATAACTCGACTGTACCGGTGACCGCGACCAATACCACTGCAGCAGTCGCTCAACTCTGCGGATTCATCGACTTTAACGCCGATGGCGATTTCTTAGATGCAGGCGAAACTGCGCCAGCAGTCAATGTTCCAGCGGGTAGCAATGGCGTCGTGTTGCCACTCAATTTCGGGATCGTGTCTGCCACAGCAGCAACAGTGAGCTATGCGCGTTTCCGTATCTCAAACACCATCGCAGCCTGCGCTGCAGTGGGCGCGCAATTGTCGGGCGAAGTTGAAGACTATCGTGTGACCATCAACAGTAGTGATCGCGGTGACTTGCCTGACACCGGAGCGGGAGTGGGCGCAGGTAACTATCGCACGCTGCTTGCTGATGGCGGGCCGTCGCATCCAATCGTTGCTGGCCTGCGTTTGGGCTTGTTAAACGATGGCGAAGGCAATGGTCAGGCAGCTATCAATGCCGATGGCGACGATTTGACCGGCCTAGATGACGAAGACGGCGTCGATGTTGCGACGTTGGACTTTACCATCGGGCAACCGCGGGCCGTCACAGTGCGTGCTACCAATACCACGGGAGCGGCCGCAACGATTTGCGGATTGATCGACTTCAATGCCGACGGTCAATTTGATACCGGCTCGGAAATCCAACAGGTATCCGTACCTGCAGGCAGCAATAACGTTGCGTTTAGTTTGAACTTCACCAAACCGTTGAGCTCACCTGCAGGGCGTACATATGCGCGCTTGCGCATCAGCACCGACACGTCCCCTTGTAGTGATGGTGGCGTGGCGACTAATGGTGAAGTGGAGGATTACGTCGTCGGCTTACGCCGAGTTGATTTAGGCGACTTGCCAGATACGGGCGCTGCTATCGGTGCAGGCAACTATCGCACTTTGCTCGCGGATGGTGGCCCGCAACACGAGATCGTTACCGGCTTATTTATGGGCGCATTGGTTGACAATGAAGCCGATGGTCAACCCAATGCCGCAGCGAACCTTGACGACACCACCGGTTCGGTTGATGACGAAGACGGCGTGAATGTCGCTGACTTGACGTTGATTCCGGCCGCAGCGGTAACGAATGTTCGAGTGACCGCAACGAACTTGACCACATCAGCCGCAAAAGTGTGTGGCTTCCTGGACTTTAATGCAGACGGTGACTTTATGGACGCCGGTGAAGTCGCGCAAGCGGCCGTGCCAATTGCCAGCAATGCTTTGCTGGTGACGCTAGCTTTTGGTGCACGCACACCTGCTAGCGCATTAAACTCATACGCACGTTTCCGCCTATCCACTTCGACAGCAGCTTGCAGCAGTGATGGCGTGCTGCTCGATGGTGAAGTAGAAGATTACGCGGTCAGCTTCCAGCCCTATGATCTGGGTGATTTGCCAGACACAGGCGCTGGTACTGGCGTTGGCAACTATCAAACCCGCGTCACCGATCTCGGTGCCGTGCACGGCATCATCAGTGGTTTGCGTCTGGGTGCTTGTATTGACGCAGAAGCAGATGGACAACCGCTGGGCACAGCACAAGGCGACGACACAGGCGCTGGAACATTTACAAGCGGCACCTGTGCTGCAGCAAATGACGATGAAGACGGCGTAACACTCAGGACGGAGTACAACTCTGGAAGTCCAAGCACGACGCCTGCGATTGTGACCAACCAAACGGCGAGCGCCGCTACGCTTTGCGGTTTTATCGACTGGAATGGTGATGGCGACTTCGCGGATTTGCGTGAAACGGCGCAAGTGAATGTGCCAGCGGGCAGCAATAATCTGTCGGTGTTACTTGACTTTGGCGTCGTGCCGTCACCGGCAGCGGCGAATACCTTTGGGCGCTTTCGGATCTCAACGGTTGCCGGTTGCTCAGCCACCGGCCTGGTGGTGAATGGTGAAGTTGAGGACTATGCCGTGGTCGTGGGTATTGGTGCGATGAGTTTGGGCAATTTGGTGTGGGAAGACCTCAACAACAATGGCGTGGTCAACCCAGGCGAGCCGGGAATTCCGGGGGTGCCTGTGCGTCTATTCTTGGACGCAAATAATGATGGTAGTCCTGATGGTGCGGCGCTTTTGCAGCAAAATACCGATGCCAATGGCAACTATCTATTTGTTGATTTGCAGCCGAATCACTACATCGTGGAAATTACGCCACCAAGCCGATACACGGTTTCAACCGGTACTGGTCGACGTTGGTTAGCAACAGGCCCTTACGAACCTGCGCCAGATCCTGACAATGACATCAATAACGATGACAACGGCACCATCAATGCAGTGGTTAATTATCGTTCGGCCAGTATTACGCTGAGCGCGAAAGGGGAGCCGATCAATGATGGTGACAATGATGTCAATTCCAATTTAACGGTTGATTTTGGCTTGCTAACGAATTTTGACTTGGCAATTCGCAAGACGCTTGCTGTCGGTCAAGGCGCAACAGTCACGTTAGGGGATTCGGTACGCTTCAGCATTACTGTGTTCAATCAAGGAACAATTGATGCGCGCAATATAGTGGTCAGTGACTACATTCCGTTTGGAATGGCGCTCAATGATCCAAACTGGACAGCGGTTTCGCCGACGCTTGCGACTAGAACTATACCCGGCCCATTGCTGCCAGGAACCAGTACCAGCGTTGACATCGTTTTACGGGTTACGACGTCTAGCGATGTGTTGACCAATGCGGCAGAAATTTCCGTCGTCACAGACGGCAATGGCAATCCAATTCGGGATAAGGACTCTGATCCAGACGGCAATCCTGGAAACGATGGCAGCCCGATCGATGATGAAACTGGTAACGTTGGCGGTGATGAAGATGACGCTGACTTTGCAACTGTTTCAGTCATGACGCAGATTCCAACTAATAATGCGTTCGGACTGTTGCTGATGATTGTGATGCTGGGGTTGTTGGGCAGTCGACGACTGCGCAGTTAAGACAGGTCAGCAATTAGCGCTGGCATGAAAAAAAGCCGCAGCAGAGATGCTGCGGCTTTTTCGCATCTGTCCCCACGCGGATCATTTTCCTGCAGTCGTGTCATTGAGCCACAAAATTGAAAAGCGCCCAGAATATACTTGTCGAAAATCAACCGGGTACCTAATTAAATGGCGTCGAAAGCGGTATGGATTACACAAGCGTTGGCGCTAATTTGTTTGAGTTTGCTCATCGCCGCGTGTCACTTTCGCGGCGGCGAACCCAGTGTCGCCGATTTATCGGCCGCTTTGCGCGCAGAGCTTGACCGGACGAACGCGGCTGGCACGGATACCCTGACGGTAACAGCGACCGGCAAGACGCTGCTGGTCGAAACGAAGTTGGATAAGTTGGAAAAGCTCAGCTGTGCGGGCAAAGATTTGGTTTATGTGTGCGAAGTTAAAGCGTGGATGCGCTATCCATTGCAAGAAATTGAGGAAACGCACAAGCTCAAATTGACTGTTTTTGACGGGCCTAAAGGCTGGCAATTTGTCGAGGGCCAACTGTTGGAGCGCCTGGAATGGTCGAAATAGTCCTTTTCCACTCATACTTTGAAGCTCTTTTATTTCGCTTTGGTTGATATAAACCCGATGAAAAAATTCAAAATTAAGATTGCTGCGCTCGCTATCGCAACACTCACATTTAATGCTGCCCTGCTGGCGGAGTCGTTTTTGGTTCAAGACAGCACCAAAGTCAAAAAAGTATTACAGCCAATGCTGCCGTCCGGCGTGCAAATCGACTCAGTCACGCCTCGGGATCAGCGCTCTGTAATCAGCGGCACGGCGGCGTCGAACGCCGATGTTTCTAACTTTATGCGCAAGATCGACAGCTCGTTGGTATTTACCAAACTCGAGCTGGAAAGCATTAAACAAGAAGCGGGCCGGGTTCAATATGTATTAAGTGCGCAACTGCATTGCCCCACCGATCCCAGCGCGGCAAATAATGCGTGTAAACCGAGTGCGGCAAAAACACAGTCGGTTTATAAGTGTGTCGTCAATGGCAGCACGGTTTTTCAGAGTAAACCCTGTAAGGGATAATGCGTTAATGTTGAACTTGTGACATTACTTCTTCACCTTCGCCTGATCCCCAGCTAGCACGAAGCCCCAGGATTCGGGTGCGATCGTCTTTTTGATGTAGCTGTTTACTTGCGCCAAAGTTGCCGCCGCTATTTGACTTTCGACGTTGGCAGAAAACGCCATCGTGCGTTGATATTGTGTTTGCGCAGTCAGTACGCCTACAAGTCGTGCGTCATCAGCCCAGGCGACGCGTTTGCTTTTGATAATTCCGGCCTTTGCTTTGGCAAGTTCTTCGTTGGTGATGCCCTGTTCTTGAAAACGCTTGAGTTCTTCGAGCACCGCCTTTTCGCTGGGCAGTAAATTTTCCGGCGCCGCGATCGCATAGGCTTGCCATAAAGACGCGCTGGAGCGGCTGCTAACGCTTAAACCCGTGCCGCCGCCGTAGGAAACGCCATCCTTTTGGCGCAAACGGTCCATCACTCGGCTGTCTAAGCCGCTGCCGCCGAATATATAGTTGGCAATGGTGGCGAGCGCGAAATCGGGGTCGGTATCTTGCAGTGAAATCGGCAAAGCAGCGATCAGCATGCCGTTCGCCTGGTCGGGCGTATTGATCCAGGTGTGCTTGGGCGCAGCGCGGTTCGGTAACTCCGGAAACTCGACATACGCGGATGGCGCGCGCCACGATTCGAATCGCGTTTTGATCGCGTCAATGGTCGCCGTTTCGTCGAATTCACCGACCACCGTGGCGCTGAAATTCGCAGTACCGATAAAATCCGCATGCGCCTTTTGTACGTCCTCCAACGTTAATGCGCTGATCGCAGCATGCGTTTTCGCAAAACTTTCCGCTGCCGCCGGGTGGCCGCTTGGGTAGGGGTTGATCGCAATACTCATCGCGTTACTGGCTAACGCTTGCGGGTTGGTTTCAGCGCTTTCTAAGCCACTGAGTTCTTCTTTGCGCCATGCGGCAAATTCAAGGGCGTCAAAGCGCGGGTGTTTCAACGCATCTTCCACCAGCGCCAGCGTTTCCAACAATGTATTCGCGGTGGCTCGGCCACTGGCGACTAAGGTTTGGCCGCTGGCGGCAACGCTTAATTCCGCCTCGTTCGCATTTAAAGCGTCCGTAAACGCAGTGCGGTCTAGCTTTGTTGTGCCACGGCTGAGCATCGCCGACGCCGCTTCCAATGCGTAAGTTTTTCCGGCCAGTGATTTTTCATCGCCCATGCGTATGTTCAAGGTAAAACTCACCGCCTGATTGCGCGATTTTTTACTCAAGGTTACGACGTCGAAACCATCACGGACGTTACTGCGCTTGATGCGCGGCTCCAATGCCATTGGACTGACATCAAGCTGTTCGCCTGCGGCAATCGCGCCTTGGGTATCTGGTTTTAGGCTAGCTAGTTGTGCGCTAAGGTCTGGTGGCGGTGGTATTTCGGCGCGTTTAGGCACGCCTGAACCAGCAACCAGCGGCAAATAGTTCACCGCCGTGCGGTTCGACTCGATTAAATACATCTGTGCCACACGGTTTAGATCATCTAGCGTTAGCGCGTTCAGCTGTTCGGGCTCCACGAAAAACAAGCGCCAATCGCCCAGGGCAATATATTCCGACAGGCTCAAACCCACTTGCGATACATCATCCAAACTGGATTTCAGCTCATTTTGATAGGCGCGTTTGGCGCGCTGGAATTCCGCTTCGGTGAACGGTGCAGGCGCTTCTATTTCACTCAATGCCACGGTTTTGGCTTTCGCTAGATCTTGCTTTTTATCAAAGCTCAAAATAAATGTCGCGATCGAGCTTTCCTGGAACGCCAGCGGAAACGCCTGCGCACCCGTCGCTAAGCCCACATTGACTAAACTGGTGCGCATTCGGCCCGTGCTTTCGTCAGCCAAGATGCGCAGCACGACATTCATCGCCGTGGCATCGGGGTGCGCGCCGCCGGGTAAGTGATAGCCCAACATAATGAGTGGGGAACCAGGTATGCGCCGAATAGTGGATTCGCGCTCACCGTCTTGCGTGGGTTCTTTGGTGTAGAACACCGGCAGGCTGCGCGTGGGCTTTTTGATGCCAGAAAATGCTTTCGCAATTAAATCGAGCGTTTTGTCCACGGCAATGGGACCTGCCACAATTAGAACCGCGTTGTCAGGCTGGTAGTAGGTGCGATAAAACGCCTGCAGCTTTGCAATTGGCACATTTTCCACGTCCGCACGCGCGCCAATCGAATCATTACCATAGTTGTGCCACATAAACGCTTGCGCAAGCATGGACTTCATGGCCACCGAAAACGGATTGGTTTCACCCCGTTCCATTTCATTGCGCACCACGGTCATTTCGGAATCTAAGTCTTTCTTGGCAATATAAGCGCCAGTCATGCGGCTGGCTTCCATTTTTAACGCCCACTCAAGGTTGTCACCCGTGGCAGGCATCACTTCAAAGTAGTTGGTGCGATCCATCCAGGTGGAGCCGTTATTTTGCATACCGCGTTTCGAGAAATCGCTATCGATATTCTCAAAGCCCGGCGAACCTTTGAACATCAGATGCTCCAGCAAATGCGCCATGCCGGTTTCGCCATAATTTTCATGTTTGCTGCCGACCTTGTAAGTCACGTTCACCAACAGCTTCGCCTTACTTTCATCCGGGTAAAGCAACACGGTCAGGCCGTTCGCAAGGCGATATTCGCTCATGCCACCATAGCTTGGCCCAGCGGTTACACCGGCGGGAAGTGCTGTTTTGCCAGCACGATTCACTTCAACAGGCGCTTTCGCTTGGATGGATGCGGTGCATAGAAATAGGCCTAACAGCAGAGTTGATGCGGGGCGCAGGCGTTTGGCGATGGTGGCAAATGTCATTTTTAAGCTCGTCACAGTTTTAAGTTGGTCACAGTTTTAAGTTGGTCACAGACTGATTTTGAGCCCGGATGATACGGCGCTTGCACGTTGGAATTTGTAAAGCCACGCTTCAACTCAGATTTATCTGAGGCGATATTGCGACACGGTCTGAATGCGTCGACGCCGCGCGAACGTCAGGCTAATCGTGTTGCCAATCAAGGAGTTAATCGCGTGCGCCCTTCGCTACTAATACTGATCACCCTTTTTTTGGCCCAAGTGCCCGCACTGAGTGCTGCGCCAGGAATATTGCGCTGCGTCAGCGTCGCGCGCGGTGCGGCGGCAGAAATTCGCTATCAAATGGAGGCGTGCCCACCCGGGTTTACGCAAACAACACTGCTAATTGCGGACGCGCCAACGCCGGTGGCGGGCGAGCCGATATTATCTTCACACCCAGGGCAAGCAAGCTCTACTAAGCCCCGTGCGGCTGGCGCTACGACATCACGCCGAACTAACTCCCACGCTAAGCGCACAACAACGCAGGTTACTAAACCGCGTCGGCCCAAAAAAATGCGTCACGAAGCTGCGCTTAGCGTCGCCGGTTGCCCGCCAACCTATGAAGACGGCGGCGCCTACGTTGTGGCCAATCGCTCGGTAAAAACGCCCTCCGGGTCGCGCAGCAAAGCACATTCGGGAATGCGTGCGGCTTGGGAGGATTATAAAAGCCTACCAACAAAGACTTATTTAAAGAATGCGGGGCGTTGGCCGAAGGGTTGTCCGCCTTGATGATGGCGGTGTTGCGCGCAAAGCCCTACTTCGCTTTCAGTGAGTCCAGCAATTCAGACAAAGCCATCTTCAAAGAAACGGACGTGTAGCCGGGCACGATCCTGGGATCCATGATGCTGCCACCACACAGATCGACTCTTTCGGTATCGGCCGTTGCCAATATTGTAATGAGCCGTTTGCGCTGTGCTGATGAGATAGCGTGTTTTTGCAGCGCCCTCACTGCGACCACGCGCGGGACGGCTTCACTTGTTGGTTCAGTTAAAAAGCCGATGAGGCGGTCAACCACCAATTTACCTTTGCGCGCCGATAGCGCACGAATACCGGATATTTGCGCGTGGAAGTCTGCGGCAGCCAAAAAGGGATCAAGGTTAACGTTTGGAGCCAACTCCGGCATCATTGCCAGAATTTCATTCGATGCGGATTGCTTGAAAAACGTTAGCGCTAGCTTCGGATCGCCAATGCCGCCAAAAACCTTCGACGGCTGCTTAAGTTGTTCGGTTACCAAAGCGGACAGTTTGGCCTTGTTTGATTGATCGCCGTGAAGTAGCTGAAAAAGCAAGGTTTGGGTTTCAACGTACCACTGGGTTTCGTAAAACCCGCCCGCACAACTGATGCGATAGCTACCGACAATCAAGTCGTCTTTTGCCTCGACAAAACCGGCCGTTGGGGTTGCGATGCCCCAGCCGCGATCATCTTTTTCCAGAAAAACGTAATACTCCCCACCAATGCCCAGGCCCGAATGCTCGTCCCCATAATATTGATTAAAGGTGTAGTGGCTAACGGTTAGTTTTTTTGGCGCATCACCAGCGTAAACCGCTAAAACTTCAACGTTCAGGTCGCTAGGGTCGTTTTCTGGCAATGCAAAATCGGAAGAATTTTCAGATTTTTTGTCTTCCTCTGCGCTAAGGACACGAATTTTGGCGAACGCATCAGATCGTCGCACTAACTCTTCATGAAATGGCTCGTTCCATCGCGTTGCAAAAGCTACTGACGGTATTAAAAATGTGAAGGATGCGATTTGGAGCCAGCGCATAAAGCGTTCCCTAAAGTTTTCTATGTTTGAGAATAGCTAAATTTTGTGCCTATTCTCGAAAAATTAGAAATTCTTACTAAATCATGTGTTTTTAAGATGCACGCAACATGGGTATTTTCGTCGTCGCAATAAATTTGCATTCATTGCGCGATGATTGCGGGCTAGCAACTGCAAAGGATTCCCTTGAACCTAACCGATAACCCAATTTTGAGCGCGGAAAACGTCAGCAAAAGCGTCAGTTTCGCCGGCGCGCCGTTAAATATTTTTCAAGACGTCCGCTTTAGTGTCGCAGCTGGGGACAGCTTGGCAATTGTGGGCGCCTCGGGTTCGGGTAAAAGTACGCTGTTGGGATTGCTTGCGGGCTTGGACACGCCCAGTTCCGGTGCGGTGATGCTGGCTGGGCAAACGATGAGCGCGCTCGATGAAGATGGGCGCGCGGCGCTGCGCGCAAGTCATGTGGGTTTTGTGTTCCAACAGTTCCAGCTTTTGCCTGCGCTAAATGCCATGGAAAACGTGATGCTGCCGCTGGAATTGGCAGGCAGGTCAGATGCGCGCGCCAGTGCCAAAGCGATTTTGGAGCGTGTTGGACTAGGCACGCGCATGACGCATTACCCGCGTCAGCTTTCTGGTGGCGAGCAACAGCGGGTTGCCCTGGCTCGCGCATTTGTTGGCGCGCCAAGCGTGCTGTTCGCGGACGAGCCCACCGGCAGTTTGGATAGCGAAACCGGCGCGCAGATTGTGGAGCTGATGTTTGCCATGAACGCGGAGTCCAAGACCACGCTGATTCTAGTTACCCACGATGAGTCGCTGGCCGGCCGTTGCGGCCGTCAAATTCGCCTGAACGGCGGGCGTTTACAGGCGGCCTCAGCGTGAATGCGCATATCGATTCTGCGCGCGTGGGAAATTCGGTTTTAGTTGCGCTAAAGATGGGCGGCCGACAATTTTGGCGCGAGTTGATCGCTGGGCGCATGCGGGTATTATTTGCGGCGGTGGTGTTGGCGGTGTTGGGTGTTAGCACAGTCGCCATGATCGCCGAGCGCGTGCGCGGTGCGCTGTTGCAGCAAGCGGGGCAATTGCTCGGTGGTGATTTGGTGCTTCGGGCCGATGAAGTCATAGGTAAAGAGTTGCAGGAAGCCTTCGCGGATGCAGGAACGGCCCAACCCAGCGCTGGCGCAGTGGCAATAGCGCGCACCGCCGAGTTCCCATCGACGATACGCAGCTTGGCGGATGATGGCGCGATCGGCTTTAAGCTCGTCGAAGTCAAAGCCGCGAGTGCGAATTTCCCGCTGCGGGGCGCTTATGTTTTACGCGGCAGCGACGGCGCTGCAGCGGAACAAAACGCTGCGCATGCGCCCAATCTGGGCGAAGTTTGGGTCGCCGAGCGTTTGCAGCGCGAACTAGCCTTGAAAATTGGCGCGTCGTTAAACATTGGGGCAAAAGCATTTACTGTAACTGGCGTCATTTTGCGCGAACCAGATGTCGCACTCGACTATTCCGCGATCGCGCCGCGCGTGCTGATTCGATTTGAGGATTTAGCCGCCACCAAGCTTGAGCAGCCCGGTGCGCGCATTGGCTATCGCTTGGTCGCGGCCGGCGCGCCCGCGCAAATGCAGGCGCTGAGCGCGCGCATTAAACCGATGTTGAGTCGTGGGCAACGCCTAGAAAGTGTGCGCGACGCGCGGCCAGAACTCAGGCAAGGGTTGGATCGTGCCGAGCAGTTTTTAGGGCTATCGCTGCTGGCGGCGTTGACTTTGTCTGCAACTGCTTTAGCGCTGGCTGCCTGGCGCTTTTCACAACAGCAAATGGACACTTTTGCGGTGCTGCGTACTTTGGGTGCGGCTACGAAAACCTTGTTGCTAATGATCTTGACGCAGCTGGTGCTTCTGGCCATTTCGGCCACGATTGTGGGATTGCTGCTGGCTGAATTGGCGCAGCGTTTGGTAGCTTTTAGCGTCGCCGCCACGTTCGCGACCGCGTTGCCAACGTCTGGCTATATGCCGTGGCTGCAGGGGTTTTCGGTGGCGCTGGTGATGTTGCTGGGCTTCGCCGCGCCTTTGCTAATTCGTTTGCGTCATGTTTCGGCGGCGCGGGTATTGAGCCGCCAAGTCAATGCGCCCGATATCAGTAGCCGGATACTGCTGCTGATCGGCTTTACAACACTTTTGGCCTTGGGCGTGTTGCTGGTCGGTGATGTGAAGACCGCAGGCTACACCTTGGCCGGGTTGGTGCTTGCGATGTTGCTGCTGGCCTTAGCCGCCGTCGCGATGCTGGCTTTGGTGCGAATTGTGCGGCCGCGCGTGCCTTTGGGGGTGGCGCTGAGTTTGGCGGGCGTATTGCGCCGAGCAAAACTCAACGTGCTGAGCATTACCGCGATTGGCTTGAGCCTTACTGCACTGATGTTAATGACGCTATTGCGCACCGACTTGCTTGATCAATGGCAATTGAGCGCTGCGCCCGAGTGCGGCGAAGTGGCAGTCGCTGGAAAAGTTTGCACGGCACCGAATCGCTTTTTAATCAACGTGCAAGACGATCAGCGCAGTGCGCTAGAGCAGACGCTGTCTGATGCAAATTTCGGCGCCGTCGAGCTTTGGCCGATGCTGCGCGGGCGTTTTACCGAGGTGAACGGCGCGCCCTATCGCGCGGCGGATCCAAACGATATGCGCGCCAAACGCATGGCCGAGCGTGAATTTAATCTCTCGGTCGGCAACGCCAGCTTGCCGGACGGTAACAGCATCGTTGCCGGAAGTTATTTTGAACCGAATTCGACTCAGCCTAGTTTGAGTGTTGAAGAAGGCATTGCTACAACCCTCGGCTGGAAGTTGAATGACGTGATTCGCTTTGATCTAGGTGGCGTGATTGTCGAAGCGCCGATCACCAGCTTGCGCAAAGTGCAGTGGGATAATTTCAAGCCGAATTTCTTTGTGCTGCTCAACCAAGCCGCGTGGCAAAATTTGCCCGCAAGCTGGATCGCCAGCCTGCGCGTTGGTGCCGCGCAGTCTGCCGCGTTCGAGCGCGCATTACGCCCGTATCCGAATGTGTCGGTAATCGATTTAGATTTTGTGCAGCGCCAAGTGCGCGACATTACGCGCCAAGTCAGCCGGGCGGTGGAGCTGGTGTTTTGGTTCACCTTGCTTTCCGGTTTGCTGGTGTTGAGTGGCGCGATCAGCGCGACCCAGCAAGAGCGCCGTTTTGATGCCGGTGTGATGCGCGTTTTAGGCGCAAGAAGTCGACAGTTATTGCGCTTTG
>Ga0105044_10007206_pt1 | contig 15307 bp, 7 predicted proteins | sample MAT01_FD_78092 | JGI IMG/M metagenome (GOLD analysis project Ga0105044, IMG submission 78092) | Freshwater microbial communities from Lake Fryxell liftoff mats and glacier meltwater in Antarctica - MAT-01 | ecosystem: Environmental > Aquatic > Freshwater > Ice > Liftoff microbial mat | place... | reverse complement strand
TGAGCCATTTCTTCAGCAGCCGCAGCATCCGTGGGTCGGCGATTCGATGCTCGAAGAATTTCATTAACCACTCGTGGCTGATGTTGTCGAAGAACCCTCGAATATCCGCATCGATGATCCCGTTTACCTTACGCTTCGTGATCCCTACAAACAATGCATCCAGGGCTTGATGTGGACTGCGTCGGGGACGAAATCCATAACTGAACCCAAGGAAGTCTTCTTCATAGATACATTCCAGGATTGTGCGCGTCGCTTGTTAGACGATTTTATCCTCCAACGCAGCAATTCCCAACGGTCGCATTTTGCCATCTGGTTTAGGGATGTACGTCCGCTTGGAAGGCTTCGCCCGGTAAACTCCGCGATGATCTGTCCGTGCAGATCTTCGATCCGTCTTTCAAAATCACTCGTGTAGTCACGCCATGTTTCGCCATCGATTCCTGGTGCAGCGTGTTTCTTCAAATCGAAGAAACTCGACCGCAAGAGTTCCGGCGTAAGATGGTGTAGCAGACTGGTCCATTGCCTTCCCTCCACCAACTCCGCTGGTAGCGGCACGCTACCATTGTTCGCCGGCTTCTCGGGTACTACGCAATGGTCTGACTCCCCGGCCACGTACATGTCGGAAGTATGGCATCGCGTCTTCTCCGACCGAACCGCTTCCATGGAAGAGGCGGCTGTGACTGGGGTCTCTCGGCTTCCGTGAGAAAAGTTTCCAACCGTGCGTGTGGTCTTAGACCCGTAGGGTTCATGTCGGACTCGCCAATATCGTTCGTCATGAATGTTGCCTTCCCCTGGTCAAGACTAGGTCGGCCACCACAAAAGGATGTTTTCGGAGCTCAATACACAGCCCGGTTGTACCTCTGTGAACGCTTCGAGATGACGGTTGCCCGGCATCACGCATCACTCGAGGCCAAGGCGACTGGCTAGGTCTTACCTCGTGCGATTCTTTCATTCGCTACCTCTCTCCAGCCTTACGCCGGCGCACCCTGGCACCTTTGTTGAGCCTATAACGGTCAGCCCGATCGTAGATGGTTTGAAACCGACGTCGATATTCACTCAATAAAACTTCGGGTATTTTATCTTGACGCAGATAGGGAGGATTCCCAACGACAAAGTTGAATGATTCGTCAAAGCTCGTGAGTAGGTAGTCGCCCTGGACCAACCAAGCGTCGACGATTCGATTACTATCTCGCTTGGCGAAACCTTCGTGGCCAAGCAGATCTAGAATACGTTGACGAGTATGTTCAAACGACGGGTAGTGAAGCTCAACGGCGACCAGGCATTTCGACTGCTGTTCAATCGTTTCGCGGTCTTGATGCGCTGTCTTTGGTACCGTCGATAGTATGCGGTCGATCAACGGCAGGAGAAAGTCACCATTGCCGAACGAGGGTTCCAAGACTCGCAGATCGATCAACGGCTGGTCGGACGTGTATCCAGCCAAGTCAAGGATGAAGGCACAGATCTCAGGTCGGGTGAATACCGCACCGCGACCCTCGGCAGGTGAGGAAGCGAGAACATCGACGGCCTGAGTTATCTCGTCAGGCAAATCGAGCGTGACGCCGGCAAAATCAAAAAGAGTCTTTGGTTCGAGCATCCGTAATTTGCGTCACTATTGATCTTGGGTAACTCCTATCACCCCAGTCCGCCAATGGGACGCGGTACGGAGTTTACCAGTTTGCCGTCGGCGTGCGCAATCAACTTCCGAAATCAATCCGGCTGGACGGGAAGGGCATTTTTGCTGAATAAACGGCTTGCTAGGTTGCGAAATTTTTTTGTCGGTTAGCCAAGGGTTTCGCTAATTGACAAGGTGCGTTTCATGTTTAGCAAAGTGACTCTAAGAGTAACTGAAGGGAGACACAGCGTTTGGCGGTTCGAAGAGACGGTGCCCCGATCGCTCCCGTGTCCTCGTTTGGGTTCCCTCCAATTGATGCGTCTTCTTGCGGACCCATTAAACGCTGTGTCCCCGTTTCGGCTGGTTTCGTCTGCGACGTGATGACGGTAAGCTGAAGGTTAACAGCTTTTGGCGGTTAGAAGGGGCGGTCCCTCGATCGCTCGCGTGTTCCCGTTTGCGTTCCCGTCAATTGAGTCGTCTTGTCGCAGACCCATTAAGCGTTGCGTCCTCGTTTCGTCTGCGACGTGGAGACCGAGACGCCGACGATACGACTTCCGAGGAATGCCACAACCAAATGGCCGAACTACGACTATGGGAGATCAAACGACAGTGGCATCGAATGTCAAAAGATGGCGTAAGGTCAATTCTTGAATCGGCGGAGCTAGACCAGTTCGCAGCGTGCTGTCTTCTGGGAGCAGGAGGTATTGGTAAAACGGTCGAACTGGAACGACTCGCCAGTTCGATACCCGGTGTCCTCGTTCATCGCATCGTTGACGAAGGCACTTCAGCTGCCGACCTATCGTCATCGCTAAAAGAGATTTCCCAGGTCGCCTCTCCGGGCGACACGATTCTACTTGATTCACTCGATGAAGCGCTGATTCCGCTGAAACAGGCCAGCAGCGTCATCACCAAGTGGATCAAGAGTGAATTGCCAGGCATCAAGAATTTGAAGCTACGAGTTTCGAGTCGACCTGGTCTATGGCCATCGTTGCTGGAAGATGCGATACGTAACGCCTATGGCGACCATCATACGGCGGTGGTGACACTCGCGCCTTTGGACTACGAGGCTATTAAAACCGCAGCAATCGCTGAAGGAATTGCTTGGGACGATTTTTCAAATGCAATCGAGAGGTCTGGGGCCAATGCACTTGCAGATAGCCCGCTCACTTTAAGAATGCTTTTTCGCATCTTCAAGGCTCACAATGAACTTCCGGCTCAGCGCGTTGATGTATTTAGGCGGGCCATACAACTGATGGTGAAAGAGCGCGACGATCGAAGCGAACGTGGAACGGAACCATCCATCCCTTACGATCAGATCCGAAAATGTGGCGAGGTCGTCGCTTGTCTTTTGCTGGTTGGCGGATTGCGTGGCGTTAATCAATCTGATGAACCTGTCGACGGGCTGCTGAACTGGAACGATCTCGATTCCCAAGTCTTGCAGACCGCAGGCGCGAATCAGGTGTCATTGGCGGCGTTGAAGGCGTCGGGGCTTAGTACGTCAGATCAAATTGGGACATTTCGCTTCGTTCATCAACAAGTCGCAGAGTATTTGGCAGCAAGGCGAATCGCGGAAATACCGCTGCACCAAATCTTATCTTTGCTGACAACCGAGCAAGAGAATCTGAGAATTGTTCGTGGAACACTTCGTGAGGTTGCCGTATTCACCGCGTCACTGAACGAAAAGTTCCAGCGGTGGTTAGTTGATAACGATCCAATGCTGGTGGGCCAGTCGGATGTTGCGGGCGATGAATTGAAGAAACTGACCGTGCACAAGTTGGCCGCGAAGTTTAAGTGTCGTGAATTAACCGATTCACAGCTTTATCAAGCCGGCCTACGCTTAGAAACGCTTAACTACCATGGTGCAGAGTTAGACCTAAAGGGATGGCTCATTCGCCGCGATCAAGACGACACGGACCTGATTGAATTTGCTATCCGTTGCGTGGACGTCTGGAAACTTGAACAACTCGGCGGGCTGCTCGTCGACATTGCCTTGGACGACGTTGCACCGTATGAGTGCCGGCGGTCCGCCTTATACGCGCTGAGACACATTGGTCGCCCGCCCGTGAAAGCTAGCCTACGTGGACTTTGGAGTGGCGACTGGTCAACGTCTGAAACCACCGTTAATCTCGCTGGACTTGGATGGCAAATCACCTGGCGGGACACGCTAACGACGCTAGAAATACTTACTCAACTCCGATCATTTGAAGGACTTCCAAAAACCCGGGATTACGACCGATTCATCAGCGCTCTTGAAACTTCGCGATTTGCCGCTTGCAAGAACGTAGTAGCAGGACTGCGGTGGGTCAAAGGTGAGATCTTCAAGTACGGTGCTGCAAATCACCTGCGTTGCATCGCTCACTGGATTTGCCATGAAGCCTGCTCCAAGATCGACGACGACGAGATACGAAACGCCTTGCTCGAAGCCGTTCTCTCTGCGACGAACTTGCACCCGATATCTCCGCTTGAGAATCCGCGGTCTGAGATTGCACGGGGCGGGGTAAAAGATGCTGACGACCACTGGATGGATCCCACATCAACTTGGACACAAACCCAACGACGTGAATTCATTAAAGCACTGGTCGAGCGGGCAGACAGCCGAGCCAATGCCCAATTCGCCGCTAGGTCGTTGGTTCGGCTCGACGATTTCGCATGGCTGATCGAGCAAAGCCAGACAACGTTGAACGAGAAAGACACGAGGACGTGGCTGAGCCCTTGTCACTGTCTTCGGTGGAACGAGGATGCGTCCTGCGTAAATGCTTGGATTGAAGCCGTCGAACACAGAAACACCGCCGTCATCGACGAACTTGGCGGCGCGACTCACATCGTTCTCGGTACGGACTTAGCGAACGCGTTGAAAGATGAATTCAAGAAAGCGAACAGCAGTCAAGCCAATCCCAGCGCGGTTCGATCTTGGACGAAGGAACTCGCTGGCGCACTCACGGCGTCCGAATCTAATCCGCTCGCGTGGCATGGGGTTTTCCGCTACGCCACAGGCTCAGGCGACGGCTACGCATTCACTTCATACGTTCACCTCTATGACGGCTGGAAGAACACGGACGTAAGTACGCGGCAACGAATCGTCGAATCCGCGAAATGTTACTGCGAAACATGTAACATCGCCAGCTTATACCAGGAACTTGAGCCGACTTGTTTTTGTTCGGAACCATTCGGAGCGTTCTTGATCATCGCTCATTGTGATGCGAAGTGGCTTGGGGGTCGAGATGTTATTTGGTGGCGTCAATGGATGCCTCATGTGTTGCACGAGCTATCGTTCGGGCATCCGACCGAAGACATAGAACTCCGCGATGCCATTTTCCGTCTGATCGAACTTAACGCTTCGGAACCATTGATCGAAACGGTCCGCGAATTAGTCACGCAACCGATCGTGAGAAACTTCAGGGTAGAAAGGGCTCTTCCGTTTCTTCAGGGTGACACAGCCAAGCGAATAGCTCACGAAATCGCAAAGCACGTCAGGTTATTTCAGTCGCGTTGCATGAGGTCGGCAATTCAGTTCATCCTGAATCATGCTCCGAAACACGCAAGCACAATCGTTGAAGAATTTAAGTATTTCCAGAACTTGCCCAATACCGGCCTAAGCATTCAGGCAAAAGAGATTGCGGTTTCACCCTTGATTTCAAGTCCGAAAGAGTTCTTTCAGCACATTGTACCCGTCTTGGAAAATGAGCACATCCTTGCTTCCAACGTCGTTCGCAATTACCTGCAACTGACTCGATACTGTTCATCCGGATATCGGGATGAGAAAAACTTTGAGGAGATTCCGACCAGCGAGATGGCTGCGTTTGTATCGCTGATGTTCGAACTTTACCCACCCAAAAAATCATCTAGCGACGATCCTACGTGGAATCGGCGAGAAGAGGAAAGGTTTCGAGATTCGCTGGTTGACGCGATGCGATCGCGATCCGATGCCGTGGGTTTTCTACAACGCCTCGAAGTAGACTATGCCGAGAGTGCGTTTTGGATTCGACGGACTCGCGCGATGGCCGAGCAGACATTGCGAAACTCAGTGGGCGCACCGCTTCCGGTCACGACTATCGCGACGCTCCTGGCATCGGACGAACAGCGATTGATCTCGTCACCGGCGGAAGTTCGCAATGCGATCTGTGAAGCGATCAGGCAGCAAGAGCGAGAACTGAATTCCTCAAGTCCTTCGCCGGTACGTCGGCTCTGGAATACGCCCCACAAGCAAAAAGCCTCGACAAAGACCGAAGAAGAAGTCTCCGACGAGTTGCTGCTAGTCGTGCGTGAATATTTTAAACGCCATGGCGTAACGGCAGCCCGCGAAGTGCAAATTCATCGGCGAAATATCGGCAGCGATGTACCAGGTTCCCGCTTGGACCTTTATTGCCAAATCCCCGCTTTGGCAACGACAAATGAGAAAGCAATCGCAATACCGATCGAAATCAAACTCTCACACAATCCAGATGCGAAAACTGGCCTGAAAGATCAATTGCATGATCGCTACATGGTACAACTCGGCGTCGACGATGGAGTCTATGTGCTCGTTTGGATGGAAGCGCCAAACCTCGCCGCGAAACATCGACCAAAGTGGAAGTCAATCCACGAGGCACGTACCGAACTCACCGGTCAAGCGCGAGTTACGACGATTAATGGAAAACGCATCGACGTCGTGGTCATTGATGCTTCGCTGCGATGATCACGACGATGCCTGTTCACCACCTCAATCAACGACTTGCTCTGAGTGTCTAGACTTAATTGACGAGAACCTGTTAAATGCAAACCGGAATTTTTATTCGCGTCTTCATCGCCAGCCCTGGCGATGTCTATCAAGAGCAGGACGAAGCTTGTCGAGCCTGACAGGGTTGGAACGCGGCTCATTCGCTTTCTCGATCTGCCCTGATCGAACCTGTTCGCGTGGAAACCCATTCGCATGCTCTTCAAGGCGGTCATCCCCAAGACCTAATCAACGGTCAGTTGCTTGACCGTTGCGATTTTCTCGTCGCGATACTTTGGTCCCGTCTCGGAACACCCACGAACACCGATCTTTCTGGAACGGTGCAAGAGATCCGAGAATTTGCGGGAAAGAAAGGTGCCGATCGAGTGTTGATCTTCTTCTGTGATCGAGACATCCCTAACTCGTCCGACGTTGACCAATTAAAAGCAGTTCGTAGCTTCAAGGACAGTATCAAAAAAGAGGGGTTGTACACTACCTACAGGGATGTGGGCGAATAATGTTACTCTCAACGTAACGCCGGAAGCGGAATAATAAAGGCGACTGAAGGACAAGCAACGGTGAAACTGAAGTTAATGCCTGCGGTTGGTGCTAGCCGTACTCCTAGACGATGCACCTTGCTTGCGGGAGGTGCTTGTATTTTCATCAGGCCACCTTCGGAGTGCCTGCGGTTGGTGCGACCGCAAACTGTTTGAATTCGAATTACCAGCGGTGGTAGTGGTTGGGGACAAGAGGGCTCGGTTGCGAATTTACCAAAGCGGTGACCTATTGCCGAATGATCCGTAATTGCCCGCAACAGACTTGGACGATGCCGACTATGGCGATGCTGCGTTTGCGACGTTCAAAGCAAATCAATACGCCGCTCCATCGGCTACCGGATCACAATTGTGTGGCCAAGCTATTTTTTTGACGGTGTTCGTTTCTGGTTTCCAATTTTGCTACCACGTGGACAAGCCACCTTGGAATGCGGGCGGTAAGCTTGTGTCGATTGAATCGCAATAGGACGTTTAGATTGCCGATGAATTGGCAGGAATCCGCGACCGCGAAGCAGCTTAGCCAACGACTCGGTTGCGGCCGGAATTTTTGGCTTCGTAGAGCCGTTCGTCTGCGCTGCGAATCAAGTCGTGGGACCGATTAGGTGACGCTGGGTCCAGGCAGGCTAGCCCGAAGCTTGCCGTAATTGCCAAAGGGCCAACGGCGGTTTCGAACGGGCGGTCGGCAACGATTGCTCGGCTGCGTTCGGCGATCATCAGCGCATCTTCTCGTTCGGTGGAACATAGCACTAGGCAGAATTCTTCGCCGCCATAGCGGGCGAGCAAATCGTCGGTCCGACAACTTTCAAGAAGTCGTGCTCCGAATTGACGCAGCACTTCATCGCCAACTAAATGGCCATGCGTGTCATTGACTCGCTTAAAATAGTCGATGTCGATCATTAACACCGAAAGCACTTGGCGTTGACGAACTGCGCGAGCGATTTCGCGGTCGAGGGAATCATTCAAATAGCGTTTGTTCATCGCGCCGGTCAGGGCATCGCGAGTCATCGCCGAATAAACCGTCTCGTGATACTTCGATTCAACGCTGTCCGCGGACAGGAACTTAAAAATGAAACTTCCAATTTGAATCGTGTCACCCGATCGCAACCGTTTCTCTTCCACGCGTTCGCCGTTGACGAGCGAACCATTGGTGCTACCGAGATCACGCAGGGAGTAACCATCTGGCGTCTTCAGGAATTCCGCGTGCTGCCGCGAAACACTTCCATCGACAAGCACTAAATCAACGTTCGCGTCTCGCCCAACGATCAGATGAGCTGCTTCCAACAGCAACGTGCCGTTGACCACATCTGCTGGGTAGATTTGCACGAGACAACATTCGTCGTTCTTCGAACCTGCCGGATCACAATCCTTAACGCGTCTCATCGTCGAGCCGGAATCAAATAGCGATTGCGATGAATCGAGGTCTCGATGAGTTTCGCCGTTGACTTCAGTTGCAGCCGGATTTGTCATGTCAAAAGTTTCGGAAGATGATGATTTCGGCGATGCGTCCAATCGAAGCGTTGGTCATGAATTGGTAACTGGCGAGTCGCTTTGAATTCGATTCCATGAATAGCGTGGCTCACCAGAACTTCCGGATTGCATTCAACACATTTGCCGATTGTATCGTAAAGGACCTAAAGTCCGCTGGACTAGCGTCTGTGGCAGGCGAGAAGCCGAAGTATCCATCGGGCAAGTCGATGGGATTTATGGTTTGCTACGGGACAGAATCCCGCTGGCTTGCCCGGCGGTCATTTCGGCTTTTCGCTACCCAGACGGCCCATTCATGACGACAAGGCAATCCGCTGACCGTCGACGATAGGCAGCGCCCAGGAGCCGAATTCGGTTGACGCGAGAAAATCTTCCTGTATGATTGGGTTTGGTGCGACCGATGCACCTACCCGCCTGCCTGGGCATGTTCTGTGACCCGGGCTACCTGCGCCGCGACGACCAGTTGCCGAGCGCGGAGCCGGATCGGCGGTGTCAGACCAAACCCTGGTGGGAATTCGCTTGCTGGCTTCGACACACCTGCTGTGTCAAAAATTGCTAGTGATTCCAACAGTTCCACTTGGCCAACACCATCGTTTACGGGAGCCGCGAGTGACCTTTCGACCGCCTTTGCAAGTCAGCTTGTCTTTATCACCAGGCACGTTCGCAAGACGTTTACAGCAATGCGCGTGCTTGGCATTGGTTTGCCTTGGCGTGAGTTCGAGTGAATTTCTTTTCGCTGACGAACCGGCCGCGCCCGAGAATGCGGTTAAGCAAGAGTCGGCGAGTTTCAGCCGCGATGTTCTGCCAATCTTTCGTGCGAATTGCCTTGGTTGTCACCAAGGAGCGAAGCAGCGCGGTGAGTTCGTCATGACTCAATTCGATCGGTTGCTCGCCGGCGGTGAATCGGGCGAGAAAGCGATCGTGCCGGGCAATCCGGATGCGAGCCACCTGATTGCTCAGATCACACCGGTCGACGGTCACGCGGAGATGCCTGACGAACCGGCCAAGCCATTGTCCCAAATTGAAATCGATTTGATTCGGCGCTGGATCGCCGAAGGTGCTGTCGATGACTCGCCCGTGAAACGCAACCCGTTCGATGCGGAGAATCTTCCGGTCTATCACAATCCGCCGACGATCACGTCCGTCGACGTTTCGCCGGATGGGGCCTTTATCGCCGCTGCGGGTTATCACGAAGTCTTTTTGATTGACGCGAAAACGGGGCGCCTGCAGCGACTGGTGGGCTCAAGTTCACGGATCAACACAGTTCGTTTTTCACCCGATTCAAAATGTTTGGCTGTCGCGGGTGGGACGCCGGCGGTTGCGGGCGAAGTGCAGGTTTGGAATACGCAGACTGCGACGCTTGAGCTTTCGACCTCGGTAACCTACGACGCGCTGTCAGGAGTCCGCTGGTCGCCCGATGGCAAGCAGCTTGCGTTTGGCGGCGGTGACAATTCGCTGCGCGCGATCGATTCCGTCACAGGTCAACAGACCCTTTTTCAAGGGGCGCATGAAGATTGGGTCTTGGATACGGTTTATACGGTCGATGGCAAGCATTTGATTTCGATTGCTCGTGACATGTCGTGCAAGTTGACCGAAGTTGAAACCGAACGGTTCATTGACAACGTCACGTCGATTACTCCAGGTGCGTTATCCGGCGGTCTCAACAGCGTTGATCGGCATCCTAGCCGCGACGAAGTCTTGCTCGGCGGAGCGGATGGGATTGCGAAGGTCTATCGCGTCTTTCGTCAGACCGATCGAAAGATTGGCGACGATGCGAACCTGATCCGGCAGATGCCCGCCATGGTCGGGCGAATTTTTTCGGTCGCTGTCAGTCCCGATGGAACTCGGCTCGCCGCCGCGTCAACGCTTGATGGACGTAGCGAAGTGCGTGTTTGGAACTACGACTTCTCAGGCACGATGCCGGAGGAGATCAAATCGATTTCGGCAAAAGCGGTCGCACAGATTTCTCCTGAACAGAAAAAACAGCTTGACGATTACCAAAACTCACCGGTGACTCAGATCTGGCGCGCGGAGATCGCTGACGCTGCGGTTTACAGCATTCGATTTATGCCTGATCAGTCGCTGATTGTGGCTGGCAACGATGGCAAGATCCGTCGCTACGATGCGTCCGGTCAGTTGTCCACAACCATGGAACCAATCGCGCCAGAGACGATTGACGCAAGCAACCATACCTCACTAGCCTTTGATCCTGTCAGTTACAATCGGCAACGAACTGGTGCGCTGGAGACGGCGTCCGAACGGATACCCGAGTCTGATCAAATCACTTCGTTGCAGATTCTTCCAGCGGAAATCGTGCTCGATGGGCCTTTGACGTACGCGCAAGCACTCGTCACCGGAACTCTTCAAGACGGTTCGACCGTTGACCTGACTCGCGCTGTTCAATGGACACCACCAAGTTTCGTGGCGATCACGCCGCAAGGGATTCTGCGTCCGGTTACCGATGGACAGGGCGAATTGAAAGTCAGCTTCGGAGCGCAGTCAGCCTCGGCGTCAATAGTGGCAACCGATCTTGCGGCCTCTGCTCAAACCGGTCCGTCCAACATCGACTTTATTCGCGACGTAAATCCTGTGCTCAGTCGATTGGGATGCAACCAAGGGACTTGCCATGGTGCCCAGGCCGGTAAGAACGGATTCAAGCTCTCACTTCGCGGATATGACCCGATTTTCGACGTTCGCGCTTTGACTGATGATCACGCAGCGCGGCGCATCAACTCTTCGGACCCGGATCAATCATTAATGCTGCTCAAGCCGCTCGGTATGGCTCCCCATCAAGGCGGTACGCTGATGAAGCCGTCCGATCCAGCATTCGCAATCTTAAGTCGCTGGATCGCGGATGGTTGCCAGCTTCGACTCGACACGCCTCGGGTTTCGAAGATCGAAATTAGTCCGACCAATCCGGTCGTCGGGCAACCTGGCTCACGCCAACAAGTCCGTGTTGTCGCGCATTACACAGACGGTCGAACGCGAGATGTAACGACGGAGGCATTTATCACCAGCGGCAATACCGACGTCGCGGAAGCGAGCAGCGCTGGCTTGTTGACCGCCGTGCGACGCGGTGAAGCCCCAATCCTGGCTCGGTACGAGGGCAGTTATGCTGCGACGACGTTTACCGTGATGGGCAAGCGTGACGAATTTCAATGGAACGAAGCCATTTCGTGGAATCGCATTGATGAGCTTGTCGCCAAGAAATGGCAGCGTTTGAAAATCATCCCGAGCGATCTTTGTACTGACGAAGAATTCCTGCGGCGCGTGTATCTTGACTTGACCGGCTTGCCTCCGTCAGGCGAAGCCACGCGGGAGTTCATCAGCGACAATACTGAAACGCAGCGCAAGCGATCGCTCGTCGTTGACAAATTGATTGCGTCGGATGACTATATCGAATTCTGGACCAACAAGTGGGCCGATTTGTTGCAAGTCAATCGAAAGTACCTTGGCGTTGAAGGCAGCGCTGCCTATCGAGCATGGATTCGTGATTCTGTCGCTCGGAATCAACCTTACGACGAATTCGCGCGAGACATCCTGTCCGCATTGGGTTCCAACAAAGAGCATCCTCAATCGTCGTACTTCAAAGTCTTGCGGACTCCCGAAGAAACGATGGAGAACACGACGCACTTGTTCCTTGGCATTCGGTTCAATTGCAACAAGTGCCACGACCATCCGTTCGAAAAGTGGACTCAGGATCAGTATTACCAAACGGCAGCGTTTTTCAGTCGCACATCGCTTCGCGCTGATCCGGCGAGCGGCAAAGAAACGATCGGTGGTTCAGCCGTTGACGGTGCTAAACCACTTTACGAAGAAGTCTATGAAGCCGATGCAGGCGAAATGAAGCATCAACGGACCGGCAAAGAAATTGCACCAAAATTCCCCTTTGAAGTCCCGTGTGATGCCAAGGCGGATGGTACCCGGCGTGACCAATTGGCTGCCTGGATGACCGACAAGGACAATCCGTACTTTGCTCGCAGCTATGTCAATCGGCTGTGGGGATACACAACCGGCGTTGGACTGATCGAACCGATCGATGACATCCGCGCTGGTAATCCTCCAACCAATCCGGAATTACTTGATTATCTCACGCAGTCGTTCGTCGACAGCGGTTTTGACCGTCGGCAAACGATGCGGCAGATTTGCAATAGTCGTACCTATCAACTGTCCATGAAGACGAATCGCTGGAATAGTGATGATACGCAAAACTATTCCCATGCACTCCCCAGACGCCTCGGTGCCGAAGTGCTCTTCGACGCAGTTCACTTTGTGACCGGATCGATTTCTTCGATCCCCGGTGTACCCAAAGGAATTCGCGCTGCCCAGTTGCGTGATGCAGGGGTCACTCTCAATGACGCCTTCCTGCAAAACCTTGGCCGGCCTGTGCGAGAAAGCGCCTGCGAATGTGAGCGGAGCAGTGACCTACAACTCGGGCCGGTGATGTCATTGGTCAGCGGTCCAACGGTGGGCCAAGCGATTGCTGACCCGAACAACGACTTGCACCGCATCGTCGAGGCTAACGCGGACGATCAAAAGCTTGTCGAAGAAGTATTCATTCGCACGCTGTCGAGATTGCCGTCCGCAGAAGAAGTCCTTGCCTTCACATCGCTTCGCAGTGAGATTGGCGTCAATCACAAGTCACTTGCCGAGTCGCTTCGCGAACGTGAAGCGTGGTGGGTCGAAGAATTGCCAAAACGTGAAGCCACTCGGCTAGAGACGATGAAACGTGCCGAAGTGCAACTCGTTGCGGCAAGCGAGCAGGCGAAACCCGAGCAGGATCGCCTAGCCACCGAACGTATGGAGCGAATCGCGGCGGCACAATCGAAGCTTGACCAGTTGGCACCTCAATCGGCTAGTCGATTGGCTGAGTGGGAAAAGAAGCAAACCGACAAGACCGAGTGGTTTCCGTTGGTTCCCGTTCGCATGACGTCATCCAACAAAGACAGCCTCGCGGCTCAGGAGGACCGGTCAATCATTGTCAGTGGTTCAGCCGAAAAAGGTGTTTATGATCTGACGTTTAATACGTTGTTGCGGGACATCACGGGTATCCGCATCGAGGCGTTACCGATGGACTTGGCGAAGAATCGCGGTCCCGGTCTTTCTGAAAACTCTAATTTTGTACTAACCGAACTCAGTGTCTCCGTATCGGATCGCAAAACACCTAAAGAATTGACTGACGTTCCACTCACCGGCAGCCTCGCTGACTTTAGCCAATCAAGTTTTGATCCAGCGCAAGTCATTGATGGGAAAGATAAAGACCAAGGAGGCTGGGCGATCAATGGTTCAAACATTCATGCGCATTGGCTTGTGTGCCAAACGAAGGCACCGCTCGCGCTCAATGATGAACAAAGTTTGCGGGTACGGCTTTCTCAATTTCACAATGCCGAAAAGCACCGCTTAGGACGATTCCGCATCAGCGTAACGACCAGCAAATCAGAGAAGATTGAGTTGGGACTCGCAGAACCGTATCAAGCGGCGCTGAGCGTGGATGCTGACAAACGTTCCGAAGCGGATAAGCAACTGCTCACAGCTTATTTCGATTCGATCGATACCGAAGTCAAGGCGAGTCGCGAAGCGTTGGCTGCGGCTAACGCTGGCGTACCGGCTGATCCAGAAGTGGTTGCAGCACAAGCTCGCCTTGAACGCTCCAAATTACCGATTGCGATCGACTCGCAATTAGAACGTCTTCGAGTCGATATCGCTCAAAGCGAATCGCAACTTAAGAATGAACGATTGACCGCCACCGAGGACCTTGTTTGGGCGATCATCAACAGTCCAGGATTTTTGTTTAACCGCTAGTCACTTCACAACGCCCCTTTTTGCAACGGACGATAAAATGCTTTCGATCAAAGGCCCGCTCGCCAAAGACCTCTGCGACCGACATTTGGCAGCGACTCGTCGCGACGTGCTCCGCATCGGCGGTTGTGGGATGCTTGGATTGTCGCTTAGCTCGCTAATGCGACTGCAGGCTTCGGCTGCCGAAACGACAGGTAGCCTTCCCTCTGGTGGTCCTGGCTGGGGCAAGGCGAAAAGCATCATCCTTGTTTACCTGCAAGGCGGGCCTAGCCATCTCGATCTATGGGACCCCAAGGAAAATGTTCCCGACAATGTAAAAAGTGTCTTTAAGCCGATCAGCACTAAAATTCCCGGGATTCAGTTCACGGAGAATTTGCCCAAGCTCAGCCAGATCAACGATCGGTTTACGATGATCCGTTCGATGTCGTACACGCCCAACGGTTTGTTCAATCATACCGCAGCCATCTATCAGATGATGACCGGTTACACGACCGATAAGGTCAGTCCTTCCGGACAGCTTGAACCGCCGACGCCGAAAGACTTCCCGAACTTTGGCAGCAACATCGTTCGCCTTCGTCCTATCGAAGAGCCGATGTTGCCATTTGTTATGCTGCCACGACCGCTGCAAGAATCGAATGTCGTCGGCAAAGGAGGCACGGCCGGTTTCCTTGGCAAGTCGTTCGATCCGTATACGCTGTATCCAGATGGCGATGACATGATGATGGACAAGATGAGTTACATCAAAGTCGACGATTTGAAGATGCGTCCAGAAGTGTTTAGCGTTCGATTGGAGCGACGTGCTAAACTGCGAGATCTGCTGAACAAGCAGTTACCCGACATCAACAAAGCGATCGAGTCGTATGACCTTGACGAGTATTATGCTCGCGCGCTTTCGCTGGTAGTTTCCGGGCGTGCTCGCGAAGCGTTCAATCTTGCCGACGAGTCTGACGATTTGAAGGACCGCTATGGCCGCAATACGTTTGGTCAAAGTTGCTTGCTGGCGCGACGACTGGTCGACGCAGGTACCAGAGTTGTCGAAGTCATTTGGCCAAAGGTTGCCAACAGCGATAATCATTCTTGGGATCATCACGTGGGGTTGTCCGAGCGGATGAAGAATCGTTCGGCACCGATGCTCGATTCGGGATTAAGTACCCTGATCGAAGACCT